>Ga0310691_10008325_pt1 | contig 10673 bp, 9 predicted proteins | sample 176DNAGHGlowgp2_FD_203887 | JGI IMG/M metagenome (GOLD analysis project Ga0310691, IMG submission 203887) | Sheep rumen microbial communities from Palmerston North, Manawatu-Wanganui, New Zealand - 1766 DNA GHGlow gp2 (v2) (version 2) | ecosystem: Host-associated > Mammals > Digestive system >... | reverse complement strand
GTATACGATATTCTTCATTTGCTGATTTCCTTCGGTATCATCGCTGAAGCATGGTACTTGAAATGGCGCGGAGATCATCCGCGGGAAATGGAAGATCCGGTTGAAACGGAAGCGGAAATCTGCTCGGTACAGTTCCGGAAAAGATGGTTCTGGTCGCCGAAGGAAAGCGCCCGCGTGACAATCAATGCAAAATACACAAGAGAAAACGGGAAGCAGGTAACCGGTCAGCTCAAAACTTATCCGGTTCGTTCAAAGGTTGAGATGTATGCGCCGGAGCTGCTCAATCAGGGTACAAAGGTGCAGATCCGATATGACCGGAAGCGCTGCCATTTTTTCAATCCGTATTTTTGCTTTGCGGATCCGCGCTATGCGGTACCGGAGGTGTCCGGTGAACCGCGAAAGGTCAGAATCAGCTATGTTACGCTGATACTGCTCTCGCTGCTGATACTTATGCTGTCGGCAGGTATGATCTGCCTTGACTATTTTGTTGACTGACAGGATTGAAGGAGGTGCGGCACAGTGATCCGACACTATCAGCCGGACGATCTGCGCGGATGTGCAGAGGTATTCCGCGATGCATTCGCGGAAGAACCGTGGAAAGAGAACTGGAGCATTCAGCTCGCGGAGACGAGAATCTCGGAGCTGATGAATACGCCGCTGTCGGTCGGCTTTGTCTATGAGGAAGCCGGGACGGTTTACGGCGTTGCTGCCGGCAGAGCCGTCACCTACCTGTACGGACGCGAATACGTGATCGACGAATTCTGCATGTCGCCGCAGGTGCAGGGCAGGGGAATCGGCAGCGAGATGCTCCGGCATATCATGGACGAAATGTCGGCACGCGGTTTTGCGGCGGTTGTACTGCAAACAACAAAAGGATTTCCGAGTGAGCGGTTCTACCGGAAGAACGGCTTTGTGCAGAGTCCTGATATGATCACGATGTATCACAAGCTGAACAATGCGTGATCCCCTATACTATTATATATAATATGAGGAATTGACAATGAGAGAGATCATTCTTGTTAAATACGGAGAAATGGCACTGAAAGGACTGAACCGCAGCTCCTTTGAAGATGTGCTGCTGCGGAATATTCGTTACCGCCTGAAGCAGATCGGCAAATTCTCCTATACGAAAGCGCAGTCCACGATCTATATTACGCCCGAAGCAGAAACCGATGAAGCATGCGATGAGCTGCTGTCGGCTGCCATGCCGCGGCTGAAAAAGGTGTTCGGCATTGCAGCACTGGCACGGGCACTGACCTGCGAGAAGGACTGGGCGGATATCACAAAGCGTGCAGTGCCGTATCTGGAAGATGCACTGAACGCGGCAAAGACCTTCAAGGTCGAAGCAAAGCGTTCGGACAAGGCGTTTCCGATGAAGTCGCCGGAGATCTGCCGGGAGCTGGGCGGCATCCTGCTCGAACAGTATCCGCATCTGAGCGTGAATGTCAACGAGCCGGATGTGACCGTGACCGTCGAGATCCGCGATACGAATGCCTATGTGCATGCTGCACGGGAAAAGGGCGCGGGCGGTCTGCCGGTCGGGACCGCAGGCAATGCGATGCTGCTGCTTTCGGGCGGCATTGACAGTCCGGTCGCGGCATACATGATGGCAAAGCGCGGTCTGCGGATTACAGCATGTCATTTCGCAAGCCCTCCCTATACCTCCGAACGTGCAAGAATGAAGGTTGAGCAGCTCTGCGAAAAGCTGACGCCGTGGTGCGGGAGCATGGCATTCTACTGCGTGCCGTTTACCGAAATTCAGGAGGAGCTTCAGCGAAATTGTCCGGAGGAATTCTTTACGATTCTGATGCGCAGACTGATGATGGAGATTGCATGTCGTCTTGCCGAGCGTGATGACTGCGGTGCGATCATCACAGGCGAAAGCCTCGGACAGGTCGCGAGCCAGACCATGCCGGCAATCGCCTGCACGGATGCTGTCGCAACGATGCCGGTTCTGCGTCCGCTGATCGGCATGGATAAGGTTGAGATCGTTGACATCGCACGGAAGATCGACACCTTTGATATTTCGATTCAGCCGTATGAGGACTGCTGCACGGTCTTTACCCCGCGGCATCCTAAGCTCCGTCCGCATCTGGATGCCGTGGAGGAGGCGCAGGCTGAGTATGACTTTGCGCCGCTGGTGGAGCAGGCGATTCAGAATGCTGAGAAAAAGATCTTTGCACAGCATGTCTCAGAATCTCAAAACATTTAACAATATAAACTTGCGATGTTTCACGTGAAACATCATGACATTGGTGAAAATATGCAAATCGAGGATATTATTAAAGCTGAATATGGCAGAAGTGACCGAATAATGACCGGTGGCCTTGACAAAGCGGTGCGGAATGTAGTACAATGTCTATTGGAGAATAGGCTAACTGTGGCAACAGGCGAAAGTCTGACAGGCGGTCTGCTCTCTGAACGTATTACATCAGTGCCAGGCGCATCACAGGTCTTTGAGCTGGGAATATGCACCTACTCTGATCGGATGAAGCAAGACTTGCTTCATGTACCGTCCGGTATTCTCGCACAGTACGGTGCGGTCAGCCGCCAGACTGCTTATGCTATGGCGGAGGGCCTGATGCATCGCTCCGGTGCGGATCTCTGTCTGACAGTGACCGGACTCGCCGGACCCGGCGGCGGTACCGCGGAAACTCCCGTTGGAACCGTTTATGCCGGCTTCGCTTATCAGAATCAGGTGACTGCTGCTTGTCTGAAGCTATACGAGCTTTCAGGACTTGACCGCAGCGGTATCCGGCGCATGACTGCGTTATGCGTGTTTCAAATCGCGGAACAATTACTGCGGGCACACGGGTGAACAGATCCGATGCCTGCGAATACCTGCGCGAATGCTCCGATGAGGGAAAGCACAGATTCCGTGCCGACCCGATCCGGCGCTTTGCAGATGATGGAGGCGTTCAATTAGTATGGAAAACCAATTTGACCAGGATACGAACCGCGCTGATTTCGGACGGCATTTCCGCCCCGAAGATCAGCCGAGAAACACCGGTGAGAGCAGAAGCTCTGAGTCGGTGCAGCAGAGATCATACGGAACGCGCAAGCTGCTGAAGGGCGCCGCAGGACATGCGGAACAACATGCAGAACGCGCAGGTGCCGGCGATCAGAACGCTGCTTCCGGCAGGAATGGCTCACATCGGGACGGTATCGCGGAGGTCCTTGAGGAAGTCGAGGCTGAACAGCTCAGACGCCGCAGGACGCCGCGTGCTGAATACGCTTCTGATTCTCCGGATTCCTCTGAACAGGGACGCCGTCCCGTTCGGAGAGCGGCTGCGCCAAAACCGGACGAGGGAAGACGGAAAAGACAAATGCCGGAAACGGACACTGAGTTTTCGGAGGATGTCGAGTCCGTTCAGCTTCGGCCGGCGAAGAAAGGGAAAAAGAAGAAGAAAAAACGCAAGCAGTATACGCTTGCGGATGTCCTCAAGATTTTCATCCCGTGGCGGGGCGATTCTGTCTTTGAGGCACTGCGTAAAATCATTTTTACCTGTGCAGTCTGCGTCGTCGGAGTCTGTACTTTCCTGATCAGCAGTTACTACATTGACCTGTATCAGGCAAAGAAAGAATACGAGGAAATGCAGCAGAGACTCGAAGACGTACTCAATAACAGAGGCTTCACCAAGCCTACCTATGTCGAAAACAAAGTCACAGGTAAGATGGAGGAGTATCTGGAGTATAACGAAATCGCAAATCAGTATCTGAACCAGAATCCTGATATGGTCGGCTATATCCGTATCAAGGATACCGAGGTCAGTTACCCCGTCGTTCAGAAGAAATCCAAAGACATCAATGATAACAAGAACGACTATTATCTTTATCGCACGTTCCATCAGGAAAGCTCCCGCTCGGGATGCATCTTTATGGATTACCGCAATCACTTCGATGAGGTGGCCGATCACCGCCGCATCGTGGACAATTCCGATAATCTCCTGATCTACGGGCATAATATGAATAACCTGACAATGTTCGGTAGCCTTCGCAATTATTATCGCAATCCGGGCTATTATATGCAGCACCCAGTCGTTGAACTGTATTCACTCTACAATCTCTACCGGTATAAGATTTTTGCGATATTCGTCGTTGACGGCGAGGACTTCGATTCAGAGTACGCTTTCGATTGCTGGAACGATCTGGATTTTGAAAGCGAAGACGACTTCTATGAATTTGTGAACAACGCAAAGAAACGCACAGTCATCACCACGGACGTTGATGTGAAGTATGGGGATCCACTCCTGACGCTGTACACTTGCCACGGATTGCATGCCAATGCCAAGCTGATTCTGATGTGCCGGCGTGTGCGTGAAGGTGAAGACCCGCTTGAGGGTACGCAGAATGCTGTCCTGAATGACAATGTTCTGTACACCAAACAATATTATAATTACGGTCACCCCAATACGTTTGATCCCGAAAAATTCGTGCCTTACGGTCCGAATCCGTAACAGGGTGAAACATAAAAAGAAATTATACGGATGTGTGACTGATTTCACCGCTGTGAAACGGACTTGTTTCCTGCGGCGAAAGACGAAACACTGAAGTTCCTGCTGCTTCATGCCGTTTATCCTGTCCGGAGCGAACAGCCCGGCGGAACGCAGAACTCCCTGCGGCGCGCAAATCCGCGGTGTGAAATTATGCAGCATACAGAGATAGAGAGGCAGAGTTTGGATTTCAATTCCGCCTCTGATCGCAAAAGGGTAAAGCGCGGCTGTGCGAAACGGGTAACCGCATGCCGGCGAAAGGAGCCGACAATAACGATTTGAGACAAAATCCCCACAACAATCTTGGGGAAATAAAGCCGGTTTCAGCCGGTGAGATTGAATATATGGAGAGAAACTATGCAAGCTCGAACGCGAAGAAACCGCGTGGCGATTCTGGTTTCAATGGCGCTGTGTCTCACCAGTACATGTGAGATGCAGGGCGACGGATTCGGCACGCAGCGCTCAAGAGCTGCCAATATTGCGTATGCAGCCATGACCGGTGAATTTGCAATCGCTTCGGATGTACAAGCCGATTCTGATGCAGCCTCCGGAAATGACAGCTTGAATGAAAGTGCAGACGCATATAAAGTCGCTGACTGGTGGAAGGCATCTTTAAGTGAATACGATGGAAGCCTGACGCTGATCAGTTACGAGGCAGCGTACACGGAGCCGGACGAACCGCTAACGATGACCACTGCAACGATTTCAGAAAATAAAGTAAATTCTACTGAGTTCTCTGGTAATATTGATAATTACGATAGTTTTGAGAGTAGTGAGTTAAATCAAGAACCTGAGTTGTCTTATGAGACAACGGCTGTATCAACTGTTCCTGTTCCTGCCGTTACGGCAGCTCAGACGGTTCAGGCAGCGCCCGGCAGCGTCGTGTTTTATTCGTCCGGATACGGACACGGCGTCGGAATGAGTCAGAATGGCGCAAATTTCTACGCCATGTATGACGGCTGGTCCTATGACCAGATCTTAAGCTTTTACTATCCCGGCACGACACTCGTTCAGACGGGTGCTTCGGAATATGACAAAATTACAGTTAACGGAAAAACCGACACGATCGTGTCAATTATTTCTCAGATCTGCTACAATGAGATGGGCGGTTCCTTCTCGACGGAGGCGATCAAAGCGCAGGCTGTTGCCGCTTATACAACGTACCTTTATAACGGTCACGGCTCCGGAATGATCTGCAAAGCCAACCCGCCTCAGAATGTGGTGGATGCCGTTCGCTCGGTTCTCGGCATCGCAGTTTACTACGATAATAAACCGGCACTGACTTCGTTCTATGCATCCAGCGGCGGTGCGACTGCTTCCTGTAAGGATATTTTCTACGGAGATATTCCTTATCTGATCAGTCAGCCCGTCAAGTATGACGATACCTCTGATCCGAATTACTCCCGTTCTAAAGTGTTTACGCAGAACGAGCTGAAACAGAAACTTCAGAATACTTACCATGTACAGCTTTCAGGCAACCCATATGATTGGATTCAACTTGAGTACGGTGACGGCGGCTATGTTGCCACGGCTGTCATCGGCGGAAAAGTTCGCGTGAAGGGCAATGAGCTGAGAACCGTACTTGGTCTGAGATCTCCGAAGTATACGTTTGAATGCCAGTGATGCGGACAGTTTCCGGAAGTAACAGGATGATGTGCTGCTTCATGCAGAGCGATTTCATTGACAGTTCAGATCAGACCCAATGAGATATGATTGAGTTACCCATTGTTGGGATTATAATTCAGACGTAGTTATTAGATTTAGATGAGAAAAAATCCCGTGCAGTTTCTGTGCGGGATTTTTTGCAAATGTTTTTATCTGAGGGAGTTTTATTGTATGAAAAGAACGAGTATTGCATCTGTTGTGCTTTCCGGCTCTCTGATCGCAGCGTCGGCATTGTCTCCGTTTGCCGCTGCTGCTGTGACGGTCTCGGATGTGCATCACCTTGTGCAGTCGCTGACTGCGTCCGGAGACCTGACCAAAGCCGATGATTACAACGGCGACGGAACGGTCAATGCCGTTGATCTCACGCTGATGAAGCGTGCGGCACTTGCGGATGAGCCGGACGGTGAGCTGAAGGAATCTGTGATTCCTGCGACTGCCAATACCGTCAAGCTGATCGGCAGAACCCAGCTTTCCAAGGAGACGCAGTGGCTTGTACAGAGCGGCTCGGCTGCGGAATGCACCGTGACCGGAACTGCGGCATCCGTGACGATTGCCGGTGACGGCTGTGTCTATTCGGATGCAAAGTACCGCCCGCGATATGCGGTTTATGTCGATGACGAGCTTGTCAAGGATGTGATCATGGATGAACCTGAGCAGACCGTTGAACTGTTCTCCGGCACGGCACAGCGCACCGCCAGGGTGAAGGTGATCCATCTTTCTGAGGCGAATAACGGCGCGGTCGGCGTCAAGAGCTTTACTGTGACATCTTCTGCTGCGAAGCCTGTCAAGCCGACTGCGAAGAAGGATCTCACGATTGAATTCATCGGTGATTCGATCACCTGTGCATACGGTGTTGAGGCGAATTCGCAGTATGTCAACTTTGAGACCGGCACGGAGAATTTCACCAAGTCCTATGCCTATCTGACCGCTGAAATGCTCGACGCAGATTACAGTGCGGTCAGTTACAGCGGCCACGGAATTGTGTCCGGATATACCAGTGACGGTACGCTGAATGCGGAATCTCTTGTCCCGCCGTATTATGAGTACGTCGGAAAGCCTGCGGATTATCAGACCGCATGGGATTTTTCCGCTCATCCGAGTGATGTAGTCGTGCTGAACCTCGGCACCAATGACGGGACATATGTCGAAAAGGATCAGGAGACCCGTGCGCTGGAGTATCAGGAAAAGTATGTGGATTTCCTCAAGCTGATCCGCAAGAACAACCCGGATGCTGCGATTATCTGCACGCTTGGCATCATGGGACGTGAAGATCTGTACCCGAATATTGAAGCTGCGGTTGCTGAGATGAAGGATCCGAAGATCACCTGTTATCAGTCACCGACACAGAAGTCCTCTGACGGTTACGGTGCGGACTGGCATCCTTCTCCTGTGACGCATCAGCTCAATGCTTATCTGCTTGCTGACAAGATCTGCGATGCGATCGGACGTGAATCCTCCAAGATCGGCATTGACCTTGCGATGGACGGCGAGTACGGTGCGGAGATCGACACCTCGAACGGTGCAAACGGCTGGCCGTATTACGCCGAGTGGAACAAGTCTCTGAACCTGAATATTGCCAAGGGCGGCACAGCGCCGGAGGAGATCATCGGTTATGTCCGCAATCTCAATCTGCCGAAGGGCGGCTATGAGCTTGCGTTTGATGTGAAGGGTGCTGACGGGATTCAGGTGCCCTATGAAGTCCGAAGTATGACGGATCATAAGGTCGTCTACTGCTCCGGTAAGTCTGATTCCAGTCATGTTGTCGCGCCTTTTGAACTGGATGCTGCGGCGGAAAACTGTGAGATCGTTTTCCTGCTGGGCGATCTTGGCAATGTCAATCTGACCTTTGAGAATGTCACGCTTTATAAGCGCTCCTGACTGATAACATCTGAATATAAAACAAACCCGAAAACAGCTTTCAAACTGTTTTCGGGTTTTTCTTTGCTGTGATGCGGGGCGCGGATTTATGCCTCCATGACCGGCATCGAATGTGCCACGGTCAGTCCCTTTTCTGCGAGTGCCTTCAGCAGCGCATCCTTTGCGGTACTGTTCAGCTTCTGCGTGATGACGCATGCATTTTCGATCGTCTGAACGCTGTCTGCTTCGATATTCTGAGACGCGAGCACCGCATGCAGTGCATCTGCATCGGTCTTGCCTGCGAAGCGAATGAACAGCCCGCTTTCGAGCGCATCAATGCCGGCGATGAAGTCCTGTGTGCCTGCATCCTCCCAGTACTGCGAGAACACGGTCTTGTGGTGCTTGGAGGCTTCGATGACGTCGCCCATGACAGCGCTTGCAGTCGGGAATTTGCCTGCGCCGCGTCCGGTGAAGTACGCTCTGTCGATAGCATCGCCGCAGACCTCAACGCAGTTGAACACGCCGTCCACGCGGGACATGAGGTTTTCATGCGGGACGAACATCGGCATAACCGCGGGGAGAATTCTGCCGTCCGCGAGCTTCGTGACCGAAGCGATCAGCTTCACTGCGCCGTCCAGCTGATCGGCAGCAGCAGCATCCTCCAGCGAGATCTCACGAATTCCCTTGGTGTAAACGCTTGAAGGGTAGACGTGCTTGCCGAATGCGAGCGAAGAAAGAATGCAGATCTTGCGGCACGCATCGTGTCCGTCCACATCTGCGCTGGGTTCACGTTCTGCATAGCCGTGCTTCTGAGCCTTGGCGAGTGCATCCTCAAAGGTCATGCCGTCTGTCAGCATTTTATTGAGGATATAATTGGTTGTGCCGTTCAGAATGCCGTAAATCGCAGAGATCTCATTTGCGGCAAGGCAGCGGTGCAGTGGGCGGATGATCGGAATAGCGCCGCCGACGCTCGCCTCAAAGAAGCAGTTGCAGGAATGCTCCTTTGCAGCCGCGAGCAGCTCTGCGCCCTTTGCTGCGATCAGCTCCTTATTGGATGTGACAACGCTGATGTCATTTTCAAGGCACTTCATCAGATAGGAGAATGCCGGTTCCACGCCGCCCATGCATTCTGCGACAACCGTAATATCCTTGTCTGCAAGGATTGTATCGAGCGATTTGGTAAATTTGTCGGCATACGGAGAATCCGGAAAATCACGGAGATCGAGAATATATGCCAGCTCCATCGGTGAACCGGCTTTCTCCTCGATCTTCGTTCTGTTTCTGTAAAACAGCTCCACAACACCGGAGCCGACTGTACCAAAACCTAAAACTGCAAATTTCTTCATACCTGTTTTGCTTCTTCTTCTGAGAAGCTTCCCTCATTTCTTATCAGATTTTTTACGAACCGGAGAGCAGCCGTACCTCAACGACGCCCTTTCGCTCCGCGAGCGCACTGCACAGTGCGGAGATATGTGCTGCATCCTTCAGACGGAAGGTGACTGTGACCGTAGCAGCGCCGTCAACAGGAATGCTCTGATTCAGCGTCAGGACATTGGCATCGGCTGCGGTCAGCACATGGAGGACACCGGAAAGGACACCGGCTTCATCGTGCAGCAGCAGATAAACGGTAAAGATCTGCTCCCGCATCTGATCCTCATAGACAAACACCGAATCGCGGTATTTATAGAATGCACTGCGTGAGATCCCGACTGTCCGGCATGCAGCAGAGGAGCTTTTTTCTTCTCTGTTTGCGAGCATGCGCTTGACGGTCAGTGTTTTGAGGATGACCTCCGGCAGCACTGCGGAATCAACCACGACCCAGTTTTTCTCGTGCTCGGACATGACAGCTCATGACCTCCCTGTTCCTGTTCATCCGCACAGGACGGACAGTTGTTTTTTGTACGCAATCATTATACCATATTTTATACGGCTTGTCAAGCCCCGTACAGACAGAAAAAACCTGCCGCAGAATCTGCATTCTGCGGCAGGTTTCTCAATCGTGCCGGAGCAGGAAGCAGCCTGCTGCGATCTGTGCGATCAGGCTGATCCAGTTGACGATCCAGAAGCGGATCTTTCTTGTCTTATGGTGAAAGAGCGACATACCGAGCAGCGCGCCGGCAGCACCGAGCAGAACGCCGAGCATCAGCAGCGTGCGCTCACGGTATCTTCGCTGCCTCTGTTTTGCACGCTGTTTGTCTGCGCCGTAGCAGAGCAATGCTGCTGCACTGCTGACCGCTGCGGCTGCGAAATACAGCAGGGTAATCTTCGGCATGGCTTATTTGTTGATTGCCTCCGACCAATACTCCTGATTATAGACGTCGGTGAAGCAGTAGGTGATCTTCACGGCGCCGTCTCCGACATCGACATTGCTGAGCTTCAGCGTGCCGTTGACGGTGAGGGTTTCGCCGAGGTAGTAGCTGTCCTCATAGTCGCCGTCGTAGGTGTAGTAGTCGCAGAGGAAGTCGATCTTGTCGCCGTCTGTCAGTTCGGTCACGCTCTTTGCGACGGTATCGGTCTCATTGTTCCGGTAAGCGGTTTCCGCACCGACGATATAGCCGTCCTTATGATCCTGATCGAAGATGACGAGGATCTTGACGCGGTCGCCGTTCAGCATAGCGGGGATGTAGCCGGAGATGGTGTACTTGTCGCCGTTTTCGA
>Ga0310691_10008324_pt1 | contig 10673 bp, 8 predicted proteins | sample 176DNAGHGlowgp2_FD_203887 | JGI IMG/M metagenome (GOLD analysis project Ga0310691, IMG submission 203887) | Sheep rumen microbial communities from Palmerston North, Manawatu-Wanganui, New Zealand - 1766 DNA GHGlow gp2 (v2) (version 2) | ecosystem: Host-associated > Mammals > Digestive system >... | reverse complement strand
ATGCTGGGAATCATGAAGCGTACTGACGAGAAGATGTAGCTGCTCATCTCAGGGAAGTGCACCAGCAGGAGTCCCATCTTCGACTGCGGGTCGTTACGGAACAGCACCTGCTGATAGGTATATTCCTTACCTTTATCTTCAAAGTCCGGACAGCGGTACACCTCACGACCGTCTGTAGTCGACACCGTAAAGTGGTACGGAATATTGATGCCGTTGTTGGCCAGCTGCTCACGGATATCATTATCAAGCATGCGGAAGTTGATGCGCTCCTTCAGTGGCTTATCGCTGGCTGTATAGAGAATATTGTAAACCACTTCATCCAGCAATGCACGCTGGTACACGTAACGGTTACGCACGATTTCCTGCATGGTCTTGGCTGCATCGGCCAATGAATTCTTATCCTTATTCAGAATCATGGCCTTAGGTATGGAAGCAGGCTTCATCTCGTAAGTCTTCAGCTGGAACGACGAGTAAACTGTTCCGTCGTCCGCAGAAACAGCAAACTGGTGGCTCTGCTTAATGCCGCCCAAACCGTCAGTATAGATAGAGTCCTGCTTAAAAGCCCGGCGATCAGTTTCGTTAATATCCTTCTCCAGATAGCGCTGTGTCTCGTTCAACTCCAAGTTATGTGCAGCTTGGTACAGTGAACGATTCACACTCTCGTCGAACTGCTCTTTCTTCATCTTTACCATCTCTTCAACATAAGAGAACTGAAGATAGAGCAATGCCAGGAACGAGAATCCCATAATGCAGGCAATCGCCCAAATAGTAGACTTCTTCATAACGCTGGCAAAGATACAAACTTTTGCGTTACGAAGAAGTCTTTTAGTTAATTATTTCCGTTAATTTTAACGTTATTAACCTTTTTATTCCTGTTTAGTTTTTATATTGCAATTATTAAAAGTGAATATTCACATCCATTCCTAACTGAATAGGATTACCACGTTGGGCAAAGCGAAGTGCCTGACCAGCAGCCTTGCTCTCTACGGCAAAGGTGTTATATTTGGTATCAGTCAGGTTGCGCCCCCACAGTTTGACATTGCAGTTCCCGAAGTCGTACCCCACATGAGCACCTAAAAGCACATAGGCTTTCTGTCCGAAGCTGTTGGCTTCGTTCCATTCGGTATAGCCCTGCCCTGTAAGGTCGGCACCCACGAAGAAACGGTTCATACGGTAACTTCCACCCAACGCAAAATTGGTCGAGGGAACAAAAGGAATCGAATTACCATTATAAGTATCGTATTCATCGAACTTCGCATTGACGGCACCAAGATTGAAGAACCAATCCAGTCTGTCGTCGAAGGCCCGGCCACGCAACGACAGTTCCACCCCCATGGTATGGCTCTTGCCTGCATTCACCATGATACGTCCAAAGTTGTTGTCTGGAGTCATCATCGACAGTTGCTGGTTCCGTATCTTCATATAGTAAACAGCAACATCAGCATGCAGTTTACCATCCAGCAGATTCAGATGGGCACCAGCCTCATAGTTCCACGACTCCTCAGGCTTGTAGCTGATGGTCTCATCAACAGCCTCATAGTCCTCATCTGTGTAGTTGATGGTAACATCGCCCTGACTCAGCGACTTGCCTTTGTTCATAAACTCCGACTGATAGATTTCCGAGAACATCTGAATGTTATAGCCGCCAGCACGATAGCCCTTTGATACGGTAGCATAGATGTTCGATCCGCTGTCATCCAAGCGGTAGGTGACGCCCACCTTGGGCAGCAGTTGGTCGAACGAACGCTTGCTACCGCTTTGCAACACAGCAGTCAGCATGCTGGTCTTCTCCAAAGGTGGTATGGCATAGTGCAGTGCCACCAATCCCTCAGTATCGTAGTCAATTTTCATCCGACTGAACTCGTAGCGCAGACCTAAGGTGACATCCAGCCGGTTGGTCAGCGAAATGGTCGATTCGTGGAAGGCGCCCACACTGGCTGATGGCGTGTGGAAGGTCTCTGTCACGTGGAAGTCAGGAATCTCCCAGATGGTAAACATCGATTGAACGTACGCTGGCATCATCGACATGATGCGGGCTGCCGTCATTGCATTCATCGCTGGTCCGAAAGTCACAGGTGCATCAGTACGCAACCACTGGTACGAACCGAAGACGCCAAACGTCCAATGCCACTTGCGCTGTCCGTGGCTGCGCAGTATCAGTTCCTGGGTCAGTGCCTGCTGCTTCTGCAACTGAGACAGGTGCATGAAGTCGTCAGGCAGATAGTCCTGATCCATCTCCATGTGGTCACGCAGATACTGCCATGAGGTAGTGGAGCTCAGCAACCAGTTGTCAGCCTTGTAACCAATGTTCAGACCCGTGTTCACCATCTGACGCTTGTAACCGTTCATCTGTGTCGTCGAAGGGTCGGCAACGGTATTTGCGTCGTCGTATAGTCCGTAGGGGAACGCATTCTGACGCGTCCATTGGTAGTCAGTCGTCAAGTCCAGCGTCAGCCTGTTGGTCGGTTGATACACAAAGCGCATCTTTCCGCCAGCTTCCTCTAACTTGTCGTTCCACTCGTCCAGCACCTGGTTCTTGAAGAATCCGCGCTGACCATTCCAGAAGCCTGCAGCAGAGAAGGCAAACTTGTCTGACGGACGATGGAAGTGAGCAATTTCAGCATGCGACGTCAGTCCTGTACCAATACCCATCGAGATATCTGTACCCTGATATGTCATAGGGTTCTTGCTGTAGATGTGCACCAACCCACCCTCTGTGTTCATACCATACAAGGTTCCTTGAGGTCCACGCAACACATCAACACGATCCACATGGTAGAAATGGTGGTTAAAGGCAGCCTTCGACATCAGCGGAATGTTGTCGTAGTAGATGCCCACTGCCGGATTGTTGATGCGTGAGCCTATGCCGCGTATATACATCGATGATGTCAGGCGAGAGCCATACTGAGGCATCGAGAACGATGGCACATATTTCGACAGTTGGGTTAGGTCATGAACACCAAGCACCCGCATCTCACGCTGGGTCACTACTGTCGAACTCAGTGGCTGGTGGCGCAGCAATCGTCCGTCCTTGGGCTGCGATACGACGACAATCTCATCAAGGTCAAACACCTTCGACGTGTCGCTCACCTCTTCAGCTTGAGCCAAGGATGTAGCGAAGAGCAATGCTCCTGAAAACAATACTTTACCTATCATTTATTTTCCTGTGTGTTATTTATCGCTGATAGTACTTCTTTCCACCTTTGATAATAATACCCTTATAGTTGTCTGTCGTGCGCTGTCCGGCAAGGTTATAGGCTGGTGCGGCGTTCCGCTCTACGGCCTTGACGGTCTCTATCGCAGTCACCTCACCCACACCAGGGAATGTGCTGACAATCTGGAATGGCATAGCGCCAGGATGGAAGGCATTGGTCACCTTGATGTTCTTGCCTTCATAGACCAAGAGTATGTTGTTGTCGCCTTGACTCATCAGGTAGTCGTCGTTCATACCCACAACGCCGTCCTTCTCAGACTTGAAATGCATAGTCAGTCCGTCGGTAACATAGTCGCGGTAATATCCACTCTTTTCTGCATCCGTCTTCAGTCCCTTGACCACATAGCTGCCAATGGTCAGATTGCCCAGAGGCGTACCGCTCAACTGATAGCTGGGCACCTGCACGTCCAGCAAGGTATTTTCACCGTCAGGGTAAGTACGAACGCTATAGGTCACGTTGGCTGCAGTATAGTTGAACATGCCTCCAATGCTGACATCCAACTTGTCAGTATAATCCTTAATATAATAGGCGGTAATGCTATAGGTCAGCGGCATCGGCATGGCGCCATACATAAATATTACTTTCAACTTAAACGTATTGAAAGCATCATGGCTGTAACTGCCCGTAAGCGATGAACCAACGATGGTTTTCTGTAAGCCGTCAACGGTAATCTCCTCCATAAACTGCTGGTCAGGGAAAGTAACCGTCATCGTCGGCATGTCCATCGAGAACGTGGTGTTATGAATGGTAAACGATGGGATAACGAAGTTGTTATACCTCATCTCAGGCAACGTAATGTCAGATCCGGAATACATCACGGTGTCCGTTTCAACGGGTATTGTCACACCTGCTGCTTCAATCGTTGCTTTTCCTGAAAACTTCATCGGTGCGTGTCCTCCTTGTGCCGTAGCAGTGAGCACAGCTGTGGTCAAGAATAATAATGCTAAAATCTTTTTCATTGTTCTGTATAATTTAATAATCGGGTGCAAAGGTACACTTTTTCCTTCACACCTGCAATCCACATTTATGGGGATTTAACTGCTCAGAAGATACCAAAATCAGTAAAAATACGCCCGAAATCAAAAAAAGTTCCGAAAAAATTTGGTAGTTACCGAAAAACTCCGTACCTTTGCACCCGCAAATAAGGAACGGAGGTTCCGTAGCTCAACTGAATAGAGCATCTGACTACGGATCAGAAGGTTGTGGGTTTGAATCCCGCCGGAATCACAAAATGCAAGAATAGCGAGCAAAGGTTTATACTTTTGCTCGTTATTTTTTTGGTTTTCTTCTCGCTTATTCGTACCTTTGCATGCAGAAAGTATGAGCGTATGAAAGTTATTGTTTCCCCAGAGATTGGTGCAGTGTGCCCTGAGTTTGTTGGTGTTTGCATTGAAGCATCCGTTGTCAACACCCCATATTGTGAAGCCCTTTGGCAAGAAATAGGACAGTTTGGTGTCCGTTTCCGCCAAGAGCTCACCACAGAGACGTTGAAGGATATGACCAGTATTTCAGCTACGCGCCGTATATACAAGGCTTGCGGGAAAGACCCATCACGCTATCGTCCCGCCTCTGAGGCTCTCATCCGCCGTCTGCTACAAGGAAAGGAGCTTTATCAGCGCGATACACTTGTCGATTTGGTCAACCTGGCATCCATTGCTTACGGTTACAGTATTGGCGGTTTCGATGCCGACAAGTTTGTGGGCGACACGCTGACCTTGGGAATCGGTCGTGAAGGTGAGCCTTATGAAGGTATCGGTCGCGGTGAAATCAACATTCATGGACTGCCAGTCTATCGTGATGCCATAGGTGGTGTTGGCACCCCTACCAGTGACCATGAGCGCACCAAGATGACCATAGATACCCGTCATCTGGTAGTGCTCATCAACGGCTATGATGGTAACGAGCAGCGCGTAAAGGAAAATGCAGAGTACATTCAGGAACTATTACGCAAATATGCTCAGAGTGACGGCGGACAATATCACGTTTACAAACTGCTTCTAAACAGCTTCTAAACTGCTCCTAGGCTGCTCCTAAGCTGCTTCTAAGCTGCTTCTAAGCTGCTTCTAAGCATACTATTGAGTATGGCTATTGCCTGCCTGCTCCGGCGCAAGACTCCAGAAACCGTAATTCTGCTTCCAGCATTTCCAGTTTCGGCATAGGACAGCCTGCCTCGCGGGCTATCTCCAAGGGACGGGTGTAGAGATAGTATATCTCCATAGGACGGTGGAAGTCGTAGTCCAGTCGCATAGACGGTGAATAGGGCGTCATGGCATCCGTCATATCTATCATCTTATCAATAAACGTAACGTCAAGGTTCTTTACGCCCAAGTGTTGGGCAGTATTGACAACCTCCATCATCTGCTCGCGAATCAGTTGTCTGGTCGCCTTGTTCTTCAGCAGCAGGTCAGTCTGCGTATGCAGAGCTACGGTCATACCGTTGAACGGCATGTTCCATACGGCTTTCTTCCATCGCGCCTCATGATATTCCACCAGTCCAGTCTCGATGCCCGCCTGACGGAACTCATCGACGACAGCCTGCATCTGTGTCTCGTCGCGGCATGAGTAGTTGGCCAGATTGATGCTGCCATAACACTGGTGGCTGACAACACCGGGCTGAGTCTTTGCAGAACAGATAAATGCCAATCCGGCAGCCAGCTGCACTTTGGGGAACATCTTCTGCACATCCTCCTCCACACCGATGCCGTTCTGAATGAGTACCACCAGCGTATGGTCATGGAGCAATGGTGGCAGCAACGACTGCAGTTTGCCGTTGTTAACCGATTTCAGACACACAAGCACTACGTCGCACGGCGGCATGTCCTCCGTATGAAGATAGACATTGAGATCAGTCAGATGGAACGAGCCGTCGCAGGAGTCCACCTGCAGGCCATGCTGTCTGACATACTCATAGTCGCTGCGCAGCAGGAAATGGACTTCCTGTCCTGCATGAGCCAATTTGGCTCCATAATATCCGCCAATGGCACCTGCGCCAATAATTCCGTATCTCATATTGATAATTATATTCTCTGTTATATCGTTTGTCGTTTTACAAGAGCATGGTCAAATCAAAGTCATCATTCAGAAAGCCACTGGGCACACATCTCGGCACAGCGTTCGCCATCGACACCGGCAGAGACAATGCCGCCAGCATAGCCAGCACCCTCACCACACGGAAAGAGACCCTGAATGCGTACATGCATCAGCGTTTCGCCGTCTCTGAGAATGCGTACAGGACTGGAGGTGCGCGTCTCGACGCCAATCATCGTGGCTTCGTTGGTCAGAAAGCCATGGCTCATGCGGCCAAAGGCCTTAAAGCCTTCCTGCAGGCGATGACTGATGGTCTTGGGCATCCAGAAATGGAGGGGCGACGAAATCAGACCAGGAGCATACGAACTCTTAGGCAGGTCGTAGGACAGACGATTGTTGACGAAGTCGGCCATACGCTGTGCTGGTGCGGTCTGACGGCGATTGCCTTGCTGCCAGCAGTCGCGTTCCAGTTGTTTCTGGAATGCCATCACGCGCAGAGGGTCTTCGCCCTCGACATCCTCAGCACGCAACTCAACCACCATACCGCTGTTCGACCACTGCCCACCACGATTCGAAGGACTCATGCCGTTGACCACTATTTGCTCCTTGTCGGTGGCGGCAGGAATGACAAAACCACCAGGACACATGCAGAAGGAATAGACACCACGGCCATCGACCTGCGTCACAAACGCATATTCGGCAGCAGGCAGATACTTGCCACGCCCCTGACGGTTATGATATTGTATCTGGTCTATCAATTCGGAGGGATGCTCCAAGCGCACGCCAACAGCAATACCCTTGGCTTCGATATCTATTTTAGCCTCAGCCAGATAACGATAGACGTCGCGAGCCGAATGGCCAGTGGCAAGAATGACGGGACCTATGAATTCATTGTCAGCTGCTAAACAGCCGACTACACGATTGTCCTTGATGATGAGCTGCGTCATCTTGGTTTGGAAATGCACCTCGCCACCCGAACGGAGAATGGTATTGCGCATGTTCTCGATGACGCGCGGCAGCTTATCCGTTCCGATATGCGGATGGGCATCGGCCAGAATATTGGTCGAGGCACCGTGCTGACAAAAGACGTTCAGAATCTTCTCGATAGAGCCGCGCTTCTTGCTTCGCGTATAGAGCTTGCCGTCGGAGTAGGCACCTGCCCCACCCTCGCCAAAGCAGTAGTTGCTCTCGCCGTCAACCTGTTGTGTCTTGGCTATCTGTGCCAAGTCCTTCTTTCGCTCATGGACATCCTTGCCACGTTCGAGTACGATGGGGCGCAGACCTAACTCGATGAGTCGCAGGGCTGCAAACAAACCGCCAGGACCGGCACCCACAACGATGACCTGAGGACGACCACTGACGTCAGGATAGTCTGTATGCACATACTCATCCTGCTGTGGTTGTTCGTTGATATAGACGCGCACCTTCAGATTGACAAAGATGGTGCGCTGGCGGGCATCGATGCTACGGCGCAGAATGCGCACGGCGGTCACCGTACGGACGTCGAATCCATACTCGTCGGCCAGATAGTTGCGTAATGCCTGCTCGTTGGCTGCCACATGGGGCTGCACACGAATCTGATACTCGTTAGTCATGCGATAGCGATGTCGTCACCTGTTCTCTTTTTACTTTTCACTTTCGAAAAGTTCGTTGATTTCGGCTATCTCGTCCTCGTCGAACCACTTCGAAAGGCGCTTCTTAGCCTTTACCTGGATTTCGGGGTCGACATCAGTCCACACCTTCTTCAAGACAAAGACAAGCACACCCAAGTCGTCGGCCAATCCTGCAATGGGAATAGCATCGGGCACCACATCTATAGGACTGATGAGATAGCCCAAAGCGGCAATAATCATAGCCTTATTGGTGGCACTGACCTTGTCGCTCTGCAAGGTGTAATACAAGATAAGAGCGGCATAAACCAACTTAGAACCAGCACCCTTGGCGATGCGTGCAATCTTCTCAGCAAAGTCCTTCTTCGAGAACTTGCTGCCATACTTCATAAAATCGGGTAATTCCATATATTTGTCTATTTTTATTATTTCGACTAATCGTTAATTAATTCTGACCACGCGAATGCCCGTATGGGTCTTGTGCTTCTGCATATATTGATAGAGCGTCATGGGTTCCTCGATCACTTTTTTGTGAATCATCGACGCATTGAGCAGATGAAGCCCGTTGCTACGCCATACGGCAAAGCCCAGGTGAGCAATGTCAAGGCCCTTCTTGTTGCAGGTAATAGCCAGTATGTCACCATCCTTTATCACCTTGCGCAGCAAGGCACTGTTGCGGAGCGAACGTTTGGGAATGTAGCGTACTTTCATACCCGTCAGCGACTGCTCGGCAGCACGAATCTCAGGAACCAGTGCAGCATTGGCCTTCAATGCCTTATAGGCTGAAGTGTGCGTTGACATGTAATCGACATTGACGGTCTGCACAGCCGAGAAAGGCGGATTAGGCTGTTGAATATCAGTAACCAGTTGCATCGCGACCTTATCGCGAATCCAGTCAGTGAAATAGTGCAGACGTGAAGGATAGCCGGCCATACGCCCCTGTCGATAACGCAGTTGGCGCAAGGCATTCAGATAGTCGGCAAAGCCATGCTTACCGGCCTGCGTACAAAGTTTCAGTGCTGCCACCGTCTCAACCAGCGTCGTACAATCCAACTGTCGCGTATTGACCACCAGGCGCTCGTCGTCGTTCACTTCGAGGGTATGAGCCACATAGGGCACACCCAGGAACTGACGTGCCAACCAAAGCACCGACGTTTCGCGATTGGCTTGCCGCAACAACTGACATATCTTCAAGCTGTCGGCCTGCTGATACGTGGTCTGAGCCTTCATGCCCTGCACGAGCATTATACCTATTATATATATAATGAGTCGTTTCATCTCTTTTTCTTTTTATATGCCTCGCGAGCTCCGAAATTGTAGCCCACATAGATATTTAACTTGCCAAAGATGTTGTTTGCGGCAAAGCGCGACTTACGATAGTTGTAGGCACGCACAATGGCCGCAGCACCGGCATACCAGCGATTGTTATTATAGACCAAGGCAAAGCGCCCAATGCCGTCGATATTGAAATTATTAATATCAAAGCCCGTCTTTTCCTCGTTGGCCGTCTCACCTCGTGACTTCTTGTAGGCCAATTCCAGCGAAACGCTGGAGCAGAACAGGCAGTTGCGGGCAAACACCCAGTTGTAGGCATAGCCCACCGAAGCGTTGATGTTATAGTACTTAACGCTGTTGAACATCAGACCGCTGTCCAGCTTTACCTCCTTATTGGTAGCCTTTTGCAAGGTGTTCTGCATCTTTTCATAGTCGAAGTCGAGCGAGTTGCGCATATAGCCCACCCCTGCCATCCACGAGCCGCAACTGATTTTCTGCATGGTGCTCTGCGCGAACGCCGCCGGGTAGGAGAAACGGTGGTGATTGAAGATATAATAGACGTTGAAGCCCGTGATGCCCACGCTGAGTCCGTCGAAAGCCAGATCCTCAAAGTGCTCATTTTCCATATCCTTGCCCAGGCTGACATTGCGAATCTTATAGTCGGAACCCGTACGGCGATAATAGATGTCGGCACCCAGCTGAGCCGCATAGATACTGAAATCGAACTCCTGCTTGAGGTCGCTCACGGCAACATTCTTAATATCGAAAGCATAACCTGCAAATATCCAGCGCCAGCCAAAATAGGGTCCGAACTTAAACGTCGGTGACGGTGCGAAACTGACAGACTGCTCATTGCCACCGGTAGAGCTGAGCCGGTAGTAGTCGTAGTTGTATGTACCCTGTAACATGACAGACCAGTTATAGTGCTGTGGCTCGACATAGTTCTCGTCGATATAGCTGAAACCGCGAATAGTGCGACGCAGCCAGCTGAGTTTCTTCTTGGGTTCCTCAACCTGAGTGGAATCAGGAGATTGAGAGAATGAGAAAATGAGAAAATGAGAAAATAAGACTGACGTCATCAATAGTCGGCGCCAACTTGAAAATCCCAATATCTCATTTCCTAAATGTCTCATTATCTCAATTCTTCAGAATTTGCCTAACACCCGGTCAAGCACCCAGTTGACGGGGGTTGCTGATATACTGGTACACTCGCAGATGCCGATGCCTTGCAAATGCTCACACACACTCTTAATCAGTGGGAATTGTACGTAAGGCGGATTGGGCACTGCAAAACTCTCTTCGCCATGAATAGTATGCAGGCGAATGGGCTGATAGTCGAAAACAGAGAACGACACTGAGCCACGATCACCTATCAGGTCGATGCGGTCTTCGCGAGCCGACTCATGGGCCACAAAACACCAGGAGCCCGAACCAGGCAAACCGTTCTCGAACTCAAAACAGGCACTGACAGAATCTTCGGCCTTATACAGACCACCACGATTGGCACAGATGCCTCGAGCTTCGATGATGACACCGAAGAAATGCT
>Ga0310691_10008323_pt1 | contig 10673 bp, 8 predicted proteins | sample 176DNAGHGlowgp2_FD_203887 | JGI IMG/M metagenome (GOLD analysis project Ga0310691, IMG submission 203887) | Sheep rumen microbial communities from Palmerston North, Manawatu-Wanganui, New Zealand - 1766 DNA GHGlow gp2 (v2) (version 2) | ecosystem: Host-associated > Mammals > Digestive system >... | reverse complement strand
CAATCTGATTACACCGTCAATCACAGTTCGTTACTCCATCGAAGCTCAAACGGATGATTGGAAGAACGATGTAGCTACTGAGTGTAGATTTAATTATGTAAATACTTCTGGTGAATCTTCTGAATACAGAGAGTTATGCACAGATTATGATGAGAAGGATGGTAAGATTATCATTGAAAAGACTTTCGCAGTTCCAGCTGACTGGCAGGAAGGCACTGAAGTTAGAACAACTGTAAGTGTGGGTGCAAAGGCTGGAAACATTGTGACTAAAGAGAATCTGAGTGTTACAGCTCCTGTATTGTATATCAGTGAAATGTCAACAGAAAATTCGGAGAAGATTCGTTGGAACGAAGGTAAGAAGATTCGTTTGGGCATCTTCCGCAAATTTACTAATGAAAAGTGGTACACATTGTGCTTGCCATTCGAAATGACTCAGGAAATTGCAGAAACAGCTTTTGGTGCAGGAACACAAATCAAGGTATTTGGTAGTGTGACAGAAGTGTACAATGCCAAGGGCATTATGAAGAAGGCTACTTTCAACTTCTATAATCCTACATTCACTGAAGGAACTGGCTATCCTTATCTCATCAAGGTGGGTGATGACAAAGTTGATAATCCTCAGTTCAATGGTGTAGTAGTTTCTACAGATGTTAAGACGCCTGAGATTATTGTAGATGATTCTCATAATAGTTATACTTTTATGGGTAATCTCGACAGAAAGCACTATATGGTAACAGAAGGTAGTATGCATATTTTGCAGGACAACAAGATTCTGCAGTGTACTGACGATGATGACACTATGTTCAGGGGTTTGCGTGGTTGGTTCCACTTTGTTGAGGCTCCAAACACTAATTTCCCTAAGGACATTGACCCAAGTTCTTCTGCTAGCGTTCATGATTTCTCGTTTGCAGTCTATGATGAATTCTATTCAAATATCAATTCTGTAACTACTCAGAACGTGAAGAAGGAAGGTATTTACAACATGGCTGGCCAGAAGGTGAATGCTGTTCGTAATGAATTGCAGAAGGGATTCTATATCATCAATGGTGAGAAGGTCTATGTAAAGTAAAGTTGTGAATCAGTTTTTCAATTAGTCAATCATTTAAAATTTCAATACAAGACAATGAAAAAGCAATATATTCAACCTGAAATCAACAAGGATTTTCTTACAATGGATGACGTAGTTATGCGTCCTCATTCAGTACCACCTGTATATCAGGAAAATGGTGATGCAAAGTCTCGCTTCTCAGAGGAAGAAGAAGGTGAGAAGAAAAGCTGGGGCGACCTTTGGTAAATCCTTAGATATGAATTGACATTCATTAGATTTAAAACATACTATATAAAAAAGAAAGGAACGGGTTTTGGTAACTCGTTCCTTTCTTTTTAGCGTGAAGCGGGGAGCGTGAAGTGTGGAGCGTGAAGCGTGAAGTGTGGAGCGTGAAGTGTGAAGCGTGAAGCGAGCCATCCGGATGGCTTTCTCCTCCCCTCGGGGAGGAAGGGAGGGGGCTTTGGGGGCTTCGGGGGCTCCTTATTGATTTTCCAAAACGCTATTGACAAGTGACGTTATATCGCTGATGTCTATTTTTCCATCACCATTGATGTCACCATTTATTGCTGTGGAACGCTTTGTTTCGCTTTGCTCTGTGAAAATTACGTTGATTTTGGTGTCAGCACTAAACTTGGTCACATATTGATTCTTCTCTATTGAGGAAGTGATGTCCTTTCCATCCAAAATAACTTGCGTTAATTGGCATCCATCGTTTGGCTGAAAAGTCAAGGTACATTCAGTTCCGATATAAATGCTTGTCTGACCCAAATCATTCGTGAATTCTATTTCGTCGTTGATCAGCAACTTGCCTTTGTCGTTGCAAGCCATCGTCATAGTGGCATTAGGTATTTCCTGAATTCGGGAGATGCTTCTCCAATCGCCCAAGGCTTGGTATGTGCTTACCATGCCTTTGCAAACATACAGGGTGGCTCTTGTGCATCCGTAGAACGAACTGTTTCCTGTTGGAGTTACATTCGTGATATAAGAGGTGATAGAGGTGATGTTGCTACAATTCCAGAATGCATAGCTACCGATGGCAGTGACGGACTTAGGAATGATGAGGGACTTTAACCCACTGCAATTCCTGAACGAATAACTTCCAATGCTATCAACGGAGCAAGGTATTTCCAAGGAAGGTATCTTGCTGCAATTATAAAACGCCCATTCTCCGATGGTTTTGACGGAATTAGGAAGTTCGAGAGAGGACAACGCACTACATTTATAAAAGGCATAACTACCAATGGATTTCACGGAATTTGGAATTTCGATAGTGGATAAACCTGTGCAGCCATAGAAGGCATAATCCTCAATGCTGGTAACGGTATTTGCAATTTTGGTATTTGTGCAACCTGTAATCAGTTGGTGGGTGCTTGTTCTGATGATGGCATTGCAGTCGTTGTCGGAGTTGAAATCAGGATTACCGCTCTCCACAACAATCTTCGAAATGTTCGAGCAGTTCTGGAAAGGGTTTACTCCAATCTTTGAAACGGATTGGGGAATGTTGACAGTGGTGATACCTATGCAATTTGCGAATGCAGCAGTTCCTATTGAAGTGAGGGAAAGAGGAAAATCGATTGATGTCAATGCTGTGCAATCGGAAAAAGATTTTTCTTCAATCGTGGTAACGGAATCAGATAGCTTGACAGATGTTAAGCTCTTGCAACCAAGAAAAGCAAAATTTGCAATGGTGGTGACGGAAGAAGGAATGGAGACCGAATTCAAACTCTTGTTGTAAGCGAAAGCATGTTCTCCAATGCGTATCACTTGATAGCCATTTGCAGAAGAAGGAATGTTCACATCACCCGTGTAGTCAGAGAAGTTGTTGGAAGATGTCCAACTTGTTCTTTTTTCCATTGTAGTGACTTCGCAAGTCTTTTTCGTCTCATTTACGACGTTGTAGTAGATGGTTACGTTATCAGCATTTTCTTCGCTGAAATCATAAGCTTGTACACTGTTTGCCACAAAAAAGGTTGCAAGCAAACAGATAGATTTAAAAAAATCTAATTCCATTTTTTGATTTGTTGAATTTTTGGAAGTATAAAAAATTAGGTGGTCCGATCTTTAATTACCTGAAAATAGCCTCTTGCAAAAAAGATAAACTTGAAGTTCAATACGAATAAAAAACTAAAAGAAAATGAGGCTCCAAATACTTAGAAATCTAAAATGTTACTGCAAAATTACTTATAATTTTTTAAATAATAATTATTATGGACAGAAAAATATAAATAAGTGTACGAAATGACATCTTTTTATCAAAAAACAGCCCATTTCTCTACTCTTTAAGGTCAAAAGTCAGGCTCCCCTCAAACTTCCCCGAGGGGGAGAAAAGGGCTAAGGCTAGGCCCCCCTCTAACTCCCCCGAGGGGGAGGAAATGGCTAAGACTTGCCATCAGGATAGTAGCCAATGCCAAAGCCAAAGCTAAAGGAGGAAAATAAAATTGATGAGAGTGATTTATATGTAGGAGTTTATTTGTGTGTGCATTCTTTTTTTCGTACCTTTGCATCGGTTTTGAGGTTAATGAGCCTCACCCCTTACTGTCAGAAGTTTTTTTAAAAGTTGTTTGAAAGATTGTTTATATAAATACTCAAATTCTTACTTAGTTATGAAAGAAGCATGGAGAGGGTTCAAAGGAACCAAATGGACCGATGAAATCAACGTGAGGGAGTTCATCCAGAATAATTATACCCCTTACGAAGGGAACGAGGCTTTTCTTGAGGGTCCGACGGAGGCTACCAACATCCTTTGGGCGAAACTTCAACTCTTGCAAAAGGCGGAGCGCGAAAAAGGCGGAGTGCTCGATATGGAAACCGAAATTGTGAGTAGCATGACGGCTTATCCTGCTGCTTATATCGACCCGGAGACCAAAGACCTTGAGAAGGTTGTGGGTTTGCAGACCGACAAACCGCTGAAACGTGCCTTCATGCCATACGGTGGCATCAAGATGGCGGAACAGGCTTGCACTACCTATGGCTACAAGCCTTCCGACAAGCTCCATGAAATCTTTACGAAATACTGCCGCACGCACAATGATGGCGTGTTTGATGCTTACACAGAAGAGATGAAGCGCGTGCGCCATAACCATATCCTTACAGGACTACCCGATACGTACGGACGTGGACGCATCGTAGGCGATTATCGCCGTGTGGCACTCTATGGCATCGACTATCTCATTGAGAGAAAAGAGGAGGACCTCTACAATTGCGGCAAGCGTTCGATGAGCGAGGACATCATCCGTCTGCGCGAGGAAATTTCCTTGCAGATTCATGCACTCAACGCCATGAAAGAAATGGCACAGATTTATGGCTACGACATCAGTCAGCCTGCTCGCAATGCACGCGAGGCTGTGCAGTGGCTCTACTTCGGCTATCTTGCTGCCATTAAGACGCAGAATGGTGCAGCCATGTCGGTTGGACGCATCTCCACTTTCCTCGACATCTATATTCAGCGCGATTTGGATGAAGGAACCCTCACCGAGGCTGAGGCTCAGGAACTCATCGACCACCTCGTAATGAAATTCCGCATGGTGAAATTCGCACGTGTTCCTTCTTATAATCAGCTCTTTTCGGGCGACCCTGTTTGGGCAACTCTCGAAGTGGCTGGATTGGGACAGGACGGACGCTCCATGGTGACCAAGAACTGTTTCCGTTTCCTCCACACCTTGGAGAACATGGGACCTGCTCCAGAACCAAACCTCACTGTGCTCTATAGCCCTCGACTTCCAGAGAATTTCAAGCGTTATGCCAGCAAAATCAGTGTGACAACAAGTTCTATCCAGTATGAGAACGACGACGTGATGCGTCCTATCTGGGGCGACGACTATAGCATTTGCTGCTGCGTGAGTGCCACTCAAACGGGTAAGGAGATGCAGTTCTTCGGTGCACGTGCCAACATGGCGAAGACCTTGCTCTATGCCATCAATGGTGGTGTAGATGCCAAGACACGTGAGCAGTGTGGACCTAAGTTCCGTCCTATCACTTCTGAATACCTCACATGGGAAGAACTCGAACCTCGTTTCCGCGACACGCTCGACTGGTTGGCAGACATCTATGTGAATACGCTCAATCTCATTCACTACATGCACGACAAGTATTTCTATGAGGCAGCGGAGATGGCTCTCATCGACACCGATGTGCGCCGCACCTTTGCCACGGGCATAGCGGGATTGAGTCATGTGGTGGATAGTATTTGTGCCGTGAAATATGCTAAGGTGAAGATTATCCGTGGTGAAGACGGATTTATCGAGGATTACGAGGTGGAAGGCGACTTCCCTCGCTATGGAAACGACGATGACCGAGCTGACGAAGTGGCTGTGTGGGTGATTAAGATTTTCCTTGCCAAGATTAAGCGCCATCATACCTATCGTAATTCACAACCTACGATGTCCATCCTCACTATCACTTCGAATGTGGTTTATGGAAAATATACGGGCAACTTGCCTGATGGACGTCGTGCTGGCACTCCGCTCAGTCCAGGTGCTAACCCAAGTTATGGTGCTGAGAAGAACGGACTCCTTGCTTCGCTCAATTCTGTGGCAAAGATTCCTTACGAATTTTGTCTCGACGGCATATCGAACACGCAAACCATCGCTCCATCCACTTTGGGACGCACCGAGGAAGAGCAAATCGACACGCTCGTTCATGTGCTCGATGGTTATTTCGCAAAAGGTGCTCATCACCTCAACGTGAATGTCTTCGGCTTGGAGAAATTGCGTGATGCGATGGAGCATCCTGAAAAGCCTGAGTATGCAAACTTCACCATCCGTGTCAGTGGCTATGCCGTGAAGTTTATCGACCTCACACGTGAACAGCAAGAGGATGTCATTGCACGAAGTGCACATCTCAAGATGTAATATGGTCGCTTCACACCTCACGCTTCACGCTTCACATTCTTCCCTCCCCCTCGGGGGAGCAGGAGGGGGGCTTATTCATTCCTTCGAATCCTTTGGATCAGTCGATGGTCCTGGGATTCGATTTCTTGTTTTCATGAAAGGCTGTGGAATGCGCTGTCAGTATTGCCACAATCCTGATACATGGTCGATGGAAGGTGCTGAGGAGTGGACCGCCGATGCTATTTTGGACAAGGCAGAACGCTATCGTAGTTATTGGGGTGAGGATGGAGGCATCACCGTCAGTGGGGGAGAAGCTCTTCTGCAAATCGATTTTCTCTTGGAACTTTTCCAAAAGGCAAAGCAACGAAATATCAACACTTGTCTTGATACTTCTGCACAGAATTTTACTCGTAAAGAACCGTGGTTCAGTAAGTTTTACGAACTGATGAAACTAACGGACGAAGTGCTTCTTGATATCAAGCACATCGATGATGAGGCACACAAACGGTTGACGGGAAGAACGAATGAGAATATACTCGATTGTGCTCGGCAATTGAGCGAGTGGCAAGTACCCGTTTGGATTCGTCATGTGCTCGTGCCTGGCATCACCGACGATGATGCTCAACTCCATCGTTTGCACGATTTCATTGCCACGCTCCACAATGTGCAACGTGTGGAAGTGCTTCCCTATCACACTTTGGGCATTTATAAATGGGAAAAATTGGGCATTCCTTATCCTTTGCAGGGAGTGGAACCACCTACACCTGAACAGGTGCAGCATGCACAATCCATTTTAGAGGCTTAGTTTTTCCATAATTTCGTAGGTGTCACGTACTGAGTCCAGTGATGTGAGATTTTTAGTTTTCTTTCCTTCCACTCCATTAGTGAAAGCAACGATTTCGTTGAAATAACCATTGGTGTAGATTGGATTGTTTGTCAGAACAGCGTTGAAGTTATTACGTTGCAGCAAAACTTCCTTTTTATCATGCCAATTCATGACCTTTTCCACAGGAATACCGAAAATATCAGTTGGTTTAGGGGAAAAGGTCAGTGTGTCCATTTGCGTGAGATGATAGATACCTGATTGGGTACAGACTTTCATCGTTTCTTCTGCGTTGCTCCATGAGTAGGACGATGAGAGTTCGAGCGTACCTATGATGTGTGGATGTTGCAACATCAAGATGTAAGAATCTTTACTCACTTCCTTGCATGCAATGATTTCAGGCTTACCAAACAGGTAAACAACGAGGTCGATGGGATGAATATACAAATCAAGCAGTGCATTTCCTTCGGGATAGTTTCCTGTAAGGTAATGTAAGTCATAGTTGATGAGATGTTCTTTGAAAAGCCTTTTCTTGAGAAGTTGGATAGCGGGTGCGTATCGTTTCTGCAAGCCAACCATAGCGATGGGAGCAGCAGATTGTTTTTGAATCGCTATCAGTCTGTCCAATTCCTCCATTGATTGACAAGGTGGCTTTTCAATAAAGAGTGACTTACCACTTTTCATGATTTGTGAAGCAAGGAACTCGTGTGCGGAAGGCGAAGCCGATACAAATACTCCTCTGATGGCTTGGTCATCTACAATGCGTTTGAGAGATACAGTTGCTGTCACTCCGTGAAATTTTCTTTCTACCATTCGTGCCTTTTCCTCCGATGTGACGCAGATATATTTCAATGGAACTTGCAAATAGTGAAGAACGGGATAGAGGTTAGAAAGTGAATGCTGTCCTATGCCAACGAAGGCATAAGAATATTGGTACGTTTGGGCAAGATACTGTTCAGTGCGCAAACGTTTGTATTTTTCTATCAGTGTGGGTATCATGAAGGAAGTTCTTTAAAATGTTCGCGATAGGTTTTGCTGGAATCGGCTGTCCACTGATATTTACCATAGAAGTGCTCGATAAACCATTTCGGAAGCAATCGTTCCAGATTGCGCATGAGGATGATGTCGTATTTGCGATGGAAATTAATCCAACAGCCATTGCAATGTTGAGAATAGTGGCATTGTGTCTCTTGCGTTTGTTTACTATTGAAGATTTCGTCTAGAGTCTGCGTATGGATATTTCCTAAACTCACATCGAGATTCTGACAGAGTGGCACATCTCCGTTGCTGTGAATAACGAGACTGCTCATGATGCTTTGGCAGCGCAGTTGCAGATGTCCATTGCGCCATTCGTTGTAGAGTGCCACGAAATCATAATTTTCCTGTGTGTGATGGATGTTCTGAGGAATCTGTGGCACAAAATCTGATGCAGTGAGTAGTTCGCTTGTGGTATCGAAAAATGCCATTGTTCCATAGATGCCGATGCGTATGTCGATGTGGTAGTGTAGTGCCAAGTCTATGACATATTTCATATCATTGAAAGAGTTCCAAGGGGAGAGGCAAAACATCAAGGACAACGGCACTTCGTCTTTCAATGTCTCTACCACTCGAATGACTCGGTCGTACCCATCGCATCCTCGCATCTGTTTGTATGTTTCTCTATCTCCATCGAGTGATACGTAAAGATGTTTTGGATGATAGCGCCGCACGGCATCGATAACCCGTTGGGGAGCCAAACAGTTGGAAAGCAAAGTGTAGTTGGGATGATGCTCTTGGAACCAAGACATGATTTCGTTTGCTTGTGGGTGAAGAATGAACTCACCACCTTCCAATCCGACGGTAGTCCTTTGTGTCACACACTTGCTTCTCATGATTGTCTTGATGTCGTCGAATGATAGGTTTTCAACTTTCTTTTGCCAGATGCTGCAGTGCTTGCATCTTGATTGACAGCGCGTTGTAGAGTAAATCATCAGTTGCGAAAGCCGTTTGTGATGGGGTCGCAAGATGTTGTTCAAAAAGAGAATGCCATTGTAGGCATAGTCATAAATGGAATACATAAAAAATCGTTGCAGTTTTGTTCTCTATCAATAAAGTCCAAAACCGCAACGAATGACTGCACGAAGGAGGTGTGAAAAATGAAGAATGAAGAACCTTTAGCTCGGCGTAGCCAATAAAGAATGAAGAATAATGCAATCCGGTTGGAGGTAAAATACATTCTTCATTCTTCATTTCGGCAACGCCGCCATTCTTCATTTCCTCAATTTCCCTTTGTATTCGAGATAGCCGAGGAAGTAATCCCATTCCTGGGCTCTCTTCTCACGGTTTGCTTGTACGATTTCAGTATTGATGAACTGAGGGGGATAGCAGTCGTAGAGATAGTAACTACCATTGAGCTCAATGGTGTCATCTGCCTTTCCGTAGCATAGTACAAGGTCATCAAATATCTGACTCATAAAGAGATTGACATAATTGCTTACTTTGAATAGGTTGATGTTATCAGCGCCACTCAACTGAAACTCAATGGCGTCATACGGTTTCAGCAGTTTGTCGAGTTCCTCCTTTGTCTTTTTGAATTTGAGTTCCCGCGTGTTGACGTCGAACCATTCGATGTCGTCTTCTGTGAAAACCACATTGCTCGTTCCCGTTTCTTGAGAACTGATACCTCTTGCTAAAAGACGAGTTCCATCAACAGGACAGACGGTGAAAGGTTTTTCCACTTCGTTGTCAAGACTGCAAGCCGTTAGCATTGTTGCAAGGCATACTGTGGCAATAGCCATTGTCAATACATTTCTTTTCATATTCTTGGGATTTAGTCATTTTACACTTTTCATTCTACTCCCCTCGCCCTTTGGAGAGGGGTCGGGGGTGAGGCTTTTTTCCTATTATTTCCACGTGAATCGGATTCCTAATGGAAGGTTGAAACCGAATGGATGTTCTGTGCGATACGTTTCTATGCTGCTGCCAGTCGGGATGAAGTATTGCAGGCTTGGTTCCGCAAAGACGCCGATACTTGGAGTGATGTTGAACTGTAAGCCGACGCCCAGATGAGTGGAGAATTGCCAAGGAGCTTTGAACGTGGTTTTCTCGTCCGCTTCGTGCTTACCATCAATGAAATAGTCTGAGTGCAGTGTTGCATGGACAGGCATTTCAAGCATCATTCCTGCCGATGAGTAAATGTTCCATCGTTTGCCATTGTGGAACTGATAAATGGCTTTCGCAGGAATACCGAGATAGTGGATGCTTTGTCGCTCATGGATTGCATTTCCATCCGTTCCAATTTCAAATTCCGATGTCAGACGATTATACTGTACACCCGTTTCCACTGCCCAACGATGATGAACTTGGTAATTCAGTGACAAAGACCAACTGATTGGCATGAAATGGTGGCTGCTACGCTGAATTTTATCCTCACCACCCATTTTGTTTGAATTATTCAATGCAATTCGCATCATGATGCCACGAAGTTTGGCACTTCCCACTTCAGGATGATTCGACAAATAGATGGCATAGTCAGTCCAGTTGTCAATACTGCTTGGAATGACGGGTGCAGGTTGCGTTGGATCGCTTGAAATTGCCGAACGTGGTATGCTAAAGCTATATGCTTGGTTGTATTGATTCTGCTCATCATATCCCCCTGCGTATGCCAATTGCAAAGACCAACGCTGCTCTTGATTCTTGCGCAATGGCTTGTCATTCAGCAAGTCGGCTATGTCAATATGCGGCAGAATGTCCTTTTGTTCCATAGGTATCGAATCCGCTTTCTCTTCCTGCTGATGCTCAGCCATCGACTCCTTATTTATATTATATAATGTGTCAGCTGATGGCACAGAATCCACTTGATAAATGATTGTCGTTTGTTTTCCACCCGTATTGCCGCTTCTGCTCTTGTGTGATGACGTATAAATCGGCGTAGGCATGTTTTGCGCATGGAGAACATCCTCATCCGTTGCCTCATTCATAGGCAGTTGTTCGT
>Ga0310691_10008321_pt1 | contig 10675 bp, 7 predicted proteins | sample 176DNAGHGlowgp2_FD_203887 | JGI IMG/M metagenome (GOLD analysis project Ga0310691, IMG submission 203887) | Sheep rumen microbial communities from Palmerston North, Manawatu-Wanganui, New Zealand - 1766 DNA GHGlow gp2 (v2) (version 2) | ecosystem: Host-associated > Mammals > Digestive system >... | reverse complement strand
GGAATCATGGGGACAGGTCGCGTGATATGCTCGGCATAGCGAGCAATCATGGACCTGTCCCCGTGATTCCCTCACCCATAGTCGGCACTTCTCTATCTGGCATCCTTGCCACTGTGGCCCGCGTTGCCCCAACCAATGCGCCCGTCCTGATTACAGGTGAGAGCGGTACGGGTAAGGAACTCATCGCAGAGGCTATCCACCGACAGAGCAAACGAGCCAACGGACCGTTTGTGAAAGTGAACCTCGGTGGCATCAGCACCTCGCTGTTCGAGAGCGAGATGTTCGGCCATAAGAAAGGCTCCTTCACTGATGCCAAGGCCGACCGCATAGGCCGATTTGAATTGGCCAAGGGCGGCACCATCTTCCTCGACGAGATAGGCGAGTTATCATTAGCCAGTCAGGTGAAACTGCTGCGGGTGCTACAAGACCAGACTTATGAGGTGCTGGGCGATAGCCGTACACGCCGAACGGATGTCCGTGTGGTCTGCGCCACGAATGCCGACCTTCGCGCGATGGTAGGGGAAAAGACCTTCCGCGAGGACCTTTTCTACCGCATCAATATCATCAATCTCCATCTGCCGCCCTTGCGTGACCGTCGTGAGGACATTCCGCTTTTGGTTGATCATTTCCTCCGGATGGCTTGCGAGGCAAACGGCCTCCCGCTTGTTACCGTTTCGACAGAGGCCATCGGCTATCTCCAGACACTTCCGTTCCCAGGTAATATCCGCGAACTGAAGAATCTGGTGGAAAGAGCGCTGCTGATGAAAGATCCTGCCGCCAGCCAACTCACTGCCGCCGACTTCGCGCTCTTGTCTAAGGATATTCCGTCGGGGAAACCGATGGGCACAGAACCCGCCACTCTCGATTCCATGGAGCGCAACGCCATTGCTGCCTGTATTGCTAAGCACGATGGCAACCTCTCGCTCGTTGCCAAGGAATTAGGCATCAGTCGTGGTGCCCTGTACCGCAAAATAGAAAAGCACGGACTATGAAGCTGAAGCATTATTTCCTCCTTCTTGTAGTAGGCATTGTCTTGTTGGCCGGCGTAGCGCTCTTCGCTACGTTCCGCAGTCACCCCACATTGTTCTACGTCACCGAGGGCTTTGTAGTTCTGCTCTTATTCTACCTTTGGCATTTTTACCGCAAGACCATCCGACCGTACGACACACTGATTGGCGGCATGGAACTGGTGCGGGACCTCGACCTGACGACGCGGCTCGCTCCGTCGGGACAACACGAGACCGATGTTATCGTCCGCACGTTCAACGACCTGCTGGGTCGTCTGCGCAGCGAGCATCTCAGGCTCGAAGAGCAATACACTTTCCTCAATCTGCTTATCGAGGCCTCGCCGATGGGCGTCATCCAGTGCGACCTCGACGGTAACACCACTTCCATGAATCCTGCAGCCCGTGAGATGCTGTCGCCAAGTATCGAGGAGACCATCCACACACTGCCTCTTGGCGAAACGACCACCGTGCGCATTCCTGGCGGCCCGCAACTCTTCCGCATCAGCCACCTCAGTTTTCCTGACCGCGGTTTCCTGCATCCTTTCTTCCTCATTGAGTCACTGACCTCGGAAATACGTCTTGCTGAGAAAGCCGCCTACGAGCGTGTCATCCGTATGATTGCCCATGAGGTGAACAACAGCGTGGCAGGCATCATTGGCAGTCTTACCGGCGACGAAGCCGAGCGGCTTACCGCCCTCTCATCCTTTGTATCCCGCTTTGCCGAAGTAGTAAAGATTCCGCAACCGCAACTGCAACTCTGTGACCTCAGCGAGGAGGTGGAGGCCTGTCGTCCCTTCCTCGAAAACCTGTGTACGCAGGCACATGTCCATATTGGCTTCCGTTTGACCGACGAAGCCGTACCCGTTCATCTTGATACCGTGCTGTTCCAGCAGGTGCTTATCAACATCGTCAAGAATGCTGTGGAGAGTATCGGAAAGGCTACGGGTTCTTGCCTTGCAAGCGACCAGAGGTCGAGCGGGCGCGTCAGCGGGAATATGGCACAAGGACTTATCACCCTGGAAGTCACCACGTCAGCTACGCTCACCATCACCGACAATGGTCATGGTATCCCGCCAGCTATAGCCAAGAATCTCTTCACTCCGTTTTTCTCTACCAAGCCCCAAGGCCAGGGCCTCGGTCTTCTGCTCATCCGTGACATCCTGACTTCTCATCATAGCACCTTCAATCTGCTGACAGATCCAGAAGATCATCTCACTCGCTTCACCATCCAATTTCCCATCCAGAAAACTCATAAATAAAAGGTGTAGGAAATCTGTTTCTGTAGTATCTGTTATTAGGTGAGCCTTCGTAATCCACTAAAGATCAGATCTTTTATAGAAAAAAGCCTCATGTGACTCTGAGGCTTTTCCGGTGATTCGGTTGGGGCTCGAACCCAAGACCTACTGCTTAGAAGGCAGTTGCTCTATCCAGCTGAGCTACCGAACCAGTCTTGCTTTTTTAAAATTGCGGTGCAAAGGTATATATTTTTTTGCAAATAGCCAAATTTTCTACTTGTTTTTATTCTTTTATATTCAGCCACCCCGGATTTCATAAGCATCCTTTTTCGATTTGCGTCGGGAAAGGCTACGATGCTGATTCTTTTTTTCAGCCCTGAGCCCTGAGCAACCAGCCTTCTACAAAGTAATTATTAAATAATCCCACTATACCCCCTATGATTTTCGCTATCATCATGATTGTTAGACGATTGCCGCAATTTGCATCCCCCTATGATTCCTCTACATCCCCCTATGATTCCTCTATATCCTGTTCATAGGGTTCAAATGCCATCCTTTCTACCGTTTGCCTATACTCAAACGGTTGTTCTCCTATACCCGAACAACCGTTCGGCTATACTCAAAAGCAACCGCTTTCAAAATTCGTGACTGATTATTTTGATACTATCATAGAGGGATATAGAGGGATCATAGGGGGATAAATGACTATTGTGCTATGGTTAATCCGTTGTCTCATAGATAGTTATACTAAATCATAGAGGGGATAGTGGGATATACTTTATTTCATGTATGGATTGTAGCGGATTTCGTCTGCGATAGTGGTTTGTGGGCCATGACCAGGATAGATGGTGGTGTCGCTTGGAAGCTGTTTGGCGAGATCATGCAGTGAAGCAATCATCTCCTCGTAGTTGCCGCGCTCAAAGTCTGTACGGCCGATGCTCATACGGAAGAGTGTGTCACCACTGAAGGCGATGTGCTCGTTGGCATCATAGAAGACAACGCCTCCTGGCGTATGACCCGGGGTGTGGAGTATCTGCCAGGTGTGCGACCCGAAGGTAATCGTATCGTCTTCGGAGAAATAGCGCCCCACAGGAGGCACGTCAAGTTGGATGGATATGCCCATGATCTCGCTCGTCTGCTCTTCCATCTTTTCCATGAGAAAGCGATCCTTCTGATGTACTTCTGGCTTGAGGCCGTATTCGTGGAAGATGTGTCCGTTGCCCATGCAATGATCGAAATGCCCATGTGTACAGAGCAGATGGCAGGGCTTTAGCTGATGCTTTGTGATATATTGTGTAATGGCCTGTTTCTCTTCTGGATAGAATGCACCGCAATCAATAATAACACACTCGTTGGTCTCATCGCTGACAATATAGCAGTTCTCTGAGAGCATATTGCAGGTATAGCGTTTGATGGTAATCATAGAAGTCTGTTTTAGTGAGGGAGATAGATGACATGTTTCTCCTTGAACCACTCTTCTTGGAAGAAACTGCTGATTTCTGTTACTTGTATGATTTTCTTGAAGGGGTGTGTCTCAGCCTGTATGTCACCACCTTTCAGACAGAGGATGCCGTTGGGCAGGGCGTTGTTCTGACGCTTGGAGATGTTTTTCCTGACAATCCTCTCAAGGTCGGGCAGGGGCATGACTGCACGGCTGACGACGAAGTCGTACAACCCTTTTTCATCTTCACCGCGCAGGTGGGCTGGCTCGCAGTTCTTCAGTCCGATGGCTTGGCACACTTCCTGAGCCACGCGGATTTTCTTACCGGTACCGTCGATGAGTTTGAACTGGCAGTCAGGAAAGAGGATGGCCAAAGGTATACCGGGGAAACCACCGCCAGTGCCGAAGTCGAGAATCTTGGTGCCAGGACGGAAATGGATGACTTTGGCTATCGCCATGGAATGAAGTACGTGGTGCTCGTAGAGATTGTCGATGTCTTTACGGGAGATAACGTTGATTTTGTCGTTCCAGTTACGATAGAGGGCCTCGAGGGCGTCTATCTGGTTGCACTGCTCTGGTGTCAGGTCTGTGAAATACTTGCTGATAAGTGGATGCATGGTCAGACAGTTTTTTTCAGTATGTTGTCAAGTGCCTGATAGGCGATTTTCAATTCTATGCCCCCTTTTTCATACGGAGCAATCTCGGATGGACTGTAGATAAAGGTGATCGTTTCTTCTCCAAGGACGAAATTCTCTGACGGATACATGTCTGTCGTGAAGAGGTATCCCTGTTTCTTGAGTTCCTTGATGGACTTTGCCCCGACTTGCTCGCAGAGGGCTTTGCGGAGGATAGGGACCAACTTGTGCTCATAGCTTGCAATAAAGACGTCCGTAAGGGTGAGCTGCCGGCCTGTGGTATTATCGAAATTCATCGTCAGGTGCTGGCTGACACTATGTGCCCCGCCTTCGTAGTAGTCTAGAAAGATATGATATACAGAGGCATTGTCATATCCCTGCTCCGTAGTGGTCTTGAGAATATAGTGGTAATTATACCATACCCCTTTCATGCTGTTGGTCCGGTCTGCATTATACAGGGGTAGGAGATCCCTCATGTAATTGGCGGTGTATTCATTGGCGAAGGAATCAACTGCCAGTTTCATAGGGAGGTCTTGCATATAGAGTAGCCGCTTCTCTATGGCATTGTTGATGATTTCTGCCTTATGGCCATTCTCCTCCGTGGCATATGCCAGTTCCAGATGAACGCTGCATGAAGGGGAGTCCTCGTCGGATGACAGCTGGACTTTCTTGTCTGCAGTAGCCACTTCATATAGAATTCTCTCGTTTTCACTGCGGCAGCTAACAAGGAGAAGCAATAATGTCAATACAGGGAAAATATGTTTCATCATCTCGTCTTTGATGTTATTATTAGCGACAAAAGTACACTTAATTTGGGAATTTCGCAAATTTCTCGCAAAAAAAAAGTAATTTTGCACCCAAATTTACAATATTATGCAAGAAAGGCAATTGAAAGCAGCGTTGTTCGACCTCGATGGCGTCGTATTTGACACAGAACCGCAATACTCCATTTTCTGGGGTGAGCAGTGCCGTCGTTACCATCCGGAGCATCCTGGATTGGAGCATGAGATAAAAGGCCAGACGCTTACTCAGATTTATGACTCTTGGTTCAGTGGCAGTCTGCTGGATGAGCAGCCCGTGATTACGGAACGGCTCAATGCCTATGAGCAACAGATGGACTATGACTATATCAACGGATTCCTGGCCTTTGTCGATGATTTGCACCGTCATGGCGTGAAGACGGCTGTCGTGACGAGTTCAAACATGCCAAAGATGGAGAGTGTCTATCATAAACAGCCAGGCTTCAAACAACTCTTTGATGCTATTTTGACCTCAGAGGATTTTGAACAGAGCAAGCCTGATCCCGACTGTTATTTGAAAGCTGCGCAGAAATTAGGTGTATCACCGGATGAGTGCGTCGTTTTCGAAGACAGCATTAATGGGTTGCGTTCCGGAAGAGCGGCCTGCATGAAGATTGTGGGACTGCTGACTACCAATCCACCGGAGATTGTGGTCCCTCTCTCAGATATTCAGATGGCAGACTATGTCGGCTTGACATACGAATCCCTCTCTTGTTCTCTTTATATGCCCGTCTGACCATGAATACACAGAATACGCCTGTACATATCCGTTTGTGGCATCGTGACTTTTGGTTAATGGCCATCGCCAATCTACTTTTGACGGTTGCCGTATATGCTCTTATCCCGGTGATGCCCAGATGGTTGATGACGTCAGAAAACCTTTCGGCGCAAGAAACGGGAATGGTGATGGGGGCTTTTGGCATTGGCATCTTCCTTTTCGGAAGCTTTACTTCCTATCTGGTTCAGCGGTTCCGTAGGAATATTGCGTGTATTTGGGCTATGATAATGATGGCAGCATTGCTGGGATGGCTTTATTATCTTGACTTGCAGAAGATCCAGTTCTTTGATTATCCCATTCTGCTCATCCAGCGACTGGCGCTTGGAGCTGCCTTTGGTATGGCACAAATGATTCTGTCGAGTACACTCATTATTGACACCTGTGAATCGTTCCAGCGCACAGAAGCTAATCATTCTGCCTCTTGGTTCGCAAGGTTTGCGCTTTCCATAGGACCTCTGGCTGGCATCATTGTTGAACGCCTGATGGGTTTTGGCTCCGTGCTTCTAATGGTTATTGGATGCACGATGGCTGCTATCATCTTCATCTTAATGGTGCATTTCCCATTCAGGACACCCGAAGAGAATGTGAAAGTGGTGAGCCTGGACCGTTTCTTCCTGCCTCAGGGATGGCCTTTGACTGTGAATCTGATCATGGTGACATTTGTGTTGGGACTACTTCTGTCTGTATCTGTCTCAGAGTTGTTCTATGTGATGGTCATGGTAGGGTTTCTGGTAGCCCTGCTGGCACAGCGATTCGTGTTCAGAGATGCGGAACTGAAGAGTGAGGTTGTGACAAGTCTGGTGATGATTGGTATTGCGTTATTGATGATGTTGACACGTCAACAGGCAGTCGTATCATTTGCCGCCCCGGTCTTTATTGGTTTTGGACTGGGCATTATAGGGTCGCGCTTCCTGCTGTTTTTCATCAAGTTGAGTCGTCATTGTCAGCGTGGTACGGCCCAGAGCACTTTTTTCCTGGCTTGGGAGAGTGGTCTGGCCTTAGGGATTGGTATCGGCTATGGGCTGCTTGAGCACGAGACAGGGCTTGTACTGCAAGTGTCACTCTGTTTGACGGTGGTTGCTCTTCTGCTCTACCATTTTTTTATCCACAACTGGTATATCAAGCACAAGAACCGTTAGGAAATCCCGCAAAGCTTTGCATACGGACATTTGCGGCATCGCTGCCTGTCGTCGGTAGGTGTAAAGTTGATGTCGGGATTGAAAATGTCGCTGATAATGCCGGAGAGTTGTTGCATAAACGGTTCTGAGACATGAGCGATGTCGTTGACAGGTTCACGACCCAGACACAGGGTGGGATCATAGTCGTCGGTACCAGCATGCTGAATGAAGAGCAGAGCTGGTGAAACGGGTACGTCATTCGATTCGCATCTGATGATATGGCTGTAGAGAAAGGCCTGCAGGTAATAGTCGCTGTGATCTTTCAGACTCTCCTGCGCGAAGATGGCATCGACATCAGCCAAAGCCTTCAGTCGCCGGCTGCCGGTTTTATAGTCTACCACCCGGATCTGTTCCTTTCCATTAGGTGCAGTAATACTGTCCAGACGGTCGATAATGCCTCCAAGGGACATCGTGATAGTATCATTTCCGACTGTCATTCTATAATCCATCTTTACAGGTTTCTCAAGGCCAAGAATGGTGAAAGGTGTCAGACGACGGTCTATTTCAAGCAGTTGCCTGATGTATTTGATGATGACTTCGCGGTTGATAATCTGCAAACCGTCAAATGGTGGCAGGGGACGGGCTGGGTCCTTCATCTGGAATAGTTCTTTCTTGAAGGCATCGTCAACCGCCCGTTCAATATCTACTTCTGTCTTGAGCAGATATTCAATATCTTCGGCCATAATCTTGCGGCTTCGTTGCATGAGCCTTTGATAGATAAGCTGGGCTGCCAAATGGAAGATATTACCAAAGATCCGATTGTCAATCGTGTCTTCATCGTCATTGTCCGGTTCGATGATGCCACTTATGTAACGGTAGAAGAATTGTAGCTGACAACGCATATAGCGGTTGATGGCAGTCGGTGTGAAGAGACTGTCTTCAAACCGTTTCCGCAGGAGTTGCATGACGGTGTCGGTCTTTTCTATGGACAGGAGCTCCCGCTGTATCGGTGCCTGACTGGCCTGTAGGGCCTGAGTGGCTATTCTGTGACCGCTCTCAACCATCATCTGTAACATGAATCGTGACATTTCACCCGTCTGGCCATCGTTGGTGGAATTGTTATAGACTAATGTGATGTCGCTGGCACGTTGTAACAATCGGTGAAAATAATAGGCATAGATAGCTACCTTATGGTCGATGGTGGTGAGCCCATAGGCTTTACGGATGCTATAGGGTATAAACGATGTGTCGCTAATCCCTTTGGGGAGGTTGCCTTCGTTGCAAGAGAGGATAAGAAGATGTTCGAAGTCGATGTTTCGAGTTTCAAGAACACCCATGATCTGAATGCCTTCTATAGGCTCTCCGTGGAAAGGAATACTTGTGGCATCGACAATCTGTGTGATGAGTCGTTGAAGGGTGATGGTATCGACTTGAAGAATGCTGTTGTTTACAAGGTCACTTAGGCGGTTCAAGAGGGTGTACATTCTGAAAAGACTCTCTTGCGTAAGGGGAGATGATTCCACGCCTTCCGCCCTGATGGCTTTTGCAATCCTACGGATCACAGACATCATCCACAGAAGGAGTGCGCTGTTGAAGTGCTCCTGACGGTCATGCTCCATAGAAAAGAGCAGTTGGAGTCCTTCGTCCTTTGAGAGTTGTGATATCTCTGGATAGTAAATCTTTTGGGTGTTCAGTTCTTCGTAAAGACTGTTGCATGCCTCAGAGATATAGTGTGAATAGGGGTGTCGTAATACATGGTTGATATAACGGAGACGGTATTGGCGTGTTTGTATAACATAACCGCTGGTCTGTAGGCTGATGAGCAGATTGACAAGTGAAGTGATGGGTGTCTGGGAGAGTGGATAGCCTGTCGTGATATTCACCTTCTCCACTTCTGGTGGAATACAGTGGATGACTGTCTGCAACAGGTTTTCATCGCAAAGCACGATGGCTGTTCGTCTGTTGTCTTCGATACGGTTCTGCTGTCTCAGCCACGTACTGATGTAACGTGCCTGAATATTCTCGGTTGGTGCTGACATATAGGTGATGCTCTTCTGGCGGGAGAAGTTCCTGTAGATGGCATCATCGCTGTTGTCTAATTCATTCGGGAAGTCATGGAGGTATTGCGAAATGTAGAAACCAGCCTCATTCCTGTTGAGGTAATACTGGTCATAGTCCCAGTAGAACCGGGCCTTACCCTGTCGCTTCATGCGACGGAAAAGCGTCTGCTCCACCTGTTGGAGCATATTGAAGCCGATAAACAGATAGGTGTCGTAGTTGAAGTCGATGCCCTCCCGTTCCGCCACTTCCCGATAGAGTGCCCCTTCATAGGCTAATCCCTGTTCGGACAGTTTGTGATTGAAAGTCTGGTAGATGTCGAGGATATGGCTCCATAGTTGCAGGAATCGCTGTTTCAGTTCTGTGTTATGATCTTCGCTGAAATGACTGAAGAATTTGTGGAGGGTGGCACGTTGTTGTTCATTGAGATAAGAGATGTCGTCATACTCATGGATATCACGCAGGTTGGCAAAGACATGCTCCGCTGAAGCCATGTTCTTGTCAAGATCGTCAAAATCAGAAAGTAACAGCTGGCCCCATCCGTAAAAATGATCAAGGGTCTCATCAATGCCTGTACACTGTGTAAAGCACTGATGAAGCTCGCATATCAGTTGGATGGTATCTGCCACCTGTCGTTCACTATGGCTACGGAACAGATCACTGATGGTGATACAGACAGGACTCCATAGGGGCTTGCCTGCCTGGCGTGCCAGATGTTCATTCAGAAAAAGGGCAGCTCGTTTGTTGGGGAAGACAACGGCGATACGCGACATGTTGGTGCCGTATTTCTTAAGCAGGTCTGCTGCGACGTATTCGAGGAAACTCTTCATGCTTCTAACTCCTTTTTTACTTCTTCTATCTGATTACTATAGACATACCAAAGAAAGCCCTTGATGTTGGTGTGGCCCATCTCTGATAGCAACTGCATATATTCGCGTACTTGATCGTGATACTCTTCCATCGGTCTGCCGAATTTGAAGTCGACTACGACCCATTCCTTGCCATCAGTCATCACCCGATCAGGCCGCCGTTCAATGACTTCATCGTCTTCCATCGTTAGGATAGTACATTCATTGAAGAGAGTCCAACGGTCTGAAAACCAGTCGGCTACCCTTGGATGTTCAAGCCTTTTCTGGAGCATGGAGGAGACCTTCTCAGCAGTCATCTGGTCATCGTATAAGATTCCTTCGAGTTGCAAACGTTTCAGTGCACTGGAGATGTCTGCCACGGTGTGAATGGTGGAGAATACTTGGTGGAGAATGCTTCCTAATTGGATATACTGTCTCTGTTGCTGCTCGTCGTTTTCATCGTCCTGCTGGATGATAAAGTCCTTGCTGCGATTGCTCTGACGGAAAGATACAGGATTGTTGAATGTGTCGATGTCAATACCGACGGGTGTTGTCTTTTGCAGGAAGGGATTGGGTGATTCTTGACTGATGTCCGTATCTTTTGAGGGTTGTGATTGTGAAACAAGTGTTCCGTATGTGAACTCAAGTGGCGCATCTTCATTGTCAATACCAGAAAGCAGTGCCTCAGGTTTCTCATGGGCTACAAGGGGGACAACCTGTTCAATCAAGGTTGAACGGCTGTTCTTGGCATGACG
>Ga0310691_10008320_pt1 | contig 10676 bp, 9 predicted proteins | sample 176DNAGHGlowgp2_FD_203887 | JGI IMG/M metagenome (GOLD analysis project Ga0310691, IMG submission 203887) | Sheep rumen microbial communities from Palmerston North, Manawatu-Wanganui, New Zealand - 1766 DNA GHGlow gp2 (v2) (version 2) | ecosystem: Host-associated > Mammals > Digestive system >... | reverse complement strand
AGTGGGCACCTTCAGCATGCACCGTGACCCCAGGCCCGAACTTACCGAAGGTATGGTAGGCTACGTTCTTGCCAACGTCAAAACCATCAGCGACGTTAAAATTGGCGACACCCTGACCGATGCGGCAAACCCCGCCGCAGAACCGCTCCCGGGTTACAAGGATATTTTGCCCATGATTTATTCGGGCATCTACCCTATCGACCCCGAAGACTACAAGGATTTGCGCGAAGCCCTGGAAAAGCTACGCCTGAACGACTCCGCCCTGAGCTGGGAACCGGAAACTTCCGACGCCCTGGGTTTCGGTTTCCGCACCGGATTCTTGGGACTTCTGCACATGGAAATCGTGCAGGAACGCCTGGACCGCGAATTCGGCGTGGATATCATTACCACCGTGCCCAACGTGGAATACCACGTGTACATGAGCGACGGCACCATGGTTAAAATCGAGAGCCCCTCCAAGCTCCCCGACGCGAGCCGTTACGACCACATCGAAGAGCCCTACGTCAAGGCTCAAATCTTCACGCCCAAGGACTACGTGGGTGCCCTCATGACCCTCTGCGAAGAAAAGCGCGGGGAATTCGAAACCATGGAATACATCGACGAGGAGAAAGTCATTCTCAAGTATAACCTGCCTCTCGCCGAAATCATGTTCGACTTCTACGACCGTCTCAAGTCGGTGAGCCGTGGCTACGCAGGCCTGGACTACGCTCCCAGTGAATACCGGCGGAACAACCTGGTGAAGCTGGACATTTTGCTGAACGGCGACCCGGTGGACGCCTTCTCGGTGATTATCCACAGGGACAAGGCAAGCACCTACGCCAACGCCATCTGCGTAAAGCTGAAAGACCTGATTCCGCGGCAACAGTTCGACGTAGCCATCCAGGGAGCTATCGGCGGAAAGATCATCAGCCGTTCTACCGTGAAGGCCGTGCGCAAAGATGTGCTGGCCAAGTGCTACGGCGGCGACATCACCCGCAAGCGCAAGCTCCTGGAAAAGCAGAAAGAAGGCAAGAAACGCATGAAGAGTATCGGCTCGGTGGAAGTACCGCAAAAAGCGTTCCTGGCAGTACTTTCCCTTTCGGACAATTCCAACGGAAACGGCGACTAGTTCCGCCATTCACTTTCTGGTATGGCTTCTCTCAGGCACATCGTCAACAAGCGTCAGCTACGGAATTCCAAGACATTCATCTTCTTCTTGGTGTTTCTGCTGGTGCTGTTTTTCGCTGCGGCCCTGTACGGCAGGTTTTACGTGCTGGAGCCCTTAAGGCTCAGCGATTCCGCCATGTACCCCAAGTTCAAGGAAGACGACGTGGTCTGGATATGCAAGCTCCCCCGCTGCATCGATGAACTAAAAGTAGGCGACATCGTCTGGGCCCGCCAAAAAAACAGGGAAACTTTGGTCCGCAGAGTGCTGGCCATGCCAGGCGACAAGGTCAAGTTCTACAATAACGGTAAAGTCCGCGTCAAGAACAAGACCAAGCAGCTTGATGACGAAGAGGTGTTCATTGAAACGCGGAAGATAGATGTTCCCAAGAAGGGCGATACCCTTTACATGAGCAAGCTGAACGATGTGGAACAGGATTACGCCATCAACATCATGATGGAGCAAAATATTCCTTTTTACATCAAGACCTCCCTTTGGCAGGGCGAGCGGGAACTTCCCCTGGACATGCTGGGTGCCCTGAAACTCGGGAACCGTCAAGTCAGCCTTAAAGAGGTGGACCTTCTCCCCTGGCAAGACCGTTACCTGCTGGAACTGCAAGTTTTCCAGCGGGAAATCGGCAGCACCCCCGTAAAAATCAAGCGGGAATTCTACAACAAGACAGACTCCAGCCGTATTGAAAAAATCGTCGCACAAGACGACTATTATTTCATCATCAGTGAAAAACTGAAACACGCCCCGGATTCTCGCGAACTGGGATTCTTTTCCAAGTCACAACTGCTCGGTAGATACGTCTACTCTCACCGGCACATTCCAAAAATCGTCGGCGGTTACCTGAACAAAGTTACGGCATTCCTGAAAGACGTTCTGGACCTGAGTTCCGCTAACTAAGCTTGTCCTTGACCACCATAATGCCGCTCTGTTCCAGCTTCGGGTAAGAGCGCATTCCTTCGCCCCCCTTGCCTTCGTCCAGGACCTGCAAGAGTTCGCCCTTGGCAGAGTATAGCAAGAGCTGCCACGGCCCATTGGGAGCGTTGAAGTAGCCGGAATTCTTCTGCACATTGCGCTGGAAGGTGCGGTTTAGGCGGTCGGCCACACTTCTGGCCTGCACCAAAGAGATGTCGGCCAGAGACCAAGAAATCGGAGTGCCGCCCATGTCGAAAATCAGCAGGGCTTCGGCATCGGATTCCTCTTTCATGGTGAACTTCCAGCTGAAACTCTGCCAGCTGGTGCTCAAGTCCAGGATACGGCCGTTGGCATAGGGCGTATAGACTTCGGCGTCTTTCTTGATGTTCACGTTCAAGGTACGGGGCTTGTCCGCCTTGGCTCGCATACTGAAAATGTAGGTGACCCCGTTCCGGAGCGGCAGATGCTGCTTGAACTGGAGTCCCCAGGTTTCCTTGCCGCCCTTGGTGATGTTGAAATGGACCACGCCATCTTCGACCTTGACGTCGGCCTTGCCACCCCAGAAATCGGTGACCCAGTTTTCCAACGGATTCTCGTCAGAAAAATCGCCATTCTGGATAAGGTTTGTTCCTGTTCCCTGAAACCCGGTGACATAGTCCTTGTTCTGGATAAAATTCGGAATCACGCTGGTATTCTGGATTCCGAGAGGGCTATCCACAGCCACTTCCTTACCCCAGCCCACAAGCGTATTGAAGGAACTATGGGCGGTCATGTCCATTTCGGGACTGTCGTAATTTCCGGGACCCCAGCTCCAGGCCATCCAACCAATGTTCAGGCGTTCCGCCTCGGCCATGATATGCTTATAGGGGATTTCTTTTGCACCACCGGCAGCCACCGGAGCAAACTCGCCCACCACAAAGGGCAGTTTCAGTTCCACGGATTTTTCAAGGGTCGCGGTAATGCGTTCCTGAACGGTTGCAAAACCCGTACGGGCGGGGTCATGCTTTTCGCTGGGCCACCACATGTGGATAGAAAAAATCAGGTTGTGTTCCGGATCAGCCTGCAAAAGTTTCGGACCCACGGAAAGCAGTATCTTTTCGTCCTGACCCCACATGTCGGCATCAATCATGATGGGCACGCGGATTCCGGCGGCGCGCATCTTGGTCACAATCATGCGGTACACGTCAAAAAATTCGCTTTCGGGAATCTCTCCGGCGCCGGGCTCGTTACCCACGTTCAGAATCATGTATTCCTGATGGTTGGAAAGCACCTGCAGGGTTTCTTCACGAAGCCAGTAGTCCAGAGCCTCCGGGAGTCGATCCCAGTTACCCGTGGTATCGTGAATCTCGGGAATGGGAATCATGCCGTTGGCTATGCATAGCCCCATGATGTTGTCCAGGTCGCTGATACGACCGCGGGTATTCCAGACGATACGGACACAGTTGGCCCCGGTCTTTGCGATTTCGGGAATGGTCTTGCCTTCCCGGTCGGTCCAGATGAACATGTGGTTCACCCCGCGAAGGATGACCTTCTCGTTGTCCTTGCTGTAAAGGTACCTGTCCTGAACAAAAAATCCCGGTTTCGCAGCCGTTTTTACCATTGGAACACTCCAGTTATCATTTCTTACATAAAATATATAATCTGGAAAAAGAAAAAGGCCAGGATTTTTTCGAAGTTTCGTAAAAAGAAATCAACCTAGACGGCGAAAAACCGCAAAGTCAGGCGGGTCACATGGTCGAGCACTACGTAACCGCCGTTGCCATGGAGCGCTCCGGCAGGTGGTTCCAGTAACGGACAGGCAGGCAACGCCTCAAAAGTTTCGGGTTTTCCCGTTCCTTGATGGCGATGGACTTGTAGAATTCCCTCCACAGGTCGGTAAAAGAATCTTTCAGGTCCATGGCGCCGGACTTGTAGCCCGGCAACGTCACCACCTGACACCCCGTCCGGTCGTGAAACAGGCCGTAGTCCCGCTTGGAATCGTAAATCAGCCATTTTTCGTTGGCAAAACGTTTGGAGAAATGGTTCTCCATAAGCATCAGGATGTCGTATTTAGGCTCGATTTCGGCGCAAAGCATGTTATCGGGACCTACGGCAAAACGGACCAGGCCAAGCATTCCCCCCGCCTCCCTACGCACGGACTGCCCCAGCTTGTAAAGCGGGAGCATTTCTGCCGAAGCAGGATTTTGACCGTAACTTGGATCAGCTCCTGAAAACAGCTTTTTCAAGAAGGCGAAAATCTTCATTTCGACCCCCTCCTCCTCGGACAAAAAAGCCGCATGGAGCAGGTTATAAACCTCTTCGCTTGCAAAGTTTACGATGGCGCGATGGAGGCGGGCCGCCGACTCCTCGCTGGTCTCGATATGGAACGGCTGCAGGAACATATCCGCCGGAGCCGTAGAGCGCTCCGACCTGATTTCGCCCACTTCAAGATGCTGGCGGTAAATCTCGAAGACTGCACTGAGAAAGCCTTCGAATGTAGAATCGTATTGGATGGAAAGGGACATTGTTAGGTCGTTGGTTATAGGTTGTAGGGATTAGGATCTAGGGGCTAGGGCTGATGGAAACAAGAGGTTTTAATGTGGGGTGTGGGATGAGAAATGTTTCGTGATTGGTGGTTAGGGGAAAGCCTTCCCCTGGTTCGCACTGCGTAGCTCACCACCCCTTCTTGCCGGAATCATAGTCGCGCCTTACGCAGGGAGGGCCAGCGGGGTGTTGCCGAACAGGTCCAGCTGGCCGGACTTGGGCCGCGGAAGGAGCAGGGGCCGCACCATCTCGGGGTAAAGCCTGCGCAGGCTTGCGGGAGTGTCCGGATGGTAGATGAAGTACTTGGCCCGCTTGAGGACCACCCCCATCTTTTTCAGCTGTTCCAGCCGGATTTTGGCAAAGCGCCGACCCGAGACGATAAGTTGTGCGGACTTGACGCCAATTCCCGGAACGCGCAAAATCATCTCGTAATCGGCATGCTGGAGGTCCACCGGGAACATTTCCGGATGGCGCAGCGCCCAGCCGATTTTCGGGTCCAGCTCCAGGTCCAAGTTCGGGTGGGCCTCGTCCAGAATCTCGTCGTAGCGGAACTTGTAGAACCGCATGAGCCAATCCGCCTGGTAAAGCCGATGTTCCCGAACCAGAGGGGGCTTGGTGGTAAGCACCGGCAGGCGCTTGTCCGCATTGATAGGGACATAGCCCGAATAGTAGACCCGCTTGAGTTTTTGCTTGTTGTAAAAGCCCGATGTCAGGGAAAGAATCTGGTAGTCCGACTCCCCCGACGCCCCCACGATCATCTGGGTGCTCTGACCCGCCGGCAAAAAACTCGGGGTGTAGCGGCTCACGGAAGCCTTGTATTCCAGCTTGCGTTCGGCAAAGAAGTTCATGGGAGCATATACTGAGGCAAAATTCTTTTCGGGAGCGAGGTACTGCAAGGACCTGTCGGAAGGAACCTCGATATTCACGCTGCTCCGGTCAGCGTAAAGCCCAGCCTCGTAAAGCAGGCGGGCACTGGCCCCGGGAATGGCCTTCAGGTGGATGTATCCGCCAAAGCGGTGCACTGTCCGGAGCTCCCGGGCGATTTTCACCAGAAGTTCCATGGTATAGTCCGGATCTTTAATCACCGCCGAACTCAGGAACAGGCCCTCGATATAGTTCCGACGGTAAAATTCTATGGTCAGCTGAATAAGTTCCTTAGGCGTAAAGGTGGCACGGGGAACGTCGTTGCTCCGGCGGTTCACGCAATAGGCACAGTCGTACTTGCAGGCATTGCTGAGCAGTACCTTCAGCAGGGAGACACAACGCCCGTCGGCAGCCCATGTATGGCAAATACCCGCACTGCAGGCGTCGCCTAGCCCACCAGGAGGCGCACAGCGGCTGGACCCGCTAGAGGAGCAGGACACGTCATACTTGGCCGCCGCCGAAAGAATCCTCAATTTTTCACGAACATCCATACTTGCTTTTTTGTTTAGTTACTCTTATGAGCACTAATATATATAAAACTGCACAAAAAAGCAATAGTGTTTGGAATTTTTTCTATCTTACAGGCCCTTAACGACCCGAAAAATCTTCAGCAGGTAACGCCGAACAGGCCGTGCCATATACCAGATTTTAGCGCACAAATTACCACAAAAGCCATAAAGTGAGCGTTTTTTGCCGGTTTCTCCCACCACCTGGATGGCAAGGGCCTTCACACCCTCGACAGTGCAATGTTCTCGACCTTGGAGGTTTCCGTCCCCCATCAGGGTGATGCGATCGCCGTCAATGCCTACGATGCGATGGACCACATGGCGGCCGCCTTCTACCTGAGCTAGCACCACGTGCCCGACCCGAAGTTCTTGGGGTTTCACCAGCACAACACTTTCGCGACCCCCGACGATAAAGGGGTACATGCTCCGGCCGTTTACGGGTAGCGTCACCTGCACGCCCTCGCCTACCAGGCGGATGGCTTCGGAAAGGATTTGTTCGTCAGTGGGCATGCTACCCCCGCCCCGCCACATTCTCGTTGCACAGTTTTGCGGCAGCTTCGTCGGGCAGGCATTCCAAGTGCCAAACGGGAACGTTTTTCGCCAGGGCGTTTTCCGTAGCGTGCAGACCGTCGGCAACGGACTTATCCCAACGCTTGCCCGAAATGCTTGTAACCAGAGCCGCGTATGCCTGCACACCCTTCAGACGGACAATCTTGTTGTAAGGTGCCTGAGAAAGCAGTACGATCCCGCCAACGGGAGCTTGCACGTTCCTGTAGCAAGGGGTCTTTCCGCTCCAGGGGGAGCCGTAAACTACGGCGCGGGGCGCGCCGCCATTGCCGTCGTCGAAGAACCGCACCACCGGATTGTCGTCGTTCATCAGTTCAGAACCTTCGATGTGCTTGAGCCAGAGCCTTGCGTGAGTGCTCTTACCGGTGCCGCTCTTGCCGAGGAACATGTAGCCCCTGCCCTTGTAGCTGACCACCGCCGAATGGAAAAGGGCGGTACCCAGCCCGGCCGTGGCCAGGGCGTACAGCACCATCAGGGAATTGTTCAGGGCGAACTTCTGCAGACGCAGGTCCTTGGCCGCACTGCCCATCAGCAGGCGGGCTTCCCGATAGCCATTGGAACAAATCAAGGTTCCCGTAGAAACATCCCGCAACAGAAATTCAAAGACCGACTCCCCCGCCAACCTGTGCCCGCAGATGATGGTCTGGCCCTCGTCCTCTTGACGGATTTCTTCGGTATAGTCGAAGGCGGCGGGCGGCAATACAGATAGCGAGAAAACGTTGACCCCGGCACCCTGGCCGGGCTGACATTCCGAAGGTTCCGCAAAAGGCTCGTAATTGTCCATGCACTTGGCGAAGAAATCGCCCTGCGAGTCGGCGGCATTCCCGTCCAAATTTCCGGCGGCGGTTCCATCCAACAAACAACCGTCCACCGTCACGGAGAACAGGTGCCCGGCCACCTTGTAACAATGGGTCTCGTTCATAGCCCAATCCTCCGGCGCTTGACCCGCAAGGGCATCAGGTAAAGGGTGTGTCGCCAATACTTCAATTCCTTGAAAACGGCGTTCATGGGGTCAAAGGGCAGCCAGCTCAAGGCCTGCCTGCGGTCCCTGAACCACCGGATAAAAACATTGCGGGGTTTCTGTCTGTACTTGCCAAAGTTTCCGCCCACCAGGGCCAGGCAAAGCAGCCGCCTCCCCCGCCAGGCACAAGGAGCGCAGAGCATCAAGTCCCGTTCCAAGCCAAGCACCTGCTGCAACACCCACATTACCGCACTGCAAGCGTGCAACATGCCCAAACGCTTCATCACTTTCGACACATCACGACGCACCTCTGCCGTAGAATTCTTCAGCAGAATATAATAGTCGATATATTGCCGGAGCCCCAGGCCGCCGCTGTAGAAATGCTGCTGCAGGTGGGAAAGCTGCATCACCAGGGCAAACTTGATGCTGGGGGCGTAAAAACCTTCGGGTACCATCTGGGCGCTCAAAATTTCCCGGTTCAAGAAATCCTGAAGTTCCTTCCCCTTGTATGGATTGCCGGAAGCAGGCCTGTAATGCACTTCCGCCATGATTCCGTCCTTGGTCCGTTCCAGATGGGCATGGTGCCAGAAACGGCCGAACTCCAGAGCCGACTTTTCAATCATCCCCATATCGACCAATAACCGGTTGATGCTTTCGCGACCACCCTCCACCCAGATGTCGATATCTCCCGACTGGCGGAGGCCCGGGTCCGGGTACAGCCTGGCGTTGGCCTGTCCCTTCAAGATGGCGTTCCTGCGGCCAGCATCCGTAAACAACTGGGTAAGGCGGGCCGCCTCCCTGTTCATGAGGGCGTTCATGCCACGGATGGCCTCTACCTCGGTGGCCCAGCGCATAAGCAACTGCATGGGCGGGCGGCTCTCCTTGGGGAGTTTCTCGATACCCGCAAAGGCGATTCCCAGCACCGACTGCTGCTTGGCAAGGGCATAGACTTTTTTCCACTGTTCCTCACTTGGGACGGTGGTCAGGCCCGAGCACCTCCCGGAGTTATCCAGCGCCAGCCGCAAGATTCCAAAAAGCATACGGTGTTCGTGCTTTACGGTCAAACTCATACCTTCAATATATAAAAAGAGGGAGCGACACGCCCCCTCTGCAAAAACTAAAGACAGAACTTAGGCCAGCGGATTTTGCAGCCGAGGAGCAAGGCTAAATTCGCCGTCATAATCTGAACCATCAAGCAAAGCAGCCTGGCGTTCCAAACGAAACTCCGTCATCTCGGGAGCAACATAAACCTTTTTCTTTTCCATTTCCATACTTTCCTCTCTGTCAAAGATTAAGCGATGTCATCCTTGGGAGTGCCGATTAATCAAAATTACCACAATGTACATCCAGCTGCTCACATGACTCGCTAAGTAACTCACTCTGATACTGAAGATCAATTATCTCCATCTCGGGGGCACTGTATTCCTTTTTTACTTCTTGTTGCATTTCCAACACCTACCTACGGGACAACTATAACATGCATATTGTCTGACAAGTCACTTTCATCCAGCAATGGCTTCGTGTATTGCAACTCCACCACTTGGACTTCGGGTGCAACGTAAACCTTTTTCATAGGCTCTACTTCACAATGACACGTTCACCATTATGATAATAGGTTCCCTGAACAGTCGGCTTAGCATTCAGCTTGCGTCCCTGCAAATCGTACCAACGATCCATCTTGAATTCGCCAGTAACCGTGTTCAAGGATCCGCTTTCTGTCACATTGCCCTGAGCATCCAGAACTTGCACATGAATCGTTTCGGGGATGTCGGCAAGGGACGGCGTTGCGCCCACACTAGCAGATTTGCCCATTGAATTTTCAGAGTTGTATACCAGGTAAGCCCTCATGGGCTTCAGCCATGCACCAACACCAGCCTTGGCAAACTGGCCGGCATAGAACTTGTCTGTCGCTTTGGCAACAAAACCATAGGCACGGCCAAGTTCGGCATCACCATCTTCAAATGTTTTCTTAGAGAAGGCGCCTTTCAAAGTCCATGTGCTTCCGTCACCATTATCGACAACATCATCGACCTTGGATGAAGAATCCTTCAATGTCACAGCGCCGGTGAATGTCAACACACCTTCTTTAGATTTAAACAAGTAAGGCTTGTTGGCTACCGCAGTTCCTCCAGTTATCAGAGAGACCTTAACCGTATCCCACTTGCCAGTAGGACCTTTTACAACAGTATTCAAGCTGTACAAGGATCCTCCGGAAATATTCGAAGTGTCAATAGAGAACGGCAAAACAATAGTCGAGAACTGGTTTTTCGTGAACTGCCTGTCATAAGTTACCGAAGAAACCTCAATATCGTGAGGAATAGTGATTGTTTCCTCGGAAGATCCATCAATCACAGCTTCCTGACGGCCGTCAATAGCGTAGGTGTAGATTTTCACGGCACCATATTGGACAGAATCACGAGATTCAACCCAATGGGGATAGAGGGTAATACTTACATTGTCAGTATAATCAAACCCCACATCATAAACTTTTTCGCCACCATCGGTCAACGACCAGCCATCAAGGGTGTAGTTTGTAATCGCATATTTATTGTTCGGTATACCCAAAGTATACGCGTTATTCAGATTTTTCTGCTTTTCTACCTTGCCAGCGTCTTTGTTGAAGTTTTTCAGTTTAGTTCCGGGCTGGAATGTAATTACACTATACCATTTGGCATAAAGCGTCATATCCTTATTTATACCCTGGAGATAACGTATAGAAGTCTTAAAAGTGGGCTCCAAATACCAATTATCCATTTTTACAGGGTTATCAGAAACAAACGCGTTTTCCAATGTAACCTTTACCGGACCTGTATAGGTCGAAGGATTTCTATTTGTCGCCTCAACACCATACAATTCGTAAGTTATCGTATACGTTCCACAAGAAGTCCAATGCGGGAACAACTTGAGATTCGCATTATCAGCATACTTAGCACCAAATGCATAATCTACAGCATACCCTTCCTGACCATAATCCACCTTAGACCAGCCATCGAAAGTACACCCACCAACAGCGAACTGAGAAGGAGCATCCTTAAGCGTAATCGTTTCACCATAAGTTTTAGTAGTGCCGGGCACCGTTGCCGAAATCACAGTCCCAGAAAGGTACTGGATAGTGTAGGTCGTAACA
>Ga0310691_10008318_pt1 | contig 10677 bp, 4 predicted proteins | sample 176DNAGHGlowgp2_FD_203887 | JGI IMG/M metagenome (GOLD analysis project Ga0310691, IMG submission 203887) | Sheep rumen microbial communities from Palmerston North, Manawatu-Wanganui, New Zealand - 1766 DNA GHGlow gp2 (v2) (version 2) | ecosystem: Host-associated > Mammals > Digestive system >... | reverse complement strand
CAGAGAAGCTGAAAATATCCTCTCACATTTATCAGGTGATGAAAGAGAGATCATATCACTTCGGCTTGCTGCCGAACTTTCGTTTAAGGAAATTGCGGAAGTTCTTAATACTACGGAAAAAGCTGCAGCGGAGAGATACCGCCGCATTATTATAAAGTGCAGAAAATATACATCCGGTAAGTCAATGGATGATTTTTTGTGAAATGAGGGGTACAAATTGAAAAAGGTTACTTTGAAAGATAAAGTATTATCATATTGGGGGCAGACCAAAAAGTTCTTGAGGTCTGCTCTTATTATAGTATTATGTATCACGCTTACGGGATGTAATACTATTTTGGGAGACGGAGAGGTGAATATTGTAACTGCACCTCCTATTGTTACGCCTAAAGTTGTTGTTTATGACAACTATGGGGAAGGCGAGGTTTCCAGGTTCGATATTGGTGGAACAGATGCATTTTATCTGCTTCCCGGAATAGAAAACTATCCGGATTTTCTTCAGGATTTTTCCTGTCTTGATTACACAGAAGATGGATATTTTGTGTATTATTACTGCGCACCTGCGTATATTTCAGCAGAAGAAGTTCAAAATTATAAAGGAACAGAAGGCACTGCACCCACAGATCCTTATGAGGTTTTTGACAGGGATAATTTATCCCCTGTTTGTGATGCCCTTATTGTTATGGCATATAACCCGGAGACAAGAAACTATCATGTAATGGATGCTAAGCCTTTTTATAGGGAAACAGCTGACAGCATGACTGACGGTGAAGCCAACACAGGAATTGCGTTCTATCATTCACAGAATTATAACTTTTTTGCACTTTCTCATGCGTATGGATGCAAAATATCAGGTAAACATAAATACTTTGTTTTTGATCAGACAGGAACAGCTACTATTTATGATGATAATTTCAAAGCAGTATCAGAACAGATTGTTGCAGGAACAGTCCTTGGAAAAGTGGGCGAATTTGAAAATCAATTAAAAATTGATTATAGCGGAAAAAAGATAAGCGACATTGTTTCAGATTTAAATGGTGAAGGCAACGTATCAGATGATAAAGATGAAATGAATGATGCTATGAAAGAGCTCTCTGAGGCTACAGGAGATGATTTTGATTCAGGAGATGGCCCGGTTGAAGAATTGTCATTAAACTGTCTTATTAAGTCAGCTGTAATAGATGGTTCGGATATTATGTACTTTACACTGATGCTGTATACAGGAGAAAGTCCCTGGTCCAGTGAGATTCTGTTCAATAGAGTTGTAAGCCTTTATAGCCTTGATCTGGGCGGAGATTATATTAAGTTCATTTCAAAAAACAGTAATTATGTAAATCAGGTACAGCTTCTTAAAAATCCTGATTTTACCGGGACGATGGATGATATAAAAAGTGGAAATATGGGAAATATACCTGATAATTTCTCAGCATTTACTTCCGATAGTCCAACCTTTAATGCATTTATAGGTGGCTATGCTACACTCGATGCTGAAGAAGGAAGAGGTTATAGAGGAATTGCGCAGGGTATATTGACAGATAAAAACTTAAGTAATCTTGCTCTGGCAGCTTATGTATGGGGATACCAGGATGATATATTTGATCATGAATCATTTTGGGATTCTTTTGGTGATTCGATTGGCATATATTATGGATATCATTCTGCCGTATATTTGCCTTGGGCGATTAGACGTTGGATTGATGATTTCCTTGATTCCAAAGAAACTTATATGAACAGTTATGGTTTCGGTAAGGATGAGTTTGATACGTTGTTCTATTTCTTTACAATATGTGGAGTTTATGAATATATTTCTCTTTATCATGCAGTTGTAAGTATTTTAGAAGACGATTACACTCTGTTTTTTGGCGATGATGGATTACCGCCTAAAAAACTTAGAAATGGCATCAAACATAAAGAAGAACTAGATAAGCTTAATGAAGAATGGAAAAATTTTAGTTCAAAATTAAAATCTGCATTAAAAGATGGAATAGTCAATTATTTTAGCTTGGCAGCGTTTAATTTTACTAAGGATCATCATAAATATGACTTTGAAACATTCCAGAAGTTTATATATGATTATGGACTTGTTCCTCTTCCTGGAAGGTATATTCCTGAAGAAAAATATAATTCCATGTTGTTTTCAAATGAGCCGGGGGGAACAAGACCCAATGCGCTTATGCTCATGCACGGAACAGCCAATACTTATAGTGATGCTTCTGCAATTCCGCATTGCTCAATGATCAATACACCGGATGAACAGGAGGCCTATGTCATACCTTATACCTGGAATGAAGAGATAGTTGTTACGGATGTAATGTACGTACCAAATGCTGAAGATGCAAATAGGATAGTTAACACGTTTTGTCAGCTTTCCGGTATGAGCGTGGATGATTTTACTGCTTTAGGGTATGACAGAATAGAAAGAACTGATGCTGATGGCAATGTTACTTATGATTTGATACCTACTCCTGCTGCAGTTGTATATATGAGAGTTAATGATGTCGTATCTAATTACAATAATCAGGTTGCTCAATCAGGATCAACCTCTTCTACAGATTATGTGGATGTAGAAGCTGTTTATCATGCACTTTACGGTGAAGCGCTTGAAAATGTAGTAAATGAGACAAAATCAGTTCCTGCTCACACATTTCCTACTTCATACAGAATAATGTTTCCGGAAGGAACATTTGCAACATTTGTAGAAATGAGTGAAACAGAAGGTTCTGCGACTTCATCCACTCCAGAAGGCGCTGTACTGTTTTATGATGAAATGAACGAGGAGGGGGGATATTATTCCAATATTACATGGAAGAGAGAGGATTTATCAGAGTTTTCAGATCATAAAATTGAAGGAGCTGCAATAGATACAGGATCAATAACATATAGAGCTAACACTAAGCAAAACCAGTTGGTTCTGCTTCTTATCACTGATAAAGGAGTTAAGTTCTATCCTTCAAGTGATGCTATGGAGAATTCCAACCTTCCTGTTATATGGTGGAATCCGTTTGCGTCTGAAAAAGAATCATTAGGTGCACTGGATATTAATGATGCGTTCTTCCTTACAAATGAAGAATTGCTCTCATCAACCGGATTTACACCATATACCGAGTCACCTAACCAGGCAGCTGTTTCAACGAGACTTGAAAATGAAGTACCTGAAGAAAGGTACAAAGATAATAATAAAGTTGAAGCTAGGGAAAATGATGTCGCTTTAAGCCTTAATTCAGCTCGTGTCGGTACACTTCAATCTGCATCAAGCTTTACTGTTTTGAACACATTTGAAATATTGCTAAGTGCTTATGACACAGGACTGTCACTTCTTAGAATGGATGCAAACCATACTGTCATGCATCTTCAGAACGGTTCCTATTATCAGAGCTTCCCCATGCAGGAATGGGGCAAGTATAAGGTTGTTGGATATGATACTGAGGACTATATGTATGGAGCTATGGACCTTGCAAGGGCTAAGGTATATGAATTCAACTATAACCAGCGAAAGGATGAAATCTATTTATCTGCCATGAAGGAATACCTTGATCAGATGGCGATTGATTACGTGCGCAGAAGATACAGGACTAAGACAACCTTTGAGGAGGATGCCGATGGCAATATTATAAATAAGACAGTAGAGATAGTTCCTTTTGGAGACGAGCTTATGACTGATGGGGACAGCGACTCTCAGGAAGCTAAGAACAAAAGGCTTGACTACGAAGAGGCGGTTTCTGAAAAGAAATTGTTTGAGGAAACGGATGAAGAAGCAATAGCGGAGCTCAAACGTATTCAGGATAATCGAGGAATAGCGGAAAATGATAGCACAAAAGACTATCTGCTTTCATTAAGGCAAAAAGTAAAGGAACAGAACGAAGCTCTAAATGAAGTTTTTATGGTAACAAGGACTAATAACAGCATCAGAAATATGGATGAGATTCCTTACTGGGTTGGTCTTAAGGAAAGACTTCAGAACACGACAGAAATTGGAGATTTTAAAGATATTCTTGCCGAGATACGTACAAGTGATGAAATGATAGCTACTTATCCTGAAGAAATGCAGGAGACTTACAGACAGCTCAAGCAAAAGCTTAACTATGTAGAAGATGATAAGAGACAAAATGAATCTCTTGCTGATGTAACGCTTGATGCTGCGACTCTTAACAAGATGCTTGATGAGAAAAAGACAATAGATGACTATAAGGAACAATATGATGAAGTTACAAGGGGTAAGGAAAAAGAGGTAGACCCTTTGGAAGAAGCGCTTAATACCGAAGGAATCCTAAAAGATAATCCCAAGGATCCAAATGCTGACAGAATGGAAGCAAGAAGGCTTGTTTTAGAGGATCTTGAAAATTCATATCTTGATATTTACCCTGTTGAACCTGAGAAGGTATATGCACCTGACGGAACCTACGTCACCCAGGTAAGTAAGCAAAAAGAAGATGAAGCATGGGAGCAGTACCTTGTAGATATGCTCGAGAAGATCAATCCTAATAACCTCTCTGTTAAGAGACAGGAAGGCGTGGATCAGTTTGCTTCACTTTCATATCTTGCAAGTAGAACAATGGAGAACGGTTCTATAACAGATACTCCTCTTACAGTATCTGAGATGGTACAGGACAAGATGAGAGAGACTATCACTACCGGGCTTGATGAGTGTGAGACGGTTATGGATGTTGAGCTTTTGTTCTTTGGCACACAGATAAAGAATCTTGGAAATCCTTACGCTTCTTACATTAACAGCTTTAATGAATTTGAGAGTAAGGAGTATGAAACAGATTCCGAAAAGTCAAAGATCATGAGATCATCAGACTGGTATATAAATCTTAAGGATATTCTCCTTTCAACAGATGAGGTAGATGAGATACTCACATCTGCTGATATGACCTGGGAAGAATATATAAGATCTGTTGTTACCAAGCAGTCCGGAAAAGTACTTAAGGATGAGCAGACAGGTCAGACTGTCCAGGGATATACGACTGCAGCTACTACTTTTGCACAGCTTGTTGAGTTTATGTGTGAAGGCGCCGGAGAAGTTGATCAGGAAACAAAGATAGATCTTGTAGAAGATATGCTTATAGGTATGGAATCAATCAGCGGCTATAGAACTATAGAAGAAGCTGTGATGATCGAGAGAATGAATCTTCCTGCCTTTGAAAAGTATAAGGGCGAGTACGAGAGCTTCTGCGAAAAGTACAATAATGCAGAAACCGCAGCGACTACAGGTGGTGTAACGTTCAAGGAATCTTCTTCCGATTCTGAAAGACGTGCAAATCTTGTAGAGCAGGATTTCTATAAGAAGCTTATCGTTACAATGCAGGAATCAGAACTTGTACAGTCATATCTCAAAGAAAACAAGCAGACCTGGGAACAGTACATGGCTTCACTTGCAACTCTTGCAAATGATCCTGAAATAACGGATGCTGCAACCAGTGCAAGAAAGGTATATGAAACATTCAAGCCATATACTCCTATTTCTGAAGAAGACAGACCTAAAGCATCTGACGGCACTGAAGAGAGACCTGTTGCTATAGAAGAAAATAAGACAGCTGAAGAAACAGGGGAAACGCCTACAGAAGGCGGAAATTAAGCCATTCTTTGTTGGACATTTGTTGGACTTATGTGGCTATCATAGAGTTAAGATAATTTGTAAAAACAGGAGGATTTGATCATGCATTCACATCAGTATCTTAATGTAAATAATAATAAAAGAATTTCTGTACCTATGATGGTCCATTTTAAGTCTCTTAAAACGCCGAAAGAAAGGCTTGATTTCATTACACAAATGATCCTGCTCCAGACTTATGCACAAGGCAATCTGACTCCGCTTGAAAATGACACTGTACCGGAGCTGGTAAAGGAATTTATTGCACCGACTTCTTTGCAAAATGGGGAATTAAACTATCTTCCTGAGGTATCCAAGGATAATATAAAGCATTTCATCAGAACGATGATGCAAAATAACATCGACGTCGGAAAACGATTCCGAGGTTTAAAAACAATACATACAGGTGAAAATTCTGAGGCGATTTCAGCTTATGTGACATTATCATCAAGTCTTGGACCAAAGGGTGCCTGCTATAATGTGATATGGAATCAAATTCAGCCCGGTGTTTTTGAGTTCAATAATGAACTTAGAGCACAGAATGAAGACTTTGACTGGAATCAGCAGTTAAATAACTGGATGGATGCAGAACAACAAAGTCTTTTTGCCGGCAACTCTAATGAAAATAATGAAATTAAAGAAGATCATGATAATGGTGTTAAAATTCAGGGATTAAATCCGGATGTATTGAAGGGTAAGGACAAAAGTGTTGTAGGCGAAAAAAAGCTTGAGACACTTGAAAATCTGGAAGTAGCGAGACTTTTGGACGGGGTGGATTTATCCTTTAGATATAATGATCTGACAAATGCACTTTCCAAATTTAACACTAGAAGATCATCTTTCTTTTCACTTTTTCAGAATGTAGACCCTGCTCAGGGCAAAGAGTCTCCTGAACATAAGCAGTTAAGAGAGGCTTCTGAAAAGCTTATTAAAGCCAGGGCTGAATATGAAAGATCCAGGAATGCTACATTTTACACCGAGGAAGAAAAGGAAGCCATAAAGAAAAACCTATACGCTAAAGCAAATACTGTTATCAGTCTTACAAATACGTATGAAAATGCGAAGCATAATAATGCTAATACTCCTGCAGGAGGAAACAGACTTGAGGGGGCAAGAGACCTCAGAATAGCTGCAATGAGCCTGGCTAATGCGCTTTATCCCGAGGGCCTTGCAGATGAGCTTTTCTCTGAAGAAGACAGTAAAGAGATCGATGAAGAACTTAATGCGCTGGAAAATGATGAAAAATATGTAAGCAAGGAAGAAAAAGAAATTGATGCAGCAATCAAGGAGGATGAAGAAGAAGAAAAACAGCAGCAGGAACTACTTGATAATGATGAGGAATTAAAAGAACTTCAAAATGAAATTGATGCTGAAGAAAAAAATAACGCGGATAATGCTGCAAAAGAAAATGAAATAAAAGCAGAAAACAATAAGAAAGAAAATGTGCAGCAGCCACAGAATGCTAATAACCAGAGCAGAAGGAATCGTACATTTTCAGTTGAAAGTACGGATTCATTTACAATCTCAGGTCAAAGCAATTCTGTTCAGAATAATTTAAGCAGCTTTGCCGGCCGCTTTATTAAGGATGGGCTGATAAGGGATATTAAATACAGATACACCGGACTTCTATCTAACATTGAAACACTTGAACAAAATAATGTTACAGGTCTTGAAGAGCTTAAGCAAAGTGCGACTAAACTTACACAGCTTACAGGCAGAGAAGACGAAGCGGAAATAACATCGCTTATAAGTGATCTTAGTAACAAGGCTGTACGACTTGATATTAGTGATCCTAATAAGCTTAATCTTCTTACTGCTATTTCCGGTATGCAAAGTGAAAGTATGAACGATGTAATAAGCATCAAGGAAAATGCACTTGAAAGAAGTAAGCAGCTGTTTGACTTTAATAAACATATGTCTCAAATAAATGAGCCTGTTCCTGTGCAAAATGTAGAAGAGGATCTAAATTTCGAGATAGAATATAATCCTGCTGCTCTAAAAGAAAATAACAACACAGAAGAAAAGGCAGAAAGCAAGAAAGAAGAAAAGGTAGAAGATAAAAAAGAAGAAAAGGTAGAAGATAAAAAAGAAGAAAAAGTAGAAGATAAGAAAGAAGAAAAAGTAGAAGATAAGAAAGAAGAAAAGGTAGAAGATAAGAAAGAAGAAAAGAAGGAAGAAATCAAAAAAGAAGCCCAAAAAGAAGAGAAGAAGGTAGTGGCCCAAAAAGAAGAAAAAAAGACAGACAAAAATGCAGAAGTCAAAAAAGAAAGCAACAAGAGATCACCAAAAGCTGTCTATGATGAAATTGGTAATGCTTTATCCAAAGATAAAGGTGCATTTTCGATAATCCCGTTTATCGCTACAATTACAAGTATGACCGAGGAGGAAAGAACAAATCCTACTATACTAAAGAATAAGGTTAATAAACTTAATGATGTAATTTCTCAATACGAGAAGAATAATAAAAAGAAGAATCCGGAAACCCTTAAAAAGGTTGCGGAGCTAAAAAAATTAAACCAGAGTGTTCTTGCAAAGGTTGCTAATTACGAAATGAAGCAAGCACATGAAGCAAAAAAGGTAGAGCCGGTAAAACCTGCAAAAACTGTGAAGACTGAGGGAGAGATAAGAAGAGAAAACAACAAAAAGAAACTACAACAACAGAAAGAAAAATTAACAAATGGACTTCAGAATGCAAAAAAAGCAGCGGATAATAAAAAGAAGCAGGCAGAAAGACTAAAAAAATATACGGAAAATGTAAAAGATAAGGCTAAGATGGAGGAATTTAAGCAAAAAGAAAAAGCAAGGCAAATACTTAGTGAATTTAAACGTAAGCAAAAAAACGGGGAAATACCTAAAGATCAATTTGAAAAAATTAAGGAAAAGTACTTTGCCAAGGCTAAAAATGAATTAAAGAAAGCCGATCCGGAGTTTAAAAAGAATAAAGTGAATATTACTAATTATATGTAAAATTATGTGAAATAAAGTGCGTAAGTTAAGTAGAAATCCGTAATGCTTACTTACGCACTTTATTTTTTTATATCATAGCATTCCTACGATTAAGTGTTGGACATTTGTTGGACAGGGGGGATTATCATAAATACAGATACGGAAGTAAGAATTTCATTACTTGGAATTTTCATTAAGGGGGAGATATTAAATTATGGAAAATAAAGGATTTATCGCAACGATAAAAAACTTGATCGATCCGGGCGGGCATTCACATAAGAAACCCGCTGAAAATAAAGACATTGATAAGAACAAGGATATATCTGCAGAAACAGAAGAGTTCGTTGATGATCTGCCCGGAAAATATAAAAGAGTAAATGAAAATATTGAGCTTTTATCAAAACAGGTTATGAAGAATTCCTATATAAAGACAATAGAGAATAATCTGCGAGAGATTGAAGAAGCGGTAAAAGGAAAAGGCAATCCCGGTGTATCTGTTACTTCGTTTGAGGAGTTAAAGAAAAAATACAACATCGGAATGGAAAAACAAAGAGCTCTTCGCAAGAATACAAGAGAACTTATTAAATCTAATCAGATAGAGAATGAAGGGATGGATCTGAAAGCGCCTGTAAGGGAAATTCCTGAAAAGGAAAGAATGAATCTGACAATGCATATGTGATATGGTGTTGGACATTTGTTGGACAGGGGCTTGTACAATACAGATATAGATAAGAAAAAAGGGAGGAACCATCATGACGAAGTCATGATTTGGAATGGTTCCGACCGATAGGGCAGGATTGCGGAGCAATCGTGCCAATACATAATATACGTGAAAATATGAGGAGGAGATAACAATGATCAAAGAAAAAATCAACATGGAACTTTTGGGAGATGATGAACTCGATGCAATCACAGGCGGCACAAAGAGCCTGCAGGTTATGAAGGTTGCTTGCAGAAAATGCAAGAAGAATATCAATATCAACAGCCAGGCTGCAAGCGTAAGATGTCCTATTTGCGGATACAGAAACATTTTTGCAGGCTGATAAATAAAAACAACAGTTAAAAAGGGGAGTAAAATGAAGAAAAATATTTTGATTTCAATTTTTTCCGGATTTGCACTTTGCTTAGTTGCATGCGGAAGCACAACAGAAGAAAACACAGTAACAAATGAGACAGAGAGCTTAGCAGAAGTTTCTGAGAGCACAGATGCCATGGAGGCAGATGCTTCTACAAGTGAAAGCTCAAGTGAAGTTACAGATTCACTTATTGAAGAATCAGAAGAAAGCCAGAATGAGGATGCTGACTATGATAACGAATATGTAGAAATCACAGCTGATGAAAACGGAGTTCTTACAAATAAATATTTTTCAATAACACTTCCGAAAGAAGCTGAAGGCACATACGTAGCAATGGCAACCGACAATTCAATTTCAATCTACGAAAAGGAAGCAAAGGAGAAAGATTTTGGCGGATTTGCCTTTAGTGTACTTATATATGAAAATCCCGGAGATTATGCAGGAGGCATGGACGTAAAGGTAGGAGAGGTTACATCTTCCGACGGAAAAGTTTATGATATAGTTAAGAGTTTACCTTCTGATGTTCAGTGGGATTTCACTCAGGCAAACGAAGATGGCGAAGTTAAAATGCCGGAAAATTATGCAAGACTTTATGAAGGGGCAGACGATATAATCAAAACTCTCGTTCCTCTTGATGGCGGAGAATTTGAATTTGGCAGAGGAGCAAAGGGTGAGACTATTTATCCTGAGGTAATTGCCAAATTTGTGCAGGCCATTGAAGAAAAATGGGATGCCAAGAAGCTTGAAGATAATGAGATGAGTTCAATGTATAGTGTCATCGGGCAGAGCGAAGATGCGCTCACTAAATGCGGATACGCATTCTATGATACCAACAACGATGGCATAGATGAACTTCTTGTCGGAGAGATTGCAGAAGGTGAATGGAAAGGAACTGTATATGATATTTATACAGTTGTGGACAGAGAACCTAAGCATGTGGTTTCCGGATATGAGAGAGACCGCTATTATGCTGAAGAGAATGGATTTATTACGAATGAGTATTCAGGCGGTGCCGGTGAGAGCGGATGGATTTCATACGATATAATGCCGAATTCTACAGAGCTT
>Ga0310691_10008317_pt1 | contig 10678 bp, 8 predicted proteins | sample 176DNAGHGlowgp2_FD_203887 | JGI IMG/M metagenome (GOLD analysis project Ga0310691, IMG submission 203887) | Sheep rumen microbial communities from Palmerston North, Manawatu-Wanganui, New Zealand - 1766 DNA GHGlow gp2 (v2) (version 2) | ecosystem: Host-associated > Mammals > Digestive system >... | reverse complement strand
TATTAACTGACAGGTTTCCAAACATACCTATCTTATCATTAAACCAGTCTTGGAGTACCTGGTGCAAAAATTTCTGCCGCTCTATCTTATCAATAAACATATTCTTGAACTTTTCAATCAGGAGGTCTTCAAGTTGCATTTCTCCAAGATTTTGAAGGATTTCCCCATTTGATGACATCATTCCGACTATTCTCACCTTTGCGGGAAAACCATCCGGACCGATGTTCTCAATCTGACCTTTCTTGAAATTTGAGTCAAGATATTTTTTGACAAGTAGAACATTCTCTGGGTTTACAATATAAGGACCGGCTTTCTCAGGTAGTTTTTCCTGTGTATTCTGCCCAATTATATTGCTAAGAGCATGCACCTGCTCTTCGGTTATTATTAACTTTTTCATAATTTTATGCGGTAGTTGTTCCATTTTGATACCATCCAGCTTCTTCATTTCTTCTCCTTAGCAATCCAGGATATTTTTTCGCCTGTGCATCAGATAAGTGTGACCACATTTTAGGTATCTGCGGGTTATTTGGGTCTTGGGCAATTACTTGACAAATTCCTTTTTGGAAAAATTTATTTCCAAAGTTATATGCGGCGCTTGTCATAGCATCAAATTGACCTTGAGAGAGCGTAACTCCGTTCTGATTTGCCCAATCGGCGACTTTTTGTGCTTTTTTCTGAACCATTTGTTTGAACAGTTCTTCGAGCTCAGGTTGTGTCCATACCGGTTTAATATCTTGCATGTACTTTTTTCCTGATGGGTGGAACAAAAGGCCATAACCGTATGTTTTTTTTCCGTTTGCGTCTCCATTGTCATAACCATAGAGGTCTTTTTGGTCCATCCTGTAGCCATACTGTTTTCCGGTTTCAAACTGACAAATTCTCGCAACAGCTTCGTTACTTACCGTTCCGGCTCCTTGCTGTGAGTTAATGTTTTCATTATTGTTATACATATTCGGGTAATAGAATCCTTTTCCTAAGAAATTTTGCAGTCTTAAAAGCCAATCTATCTGATTATTGTTAGGTTGCTGCTGACTATGTTGGGGCTGAGGCACATGTTCATTAGCCTCGTGGTCAGCGATTGCATTGAACTGTTCCTCCGTTATGATTATTTTCTTCATCGCCGCTCGTTCTTATAGACATAAATAGTTCCTTATAAAGTAAAATCCCCCCAATCGTAATGACCGGGAGGATTCATAAGGCCGCAAGCATTAAGAAACATTCAAAGAGTGCGCTTGGGCTACAACCTCAAATGTATGTCCTGAGTAGTCGTTTTCAAGTAACAAATCGGTAATCTTGTCTTCAATCTCGTCCTGGATTGCCCTAACGATTGGTCTTGCACCATATTCCTTTTCTTCCTTAACGATATCAAGGATGTGGTCAACGGTTCCCTCGTCGTAGGTCATCGTATATCCAATTTCAAGCATCCTCTTCTGAAGTTTGCTGATTTCAAGACGGATGATTTTACGCAAGTCATCATCTTTCAATGAGTTAAAGTAAATTACATTATCTAGTCGGTTAAGGAACTCGGGAGGGAACTTGTTCTTCAACTGTTTGAGCAAGATTCTCTTCTGGTTCTCTTCCTCGTCGTTCTGGAAACCAATACCCTTACCGAAGTCATTAGCGGCCTTGGCACCGGCGTTTGATGTGAAGAGGACGATAACGTTCTTGAAATCAACTTTCTGACCTGAGTTATCAGTAAGGAACCCTTCATCAAGAACCTGGAGGAATATGTTGTAAACCTCAGGGTCGGCCTTTTCAATCTCATCAAGAAGCAACACGCAGTATTTTCTGTTCTTGACAGCCTCAGTAAGCTGACCGCCCTCTTCGTAACCGACATAGCCAGGATTTGAACCGATAAGCTTGTTGACGGCGGTTTTATCTGGGTATTCACTCATATCAAAACGAATAAGGGCATTCTCATCTCCAAACATCTCCTTAGCCAACTGTTTTGCAATCAATGTCTTACCAACACCAGTCTTACCGAGCATGAGAGCTGAGTATTGACAACCGTTCTTCTTGAAACCAACCCTATTCCTCTTAAGGGCCTTGCAGATGATGTCAATGGCTTCATCTTGTCCAATAACGTTCTGTTTAAGCCTCTCGCCAATGTTTGTGAGCTTCTTCTTGTCGTCGGAAGACAGTCGGTTGAGTGGAATTCCGGTCTTGCTGGATATGATGTCATAAATCGTTTCAACGCCAACAACCGGTCTGTGTTCCCTCTTATATTCCTCTTCACGTTTTACAAACTCAGCAAGATTGTTTGCCGTACGCTTCTGCTCTTTTTCAATCTCGTCCGCCTCGTCATATTTGTTCTCTTTCTTGAGTTTGTCTATCTCGTCACTGAGTTTGTAAATTTTCTCTCTAAGGGCAAGGATTTCAGGTGCTTCGGTGTCGTTCTCGGTACCGATTACCGCACCGGCCTCATCAAGTACATCAATGGCTGAGTCCGGCAGGTTCCTTTCCGTAATGTACTTGTCCGCGAGTTCAACGCAAGAGTCAATAGCTTCCTGGGAATAGATAACATTGTGGTAATCAGCATAGTTCTGCTGCACACCGTTAAGGATGTTCTTCGAGTCTTCCTTTGACGGGGCTTCAATCACAAGCTTCTGGAAACGCCTCAACAGACTTGCGTCCTTATCAAAAGTGCTTCTGAACGAAGAGAAGTCTGCCGTACCTATAACCTGTACCTCACCGTTATCAAGTGAGTGTGAGAGCATTGAAGCAACATCATAGTCGTTCTTTGTTTTGTTTCCGAGTACGTTACCGATGTTGTCAATGAATAGGATGTAGTCGCCGGAGGCTTTGATTTCGTCAAGAAGTCCCTTCACGCGCTCCTCAAACATACCGCGAAGAGTCGTACCGGCCATGAGAGCTGTCATATCAAGAGAAATCAACTTCTTGTTTTTCAAGAACTTAGGTACCGTGCCCTCAACAATCTTGTATGCAAGTCCTTCGGCCAGGCAAGTCTTACCAACACCAGCACCGCCTACGATGATGACATTGTTCTTCTTCCTTCTTCCGAGTGTCCTGATGATATTGTTGATTTCGTTCTCACGACCAACAAGCTTGTCAATCATATGCTTTTCGGCTTGTTCGTTCAAGTTCGTGCAATACTGGTCAATGAATTGGGTTTTAGACTTTTTCTTGTCTCCTGGTTTCTGTCCGTTAATCATAACATTGTCGCCAAGACCTAACATTTTAAGAAACTCCGGAGGAACATCTCCAGGGTCGCCATTAAAGGTCGTTGATTTGATGACAACTGGGCCACCTGGCGTGTTAATAATTTTGATTCCGGTTGAGTCGCTGCCTTCAAGAGCCTTGTCAAGTCCACCGAATATCATGTTTCCTTGTTGTTTCTGTCCTTTCTGCTTTTGCCCCTGATTCACTCCTGAGCTAATCTTTTCAAGAAGGATTGGGTATGACAGACCTGCGCCGTTGAAGACTTTTCTGATGCTGTTGTCCGGTGAATCGTCCGCAAGGATATGCAAAAGTACATGCTCGCTGCCAAGTTTCTCCGCACCAAGCATTTCCCTTTCGGTATTTGCCTGAGCGAGAGTTTCAGTCAACTTCGCATCATATTTTATTTCCCGATTCGGTTTGATTGCGCTGAGGGCTCTTCCCTGTAAAATTTGGCGATATGTTGTGTAGATACGATTCTTCGCCATATTTGAGCAGCAATCATCAATAATTCGGTAGATGTTTGAATCTTTCTGGTCAAGAATTGCAAGGATGAAATACTCAAGAGTCAAGACTGGTGTCGGCATTTCCCTTCCAAGCGTGTTCTCCATGAAGCCGAGGAGCCTATTAAGCTCGTTTGTGTAGTTTTCGTTCTGAGTCATTATTTTGTCTTTAATGTTTCTAACGCTATTATACAACCTTTTTCCGCAAAAAACAAATCTACGAAGTCATGGGTGTTTTGATATATAAATATTTTTTTGTATTATATCCTTGTATTAGTAGTTAAAATTATGGCATACGCAGGAAAATATTACGACAAAAAAACTTTGACCGAGAAGGTCTGGCACAACTCATCAATGTTAAAATACACAGAAATGGTGGAAGACCCAAATGAAAACTACGGAGACCTTACCGTGGTGTTCAACAATGGCTCTACATATAAGTATAAAAATGTTGCCTTATCAGACTATGTTGTTATGGTGGCTGGTGGCATGGATGGCTCAAACGGAAAGGCTTTCAATCAGTTCGTCAAGAAGGGTGGTTATGAATATGAGAAAATAGCTCCACTTTCACAGGAATATATTGACCGTGGGTTCCAGGAACTTCTTGAACGGGAAAAGGCAAAGGAGGTTACATATTTCATTTCCGGCCACAGGAACATAACGGAAGATGAATTTGAGAGAAACTACAAACTTGCTCTTGAAGCAATTGTGAATGATGTACCGGACTGCAGGTTTGTCGTCGGGGATTATTATGGGGTTGACATCATGGCCCAAAATTACCTTGTTGATGTACTTGGGGTTGACCCTGATAGAATTACGGTTTACCACATGCTGGAGAGTCCGAGAAACATCAATCCACATATAAAAAATACTGTCGGTGGGTTTGAGAGTGACCGTGAGAGGGATGCCGCAATGACCGCCGCTTCATCCGATGATATTGCGTTTGTTCGTGATAACACCAAGATTAGCGGAACAGCAGAGAATATATTAAGGAGACATATGTTAATTTAATTGGTATGAAAAAATTTAACCTTGAAAAACCGGATGCTGTATTTCTGTATGCTCCAGTCGTTGAGGACATCTGTATTGAGTTTGGTATTGACAGAACCGATGCCGAAACAATAACTTGCATGTATGAAGTTTTTAAGCGTATGAATGGCGATATGCGGATTGACTGGAACGATGACGCATACGATGAAGGATATAAAGAAGGATGGAACGATGCTATTGAAGCTGCAGAAAGTGAGGCTGACGAACTATCCTGGGAGATTGGAAGACTGAAAAAGAATTAGTTATGGGTAAAATATTGATTATACCTGATGTACATGGGCGTCAGTTTTGGAAAGATGCCTGCCTGAACCATAAAGACGAGTTTGACAAGATTGTATTCCTCGGGGATTATTTGTCTCCATATCAATATGAAGAAATTTCAAATAAAACCGCAATTGACGTTTTTGAGGAGGTATTGAAATTTAAGAATGAAAACAAGGACAAAGTTGTATTGCTTTTTGGGAACCATGACGGGTCGTATATTAATTCAAATATTTGTGAATGCCGTACTGATTTCACAAATTGGAACAAGATAAACGGAATGTTTTTTGACAACATCAAATCATTTGACCTCGCATGGGAGACAAAAATTGGCGATAAGCGTTATTTCTTCTCTCATGCCGGAGTAAGAAAGGGTTGGTTTGATAAGTGGGTGAAGAACAAGCTTTTCAAATGGGAAAGTGATGAACTTCCACCGGCAGATTACTTTAACAATCTGTTCCATGCTGCTTATGATGACGGGCGGAACTTTGATACGAAGTCCACGCATGATTTTGAAACGGCTATCGGTATCTATTCATTATATCGTGGCTGGGACGGCTGGGACGACGGTTCAATTGTATGGGCTGATATCCGGGAATATGCCAAGAAAGAGGAGCCGGACCTTGAAAATGATTATGAAAACATTGTGTTCGTTTGTGGCCATACACAACTTGAAAATGAACCGATTATAAAGGAATGGGTTATGGACCTTGATTGTCGGAAGCCGTTCGTTCTTGACACAGAAACCGGTAAGGTTGAAGAATATAAGTAAATGCAATAAGTGACATTGCTAAAGGGCTGGTGAAAACCAGTCCTTTTTTGTTTTATGTTGACTATTTATCATTATAAAAAGATATTACTTATGAAATTCGTTAAACACACAAAAGAGCAGAGGCAGTTCATTCCTACCCCTCTCGCAGCAAAAAAGGATGTCAAGAAAATCGGTAATGACTTTACATCGTTTGACTATGTAAGAAATGCAGCAGATGTTAACAACGTTGAGGAAGAACCGGTGCTGAATGAGATGGAGCCTTCAACCGCAAACATTCTTGAAGGTAAGAAGCTCGCTACTGGTACTGACTTCAGGTCAATGGACCTCAGGGCTCTTAGAAATGAGTAAATGATTCAGGAGAAGAAGAAACATAAGAAATCTAAAAAGAAGCCTTCCGCAATGGCTCAAGTCCACAACAGGGTAAATGCCGGTGTTATGGACGGGGTCGTTTATGGTGGTATGATGGAAGCCGCCGAACCGGAAGACGAAGAATATGAGATAGGCATGGAGGAAGGTGGGCTTGAACCTTATGGGCATGTAGTAAATGAGAGTACCGACTGTGTTAAATTTGATGGTCACTATTACGATTGTTATTATAGTAATGCTGTGGCTTTTATGAGTTTAATTCGCAAGGACGGTACGAGTAGCCCTATTTTTGCAGCAAAAGGTAACCTTCATGGAAATCTTAAGGCATATCTCATTGGAAACAAACAAATTTCGCCAGAAGAATACGGAAAACCAAGCGAATTAAAAACGGATGAAAAAAGAACCGGAAGATTTTGGCTCGGGCATGGCTGCAATATCATAAGTTTTTATTCGTATCCGGAATCAACGAAGCAGATTTATAAAAATTGTGTAGACGCACTTCTTGCGGTGAAAGAAAAAACTGGCGATGACTTCAATATTGGTGAAGTCATGGTTGACCTTTGGACTAAGAGTATAAGGAATACCATTATGATGCCAGTTAGGTGGTTTAATAACGGAATGGCTGATATATTTATCCCAATTGCCAGTAAGTGTGAGCCATATGAGTCTTTTGACGGAAGTTACAGGTATAAAGTTGTAACTTCTAAAGGTAATTTTGATGTTGACTGGAAAGGCGACGATATTGAAAAAGAAGAAAGTTACGAATCGCTGTATGAGTCAAAGGATAAACGAGAGAAGCCGAATTTAAAAAAATATATCAAATCCCTTATTGATTTTATGAGGGAGCAGCATCTTCGTATAGACCCGCTTCCATCAATTGAACTTAATCCGGAAGAGCAGAATGGTATTTTTGTAAAGACCGGTTACTATTCCCCAGATGAGCATAAGGTTGTTGTATTTACAGACCAAAGACACCCGAAAGACATATTAAGAACGGTTGCGCACGAATTTATCCACCACATGCAGAATCTCCAGAATCCGAATAAGGATTGGGGAACCGGCGGAGACCTTGAAGCTGACAGTAAGCTCAGAAGCATTGAGGGTGAAGCGTTCCTTCTCGGCAACATCATATTCAGGGAATGGACCGAAAAGATGAAAAAGACAGGGGAACTCAATGAATCAAAGAAGAGAAAAAAGCAAGTAAAGAACGACAAGGGAGAAGTTGTACCTGAAATCTGCGATAAGTGCGGCGGAAAAGTTGTCGTGCAAATACATGGCGAGCCGGTTTATGTATGTAAAGACTGTGGAAAATATTTTGGGACAATGCCATGCACGCTCAATGAATCAATCAATGTTAAAAAAGCACTGAAAGATTTGAAGAAGAGGAGAGACCCCAACAACATTGAAAATTGGGACAGGCTTGACGAAATTGAATCTGAGATTGTTGAACCAGATGATGTTGACCTCTCTTCTTTCAACATTAAGAAGCACCTTAATCCTAAGTTCTGGGACAACGGACACCTTGATACGAGAATCCGCTTGAAACTCCTTGATATTGCGGATGATTTCTTTGATTCCCTTGATGTTGACTGGGTTGAGCCCGTGGACGTCATCATTACTGGCTCAATTGCAAATTACAACTGGAACAAGAAATATTCAGACATTGACCTTCACATCCTTGTTGACTATGAAGACGTTGATGAGAGGGTTGATTTCGTGCGTGAATATTTTACATTGAAGAAAAACGCCTGGAATGAAAAGCATAAGAACCTGAGAATTTTTGGTTTCCCGGTTGAGGTGTATGTCCAGGATGCAAATGAGCCGCACGCTTCAAGTGGGGTGTATTCCATAGATAAGGATAAATGGCTTACAGAGCCCGATTTTGATAAACTTCGTTCAGGAAAAGTGGACAAGAGACATGTTCGTGAAATGGTTTCAACATACATGAATAAAATTGATTGTTTGATTGATATTTATAAAAAGCACAAGGACGACGAGCATGAAATGAAGGAAGTCGCAAAAGACGCATCGGAAATGTTTGATGAAATAAAAAAGATGCGTAAAGATGACCTTGGCAAATATGGGCGAGAAATGTGTGACGGCAATATAATTTTCAAAGCTCTCAGGAGAAGTGATTACATTGGTAAGTTAATAAAGCTCAAAGACCTCACATATGACAAAATAAACAGCCTATAAACATTTTTTGTATTTGCGAGCTATTTATAAGAAAACTATTGGGAATAAAAATACCATAAAGAAAATAATTGTTAAATAAAGATACACTGAAAATGTCTAATTTTAATGACCAGTTGTCACGCATGAAGGCTCTTATGACTTACGGAACCGTCAATGAAGACACAAAGCATATCAGCTCATATAACATTGAGTACAAGGCAAAAGCCGCTGACGGAAAATACTATGGTATCATCCGCGAGAACAGTAAATATTTCGTGAAGGTTGCAACCCCTGGTAAGGAAACGGTTGCTGAATCCTATCAGTATATTGGTGGAATTCAGAATAAAAAGAACTACGAGTATAACAGCTACGCTAACGCTCTCAAACAGTTTGAGCTTAAGCTTGGTTCAATCAATGAAGCCTATGACGAGAATCGTAGAGTTAATGTCGAGGCTCTTGACCCTTACAAAAAGGAAGACCTTGTAATTGAGGGAACCGAGAAGATGAAGAACGAACTTGCTCGTCAGCGTCAGATTATGCGTAACGCTTGTGTCATTATGAACGAGGCTACCGAGATTGGTTCGACTCCTTTCAAGAGCCAGCCAGAATCAGAGCATGACAATTCAGGCGATAAGGATTATCCTTTCACCAAGGAAGGCAAGCCAGAGGCAGACCGTGGGGCTATCAAGTTTGATGGTGGCGACCCTGAGAAGCACAGTGCAACTTTCGGTCCAGACTCTAACGACGTAGAGGATTATGACCTTGATAAGGGCGCAACGCCTAAGGTTAAGGATTCCGTAGCATCTGAGAACCCTAAGGGTGGCAAGGTTGCTCGCGTTGATGAATCAATGGAAGAGTGTGGCGGAGTGACTGAGTGCGGTACTGGCCTTATGCCCGAGGAAGGTGATGAAGACCTTGAACTCGGTCATGAGGAACATCCGGTTGATACGGATGAACTTAATGGCGTTGCTCCAGAGGAACTTAGTGGTGATGAAGAGCCTGAACTTGGTGGAGAAGGTGAAGAACTTGGTGACGATGAAGATGAACTCGGCGACGAGGAAGATGTTGACCTTGGTGATGATGACGAACTTGGTGACGAAGACCTTGACGATGACGAGTTTGACTTCGATGATGATGACTTCGGCGAAGAAGACGAACTTGGTGACGATGAGGACGAACTCGGTGATGAGGAAGACCTTGACCTTGGTGACGAAGAAGACGGTGAGTTTGAAGAGGAACCAGAGGAAGGTGATTTTGAAGGAGACGAGGATTTTGAAGATGAAGATGAACTCGGTGATGAGGAAGAGGAAGACCCTGAGATTGAGCTTGATGAAAACGTTGTTAAGAAATTCCGTAAACTCGTAAGGGAGTCAATCAATGAGATGTTTGGCAATGAAACCCCGGAGGACGAGGAACTTGATGACGAAGAGGGTGATTTTGATGATGAGGATGACGAGTTTAATCCGGACATGGCGGATGACTATAATGATTTTAACAATGGTGAATCCGCAATCAAGTCACTTAGGGAGGCTAAAACCGCTAAAATGAACAGCATCGTTGAGTCTGTTGTAAATGATATTCTTAATGAGGACGAACTTCATGTATTCGGTGACCACCCAGGCTACCGCAAGAAGCCTATGACCCTCCCTCAGACCGGGGAAGACAAATTCCAGGTAAATCGTGACTGGAACGATGACAGTGTACATAGTGAGGAGCCTTTCGGGAAGGGGAAGGGTGACAGTACTCCTTTCGACCAGCTTGTAGCACAGATTACCGATTCTGTGATGAAGCAAATCAACGAGAATAAAAAAAAAGTGAAGTAATAGCCGAAAAGAAGGTTATTAAACTCCACAAGAATAATAATGAAGCATCATCTCCGGCACCACAACCGGCAGGTGATGCTTCAGCTGCTCCAGCCCCAGCACCTGAAATGCCTGTTCCAGGAGCCGACATGACCGCCGACGCTGGCGCACCTGACCCAATGGGCGCTGACCCTAACATCGGAGCTGGGATTGGAAATATGGCAGAAGACCCGAATGCAGGAATGCCAGCCGATGGAGACCCGGGAATGGAGGGCGACGAAATGGGAATGGAAGGTGGCGAAGCCGAAGGTGGAGACGACAGCACAGCCTCAATTATTGACCAACTCAGTGATGATGATAAGGAAGCTGTCAGGAATTATGCAAAGAGCCTTCTTAACCGTGACGAAGCAAATGGTGGTGGGGAATCGACACCAGGAATGGAAGAACCGGCTGCTCCAGCCCCAGCGCCAGACCAAACTGGGCAAGGTGTTATGATGGAAATCACAAAGGGTCGCTTAAAGAAAGTTCAGCGGCATCTCAGCGAAACATTCAGGTCAAATGATGATAACAAG
>Ga0310691_10008316_pt1 | contig 10678 bp, 8 predicted proteins | sample 176DNAGHGlowgp2_FD_203887 | JGI IMG/M metagenome (GOLD analysis project Ga0310691, IMG submission 203887) | Sheep rumen microbial communities from Palmerston North, Manawatu-Wanganui, New Zealand - 1766 DNA GHGlow gp2 (v2) (version 2) | ecosystem: Host-associated > Mammals > Digestive system >... | reverse complement strand
AACCGGACAGGTCCACATCCAGGGGCTCGAGCACTTCACCCCGTCCGGTGCCGAGCATCGGCCGGTTATAGATGAAAAAGGCGCAGTCGCTTCCCAGGCGGGCGGCAAGTGCGGCGAGTTCCTCGTCCGGAAGGTCCAGCCCGGCGAGATCCGCCATCATCCGGAGGGCGAAAGCCGCATCGGCCGATCCGCCGCCGAGTCCCGCCCCCACGGGTGAGGTTTTTTCCAGATAGATTTTCATCGGGGGCAGCTTGTGCCGCTCCGCCAGCAGGAAATAGGCCCGGGCCGTCAGGTCGTCCATCGGATTCCAGTCCACGCCTGCTTTCCGGGCGATGGTCACCATCAGTTTCCCGTCGGGGGAGATGCCCTGGGCCACCTGTCCGCCGGAATACCCGGACTGCAGCCGGGCGGAAGTCCGGCTGAAATCGTCTCCGGTGATGATTTCCAGCGTGTCGTGGTACGCCGGACAGGGCAGGAAGAGGGTCTCCAGGTCGTGGTAGCCGTCCGGGCGGCGGCGGAGTACGTGGAGGCCGAGGTTGAGTTTGACGTTCGGGCGGCAGATCATGCCGCAAAGATAGCAATTATTCCACCGTTACGGAAGTGAAATAGCCGTTGAACGGAATCTCCGTCTCCTCTCCGTCCACCCACAGGCGGTTGGCTTTCCCGTTCCGGCCGGTCAGGGCCAGGTAGGCATGTCCCTCCCGGAGCAGCATGCAATGGCCGGAAATCAGCCGTACATTCCCCGGAAGGGACTTTCCATTCCCGTCGCTGCGCTCCAGCCGGAGCGGTCGTCCGGCGGCATCGACCGTCATCCAGGCAGCGACGCCCCCGTCGGCCACCAGCTCGGTAATTTCTGTCTTCCCGTCGGTCGGATACGCGTTCCCCTTTTCCGAGAACAGGAAACATCGCCGGGTTCCGTCCGGAGAGGCGACGGCTCCGAGGACCAGCACGTCCTTTTCCAGCGGAACGATCCGTCCCCGGACCAGCATATCCCTTCCTTGGACCGGGAGTGTGGAGGTCCTCTCGTCGGATTCGAGAACGGTCACCCGGGTCTGGTTCCGGATCCGGTACACATTTCCGTGGATGACCTGGATATCCCGGACGGTTCCTCCCGACCCTTTGGGAAGGGTCTTGTACAGCTCCCCGTTCCGAAGGATATAATATTCCGTCGCTCCGTCCACTCCGACCCCGTAGGCATAGAATACCCATTCGTCCTCTTCCGTCAGGGCTCCGCCCGGCCGTCCCGGCGTACAGGGGTCGCCGCAGACAAGACCCGCTTCGCTCCGGAATACAGCCCTTCCGTCAATCCGGTAGGTGAATCCGTTCCCGTCGCGGTCCTGGCCCAGGGTGTGGACGCCGTCCTCCCGGACCAGGAATCCCCGGAGCGCTTCCCGGCCGGGAAACCGGAACAGTTCGAGTCCGTCCTGGCAGACCACCGTCTCTTCCCCCGAAGAGAAGTCGGTGTACAGACGGCCGTTCCGGAACCGGTGCATGTCGGCGTGGATGGAGGAGCCGGCAGGGATGCTCCGGACGAGTCTGCCGTCCCGGTACAGGTCGATCCATACCGGCCCGTCCACGGCGCAGGTGTCCTCCTCCCAGGCGAATCCGTCCGGAAAACGGACGGCGGTCAGATAGACGTGAGGGCCGGGCGGGATGATGTCCGTACTGTCGGTCCCGTGACCCGGCCGGCCGTTTTCGTGGGAGAACCGGGGCGTCCCGGGAAACAGCGTGTCCCGGATGCAGGATGACAGGAGGAAACAGAGCAGAAAGAAAGCAGGTTTTCGCATGGCTTTTTTCCGCCAAGGTAGAGAGGAAAATGAAAAAACAACACAAGCTGTTGATAACTTGTGTTGTTTCAGGGGTCAAATTAACGTTTTTTACTGTCCCAGCGAGAAGCGGAGGCCCGCTTCGAAGTCCATGCGGAGCGGTTGGATGGTCCGGATGGAGCGCGGCTGGCCGTTGTCGAAATAGTAACGGAGCGTAGGGTCGAAGTAGATGCCCACGTTCGGCGTGAACTTGAATTCGACGCCCACGCCCACGCCCACGGAGAACTGGGGACGGTCCACCTTCTGGTGGAGGTGGATGTCACCCTCGCTGTCGTGGATGAGGAAATGGTTGTCCACCAGCATTTCGGCCGTACCGCCGGTCATTACGTGGAAGTTCCAGTTGCCGGTGTTGACGATGTTGAAATACAGGTTCAGCGGAACGCCGACGTAGTGCTGCTGGTTGGTGATGTCGGTATCGAAGAGCTGCTTCGTGAAAGCACCGTTCTCCACGACGTGGTAGTCCCCCAGGAAGGAGCGGCTGAGATTCGTATACTGGATGCCGGTACCGATGCCCCAGCGCTGGTTGAAGTCATAGCGGAGGCTCAGGCCGCCGGAGACCGGCAGTCCGAAGCTGTACTCGTTGCCCTCGCGGTAGATTCCGGTCTGGGTGGGGGCGGGCATCACGAAGAAGCCGGGTGCCCGGCGGGTCTTGGCGCCCGGGCTGTCCGGACGCATGTTGGACTGGATGTCCCCCAGGACGCTCATCGAGAAGTGACCGCGCTGGCGGATCCTGTGCTCTTCGAAGGCCAGCTGCCGGAAAGCTTCCTCGTCGGAGGTGAAAGAGGCTTCCGTATGCTGTTTGGGAAGGCCGATGATCGCGTCCGGCTTGCGCTCTGGCTCGTCGACGACGGCTTCGGTCGTCAGGATTTCCTCCGGGGAGGTGATGATGGGGGTGTCGCTTTCGGGCACATAGGCGCTGCGCCCCTTCAGGCGGGTGACCTGCTGTGCCATGGGGATGACGGGTCCCTCTTCCGGCCCGGTTTCGACCGGAAGAGGTTCGTCGTCTGTCGCCTGGGCGACGGGTTGTATGGTTGGTTGGTTAGAAAGGTTCTTTCCGGGGGTCAGGAGCACGACGGCGGCTGCCACGGCGGCGGCGATGCCGGCTCCCGCCAGGCTCCGCCAGACCCAGACAGGAACCACACGCTTCCGGGCAGCCCGGTCCAGGCCGGCTTCCACCCCTTTCCACAGGTCCGGGGAAACGGATTCCTCCGCCCCGTCCATCAGGTTCCTTACATATATGTCAAACTCGTTCTCTTTCATTTTTCAAATCCTTTGATCATTTCCTGCAGCCTGATCCTCGCCCGTTGGAGCTTGGAACGCGTCGTGGCCTCGTTGAGGCCCAGCGTCTGCGCGATTTCCTTGTGCGAATAGCCTTCGATGACGAACATGTTGAAAATGGTGCGGGCATCGGGGGGCAGTTTCGCAATCAGCCCCGTCAGTTCCCGGTAGCCGATTTTCTGGACCGGGGTGGCCTCCTCCGAGAAGAGGCCGCGGGCTTCGCCGATGTCGTCGCTGAGTTTGAGGGCATCGGTCTTGCGGAGATGCATCAGGGCAGTGTTGACAAAGATCCTTCGGGCCCAGCCTTCGAAGGATCCCGCCCCCGAATAGCTGTCGAGCCTGGAAAACAACGAAATGAATCCCTCCTGGAGCACGTCTTCGGCCGTGGGCCGGTCTCCGACGTAGCGGAGGCAGAGTGCCATCATCTTGGGTGCGAGCGCGTCGAACAGGCGTTTCTGTGCGGTCCTGTCTCCGCTCCGGCAGGCCGGGATCAGTCGTTCCAGGGCACTGCCACCCGCAGGAGGGTCATCCGATGTCGTCCAGGTTATTAGATGCAATTTGCCGAATAAATGTTTCATCCGCCCTGGAAAAAAGTTCATCAACACAAATTTCGTAAAAATTCCGTGATTTTGTATTATTTTTGTAAACGGACATGGAGAAGATTGCAAAGCAAATGAGCATGATGAGAAGGATCATCCTTGTGGGGCTGCTGCTTCTGCCAGCCTTTTTCGCCTCCGCACAAAGCGTTGAAAACCAGCTGGTGGACGCCGTCGCCCTCTATAATAACCGTTCCTACGCCGAAGCGCGGACCCTGCTCGGGACCCTTTCCAAGGCCGCTCCCGACAACGATGCCGTCCATTATTACCTGGGGCTGAGCGAGGCGATGCTGGACCATACCGACGCCGCCGTGGCCCACCTCCGGAAGGCCGTGGAACTGGACCCGCACAACTATTGGTACAAGCGGCGCCTGGCCGACCTTTACCGCGCCATGGGCGAGGACGAAATGGTCGTCCAGATGCTGGAAAGCATCCTTTCCGAGTTTCCCGACAAGACGGAGGTCCAGTACGACCTCCTGAACCTGTACCTCCGGCAGGAGAAACTCGACGAGGCGCTCAAGGCCCTGGACGACATCGAAAGGCTTTCGGGCCCCGGCGAGCAGATCGCCCGCACCCGCTATGACATCCTCCGCCAGCAGGGAAAGGGCGAGGAAGCCATCGCTGCGCTGGAGGATTTCAACGACCGCTTCACCTCTCCCTCCGTCCTGTCCATGATGGGGGACTATTACCTTTCCGAATATAACGACTCCCTGGCCCTCGCGTGCTACGAGGAGGCGCTCCAGACCCAGGGCGACTATGTCCCCGCCTTGCTTGGAAAGTCCGAGGTCTACCGGACGACGCGCCGCTATCCCGAGTATTTCGCCGTCATCGACAGTTTCATCGACAATGACAATGTGCCCGTGGAGGCCAAGGGAATGTACGTGGCCAACCTCACGCGCAGCCTGGATCCGAAGCTGATTACGCTGCACCGGGACGGGTTTGATGCGATGGTGGAGCACCTGCGTCAGCGGCACCCCTCCGACAGTACGGTCCTGTCCACGGCAGGCGGTTACTATTACGCCACGGGGCGCCTGGACCAGGGCATCGACTGCTTCCGCACGTCGGCCGACCTGTATCCTTCCAGCCTGACCCAGACCGCCAGCTGCATCCAGATCCTGATGATGGCGGAGCAGTGGGAAGAGGTGCGGGACCGCAGCATCGACGCGTTCAACCGTTTCCAGGAACTGGGCTTCATGGAATACCTGAACCTGGCGGACTACAATCTCAAGGATTACGACTCCATCATCAAGAATTGCCGGTACATGGCCGCCCGCGAGCCCAAAAACACCGAACTCGTGAAGAGTTCCTGGGCCCAGATCGGGGACATGTATCACTTGAAGGGCGACTCCAAGTCGGCCTACAAGGCCTATGACAAGGTCCTCAAGATGGATCCAAACTATGCGCCGGTCCTGAACAATTACGCCTATTACCTGAGCGAGGAGGGCAAGAAACTCAAGAAAGCCTATGCGATGTCCAAGAAAACGGTGGAGGCCGAGCCGGATAATGCCACCTACCTGGACACGTTCGCCTGGATCCTGCACCTGATGGGGAAGGACCTGGAGGCGAAGCCTTTCTTCAAGCACGCCATGCTGTACGGCGGCAAGGACAGCGCTGTGATGCTGGACCATTACGCCGAGGTCCTCTATGCCCTCGGCGAGTACGACTTGGCCCAGGTCTATTGGGGCCAGGCCAAGGCCAGGAATACGGGAGGAGATGTCCCCGACCTGGACACCCGGGTCGCCGAGCGGCTGAAAGCCATCGGTAGATGAGGAGAGTCCTTCATATCGTCCTGCTCCTGCTGCTCGCCGCGGCGGCGGCATCGGCGCAGGATACCCGTTCCCAGGAGAGCCGGAAAGCGAAACTGGAGAAGGAAATCGCAGAGATCAACCGTCGGCTCAAGGACAATTCCCGTTCCAGCAACCGGGCCTTGACGGACCTGGAACTGGTCCGTCGGAAGATTGCGGCGCGGCAGGAACTGATTGCCGAAAGCGACCGTGAAATCCGCGCCCTGGACGATTCCATGCGGGTCCGCCAGCAGGAGATCGACCGCCTGCAGGCCCGCCACGACACCCTGTCCCTGTATTATGACCGGCTGGTCCGGAGCGCCTACAAGAACCGCGACAGCCGGATCTGGTACATGTATATCCTCTCCAGCGAGAACCTGGGACAGGCCGTCCGCCGTTTCGGCTATCTGCGCGGGTTCTCCAGGGAAATGTCGACCCAGGCCCAGCGCATCCAGGAGACCCAGGCCTCCCTGGAAGTGGAGAAACAGCGTCTGTCCTCCCTGCGGTCGGATGCGGAAGTGCTCCGGTCGCAGCGGCAGTCCGACGTGGAGAGCCTTCGCAGCGAGGAGAGTGAATCGGCCGGACTCGTCGCCCAGTTGCAGAAGGACCGGAAGAAATATCAGCAGGAACTCCAGAAGAAGAACCGCGAGGTGGAGGCCCTGAACCGGGAAATCGCCGAGATCATCCGCAAGGCGACCGCCAAGAACAACAAGAAATCCACCGAGACCGGAAAAGCCGCGTCGTCCGGCGGCAAGAGCACGTCCACGACGGTGGACGAGGCACTCTCCAAGAATTTCGCCTCCAACCGCGGCCGGTTGCCCTGGCCCGTCGAGGGTACGGTCGTCGAATCCTACGGCCAGCATTACCATCCCGTCTACAGGAACGTGAAGCTGCCGTTCAACAACGGCGTCACCCTCGCCGTCGCGCGGGGAACCCAGGCCCGGGCCGTCTTTGACGGGACCGTCGCCCAGATCGTCGTCATCCCCGGCTACAACCAGTGCGTCCTGGTCCGGCACGGCTCCTATTTCACCTTCTACTGCAAGCTGAAGTCCGTCTCCGTCAAGGCGGGCGACAAGGTGAAGACCGGCCAGGCCCTCGGGGTCGTGGACACCATCTCCGGCGAGGACCAGCTCCATTTCCAGCTCTGGAAGGAGCGGACGCCGCAGGACCCGGAAAAGTGGCTGAAATAGGCTTTCCCGCGGCTTGTTGAAAACTCCGGTCCGGAAGTAACAACAAAGTTCCAAATTTGAAGAATTATAAATTAAATATTTCTGTATAACGCTTAAAGTCAGTGAATTAACAGCTTTTTAAAGCATTTGTTAATAACTTTTTCCGGGATAATGGGAGTAAATTTGCAGGGAATGACTTATCTTTGTCCTTGCAGTCCCGGCCTCCACACCGGGACCCTGACCGAAACAGAAAAAGTAGAAACATAAACCTGAGGCATCCGGCTCGCTGAAAAGGGCGCCGGCGCTGCCGACAACTGACACTATCACTATGGTAAAGCGTGTACTGAAACGCGACGGAAGACGCGTTGATTTCAACAACCAGAAGATCGTCGCCGCCATCCTCAAGGCGATGGACGTGACCGAGAACGGCGAGGATATCGTCCTCGCAGCCCAGATCGCCCATGCCATCTCCACCCTCGAAAAGGAGGAGATGACCGTGGAGGAAATCCAGGATGTCGTTGAAAACCTGCTGATGAACAGCCCCCGCCAGGAAGTGGCGAAGGAGTACATCCGCTACCGCAACAAGCGGAACATGGCCCGCAAGGCGAAGACCAACGAGATCTTCCAGACCATCATCGACGCCCAGGTGAACGACATCACCCGCGAGAATGCGAACATGAACGCCGATACGCCGGCGGGCATGATGATGAAGTTCGCCTCCGAGGCCACGAAGAGCTACGTGGACGAGTGCCTGCTGTCCGACCCGGTCCGCGAGGCGGTCGCCAAGAACTACATCCACATCCACGACAAGGACTACTATCCCACGAAGTCCCTCACCTGCATCCAGCACCCCCTGGACAAGATCCTGGAGTACGGCCTGAAAGCCGGCCATGGCGAGTCCCGTCCGGCCAAGCGCATCGAGACGGCGTCGGTCCTCGCCTGCATCTCCATGGAGACGGTGCAGAACGAAATGCACGGCGGCCAGGCCATCCCGGCTTTCGACTTCTATCTCGCCCCGTTCGTCCGCAAGACCTTCGAGGAGGAGGTGGACCAGGTCAGCGACCTGTTCAACACCGACTACAGCGAACTCAAGAAGGTGGAGATCGACGACTATCTCAAGCATGACCTCATCGGCCTGCAGGGCCGCGACCGCGCCCTCCAGCACGCCATCAACCAGACCGTGGGCCGCGTCCACCAGGCCATGGAGGCGTTCGTGCACAACATGAACACCATCCACAGCCGCGGCGGCAACCAGGTCGTGTTCTCCTCCATCAACTACGGAACGGACACTTCCGCCGAAGGCCGCTGCATCATCCGCGAGATCCTGAACACCACCTACGAGGGCGTAGGCAACGGTTCCACCGCCATCTTCCCGATCCAGATCTGGAAGAAGAAGAGAGGTGTCAGCTACCTTCCGGGCGACCGCAACTACGACCTGTACCGCTTCGCCTGTAAGGTGAGCGCCCGCCGGTTCTTCCCGAACTTCCTGAACCTGGATGCTTCCTACAACCAGGATGACGCCTGGAAGGCGGACGATCCGCGCCGCTTCGAGCACGAGGTCGCCACGATGGGCTGCCGCACCCGCGTGTACGGCAACAAGTTCGGTCCCAAGACCTCCATCGGCCGCGGCAACCTGTCCTTCACCACGATCAACATCGTGAAGCTGGGCATCGAGGCCATGCAGGAGGAGCAGGACAAGAACCTGCGGATCCAGAAGTTCTTCCAGAAACTGGACTGGGCGCTCGATATCGCCGCCCGCCAGCTGAACGAGCGCTTCGATTTCCAGAAGACCGCCCTCAAGAAGCAGTTCCCGCTCCTGATGAACGGCCTCTGGCTGGGCAGCGAGAAGCTGGACGAGAACGACTCCATCGAATCCGTCATCAACCAGGGAACCCTCTCCATCGGTTTCATCGGCCTTGCGGAGTGCCTGATCGCCCTGGTCGGCAAGCACCACGGCGAGAGCGACGAGGCCCAGGAGCTGGGCCTGCGGATCATCTCCCACATGGCGGAGAAGATCAACGGTTTCGCCGAGACCTACCAGCACAACTTCACCTTCCTCGCCACGCCGGCGGAAGGCCTCTCCGGCAAGTTCACCAAGCGTGACAAGAAGACCTTCGGCATCCTTCCGGGCATCACCGACAAGGACTACTACACGAACTCCAGCCACATCCCGGTGTACTACAAGTGCACCCCGGAGCACAAGGCGAAGATCGAGGGCCCGTACCACAAGTACGAAAACGCCGGCCACATCTTCTACGTGGAAATCGACGGTGACGCCACCCACAATCCGGAAGCGATCATGCAGATCGTGGACCTGATGGACAAGTACGACATCGGCTACGGCTCCGTGAACCACAACCGCAACCGCTGCCTGGACTGCGGCTTCGAGAATGCCGAGAAGGACCTTCACGAGTGCCCCCACTGCCACGGTCACCACATCGACACCCTGCAGCGCATCACCGGCTACCTCGTCGGCACCACCAACCGCTGGAACTCCGGCAAGCTCGCGGAGCTCAAGGATCGGGTGATCCACGAGTAATCAGCAGTCCGAAAGAAGGGTATCCTTTTTCAAACCGTCGCTTCGCGACCCCTCCCTAAAGGGCCCCTCCCTCTTATGATGCCGAGGGTGGCACAGGTTTGAAAAAGGATACCCTTCTTTCGCCCATGTCATGCTGAGTGAAGCGAAAGAATCCAGAACAAGACCATGAGAATCAGAGTACTCAAGATATTGGAGCAGACGATGGCGGACGGACCGGGGTTACGGACGTCCATCTACTGTGCGGGTTGCAGGCATGCGTGCAAGGGATGCCATAATCCGCAGTCGTGGGATTTCAACGCGGGGGAGTGGATGGAGGTCGACGAGATCCTGGACCTCATCAAGGCCGATTCCATGTCCAACGTGAGTTTTTCCGGCGGTGATCCCTTCTACCAGGCCGAGGCTTTTACGGAACTGGCCCGCCGCATCAAGCAGGAGACCCGGAAGACCATCTGGTGCTGGACCGGGTTTACCCTGGAGGAGATTCAGGCCGATCCGGAGATGGCCCGGATGCTTCCCTGGCTGGATGTCCTCGTGGACGGCCCGTTCATCCTGGAACAGCGGGACACGGAACTTCTTTTCCGCGGCAGTCCCAACCAGCGGATCATCTACCTGCATGAAAAACCCGAGGATGACTACATCCCCGGGACGGTACCGCTGGAACCGCTGCGGTAGCTATTCCCCGACGACCCACACGAGGACGTGCCGGTCGAAGGTGATGTATTCCAGGTCGAATTCCTCTTCTTCGTTCTTGCTGGTGAAGGTGGCTTCCAGTTCTCCTTCGCCGCGGGGGCGGAAGCGCTCGATCTCGATCTGCTCGGCGAAATCCACGTTGTAGCGGCTCAGGAGCTTGAAAACGGCCTCCTTCGCGCACCAGTAGATGGCGAGCTGCTCGTTGCGCTTCTCATCCTCGAGGTCATCGATCTCGTCTTCGGAGAGGGCTTTCTTCTCCACGGCGGAGAAGTCGCGGTCCAGGGATTCGATGTCGATGCCCACGTTCTCTTCTTCGTGCAGGATCACGGCCACATACTTTTCGGTATGGGTGATGGAAATGTTCACGGGGTTGTTCTCCAGGTAAGGCTTGCCGTTGTCGTGGTGACTGAGGTAGACCTTCTCGTCGAACAGGGTATTGAGGAGGGCACGTACGGCCAGGCGCTGCTTCCGCAGGGATTCGCTGCGGATGAACGAGATCTCCTCCATCTCGTCGCTGGGGGTGGCGCTGAGTTCCTTCAGCTCCTCTTCGGTTTCGGTGATCTGCCAGACGGCGATCTCCGCTTCATTGTCAAGCTTCTTCTTAAGATAAAGTCCCATTATGCGTTGATTTGAACAGGATACGGAAACCGCGCCCGGGACCCTGCCGGGTCCGGGTGCTCCAGTATGTAGGTGCGTCGCAACGGAGGTTCGTCAGAACTGACGACCCCTAAGAGTGTTGAGACAGGACTGGGAGGCTCCATATGGCTTGTTACCAATTAACTTCACAAAGATAATC
>Ga0310691_10008315_pt1 | contig 10678 bp, 6 predicted proteins | sample 176DNAGHGlowgp2_FD_203887 | JGI IMG/M metagenome (GOLD analysis project Ga0310691, IMG submission 203887) | Sheep rumen microbial communities from Palmerston North, Manawatu-Wanganui, New Zealand - 1766 DNA GHGlow gp2 (v2) (version 2) | ecosystem: Host-associated > Mammals > Digestive system >... | reverse complement strand
GAAACGAGAAACGGAAGGGCGGACGGAGGCGCGCGGGAGGCGCGGCTGCTGCGGATCGGCGTCTGGGCGAACCAGCGGCGCCGCTGGGGGCGCGACCTCATCGCGGGCGCGTTCCGCCACGCGAACCGCGAGGGCCGGTGCGAGATCCGCTTCTTCGACGAGGAGGACGGGGACGCCGCCGTGCGCGCGCTGCGCCGGTGGCGGCCGGACGGGCTCGTGCTGAGCGGGGACGTCCCCGCGATGCTGCGCACGCCGAACCGCCTCCCGTGCCCCGCCGCGCTCGTGAACGTCCCGGCGCGGACCGTCGCCGGGCGCGTCGTGGCGGAGCTGTGGCTCGACGACGACGCGATCGCGCGCGGCGTCGCCGAGCGGTTTCTGCGGCGCGGGCTCCGCTCGTTCGCATGGGTCGGCTCGCCGAAGGAGACGACGGACGACTACTCCGCGCGGCGGCGCCGCGGGTTCGTGGCGCGGCTGCGCGAGGCGGGCGCGGAATGCGCCGCCTTCGCCGGCCGCCGCCGCGGTTCGCTCGAGGCGTGGCTCGCGGCGCTGCCGAAGCCGTGCGGGCTGATGGCGTGCGACGACATGCGCGGCAAGGAGGTGCTGGACGCCTGCCGGCGCGCCGGCGTCCGCGTCCCGGAGCAGGCCGCCGTCGTGTCGGTGGACGACGACACGTTCTTCTGCGAGACGTGCGAGCCGCCGCTCTCGAGCGTCCGCCCCGACCACGAGACGGCGGGCTTCCTCGCGGCGCAGCGCCTGTGCGGGGCGATCGCCGCGGGGCGCTTCCCGGACGAGCCGCCCGTGCTCGCCTACGGGGCGGCGGGCTTCCTCGAGCGCGCCTCCTCGACGGACTGGCGCGGCGCGGCGCGCCTCGTCTCTTCGGCGCGCGCGTGGATCGACGCGCACGCCCGCGACGGCCGTCCGATCCGCGCCGCGGACGTCGCCGCCGCGCTCAACGTCTCCGTGCGCCTCCTGCACCTGCGCTTCCGTGAGGCGGCCGGCGGCACGCTTCGCGAGGCGGTCGAGGAGGCGCGCCTCGCGGCGGTGTGCGAGCGGCTGCGGGCCTCCGACGACCCGGTCGACGCCGTGGCGGCCGAATGCGGCTTTGCCTCGGTCTCCCACCTCGCGGCGGCGTTCCGCCGCCGCTTCGGCCTCACGATGGCCCGCTGGCGCGCGCGACACCGCGCCGGCGCCCGGGGGTGACCCGGCGGCGCGGAATCGCTTGCCCCGGAGGCCCGTGTCGGGTATACTTGACGCCGTTTTCCACCCCATCGCCGCATCCCATGAACATCGTCTGCCTCGACGTCGAGGGCGTCCTCGTCCCCGAAATCTGGATCGCCTTCTCCGAAGCCTCCGGAATCCCCGAGCTGCGCCGCACCACCCGGGACGAGCCCGACTACGACAAGCTCATGCGCTTCCGCCTCGGCATCCTCGACGAGCACGGGCTCGGACTGCCGCAGATCCGCGAGGTCATCGCGCGGATCGAACCGCTGCCCGGCGCCCGCGCGTTCCTCGACGAGCTCCGCTCCTTCGCGCAGGTCATCCTCCTGAGCGACACCTTCGAGCAGTTCGCGGCGCCCCTCATGGAGAAGCTCGGGCGCCCGACCCTGCTCTGCAACACGCTGGAGGTGGCGCCCGACGGCCGCATCGCGGGCTACCGCATGCGCGTCGCGCAGTCCAAGCTCGCCACCGTCCGCGCGCTGCAGTCCATCGGCTACGACACCATCGCCGCCGGCGACAGCCACAACGACCTGGCGATGATCCGCGCCTCCAAGGCGGGCTTCCTCTTCCGCTCCACCGACGCCATCAAGGCCGCCAACCCCGACCTGCCCGCGTTCGAGTCCTACGCCGACCTCCTCGCCGCGATCCGCGCGGCGCTCTGACCCCGCCACCGTCCACCCCCTCCCCTCCCCCATGCACATCCTCGTCACCGGCGGCGCCGGCTACATCGGCAGCCACACCTGCGTCGCGGCCTACGCCGCGGGCCACACGCTCACGATCCTCGACAACCTCTCCAACAGCTCGCCCGAGTCGCTGAACCGCATCGAGCGGATCTCCGGCCGCCGGCCGCGCCTCGTCGTGGGCGACATCGGCGACCGCGCGGTCGTCCGCAGCGTCCTCGATTCGGAACGCTTCGACGCCGTGATCCACTTCGCCGGCTACAAGGCCGTCGGCGAGTCGGTGGCGAAGCCCTGGGAGTACTACCAGAACAACGTGGCGGGGACGCTCGTGCTCCTCGACGAGCTGCGCCGCCACGAGGTCCGCAACTTCATCTTCTCCTCCTCCGCGACGGTCTACGGCAACCCCGACCCGGCGAACCTCCCGCTCAAGGAGACCGCCCCGCTCGCGGCGGTGAACCCCTACGGCGCGACGAAGCTCTGGCTCGAGGAGATCATGCGGGCGATGTCCGCCGCCGACCCCGCGTGGCACTTCCTGCTGCTGCGCTACTTCAACCCCGTCGGCGCGCACGAGAGCGGGCTCATGGGAGAGGATCCCGCGGGCATCCCGAACAACCTGATGCCCTACATCACGCAGGTCGCGGTCGGCCGCCTGAAGGAGCTCACGATCTTCGGCAACGACTACCCGACCCCCGACGGAACCTGCATCCGCGACTACATCCACGTGTGCGACCTGGCGGAGGGCCACGTCGCCGCGCTCGCGAAGGTGGCCGACCTGCCCGGCTGCACCGCCGTGAACCTCGGCTCCGGCTCGGGCGTCTCCGTCGCGCAGCTCGTCGCCTCGTTCGAGAAGGCGATCGGCCGGCCGCTCCCGCACCGGTTCGGCCCGCGCCGCCCCGGCGACGCCGCCGCGTGCTACGCCGACGCCTCGAAGGCGCTCGAGCTGTTCGGCTGGAAGACCCGGCGCGACGCCGACGCGATGTGCCGCGACGCCTGGAACTGGCAGTCCAAGAACCCCAACGGCTACAAGGGCGCCTAGCCCCTCCACCCCGCCATGAACGACGACGACTTCGTCCCCCAGTGGATCATCGAGCGCAAGCGCGACGGCGCCGCGCTCGACGAGGCCGACATCCGCGAATGGATCGCCCGCTACGCCGACGGGCGGCTCCCCGACTACCAGATGGCCGCGCTCGCGATGGCGATCTACTTCCGGGGCATGACGCCCGCCGAGACGCTCGCCCTCACCGACGCGATGATGCGCTCGGGCGACCTGCTCTCGTGGGACGGGCTCTCCCGCCCGACCGCCGACAAGCACTCCACCGGCGGCATCGGCGACAAGCTCTCCATCCCGCTCGCCCCCCTCGTCGCCTCGTGCGGCGTCGCCGTCCCGATGATCTCCGGGCGCGGCCTCGGCATCACCGGCGGCACGCTCGACAAGCTCGAGTCGATCCCCGGCTACGACACGCGCCTCGACAACGCCCGCTTCCGCGAGGTCGTGGACCGCGTCGGCTGCTCGATCATCGGCCAGACCGACCGCCTCGCCCCCGCCGACCGCAAGCTGTACGCGCTGCGCGACGTGACGGGCACCGTCCCCTCCATCCCCCTCATCACCGCGAGCATCCTCTCCAAGAAGCTCGCCGAGGGCGCCGCGACGCTCGTCTTCGACGTGAAGTGCGGCGCGGGCGCGTTCATGAAGACGCCCGCCGACGCCCGCGCCCTCGCCGACTCGCTCCTCGCCGTCGCCCGCGGCGCGGGGCGCCGCGCCGAGGCGCTGGTGACCGCGATGGACCAGCCGATCGGCCGCGCCGCCGGCAACGCGCTGGAGATCGCCGAGTCCGTCGAGCTGCTGCGCGGCGGCGGCCCCGCCGACGCCCGCGAGCTGACGCTGCGCCTCGCCGTCCCGATGCTGACGCTCTCCGGCGCCGCGCCCGACGGCGCCGCCGCGCGCGCCCTCCTGGAGGCGAAGCTCTCCTCCGGTGCCGCGCTCGAGACGTTCGCCCGCATGGTCGAGGCGCAGGGCGGCGACGCCCGCGTGGCGGAGGCCCCGGAGAAGGTCCTCCCGCAGGCGCCCGCGATCCTCGATGTCCCCGCGCCACGCGCCGGCTTCGTCGCGCGCGCCGACGCCGACGGCATCGGCCGCGCCGTGCTGCTCCTGGGCGGCGGCCGCCGCGCCGTCACGGACGCGATCGACCCCGCCGTCGGCGTCTCCGGCCTGCGCAAGGCCGGCGAGGCGGTCGCGGCGGGGGAGCCCCTGCTCCGCCTCCACGCCCGCACCCGGGCGGAGGCCGAGGCCCTCGTCCCGCAGGCCCTCGCCGCGTTCGACCTCTCCGACGCGCCCGTTGCCCCGCCGCCGCTCGTCCTCTAGGCCGCTCCGCTCGCGGGGGCGCATCTCCGGCCCCGCCCCTTTCGGCGGCCGGACAGCCTTCTTTTCTGTACTTGCAATTCGCCGGGAATTCCACTATATTACATCTTGTCACCCTCACTTCCGCGAAACAGTATCCGCACCATGAAAATCCCCTCGCTTTTGATCAAGCCATGCATCGGAATGCTGTTTTTTTCCGGCGTCGTCGCCAGCGGCACGACCGCTCCGCCCGGCTCCCCAGAGGAAATGGCCGTGGCGGTGCGGCAGCTTGTCACCTCGGGCGCGGGTGCGCTGATGCCCAATCTGGACGAGGCCTACATCGAGGACGGCGGCCTCGTCCCGCTCGGCGAGGGCGACTTCCCCGCGATGTTCCTGCACGGCCTCGTGGCGGAGTGGCGGGACGGCGCCGCAGTCTTCCCCGTCGAGGTACGGCTCGATGACGACACCGGCGACGCCTACTTCCTCGACGCCCTCGGCGAGCCGTTCTGGTACGTCCCCTCGAACGTCCCCGAACACTACCGCCCGTGGCTTGTCGCCAACCCCTGGTTCGCGCCCTCCCGCGCCGGCATCCGCTGGACCTTCGTCCATGACGCGGACGCGGCGCTCCTCCGCGCCGCATCCGCCCCCGCGGCCCGACACCCCGCACCTCTCCGTACCCTTCCCCCGCCCCCCGTCACGGACCTTTGCTTCACAGATTTCTCCTACACCGGAACGTCCGTCTGGTTCACCGCCGCATGGCCCGCCTCCGCACTTCCGATCCCCGGCGGAGCGCTCGATGTCTACGCCAAGACGAACCTCCTCGACGCCGGCTGGTTCCCCCTCGCGGAGCTTCCCGTCGCGCCCGCCGCCACCAACGCCGCCCTTGAGATCGCCGGCGCGGACATCCCCGGCTTCTTCGTTTCGCCCCACGTCCACGACGAAACCTGCCCCACCGTCACCAACGTCACCTTCGACCTCGTCTCCAACGAGCCCGTCACCGGCATCGTCTACCGCTGCTACCGCTACCGGGCCGTTTCCTCGGGCTTCCTCCGCCTCGGCACCCGCAAGGACACCGACGGCGACGGCCTCCCCGACGCCTACGAGACGCTTGTTCTGGACTCGGACCCGTTCGATTCCTTGGACGCCTACGCCGATCCGGACGGCGACGGGCTTCCGAACATCTACGAATTCGTCTATGGAACGAATCCTCGCGTCCCCGACTGGGGGGACGCTCCGATTTCCCTCGTCGGGGGCGCCAACGCCCGATATGCCACGCTGGCTGACGCCTTTCGGAACTGTTCGCCGTACGAAATCCTCGTAGTCTCTCCAGGGATCCATTCCGGACCGAGCTGGACGGATCTGGAGTTTCCCGATTGCCCCGTGCTGCTAACGTCATCCGAGGGAGGAAAGCGACGCGGGACCGTCCTGAAGGCGGGCGAGGAACTTTCCGTGTTTCGCATTGCGGACGGAGCCGGTCGCCATGTTGTCGTTCAAGGGCTTTCCATCGAACTGTCCTCCTCTGCGCCCTGGCAAGCCGCCTTCCTCTGGGGCGGGCTATTCCCGCTTTCCGGGATGGGAGCGGAAGGATGCTTCCGGAATATCGATGTGCAATTCGGCGCCGGTTCGGGCGCGGCGATCGGATGGCAGTTTCGCCATTCCCGCACGACGCCGATCCTGTTGACCGGCTGCGTCGTGAACGCCGAGGGACGCGACGATGCCCGCGGCATCTATTCCATCGATTCGCCCCCGCTTTATCTTGAGAACTGTTCCTTTCGGGAGTTTCCGGACGCAAATGTCCATATCGGCTACGCCTTGCAGACGGAAAGCACGTCCGCCAACCTTGGATCCGCTCCGGCGGAGGTGCCCGTTCTTCTCCGCAACTGTCTTTTCGACGCCTCCTTCACGAACGCGCTGGCGCTCGCTCCGTTGACGAACGGCGTCCGATACGCCGTTGCCATGGAGAACTGCCTGCTTCCTTCCGTTCCGGAGTATCCCCCCGAGACCTCGTCCGGAACGGTGCTGGCGCCTGTTTCCATCGAATCCAGGGGGCATCTTCCGTCCGGATCCGTCGCGATCGGCGGCGGCACCGCCCCGCGACTTACCTTCGTCGACATCGATGGAGAAACGTGGGCTTCGCCACCTGATATCGGTGCGGACGAATGGTCCGACGGCTCCGGATTCGACTCGGACGGGGACAGGCTTTCGAACGGCGCGGAAATTCACGTCTACGGGACGGATCCCTTTTCGCCGGACACCGACGGTGACGGCGTCGGCGACGGGACGGAGGTCTCCGAGGGAACCGATCCTCTCGACCGCGGCAGCGCATGCTTTGTTCTTTCCGGCAGGCTCGACGCGAATCTCGCGGGAACGAATCGCGTCGTTCTTGCCATCGCCTCCACGAACTCCGGAACTCTTCGATTGCTTGCCTCCGTTAGTCCGTCCGCCCCGCCTTCCTTCTCTTTCTCGTTTCCGCACGTGACCCTGACGAACGAGCCCTCTCCGAGCCTTTGCCTGTTCGTCGACGTCGATGAGGACGGATGGCCGGGAACCAACGAAAGCCGCCAGATCGTTTCCCTGCCCCTGGCGGGCCACGAAACGGTCTGGAATCCGGTTTTTCGGGAGGTCTCGGACGATGCCGACGCGGACGGCATTCCGGACCTCTGGGAACAGGACCACGGCCTAAGCCCCACGAACGCCATCGACGCCTGCGCCGATCCGGACGGCGACGGGCTGATCAACCTCCACGAGTACTGGCACGACTACGACCCCTGGTTCTCCGACGGCAGCAACACGGTCCTCTCCGTTCTGTCCCGTTCCATCGATGATCGCATTGCCGGGAAGAATCCGACGAATTCGCTCAAGTATTTTTCTAGATATCCCGGGAACGTCGCGGCCGGTGCGACGAATGCGCTTATTGCAAATGCATCCTGTTGGGCGGCCGATATTGATTTTTCATGCGAGAGTCCTTGGAACACCAATGGGAGAAACACGAAATCGGGCACCCTCATCAGTCACTCGCACATTCTTCTCGCTTCCCACCACATTAAGAATTCTCTTCCACTGGGAACCAAGTTCTGGTTTCGTTCTCACACAGGAGAAATCTACACCAGATTCCTTACCGCAACAAATCGAATTGTGTCAGATCCCGACACGGATTGGGTTGTCGGCTTGTTGAACGAACCCTTACCGGAATCGATAAAAATCGCCAAAATCCTGCCACCGGACTTTTACGATTATATCGGGTCAGGCAAACGGGTGCCATGTGCGTCCCTTGATCAGGAAGGAAAAATCCTTGTGGCGGACATTAACACCCTGCCCCCACTTCCGTCGGGCAATTCCGGCGGACCGGTCCAAAACAGCGCATCCCAGCCTGTTCTTGAACAAAGAAGCGCTTTTTTTGAAATACTGGTGTCTGGAGATTCGTCAAATCCGAAGTTTCTTCTTTTTGGGGATCAACCGATTCTCGTATCTATTCATTGGAACAGGTATCATTCAGGAACTTCGATCAGACATTCAGCATCTCTTCTGGAATCGGCCATGGAAGAACTGTCCCCCAGTGGCGATTGGCACCTTTCATGTTTTGATTTTTCGGGGTTTTCGAAAATCGGAGGTGTTGAATGAAACGGGCTCTGATGCTGCTAGCGGCCTTTTTATTGTTTCATTTCCGGGCGTCCGCCACAACATTGGCCTGGGACGTGATCGAGCTGACGTCCGGCGAGTTTTCCGGAACCGGTGCGGACAGGGTCTGGAAAGGCACGTTCTCCACCAACGGACAACGACCCGTCGGCGAGTCCGGCGCCTACATCGATTTCTACATTTCCTTTGTCGTCACGAGGACTGCGAGTACACCCGTGAAAGCCCAGATCGCTCCGGACACGGAGTTCCAGATCCTGGACGGGCCCGAGAGCAACTGGATTCTTGCTAACGAGGGCGACCTGGTGGATGAAAGCACCTCCCGGCACCTTGGTTCCTACTTTTTCAACACGGGTCTGGACGAGGGAACCTACGGAGGTTCCGGACTCGTTGAATGCCGTTTGGTGGGCGGAGACAGGTTTTATCTGGGTTTTGCTACCGGAGTCCCGGATTGGGACACGGGCGAGCATGCTTCCCGCGACATCTTCTACGGGTGGGCATTGTTCGAATGCAGGGCTGGCGCCTTGGCGGTCGTTCGCTCGGCGGTGAACACGGAGGGTGGCGGCATCTATGTCGGAACGGATCGCACGACGGCCGTGCCCGAGCCGGCGTCGGGCGCCCTTGCGCTTTTGGGGGCGCTCCTGCTCCTGCGCCGGAGACGAGCCGTCCGCTGACCGACTCCCCCGCGGACGGTTTCGCATGACATCCGCCCGCCGTTCTGCTAGAATGCAGGCTCCATGAACGCACTCGCCATCGCCAGGGAGGTCTTCGACATCGAGATCGAGGGCATGCGGCAGGTCCGGGACTCGCTCGACGCCCGCTTCGAGGAGGCCGTCGCCATGCTGCGCGGCGCCCTCGCGCGCGGGGGGAAGATCGTCCTCACCGGCGTGGGGAAGAACCTCCACGTCGCCGAGAAGATCTCCGCCACGCTCGCCTCGACGGGGTCCACCTCCGTCCTCCTCAACCCCATGCAGGCCATCCACGGCGACCTGGGCATCCTCGCCCCGGCCGACGTGCTCGTGGCCCTGAGCTACTCGGGGGAGAGCGAGGAGATGAAGAACCTCGTCCCCGCGGTGCGCCGGCTCGGCATCCCGATCCTCGCGATCACCGGCGACCCGGACAGCTCGCTCGCCCGCCTTTCGCAGCTCGTCCTCCCCTGCACGGTCGCGCGCGAGGCCTGCCCGTTCGGCGTCGCGCCGACGGCGAGCACGACCGCGACGCTCGCGCTCGGCGACGCGCTCGCGATGACGCTGCTGCACCTCTCCGGATTCCGCCGGGAGGACTTCGCCAAGCTCCATCCCGGCGGCGCGATCGGCCGGACGCTGCTGGTGCGCGTCCGCGACATCATGCGAACCGGCGAACGCCTCGCCGCGATCGCGCCGGACGCCCCGGTCTCCGAGGCGATCGTGGCAATGACGCGCGCCCACGGCGGCGCGGCCTTCGCGGTCGACCCGGAGGGCCGGCTCCTCGGCATCTTCACGGACGGCGACTTCCGCCGCGCCGTCGCGAGCGGCGACGCCGCGGTCCTCGCGGAGCCGGTCGGGCGCCTCATGACGCGGGACCCGGTCACCGTCGGCCCCGACGCCCTCGCCGTGGACGTCCTGCACCTCCTGGAGCACCGCGCGATCGACGACCTCCCGGTCGTGGACGAGCACGGCCGCCTCGCCGGCGCGATCGACATCCAGGACCTGCCCAAGTTCAAGCTCCTCTGACGCCCCCGCCCCATGCGAAGCGCACGACTCAGGGACATCGCCGAAAGCGCCGGTTGCTCCGTCGCCGTGGCGTCCCACGTCGTCAACGGCTCCGCGGGGAACATCTCCTGCTCGCCGGCCCTGCGCGAGCGCATCCTGCGCAAGGCCGCGGAGCTCGGCTACGCCCCGCAGCACGCCGGGCTCGCGCTGCGCAGCCGCCGCGCCGGGGCCATCGGCCTCTACGTCCCGCCGACCCCCGACGCCTCGCTCTCCGGCGCCTACGAGGCGCGCGTCTTCGCCGGCGTCGAGCGCGTCGCCCTGGAGCGCGGGCTCGACGTCCTCGTCGTCGGCGGCCCCGACGCCGCCTCCGGCGCCCGCATCTGCCTGGCGAAGCTCGCCTCGCGCCGCATCGACGGCATCGTCCTGCTCCGCGTCCCCGCCGCCGCCCGGTGGGCGCGGTCCTTCGCGGGGCTCGACGCCGTCGCCGTCGACTACGCCGGCGCCGCCCCGCTCGACACCGTGGTCTGCGACGTCCGCGACGCCGCCGCGCTCGCCGTCGGGGAGCTCCTGCGCCTCGGGCACCGCCGCATCGCCTTCCTCGGTCCGGTCGACGGCGCGCTCCCGGCCGTCGCCGGCTTCCGCCGCGCGCTCGCCGCGCACGGCCTGCCCGACGACCCGCGCTGGAACCTCCGCCCCCCGCGCGGCTCCGGCTTCCCCGCGCGCCTCGGGAAGGCGCGCCTCGCCGCCCAGCGCTTCGCCGCGACCCCCGCCGCGAAGCGCCCGACCGCCCTCGTCGCCGACACCGACGAGACGGCCATCGCCTTCCTCGACGAGCTCCGCGCCCGCGGCCTCGAGTGCCCGCGCGACGTCAGCCTCGCCAGCCTCGGCGACTCCGCGCTCGGGCGGCTCGCCCTCCCCGCGCTCTCTTCCGTCGTCCGCCCGCTCGCCGACATGGGCGCCGCGGCCGCCCTCCGCCTCCTGGAGCGCATCGACGAGCGCGGCCTCGCCGAGCCGCCCCCCCCCCCCCCCCCCCCCCCCCCCCCCCCCCCCCCCCCGCCCCGGCGGGGGCGCGCGCCCCCCCCCGGCCCGCCCCCCCCCCCCCCCCCCCCCCCCCCCCC
>Ga0310691_10008314_pt1 | contig 10678 bp, 10 predicted proteins | sample 176DNAGHGlowgp2_FD_203887 | JGI IMG/M metagenome (GOLD analysis project Ga0310691, IMG submission 203887) | Sheep rumen microbial communities from Palmerston North, Manawatu-Wanganui, New Zealand - 1766 DNA GHGlow gp2 (v2) (version 2) | ecosystem: Host-associated > Mammals > Digestive system >... | reverse complement strand
TCTATCGTCATTCACGGCATTCACGAGACTATGACGATGATTGGCGGCGATATGTCCATGCCTATCGGAGAATTCGTGCTGCGTGCCGAAATTGCAGAGTACTTTGGCGAAGCGCTCGGTTATGCAAGCAATCTCGGTTACGCCCGCAAGAACACGTTCAATGCGCTCGGTGGAATCGACTGGTACGCTGGCGACAACTGGACCTTCATGGTGCAGTATTTGCACAAGTACATCGCCGACTATTCGGACGAATTGGCTGCCGAAAAGAACAGTTCCGAAATGACCTTCCGCATTTCAAAGGAATTGCTGAACAATACGCTCAAACTTTCGCTCTACGGCGTATTCGACATCGATAACCTGGGCTACTACGGCCGCGTTTCCGGCGACTATGCCGTTACCGACCAAGTCATGATTTCGCTGGGCTATGACCACTTCGGCGGCAAGCGTGGACAACTCGCCGGCTACGATAAGAACCGCGAAGTCTGGGCGAAAGCGAAGTACTACTTCTAATAGGATTCCGTCATCGAGCAAATGAGCCGTTCCCAGTTTCCCTGCAACGGGTACTGTTCAGTAATTTTTCCGTGTTCCATGCGAATGATGTTGCTACAGCAATTCAAGATGAATTCAGGATCATGGGTAATCACGAGAAGTGTTTTTCCGCCGGCTGCTAATTTCTGGAGGGTTGCCGATACGGAAAGCATCTGTCTATAATCAAGGCCGCTAGTAGGTTCATCGAACACAACGATATCACGACCGCTAGAAACGCCGCTGCCTATAGCCACGCGTTGCTTTTGACCGCCCGAAAGCGCCATCGGGTGGCAGCTAGCGTATTCTTTCAGGTTAAGCCTTTCAAGGATTTCAAGGGCGGCGTTTTCATCTTGCGGATTCATGCCCAGCAAGATTTCGTCAAGGACGCTTTCTGTAAACAGCTGGTGATTTACGTCCTGCATAATCAAGTACGCTCCGTACTTACGCGCCTTACGTTTTTGTCGCCAAGTTCCGCGAAGCCCGCATAGCACCTGGGCCAGCGTTGATTTGCCAGCACCATTATGGCCGATAATGGCGGTGATTTGATTGCGGGGGAGTGAAAGCACCGGAATATCTAAAACAGTAAATTTGCGGTTGTAGGCGAAATGGAGGTCGCGGAAGGTGAGCGCTTCGGCAGGAGATTGCTTCACCGCTTCGCGGCTCGCAATGACGCTGGAGAGCGTACTCGCAATGACACCTTTCTTGTCATACCCGTGCAGGCGGGCATCTTCTATTTTCATTAAATTCATGCAGCGCAATCCGAGGCTTGCCGCATATTCCGGGCCTTTCGCTTCAAGTTCTGCCGGAGTCCATTCGTGTGCAATGCAACCGTCTTTTACATAGCAGATTCGATCCGCAATTTCACGCAGGTAATGGATGCGGTGCTCCACGATAATGACGGTCTTGCCGCGAGATTTCCAGAACTTGATAATTTCGGCGAGGTCTGCGACTGTTTTCAAGTCAAGATTAGCCGAGGGCTCGTCAAGAACGAAAATTTCCGGATCGGTCGCAGAGACCGAAGCGCAGGCGATTTTCTGTTTTTCTCCGCCAGAAAGGTGGAAGATATTTCGGCCCGCCAAATGTTCTATGTGGAATTCCTTCACGACGCGATTCACGCGTTCCCGGATTTCTTCCGGATCCATTCCCAAGTTTTCGCAGCCAAAGGCGATTTCACTGTCGGTATCGATGTTGAAAAACTGCGAACGCGGATTCTGAAAAACCGAGCCCACGTGTCTTGAAATTTCGGCAAGCGTCATTTCGGCGGTATTCTTGTCGCCAAGCAATACGTCGCCCGCCATCGTTCCCGATTGATAAAGCGGAATAAGCCCGTTGATCAGCTTAGAGATTGTCGTCTTGCCGCAGCCAGATTCACCTACAAGCACAACGCATTCGCCAGACTTGATTTCAAAATTCAAGTTTCTGATGACGGCATTGTCAAGAGATTCCGTGTAGGAGAAGGAAACGTTTTTTAATGTAATAGTCATTTCTAACAAGCAGGGAGATTCCCGCCTTCGCGGGAATGACAATTAAGGGACTGACCGAGAACAGAATAAAGCTACAACAGCCAAACAATAAACAAACACGACAACATCTTGAACGTGGAACCCGATTTTGACCATGCAACTGCGTCTCGTTTCTGGAGAAAGTCCCCGCGTTGTCGCCGCTACCGAAAGTTCGTCACCGATTTTCGTAAGCGACACCAACAGCGGAATGAGCCTGTATTCCAGAATGGTAAGCGGGTTCTTCAATGTCCGCAGGCTGAACAGGCGTATGCCCCGCATGTGCATTGCATTCCCGATATCGTGGGCTTCGTCAAATACGGTGGGGAAAAAGCGAATCATCACCGCCAGCGGAATCGTCACTTTGTTAGGAATATGCATCTTCGACATTCCCGCCATGAACTCGTTCACCTTGGTGGTCGTCATGACATAGTAAAAAATAACGCTTATCGGCATCACATGCGAAACAAGCATCATCGTCGAGACAAACAGCGTGCCCGCCAGCCCGACATCCATCGTTTTTAAATAATCAAAACTGAATGCAGATATTGCGTACAAGAAAGAAAAGAGCAGGGAAAACCGCCATCTTTTTTCAAGCACCAATAAAACTGCCGGCAAAACAACAATCATGGCGCCGTAAATCACTGGTGCGGAAAGAATGATGCTGTTTCCCGCAATCGTTAAGAACAGTTTTGTCCGAGGGTCCAATTTCACCGGGCAAGACCGATCCGTTCAAAATGTTTTTTCATGATGCGGCGGGCCATGAGTCCACCGATAACGGCACCCAAGATGCCGAAGGTGTAAATTCCGACCAAGGGCCAGATGCTGTTAGAAAGTTCCGCCAGCTTTGCAACGTAACCTTCGTCGCACATGCCACGTGTATATTCCAGATATTCCTCGGTATAAAGCCAAAGCGGAAGCATCATTGAAGAACTCATTAGGCTCAAGACAATGTTTGCCATGTACAAGCCAGCAAAATTTTTCCCTATGATTTTCAGAATTGTTCCCGACAGTAGCCCAACTGCAAGGCTTATCGCAAACATGATAATGCTCTGACCCATCACTAACATTGCGCCCCCGAAAATGCCGCAGAAAAGCATGCAGCACAGAATCGGCCTTTCTATTTTCGAATAAAACAGGAACATGGGAATGCTCGTCACAAGTGCGATGCTCGCGGTCGAAAAAACAATAAGGGCGGGAATGTAGCCGATGCTCGACGACATAAAACCAAGCACGATATAAAGTGCAGAAAATATGCCCACATTCACCAGGTCGCGGACCAGGGTGTTCGACGATTTCTTGCCGGTTGTTCTTACATTACTCATAAAAATTCCTCCGTTAGAAAATCAGCAATCCGATGTGGTAGCCGATAAAGGCGAGCCCGAGCGAAAGTGCCAAGTAGTAGCCCATGATGGTGGCTAGCCACTTGAACGAGCCTGCCTCGCGGTAGGTCGTGCCCATCGCCAGCACGCAGGGAACATTGAACATCGACGCAAACAGGAACGCAAGCGCTTCGGGCTTGCTGATGGTACTTGCAAGAACCTCGCCCAAGTTTTCGCTTGCAGCCACGCGGGTCACAAGAGAGAACGCCTCGCCGGTGTGGTTGAAGAGCGTGCTCATGATGCCAAGCGAAGCTTCCTTACTGAACATGCCACCCAAATAAGAGACAAATAGTTCCCAACGCATTCCGAAAATCATCGTGATAGGCTCAATCGCATTACCGATTTTGTACAGGAGCGTATTTTCCACATTCCCGTCACCTGCATAGGAAAGCGCCCAGAAAAGGGCCGCCACCATCAGGATCATCTTCAACGCCTTCTTGAAAATTCCCCAGGTGCTGCGCCCCACCATCGCGGCAATCATCTTCCAATGCGGCTTGTGATACGGCGGGAGTTCCATAATCATGCCCACGCGTTCATTCTGCGGGACAAGTTTTTTGCCGAACAGGCGCGAAGACAGGTAGAAGCTTGCAAAAATCAGCGCCACGTAGCCGATGCCGAACAGCGGAGCAGCAGACCCGAAGAATGTAGATGCCAGGAACAGCACCACCGCCACCTTGCTCCCGCACGGAATCGCCCACAACAGAACAAGCGCAAGCAGGCGTTGCCCACGAGTATCGAGCACGCGCGTACCGCAAACTGCACCCGCCGTGCATCCAATTCCGGAGAACAGCGGCATAATCGCCTTGCCCTGTAAGCCCAGACGCGAAAGCCAGTTGTCGAACGCATACGAGAAACGCGCCATGTAACCGATTTCTTCGAGAATGCGGAATACGAAAATGATGGAGAAAATGAAACTCGTCATACAAATCGTGATGCAAGTTCCACCGACGAGCACCAGATTGATGAACGAAATCACCACAGGCCAGACGCCAAGCGCATTGCCAGCGCGTTCTACGAGCGACTGCAATACAGGCTGCATTCCAAAACCGATTCCCATGCCCGGGAAAGCGAGAATCATGCAGGCAATCAGCGAGATGACCATGATGCCGAAAGCAAAGAACTTGCCCTTGATATGGTGCGTTGCGATGCGGTCCCACTTGCTAAAGACCTTCTCAATGGACTTGGGCGTCGCCGATTCGCGTACGATTTTTGAGACCCAGCGGTACTTGGCCTCACCGGTGAGAATTCCGCCGTCGCGCCCTTCTTCGCTATCGAGAATCGCATCAATCGCATCTTTGCGGGCGAACGGAAGCATTTCATTCACGACACCGCAAACGAGCTTGTCTTTTTCGAGGAGTTTTTCTGCAATCCAGATTTTTTCGCACACGCCATATTCAAAGTCGCCGAGGGCTGCCTCGATACGGCTAATGACATCATCTGTTTTTGGGGCAACCTCGTCCCCGCCAACGAGTTCCTCGCGCAGGCTCCCGCTATCCAGGCAAACAGGCGTCTTGATAGCCGAAACCATCTTCTTGAAGAATTCTGGATAACGTTCCGTTTCGGCCGCGCTGAAACCGAGCACCGGAACACCGAGGCGCTTTTCAATCGCAGCCACGTCAATCTTCTTGCCCGCCGCTTCAGCCACATCCATCATGTTGAGCACTAGCATCACAGGCATGCGAATGCCCACAAAATCCGCCAGCATGTAAAGGCTGCGTTCCAGCTGAGACGCATCCACCAGAATGCACACGAGATCCGCCTTGCCGCTCTGAATGTAGTCGCGGGTGACGACTTCTTCTTCGGAGTTCGCCGAAAGTCCGTAACTGCCCGGAAGGTCAATTACTTTATATGTCGTACCGTCAAAAACAAATTCACCTTCGGCCTGCTCCACCGTTTTGCCGGGCCAGTTGCCCACGCGCTGGTGAAGCCCCGTTAAGTTGTTAAAAAGCGTCGATTTACCGGAATTGGGTTGCCCGAGCAAGGCAATAGTCTTGATTTCGCTCATCTTTACGATTCTACCTTGACAAAAATCTGTGAACTTTCCTTGTGGTTGACAGCGATAACCGTATCGCGGCAAAAAACGAGCACCGGCGAGCGCCCGTCGTTCTTGAGGAGCGTAAAGGCGGAACCCGGCGTAAGCCCGATGGAAACTATTCTTGAAATAAAGCGGGAATCGCCCTCAATCTGGGCGACAGTTCCGCAATGATTTTCGCCCATTTCGGCGAGTTTAATGGTATTTTCAGGTTCTTTTGGCATGTGCCAAAGGTAGATTCGGGGGTAAAAAAGTTCTACTCCAAATGGGTTTTGAAAAACCGTTTGGAGTAGAATTTTTGTAATAAAAAACCTCAATTTGCTCACCAAATGAGCGCTGCCCTTAAATTTAAGCCAGGTCTTGAACCTTGCCGCAAAAACCCTTATTCCGCATTTACAATGCGGCGTGTGTTTTACATGGGCATTACTATCGCCATTTTGGTGCATGTGGGTTTTTATGCGTGGGGATTCCTGAAGGGGACGCAGGTGGTTGCCACTCGCGAAGACGCTGAGGTCATTCATGTGGAGCGCCTACTGCTCCAGCCTCCGCCGCCCCCGCCCGAAGTCAAAAAAGTCACGAAGAAGGTGGTTCGCGCAAAAATCATCCCGAACATCGTGCAAGATACGATTCCAGAACCTGAACCCGAGCCGGAACCGGAGCCGATTATGGTCACGGACGCTGCCCCCGTCGAAACTGTTGTCGAAGCTGCTCCAGAACCAATTACAGCACCTCCGCCACCGCCTCCGCCGCCGAAACCTTCCAAGGATTCGCTGATGAAGGTGACAAAGGCCTATCTCATCGGGCTTTCCAAGGCATTTGAAAAACAGAAAGATTATCCGGCGACGGCACGTCGCCTAAAACAAGAGGGAACGGTACGCGTGCAGTTCACAGTCGCCAAAGACGGGAGTATCAGCGGGGCAATCGTCTCAAAGCCATGCCCCTATTCCTCGCTGAACGAAAGTGCCCTTGCCGCCGTACAGGCAGTCCACAAATTTGACCCCATACCTACCGTGCTTGGCAAGGACATGTGGAAAATGGAGATTCCGATTAAGTATAACCTTCATTAATAAAAGGAGATGCCCGCCTACGCGGGCATGACAAAAAAATGAACTACACCTTAGACTTTATCCAACAGGGCGGCATTATTGCCTATATACTCGTGGCCATGAATTTCGTTGGCTACTCCATCATCGTGTGGAAAATCATCTCGCTTATCCTTTTCAACAGAAGTATCCGCATGCGCCTTCCGGCAAAAATCCTGCATCGCGTGGTGAGCCACAATACCGATCACCACATCATCATAGAAAGTATCCGTACCGAAATAGCGCTTGCCTTTTCACCGCTACAAAAGGGCATGACCACCATTGAAAACATCGCTAGCATCTCTCCGCTTCTCGGCCTTTTGGGAACGGTGTTCGGAATCTTTAACGCCTTTAGCGTCATCGCTGTTTCAGGTCTTTCTGACGCCGGGGCATTTGCCACGGGCATCAAGCTTGCCCTTATCACCACCGTAATTGGCCTTGTGGTCGCTATTCCACATGTCATCGCGTTCAATTACCTGAATGCCCGAATGGAATCGGAGCAGGACAACGTGGAAAACGATGTGCTTTTGCAGTTGGGCCGCATTCTCAAAGAAAAGGACCACATACGCTCCCAAAACGAGGATGCATAAATGGCAAAAAGAACACGCCGAATCCGGCCCGACATGACGCCTCTCATCGACTGCGTCTTTTTGCTACTTGTATTCTTCTTGGTGACATCAGTGTTCAAGCAAGACGAATCCGTACTCAAGCTAATTTTGCCCGAAACGCAAAGCGAAGTCAAGCGTGACACTCCCGAAGGCCTGTACATTGAACTTTCTGAAACGGAACTTGCTTTTAATGGTCAGCGGGGCACTCCCGACGAACTCCGCGAAAAGGCTGCAACGGTACAGAATAAAAAATCTCCTGTTGCTATCAAAATAGACAAGGGTACAACTTACGAAAGGATTGCAATCATTCTCGACATCTTACAAGTGCAAAAGCTGTATAACATTCAGTTGATAAACGAGATGGAACAAGAATAGGGCTAACTTTTTTTACACTAACTAAGTTAAATAGACTGAACTAAATTAGGAAAATTCTAACAATGTTAGTCGCACGGAAGCCTTACAGTACTTGGGTTCGAAGTCTGAATATTAGTTTGTATGTAAGTTGCTTTCGAATGAAATTTTTGGTAGATTATTGTGCAAGGAACAATGCCACTTGGAATGGAGATGCCCGCCTGCGCGGGCATGACATGAATAGCGGTGAATAACAAATCAACAAAAGGAGTAAGCTATGTCCGTATGGAAAAATGAAAAGTTCTGGTGTGTGGTGGCCGGTGTCGTTGGCCCGACTATCATCAAGAAGATTCTCAAGGCTCCCAAAACTCGCGAGTATGCCGTCAAGGGACTTGCCGAAGGCATGAAGATTACTGCCGACGCCAAGGCCGCCTTCCAGGATATGAAGGACGAAGCTGCAGACATCTGCAACGACGCGAAGAATCAGGCTGGCGTGAAATAAGAAATGTCATCCTGACCCTGGAGCCGAAGGCGATAGGGGAAGGATCCAGGACACGTTTTTACTGGATTCTTCGACTTCGTGCTATGCACTTCGCTCAGAATGACAAAAAGTTTAATCCATTATTTGTAATAATATGAATTTTCGCATCGTTTATGATCAGCCGGGGCGTATCCGCTTTCGGGCGGGGGCCTACGCGTTTGAAAAAATGCATGAACCGCGCATCCACAAGGCATGCGTGAGTGAACCTTATGTCCAGAAAGCGGTAGTCCATTCGGAAAACGGCGGCATTCTGCTGGAATACGAAGACGGCTATCGTGAACAGGTGATTGAATTCGTTCGAAATCTAGACATCGCGAGTCTCCCTGAAAGCGAACCCGATACCGAGTACCAGCTACAGGCTCTTGATTCTGATTTCAAGAATAAGCTCGCGTTCATGATTGCGCGGCGTTACCTGGCCAAGTTGTTGATTCCGGCCCCCATTCGTACGGCACACCTGATTTATAGAGGCCTGAAGTTTGTGGCGAAGGGCTTGAATTGCCTTGGCGAAGGGAAACTCTCCGTCGAAGTGCTGGACGGTGCCGCCATCGGGGCAAGCATCTTGCAGCGTAATTACGAATCGGCAGGGACCATCATGTTCCTGCTGAACGTGAGTAGCCTCCTAGAAGATTACACCAAGGCTCGGACCCGCACCGCCCTTACCGCAAGCCTTGCCGTGAAGGTGGACAAGGTATGGGTCGTTCGCGACGGCGTCGATGTCCAGGTGCGCATGCAGGATATTCAAGTGGGCGACCTCGTGCGCGTGCGTTCCGGCAGCATGATTCCGGTGGACGGAACCGTTGCCGAAGGCGATGCATTCGTGAACGAAGCGACCATGACGGGCGAATCGCAGGCGGTGCACAAGACGGTCGGAAAGTCCGTTTTTGCGGGCACCGTCGTAGACGAAGGTTCCATTGTGGTGTCGGTGCGGGCTGTAAGCGGCAACACCAAGATTCAGAAAATCATTGAACTCATCGATCGCTCCGAAGACCTGAAGGCTTCTATCCAGAGTCGTGCCGAGCGCTTGGCTGATGGTATTGTGCCGTTCAGTTTCCTCGGTTTCGGTCTTACACTCTTGTTTACGCGCAATATTACCAAGGCGGTTTCGATTCTGATGGTGGACTATTCTTGCGCCATCAAGCTTTCTACGCCAATTTCGGTGATTTCGGCGCTGCGCGAAGCGGCTGACCGCAACATGACCGTGAAGGGCGGCAAGTACCTGGAAGAATTCGCGCTTGCAGACACCATCGTTTTCGACAAGACGGGAACGCTCACCAAGGCGGAACCGAAACTCGAACGCGTGATTCCGTTCGGAAACCGCAGCGAAGAAGAGGTGCTTCGCACTGCCGCCTGCATCGAGGAACATTTCCCGCATAGCATAGCGCGCGCCATTGTGCGCGGGGCCGCCGAACGGGGAATCGACCACGAAGAGGAACACGCCGATGTCAAGTACATCGTGGCGCATGGAATCGCGACGACACTCGACGGTGAACGCGCCGTTATCGGCAGCAAGCATTTTGTCGTCGAAGACGAAAAGATTGCAGTGGGCGAGGCGGAACAGAAAAAAATCGACGAACTCGCCGGAGCCGCATCCGTGATTTACCTTGCCATTGGCGGGAACCTTGCGGGCGTGCTTTGCATTAGCGATCCTCCGCGAGACGAAGCCGCCGAAGCGATTCGCATGCTCCGTGAATGCGGAATCAAGCATGTGGCAATGATTACCGGCGACAGCCAGAAGGCTGCCGAACGCACGGCGCAACTTTTGGGCATCGACACCTTTTTTGCGCAGGTGCTGCCCGAAGACAAGCACCGCTATGTGGAAAAAATGAAGGCCGAAGGCCGCCGCGTGATTATGGTGGGCGATGGAATCAACGATGCGCCCGCATTGGCCGCCGCGAACGTGTCGGTTGCCATGAGCGATGCCAGCGACATTGCCCGCGAAACCGCCGACGTGACCCTCCGCAGCGAAGACCTGCGCGACCTCGCCGAACTTCGCACGTTGAGTACGCAGCTCATGGAACGCATCCAGGCGAATTACCGCTTTATCGTCGCCTTCAACACGTCGCTCCTGGCCGCAGGTTTCTTCGGAATACTTGCCCCCTCGACCTCGGCCCTGCTGCATAACCTCTCGACCATGGCGATTTGCGCCAAGAGCATGACGCCGCTGAAGCAGGTGTAGGCCCGCGACAATCAAAATCGGCCCAAATTATCAAAAAACGCCCCTGCTCAGAGCTACTTGAGCGGGGGCGAAATCGTTCCCAAAGAGACACAAGGAGGGAATTGGATTTTTGCTTCAACCTGGCAGGCTCCATTCTAACCCTATGGCTACAATTAGAATTTGACCCGCCAATCCAAAGTTAGACAAATCTAACAAGAAAAACAAGGGTAAATCTGCGATTTTTTGTAAATTTTTGAATAAAAAGTTAGACCACCCTAAAAAAGTACGCCTTTTTTAATAATTTTAGCCTTGCCTAATTAGCCGAAAAGAACTATATTAGCCCCGTCTAATGACGATTAGACAAAACATATCACGTATAATCCGGATCGGAGGCCTCGAATGGATCATACAAAACTAAGCCAGAGTCTGGAAGACTACCTGGAAATGGTGCACATGTTGCGCCTTGCAAATGGAATCGCCCGCGTCAAGGACATTGCCGC
>Ga0310691_10008310_pt1 | contig 10681 bp, 10 predicted proteins | sample 176DNAGHGlowgp2_FD_203887 | JGI IMG/M metagenome (GOLD analysis project Ga0310691, IMG submission 203887) | Sheep rumen microbial communities from Palmerston North, Manawatu-Wanganui, New Zealand - 1766 DNA GHGlow gp2 (v2) (version 2) | ecosystem: Host-associated > Mammals > Digestive system >... | reverse complement strand
GCGACTCGATCGAAGTTGGCGACAGCGTCATGATCGTTACAAAAAATAAAGGCTATACAGCTTTGACGGATATTCTCAGATGAACATAAAAATGCTCATTTACATCCTGGGAAAGGTCCTGCTGATTGAAGGCGTTCTTATGCTTTTGCCTATTGGCTGCGGCTGGATCTATGGTGAGAGCGAGACCGTTTATTATCTGGTCTGCGCTTTGACCTATGTTACTTTAGGCTACCTTCTCTCATTTAAAAAGCCCAGGAACATGACCATCTTCATCAAGGACGGCTGCGTTGCGACCGCTCTTTCCTGGGTGGTATTAAGTATCGGCGGATGCATTCCGTTCATTCTCACCGGAGAGATCCCTTCTTTCACGGACGCAATGTTCGAGACGGCTTCGGGCTTCTCCACAACAGGTGCGAGCATCTTAACGAACGTTGAAGCAATGTCCCATTGCTCGCTTCTGTGGCGTTCACTGACCCACTGGATAGGCGGTATGGGCGTTCTCGTTTTCCTTCTTGCCGTAGTTCCTATGACAGGCGGCTCCAACATGAACCTCATGAGAGCAGAGAGCCCCGGTCCTACAGTCGGCAAGATCGTTCCCAAGGTAAGATCCACAGCAAAGATGCTCTATCTCATCTATCTTGCGATGACAGTAACGGAGATCATTATCCTTACATTCTGCGGCATGCCGTTTTTCGACAGCCTCTGTTCCTCATTCGGTACGGCAGGTACGGGCGGCTTTGGTGTAAGAAATGACAGCTTCGCTTCTTATGCTCCGCACATTCAGGTAATCGTTGCAGTGTTCATGATCCTGTTCGGCATGAACTTCAATTTCTACTATTACTTCACTACAAAACAGATAAACAAGGCATTCAAGATGAGCGAGATCAAGGTCTATCTTGCCGTTATCGCCATAGTCACAGCCATCATCTGCTTCTCCGTAAGAGGCCTTTACGGAAGCTTTGGCGAAGCATTGAGACATTCATTCTTCCAGGTGGCAAGCATAATTACAACGACAGGTTTTGCCACAACGGACTTTGACCTCTGGCCTTCCGTTGCCAAGTTCCTGCTCTTAAGCCTCATGATCCTCGGTGCCTGCGCAAGCTCCACCGGCGGCGGCATCAAGGTAGCAAGATTCCAGATCATGTTCAAGTCTGTAAAAAGAGAGATCCAGTCCTATATCCATCCCAAAACCGTTAAGAAGATCCATGTCGACGGCAAGACAGTTGACAGCGAGATCATTCATTCCGTTGCACTCTACTTCTTCATCTACATGATCATCTTCGCAACGTCGATGTTCATCGTATCTTTCGAAGGTCACGATCTCGTTACGGTCTTCTCTTCAGTAGCAGCAACATTCAATAACATCGGACCCGGACTTTCACTCGTAGGACCTACACAAAACTACAGTTTCTTCTCCGGACTCTCGAAATGGGTGTTCATTTTCGATATGCTCGCTGGCAGACTCGAGCTCATGCCGCTTATCGTATTCCTTGCACCTACGACTTATAAGGGAATAATAAAAAAGCCCCGCAAGGTGCGGAGCTGATTCACGTGATTTTTAAGGACCTGTCAGATCTCGTAAGGCTTGGGATCTGTCTTGGTGTACCTGATTATCTCTTCCATTCTGGGACGGTCAAGATATGCGACGAGCGAGAAAGCCTTTCCTGACTTGCCTGCACGCGCGGTACGGCCGATCCTGTGAAGATAGAGTTCGTTCTCCTTCGGAATATCGTAATTAAAAACCGCTTCGATATCGTCAACGTCGATACCTCTTGCCACAACATCTGTCGCAACGAGCACATCGAACTTGTCTGCCCTGTACTGGTCCATTACTTTATTTCTGGTGCCCTGGCCGATATCACCGTGAAGGACTCTTGCGGATACGCCTGCGTGGGTAAGCATCTCGCCGACCTTCGAAGTCGTGGTCTTCGTATTGCAGAAGACGATCGTTTTCCTTAAGTCTTCCTTCGCCATGATCCTTATGATCGCTGCGAGCTTATCCTTTTCGGGACATTCGACAATATACTGGTCGATATCAGGATGGTCTTCAGCCTTAGGCATGACATCGATCTCAGCAGCATCTGACATGAACTCCCATGTGATGTTCTGGATCTCTCTGGGCATCGTAGCTGAGAATAAAGCGATCTGCTTATCCTTCGGAGTGAGCGCCATTACTTTTCTAATGTCATTAATAAAGCCCATCTTCAGCATCTCGTCGGCTTCATCCAGTACGAGCGTATATATCTGGGAAATATCAACAAGCCTTCTTCCGACCATATCGATAAGACGTCCGGGTGTGGCTACTACGACCTGGGGATTTTTCTGGATCCGCTCGGTCTGGAGACGCATGCTCTGGCCTCCGATAAGAGCTGTTACCCTGAATCCTTTAATGTATTTAGCAAGGCCTTTGAGCTCTGTCGTGATCTGAAGCGCAAGCTCTCTTGTCGGACAGAGGATAAGCGCCTGGATGAACTTGGAATCCAGATTAAGGTACTCCAGGATCGGAATACCAAAGGCAAACGTCTTACCTGTTCCGGTAGGCGCTTTGGCAATGACACTGATGTTGTCCATCAGGAGGGGAATGGCCTTCTGCTGAATGGTAGTAGGCCTTTTAACGCCCATCTTCTTCAGCGAGTCCATCACCTCAGGTGACAGGTCCAGATCTGCAAATGTTATTTCTTCACTCATAATTCCACCATTTCTCTATATCCCGCCAACTATATCACAGATATTCTCATAATGGTATTATTGCTTAAGTAATATATAAACCGTATTAAAGGAGTTCCTTTTATGGCAAAACGCGTATTTCTCATAGTTCTGGACAGTTTCGGGATCGGCGGCGCACCTGATGCCGCAAAATTCGGAGATGAGGGCAGCAACACCCTTGCAGCCGTCCTCTCATATTCCAACGATGCTTTCCCTAACCTTGCGAAAATGGGACTCCTCGCGATCGACGGCGAAGACGATCCCAGGATCACCGCCTATAAAAAAGCCCAGGACCTGATCCCCTCCCCCATCGGATCTTACGCAAGGGTCCGTGAGGTATCTGCCGGCAAGGATTCCACGATCGGACACTGGGAGATTGCAGGCATTATCTCTGACAGAGCCCAGCCGACTTATCCTGACGGCTTCCCTGAAGAAGTTATGACAGCGCTCGAAAAGGCTACGGGCAAGACATTTCTCTGCAACAAGCCTTACAGCGGCACCGATGTTATACGCGATTACGGCGAAGAACATATGAAGACAGGAAAACTAATCATCTATACTTCAGCTGACAGTGTTCTCCAGATCGCAGCTCATGAAGACATAGTACCGTTAGATGAGCTTTACGATGTCTGCAAAAAGGCCCGCGAAGTTATGTGCGGCGATCATGCGGTAGGCAGAGTCATCGCAAGGCCCTTTGTAGGTGAGCCCGGCAGCTTTACAAGGACTGCTAACCGTCACGATTTCTCTCTTGCGGCTCCGTCATCCACCATGCTCGATCTCTTAAAGAGCGAAGGCTATGACGTAATATCCGTCGGCAAGATCTATGACCTCTTTGCAGGAAGGGGCCTTACGGAATCCAATCCCACCAAGGGCAACACGGACGGCATCAACAAGACCTTAGAGATAATGGACCGTGACTTTAACGGCCTGTGTTTTATAAATCTCGTTGACTTCGACATGAAGTACGGCCACAGAAATAATATCGAAGGCTACAATACCGCCATGCATGAATTTGATGATGCACTGGCCACCATATTAAGCAAGCTCAGAGATGACGACCTTCTCATCATCACGGCCGATCACGGGTGCGATCCTTCCACCGCTTCAACTGATCATTCAAGGGAGTGCATACCGCTCCTGATCTACGGCGCAGGATACAGGACTCCGTGCAACATGGGCGAACTTACAGGCTTTAACAATATTGCCGGAATCGTTCTCTCTTCCCTGATGTCCAGGACATATGAGCATGACTTTGCACCCGCTGCAAATACAAACATTCCTGATCCTGAGAACATCATGAGCTATGTTGATCTGACGAACCTCAAGACTGTTGCAACAGAAGACGACATAAAGGAACTGATTGAGAGAGCCGTCTCCCTCAAGACTGCATCCGTATGCATCCAGCCCTGCTTCGTTAAGGACGCTGTGCGCTTTTCCGGGGGAAGAGTCGCTGTATGCACTGTAATAGGATTCCCCAACGGTTATTCAACGACCGCCACCAAGGTCTTCGAAGCAAGTGAAGCATGCGATAACGGAGCTTCCGAGATCGATATGGTGATCAATATCAACTTCGTCAAGTCAGGAAGATTCGATGAAGTATATGAGGAAATAAAGCTTATTGCAGAAGCTGTCCATGCCAAGGGTGCGATCCTTAAGGTGATCATTGAGACCTGTGACCTCACTGAAGATGAGAAGGTGCGTCTTTGCAGGATCGTAAGTGACGCAAAGGCTGATTTCATTAAGACTTCAACAGGTTTCGGCAGCGCAGGAGCCAAGGCAGAGGACATCGCTCTCATGAAGAAGAACGTAGCCCCCGGCGTCAGGATCAAGGCCGCAGGCGGCATCAGAACTGAGGAAGCCGCCAGGGAAATGATAGCTAACGGTGCCATCAGGATCGGAGCTTCAAGACTCGGAAACTGAGCAAAACAAAATTTTGTTCGTTTTTGACTAAAACAAGGTTTTAGTCCCATTATTAGAACATAAACCGTGATATAGTACCTCCAGCAAAGAACATACGATCTTTTTGGAGGTATTAATTATGTCACCGTTTGATATGCTGGTTTTCTTCTTTTTCATCCTCGTTACTATTAAGGCAGCTGCTTCATGCATCGACTACTGGAGAGATATTGATGATGAACTCGCAGAAGCTTCCACACCTCACAGGACACCTGTCAGGGCTACCCTCTCAAGGACTGTAAGAACAGGCAGACCTTCTTCTGTACGTGTCACACCTATCAAGCGCGTGAATACTCCTGCGAAGGTATACGCCCGCACTTATACCGATAACCGTCAGATTATTTTAAAGGATAAGGGTGCCGCATAAACCGACCAAAGACAGCCAACCCATAATCCGTTTTTTCTCCGTAAAGGGACTTATCCGGCCTTGCTTTACATAACTGTTCTTCCGTACCACACCTCACAAAAGCAAGGCCGGGATATCTCCCGGCCCATACCATATGCTCTTGATCGATTTGGAATCAGAACGATACCTTGTTCTTTCCTTCCCTCTTAGATTTATTGAGCTTTCTTTCAGCTCTGGACAGGAGGTCGGACAGATCAGGCTCTGTGTTGTCGAACATGGCAAGACCTGCTGAGATAGTTACTTTCTCTCTTCTGCCGTCAAGGATAACAGGCTCGCTTGCGATATTCTCAACAAGCTTTTTTGCCATGCCTATGGCAGCGATCTTCTCGGTATCAAGAAGTACGATAGCGAATTCATCACCGCCTGTACGGAAGCATGTATCTTCTGTTCTGACATTTGCCATGCAGGATTCAGCAATGCTTCTTAAGACGATATCACCGTTCTGCTGGCCGTTCTGGTCATTTACATGAGTCATGTCATCGACGTCTATTACCATAAGCGCAAATGTACTTCCGTCAGATCTCTTCTCATAGAGGCTCGCGTACTTTTCGAGGGTCTCATAGAAATAACGTCTGTTGTAAAGTCCGCTTAAGTCATCGACACGGGCAAGGAGTTCCATCTTGTGATAGGAACGCTCAAGTTCTAATTCAAGCTTCTTCTGCTCTGTGATATCACGGCTGATGCCCCATGTTCCTACGATCTCATTGTTCTTGTCGTAGAGAGGGTACTTGGACGCACTGTAGTACTTGATGTTATCTTCATCAAGCGGAAGCGACTCCTCAAAATTAAGGATGGGCTTTCCGGTCCTCATGATCTCCAATTCGAGTGCTCTTGCCTTGTCTGCGAATTCTGCAGGGAAGAAATCCCTGTCTGTCTTGCCTACCAGTTCGTTCGGATCCTCAATACCGAACTGCATCGCATGCATCTTATTGTTCCAGATAAATCTTGAGTTCTTATCCTTGAAATAAATGGTATCCTTTCCGTCTCTTTTGATAGTATCGATTACGAGATCGTCGTTAATCTGCAATTCTTCCCAAAGTTTTCCTTTTGCCATTTATTTCTCCTTGGTCCGCGGGGTGAGGATAAGCTTTTAATTGAAGCGCTTTCCTTCGCCCTCTCTTATTTCAATGCCTTCCAGTACAAAGGCCTCATAATACGAATTGCAGTCAAAAGCTGCAGGGGTAAATACGCCCGGCTTCTTCCACTTGTCTTTGCACATGAGCTTAACACCTGCAATGAGAGCTGAGCCCTTCAAGTATTCGAAGGCGCTGTTATAGTTCTTCTCATAGCACTCATCGTTATCGCCCTTGATGACGTAAGACTTGGTAACTTCCTTGCCTTCCCTCTTGCCCTGACCGGTGATATAGATCTCAAATGAAGCCATACCCTTAGCCTTCTCATTCTCGTCCTTCTCAATCTCAAGGTCTGCCTGCTTCGGAAGCATAGCTGCGATAAGGTCGATCGGAGCAACCTCTACATTGTTGACCTTGACGGGCACATTGGATAAGAGTCCCATCTCCTTAAGGAAGTCGATCTTCTTCTGAGGAGGAATATGCTCCTTGGGAGGTTTTTTCCCAAGCTTGAAATATCTTACGCTGATCGCGTCAGGAAATTCCTTGAGAAGATCTGTAAGCATGGGGCTGGATGAAAGATATACTTTGCTTCCGCCGTCAGACTTGCCTTCGATGGAAAGAGGATCTGCTTCGACAACCTTGCCCTTATCGATATAGAAGACCTTCTTATCGTTAGTCGCTTTCTTTATCGGGATGAGCGGAGGCTTGATGTCCTCTGAATAAAGATTCTCATCGATATCCTTCTTCTTGCTCTTTGTGGTCTCCTTCTGCTCGCCGGAAACTGAAATGATATCAATGCTGTCGATCTTATTGAAATGATAAAGACCGGCATGTCTGATGATGGTATTGGCAACACCGGGAACAAGGCCGGCGCCGCAGACTGCAGTATTGCAGTTGTTCTGGAATTCCTTGAACTTCTCGAACTGCTTTGACAGAAGCGAGATCGGCGACGGAAAATCAGGCACGCCGAAAAGTGTTGCATCGATATAGTCAGCTTTTGCTTTGATCGCAAGATCCATAGCTGAAAGAGCGAGTTCGGGCGGCAGGAGATTAACGACCATGTCAGGTGCAAAGATCCTTACCATCATCATGGCGCCCTCAACATTATTCACGTCAATTCCTGCAGTTGTGACTCTGACACCCATGCTTAAAGCAAGCTCTCTGAGCTCATCACAATCTTCTTTATTGCGGGAAGCAAGACAGATGCCTGAAACATAAGACTGGTATTTGCAAAGTTCAATGAGCAAACGCTTAGTTAATTCATTGCAACCGAGAATTAATACCCTCTTCATAGATCCTCCCCAAGACCATTAACCAAAATTCTAAAATTATTATATTTAAAAAGATACCAATGAGCAAACGAAAAATACACAAATTTTAGGAGTTTTTGTGCATATACCTTGCACCCATTCATAGCGTAATATACCGTTATCCAAACTATTATAAAGGAGATTGTTATGAAGACAGTTAACAAAATCGCTGCAGCTTTCCTTTCCGCAGCACTTTTGCTCGGAATGACATCTTGCGGCGCAGCTAAAAAGAAGCTTCAGATCCTTGATACAGCTTATGCAGTAGAAGACTACGCTATGGCTATCAGCAAGGAGAACGAAGGTCTCAAGGCAGCTATCGACCAGGCACTTAAGGAACTTACAGATGACGGCACAATCCCTGCGATCATCGAGAAGTACATTCCTTCCGGCAAGACAGTAGAGAAGAAGGATTCCGTTAAAGGTGATTATCCTGAATTCACAACTATTGAAGCAGGCAAGCTCATCATGGCTACAAATGCTTTCTTCCAGCCCTATGAGTATCACGATGGCGACAACATTGTCGGAATCGACCCTGAGATTGCTAAGGCAGTAGCTGACAAGCTCGGTCTTGAGCTCGTTATCGAGGACGTTGAGTTCGATTCCATCATCGCTGGCGTTCAGGCAGGCAAGTATGACATCGGATGCGCAGGCATGACAGTTACAGAAGACAGACTTAAGTCCGTTAACTTCTCCACACCTTATGCTACAGGCGTTCAGTCCGTTATCGTTGTTGAAGGTTCCGAGATCACAGACGTAGATAAGCTTCTTTCAGGCAACTACAAGGTTGGTGTTCAGACAGGTACAACAGGTGACATCTACATGACAGATGACATCGGTGAAGACAGAGTTGAGCGTTTCGCAAAGGGTAACGATGCTATCATCGCTCTCCAGTCCGGCAAGATCGATGCAGTAGTTATCGACAACGAGCCTGCTAAGGCATTCGTTGCTGCAGCAAACAAGTAATCAGCATTACTTAGAGTTTAGTAACAAAACAATCAAAAAGAGCGGAAATATGGTCTGTATTTCCGCTCTTTCTGTATTTATAATAAAAGATGTTTTTCTAACGGATCAACAATTAACAATTGAGGATAATCAAATGCCCAAGAAGAAATCGTATAAGATACCGCTGATAATCGCAGCCATACTGCTCGTTATCATCGCCGCAGCATTATATTTGCTGATTGCACCCATAGCGAATATACCGTCCTGGTTCATTCCTGCCCGAGAGGCTTTCTATGCTTCGGCGTTCTATTCGGACTTCGAGAACAACTTCATCACAGACAACCGCTACATGTATATCGTCAAAGGTCTTGGCGTCACTTTTGAAGTTACATTCTTCGCTGTGCTTTTGGGTATTGTTTTAGGCGTCATCGTAGCTCTCGTAAGATCTTCTTATGACACGTTAAAAGAAGAACTCAGGGGCTTTGGCAAGGGCATTCTTTATTTCTTCTATAAGCTCTGCGGCGTATATCTTACGGTCATCAGAGGAACCCCTGTAGTAGTTCAGCTCATGATCATCTACTTCGTCATTTTCGCTTCTTCCAACAATAAGATCTTAGTTGCTCTTCTCGCATTCGGTATCAACTCCGGTGCTTATGTGGCAGAGATCATCAGAGGCGGAATCATGAGCATCGACAAGGGTCAGTTTGAAGCCGGTCGTTCTCTTGGCTTCGGTTATGTAAGAACGATGGCTTTCATCATCATCCCCCAGGCTTTCAAGACCGTTCTTCCCGCACTTGCAAACGAATTCATCGTCCTCATCAAAGAGACTTCAGTATCCGGTTATGTCGGACTCCAGGAGCTCACAAAGGGCGGAGACATCATCAGATCAAGAACCTATTCCGCGTTCATGCCGCTTATTGCAGTTGCGATCATCTATCTTGTTATCGTAATGTTCTTCAGCTGGCTTGTATCGTTGCTCGAAAGGAGGCTTAAGAACAGTGAGCGCTGATAATAATGTAATCATTTCCGTTAAGGATCTTAAGAAATACTATAACGACGGTGAGGTAAAGGCTTTAGACGGCGTTACCACCGACATCAAAAAGGGCGAAGTAGTCGTAGTTATCGGACCTTCAGGTTCAGGTAAGTCGACCTTCTTAAGATCCCTTAATCTGCTTGAGCGTCCGACAGGCGGCACTATCACTTTCGAAGATAAAGACATCATGTCCCCTTCGACAGACATCAACAAATTAAGACAGAAGATGGGCATGGTGTTCCAGCACTTCAACCTCTTCCCTCACCTTACCATCCTTCGCAACATGACTATTGCGCCTATGAAGCTTCACGGTCTTTCAAAAGAAGACGCCGAGAAGAAGGCTATTTCTCTTTTGGAGAGAGTCGGTCTTGCTGACCGTGCAGGCGCATATCCTTCACAGCTCTCAGGCGGTCAGAAGCAGAGGATCGCTATAGTAAGAGCTCTCGCGATGGATCCTGATGTAATGCTTTTCGATGAGCCCACGAGCGCTCTTGACCCTGAGATGGTCGGCGAGGTTCTTGATGTTATGAAGCACCTTGCAAAAGCAGGAATGACCATGGTCTGTGTAACACACGAGATGGGCTTCGCCAGAGAAGTCGGTACTCGCGTCATATTCATGGACTGTGGTAAAATCATCGAAGAGAACACGCCTGAGCAGATTTTCACAAATCCTCAGAACGAGAGACTTAAGGCTTTCTTACAAAAAGTTTTGTAATCAATAAGGAGGGGTAGATCTATGTTTTGTGAATCATGTGGTTCCTTAATTCCTGATGGTCATTCATTCTGTTCCAACTGCGGAACTCCCGTGTCAAGACCCCAGGTTCAGCCTGCTCAGGCAGCACCTGCACCCGTCGCAGCAGCGCCTGTAGTTGCAGCACCTGTAGCAGCGGCAGCACCCGCTCCTGCAGCTCAGCCGGTCCAGCCTGTATATCAGCAGCCTGCAGTTCAGCCCGTACAGCCCGTTTACCAGCCTGTTGCTCAGCCTGTTCAGCCGGTTTACCAGCAGCCCGTATATCAGCAGCCTGTATACCAGCAGGCCCCTGCAGCTCCCGTTAAGCGCGGCAATGGTCCTGCTACCGCCGGTCTCGTATTCGGTATCCTTACTATGGTTTTCTGCTGGATCCCCGGCATATTCTGGGGCTTCGCTCTCTTCGGACTGATCTTCTCCATCATCGGCGTAGCTAAGAGAAATGCCAGCGGCAAGGGCAAGGCAATTGCAGGTCTCATCCTCACAGTTCTCGGACTTATCTTTGGC
>Ga0310691_10008309_pt1 | contig 10681 bp, 26 predicted proteins | sample 176DNAGHGlowgp2_FD_203887 | JGI IMG/M metagenome (GOLD analysis project Ga0310691, IMG submission 203887) | Sheep rumen microbial communities from Palmerston North, Manawatu-Wanganui, New Zealand - 1766 DNA GHGlow gp2 (v2) (version 2) | ecosystem: Host-associated > Mammals > Digestive system >... | reverse complement strand
GGGCTATGGAGCGGCAGAGGTTCATGGGCTGCTAGTCCTATCGCATCATCCCTCCCGTTTCCATTCCCGCCCAATGACCGCTTGCCTTTTCTCTCTCGATGCGGTGCGGACTTCCACCCCTGTCCGCCCCCTCTGAAAAAAATAAAAAAGTTTAATTCCCTAGTTGCAATGCAACCGAAGGTGTGGTATACTATTCGCCGTTGACCCCGCGTGGGGTTGATTAACAAGGACAAGACAAACAAGGACAAGACAATGAACACGAACACGAACAACGGAACCGCCACGGGCAAGGTTTTCACCCGCGTGGTTTTCTTCATGGCACAAAACCCCGACACCGACCGTTGGGAAGCGCTTGCATACTTCCCCGACATTCCTTGGGACATCACGAAGCGGAACATGACTTCCTATATGCACAACGGGCAGCACGGGCCTTGCGCCGAATCGTTCCTTTTTGAGGATTGCAAGGTGCCTACCAACAAGTTTGACTTGAAGGCGGTAGCCCGTCTGAAGCACGAACTTGAACACCTTGATGAGCCGTATGCCCTCACGGTGGTTGACACGAAGGAGTGGCTTGCAAGCAAGGCGGCCCGTGCGGCGGAGGTGAAGGACAACATCTTTCAGCTCTGCTACAAGAAGGATTCCGAGGCGATGCTTGAGGCGAATGCCAACCGCAAGCGGGCATAACCCCCAAACGGAAGGACGGCCACGAAGGGCGACGGGAACACTCCCGCCGCCCTTCGTGCATTCTGGAGTCGCTGAAGACTTCTGGAGTCGCTCAAGACTACCACACCTCATCCCGTCCACAACTCCCGATGCCGCCCAATCGACGGCTTCAACCGCCCTAGCCGATTTGCTATGTCCCCTAGCGGATTTGCTAGCCCTTTCCCACCCCGAAAAAAAGTTAAACTTTTTATCATTACCCTCTTGCAAGGCAACCGCCGATTTGATATACTATGCGCCGTAGCCCACAAAAGGGCATTTCAAGGACAAAGACGACAAAGGACAAAAGACAATGAAAACGAATCTGCCGAACAACCCGACACTAGAACAACTCTCCGCATACCTTGCGGAAGCAGAGAAGGTGTTAGCCCTCATGCGATAACCCTACAAGGAAGGAACACGAACAATGAAAGAAGAAGCGAAAGGAAAGAAACCGATAGTGGTAAAAGTGTCCACGATAGACTGGCTTGCGCCTACGGCGGTGGCGAACGAACTTCCGCACCGCCTTACCTTCCCTATGACGATTGAATACCTCACGAAGCACGGATGCTTCAAGGTTGCCAAGCGGAACTTCATAGCGGAACAAGGCGGCTTCAATGAGCGGAGATTTGAGGAGCGGATAGAGGCTCTTCTAATTGGTGAGTGGTCTCATGCGATAAAGACTTTCCGCTACAAGGTGGTGGATTGGGGCGATGCCCCTTTCACAAACCCGAAGGAGGACGAAACCCTTTTTGTGAGACAATAGATTGCAACGAAGAAGAAAGGATTAGAAGAAATGGCTAGCGAGAATGCAGAGACGGCGGCAACCGCCATGGAGCGGACTATAAACTCCTTCGGGAGCGATGAGAACTCCAAGTACATTGTTGAGAAGATGCTCACGATGCACCGAATCCTCAACCAGAAGTTCACGGAGGAAATCATCCTCCCCTTCATTCGGGAGATGGCACAGAAGTACGATGCCCACAGCTTTGACCTGCGGAACGAAGCCGCCTGCAAGGTGTGCCGAGTGATGTGGGACGCTATCAAGGCGGAGTATGAGATTGAGGACGATGCGGCGGGGCTTGTCAATGCGGGTGATACGTGGTTTCCCTTCTGATTGGACAACACTAAGGAGAGTCAACGGAGAGGACGGCGGAGAGATTCGCCGCCCTTCTCTTTTGCTTCTGGGTTCTCGATGGTTCGCCACACTCATCCCGTCCCCTTCCCGAATCGTGGAGTGGTTCTGCCGACCCATTCTGCGGCGGATTCCCCGTCCCGAAAAAAAAGTTAGAAAATCTTTGATTGCCCCCTTGCAAGGGCAACGGAGATATGATATACTATGGGTGCTTTGAGAGACAAAGGGTCTTTCAAGGCAAGCAACAAGGACAAAGACAACAAGGACTACAAAGATGAAGACTATTCTTCGCAAGACGATTGAACTTGGCAAGGTTGCCTATTACGGCAAGCGCCGTTCCAACATGGCTGAAGTCACCATTGAACTCCGTGAATACGGCAATGGGGTTGAACTCTCCATCATGGGCGGGATTTGGAATCATATTCACACGGAATACTGCACGTGCGGACAATGCCTTGACACGATGGCGGAATATCTTGGCCACAATCCAACCTTCAAGGCGGTGTATCGCCTTTGGAAGAACTACCACCTCAAGATGGTAGATGAGGATGTGATAAGCGAGGTGTACAACCTCTGCGGTATTGAAAGAAAGGTTGTCGCCTAACCACGAACGGAGGGGAGGGGGGTTGTCCCCTCCCCCATCATGACAAACACAAGGAGCAAAGCAAATGGAAACGAACATGACGGAAGAACTTAAGGCTTCCATCGAGAAAGCCAGAGAGGAAGTAAATGCGGCAATCATCCCTTACGGATTCAAGGCGAACAGGTTGCTTGATGAACAAATTGCGGCGGACTTCGGCGAGGCTTGGTTTGTCATTGATTCCATTAGCGAGACAGACAAGCCGCATAAAGATTTCTTTGAGGTTTGCTACTATCTCCAAGACTATTCGCCGCAAGGCCCGAAGAAGGGAAGTATGGCATTTGGCATTCAAGCCGCAGATTGGATTCCCCTACATAACGACCCCTCTGTTGCTTGCGGTGAGTTTCGTGATTACAATGGAGAGTGAACCTATTCAAAAAAACTTCATCTTTTTTCAATACCCCCTTGCAATGCAAACGAACTTGTGGTATACTATGCGGCGCAAGGGCAACAAGCCCATGACAACAAAGACAAGGACAAGACAATGAACACGACAAACGAAACCATTACCATCGGCACCTCCATGGGGCTGGAGATTGACTTCACCCGCATTGAGTACAAGGATGCCAACTTCAAAGGCCCCACTTGGCTCACGGCACAGATACCCGCCGCCGAACTTCGCACCCTTTGCGGCAAGGACGGAACGGGCTACTTCTCCGTGACGGAAGATGAGGTGGAGCTTGTCCTCATTGATTGGCTTGCCAAGCACCTCAAGGGCGAAGTCTCCAAGTTCAACTGGATGTGGGACACCTACCGCACGGCGAAGGTTGCATGAAAGGGAATGGAGGGCTGTAGACATGGTGATAGAACTGAAAGACGGAATGCGGGTAATCAACACGGGATGCGGATACCAAATTTGGAAAGGCTCGGCTTTCTGCGGACAATGGCTTGACGGTAAGCAATTCAAGACAACGGGTGAAGCGGTTGCATATGCCATTGACAAAGGATATGCAAAGATTGACTATTCACAAACGGGGGCTATAGCATGAGAAAGCCTATAGCACATATGACCTTTGCGGAGTGGATAGCCGACCTAATCAAGGCTATAGCTCCGTATTCGAAAACCATCCGTCCAACAGACGTATACTTTGCGGCGGGAGACGATGATGTGAATGTGGAGTTCAACCGCAAAGTCTCTGGATATAGGAACTGGCACTTCACCACAAAATCTCTTGCGGAGTTCTATGGGGCTTCCTATTGCTCCTTCAACTCCGAATATGGGATTACCCTTGTCTTTGATTCATACGACAAGGTTGTGGATGAGGGCGGATTCTGGAAGCCAAGGAAGAGAGGATAGCACCATGCCGTCCAACCCCTTCATCATGCGATTCCGCAACGGAGCAACATACCGCCTCCGCTCATCCCCGGACTTTCCTCGCCTTCTCGGAGGCACCATGACTGTCCGCTCAGAAATCAAGCCCACCGACCAATGGGGCAACCGCATCATTCTAGCGGACTTCATGCTTCACTATCCAGACGGACGAATCGGCACGAAACTTGCCGCGCGATGCTTTGTTGAAGAGGGCTATGCCACCTTCAAGGATGCCTACGGAGAGCGGCAGATACCCGTGGAGATTGCCGCCCTCCAAGGAGTCTACCCCAACTTCGCCAAAGCCTATGCCATGGATGAGATGGCGATAGAGCAAGTCGCGTAGACAAAGCCATGTCAAGAAAGCACGATAGCCTAAAGGGGAAGTCCCTATCGGAGCGATACGGGCGGACTATTGACAAGAGGACGGGGGAGGGCATGAGCATAGACACCCTCTTTCTCCAAGGACGGATAGACGAATACACCTACACCCGATACCTTCGGGAGTTTGAGGAGCAGCAGCGGCACGGCACGGGACATAAGGCTATCGCCCGAATCGTAGACGGAACGACCTACTACGAGATGACGGACAAGCGGGACTACTTCTACGGAGGCTTGCAGTTCACCGACCCATGTCTGCATCATCCCTTCGAGGAAGTGTGCGACGAGGCGGCCGAACGCCTGCCCGTTCCCAATTACCGCAACCTTGTTGTAAGGGAGGTTGAGAAGTGCAAGGGGATGAGGTGGATACCCTACAACGGATGGGATACGGCGGACGGAGAGAGGTGGATGCCCTCTGGCTCGATGACGATGCCGCCCCCCGACTCGCCATTTGACGAATCGTTGGACGATTACCTAAAGAGGGTAGAGGAACACCCCCAATCCGCCCTCTGAAAAAAAATGAAAAAAAATTGATTACCCTCTTGCAAGGAGACCGAAGGTTTGCTATACTATGCGGCGTCAAGGGCAATCAAGGTGGTTGCCGATGGCACAACAAGGACAAAGACAGACAAGGACAAAAACAATGAACCGCAAGATCAACATCAAGGTTGGCGATTACGTCTTCAACAAGCACGATGTGGCGAAGGGGCTTACCACTATCCTCTTCCGCGTGGACAAGGTGCATGAACGGACGTTGAAGGAGTACAACGAAACCACCAAGGAGTATGAACCCTATGCACAAGAGACGCTTGTTGATGCCTATTGCCTTGCCACTAGCCACGGCTATAGCATCGGCATTCGCCACGACAAGGACGAATGGGGTATCATTCCCGCCGAAACCATGAAGGTGCTTTGCGCTTGACAAGAGAAGGAGAATTTTTCGACTTCCCCCCTTGCAATCCGTCCGAAACTGTGGTATGCTATCTGGCGTCAAGGACAAACAAGGACAACAAAGGACACGACAATGGAAAGCGAAACCATGAGAAACCGCCGCAAGTACAAGCAGTGGCTAAGGAAGAAACGGAGAGAGAACATCATAGAGGCTGTCAGTGGCATTTTGGCTATCCCTCTCTTCTATTTTCTTGTCAAGCTGTGGTTCGCCTATGAGGGTTTTGAAATCCATTGGTAAGGCTCCAACCCCGAACATCAACCAATAAAGCACACAAGGACAAAGACAATGAAATCCCGCTTTATAGCAATCCTCACAATCGCCGCCGCTCTTGCGGCTTTCGGCAAGCCCGCATCTACCCGTTGGGAAACCAAGCCGCAGACACACAAGCACGGAGTGGCTTATCGTTGCCCCTTCTGCGGACAGACATGGGGCAACATCCCGCCTAATCTAAAGGCTTGGGAGGCTCGCCACATCAATGCGGAAAGGCGCAAGTTCATCAATCTTCACATGAAGGTCCGCCACGGAAAGAATGGCTGATTTTGTTTAACAAACCAAAAACCAACAAACCAAAAGGATAATGAAAAAAATGAAGACTCAAGTCAAGGTAGCAAACGTTACGAAGAAGCTAGTGGACTCGCTTCTCGCAAAGAATGAGCGGAATCGCCCAATCAATGCGAAGAGGGTTGCCTCTCTCGTCCGCGCAATCAAGGAGGGGAAGTGGCGGAACAATGGTTCCACAATCACATTGGACGGTAATGGGTTTATCATGGACGGACAGCATCGGCTTACCGCAATCAAGCAGGCTGGCTACCCTTCCGACATCGAACTCATTATAATCAAGTACCCAATTGTCGGTGAAGAGCGCGACAATGTGTTTTACACGATGAACTGCAGCCGCCCCTCTTCTACCGCACAGGTGTTCCAGTACAACTCCGTCCCCAATGCAAATGCGAAGTCCGCCTGCTGCCGCTTCATCGCCATGGTCTACTATGGGATTGGGTTTGAGGGCGTTCCCAATCGTGACGAATTATGGGAATGCTACAACTTGTTTAAGAATGAGGTGGATGTGGCAGTTTCGTTCAGCGCCAAGAAGCCCATCGTGCGATTCCTCGCGCCTATGATGGCGGCATTTGCGGTTGTCGCGCATGCTCACCCTAAAGACGACAGGGTATGGGAACTCGCTCACAAGGTGTCTAGTGGCGCTAACTTGAGGCAGAAATCGGTGGAGTACGCTTTCTTCAAGTATTGCAACACCCTTCGCACGGGACATATCGGCACTTGCAACCAGAAGGAGCAGTTCTTCACAACGCTCAATGCGATTTACACCTACCTTGACACTCCTGAAAAGAGCATTGTCCGAATTCGTCCGACAGAACAGATGAGAGGGAAACTTCTCAAGCGGGCTATGGCGGATGCGCAGGCATAAGCGAGGGGCAATGAAATGAACAAGAATGAACGGATTCAGAAGGCTCTAAAATTCCTAGAGCGGAACGGCTATGTGCTTCATGCCACCACCCCCAAGAGGGGTGTTGACCTCATCGTGTTCAAGGACAACGCCCCCGACACGGCTATCTTTGTGGCGGTGATGCCGCTCAAGTCAGGTGCTTTCCCGATGCAACCATTCAGGAGCAAGCATGGGCAGAGCCGTTTCCTCTCTCTTATGGCTGGAGCTTGCAAGTGGATCGGAGAGGTGGAGTGGAAGGGGAACATTCGTTTTGATTCCGTAATCGTTCATGACACGAACGGGCTTATCGACCACATTGAGAATGCGGGCAGGAAGGAGTTGCGCTAAGATGGCTTCTTCTAAGAAGCGGTCGTTGAAGAAGATTAGTATACGGCCAAGGGTATCTCTAGCGGAGATTGCAAGGATGGCGGAACTGCGGTTAGAGAAAGCAAGCGCAGAAGCCGCTAGAGAACTAGAAATACTAAAAAGAGAGAAAGGAGAGAGAGTCAGGCTACGACAAGTAGATAAGAGGATCAAGGAAGAAGAGAAGAAAAAGAAGGAAGCTCGCCGACAAGAAAGGAAGAGGCTCCGACAAGAAAGGAAGCGGTTTTGTCAAGAGAACGGGTTGGACTACAATGTGTATATTAGGTCTATTTATGCTAGGAAATATTGCGCAAAACATGAAAAAGAGATTAGAGAGCGTCATCGGCTATATCGTAAGACAGAAAAATATAAAGCACAGCAAAGACGGTATAGGCAGACAGAAAAGTACAAGGAACAGGTTAAGCGATATCGGGAAAGGCATAAAGACCATATCAGAGCATACTACCACGAATGGTATCTTAGAAGAAAACAGCTTAGACTATCAGAACACTAACACGAAAGGTAATCACAATGGAAACCACGGAAACATTCATCGTCAAGTGGAAGTCAGCCGACGGTTGTACGGAGTCATCCTATCTGACCGACAACCTAGAGGAGGCGGTTGAAACGTTCCGAAACAATGTCCGCCTAGGGTTCGAGGCAACAATAGAGGCCCGCTGAAAAAAATAAAAAAAATCTAATTCCCCCATTGCAATCCGTCCGCAGTTTTGATATACTATTCGCCGTTCCCCCGCGTGGGGGAAACAGACAAGGACAAAGACAAAGTAAGGAAAAGACAATGAAGCTCAAAGAACTTAAAGAAGAAATCCGCAACATTGGCGGCACCTCTCTTGCCAACCTCTCCAAGTGGATAGAGGAGCAGACTCACACCGCTTTCTCCGAAAAGTCGATTGTGGAACTTGCCGCAGACCGCAAGCACCTTCTCGCTTGGTACTACCGCACCCCAGGAGCCGCCTCATACGAATTGTCTTCGCACGAACTCTATATGTTGGAGCAAATCGTGGAAGTCCCCGTCGGAGATTGCATCGCAACTCCTAACGGAATCCGCAATGCCGCATAACTCATAATTGGGGGGCATGAGAGTCCTCATGCCTCCCTTCTTGCTACAGTACGAAAAAAGGAACCTATATGGAGAACAAATACAACCACGTCAAGGGTATGTTTATCGGTGCGGGGATTATGATTGCATGCGGCATTGGGCAATTCCTCACAAAGGACATTAACCCGTCTCTCTGGAAAGTCTGTTTTGGACTCTGGTGTGCGGGTTCCGTCTACTGGTCTGCCAACTTCATTGGACAAATCAAATTAGAAAATGAGAAGAAGAAGCGCGAACGGAAAGAGTCCGCTTACTTGAAATCAAAAAACCGATGAAACAATCGACTCCGAACGAAAGGAAATGACAAATGGAAAAGAAAGATGCACTTCGCCACTGGCAGAACCTCACCCCAGACCAGCCAATTCTCCCTCACTTCACCCCTATCGCCGCCGATGCCCGTGGCTCCACCTTCGGGGCTTGCGGTATCCGCATTTCGGGCAACCCCGAATTCATTGATGCCGTCCTCTCCCGCCTCAAAGACCTTCTTGCGGCGGAGGCTGGCTCTACCCGCCTCAACCTCTCCCGTCAGCCCGTCAAGCCCGTCACCATCAATAGCGGAGACTCCGTGGTTGACAAGAAGTGGAACAATGCCGATACCGATGCGGAGACTTGCTACATTCAGATTCGCGAACGGACGGCTAGGACACGGCAACGGAAGGTGCGGGAACACTCCAATCCTCTCCCGAACCTAGAGCTGTCCCTAGACGGCGAAAATCCGCCCTCCAAGGCTTCCGATGCTTCCGCCCCTAGCGCCACTCCCCCTAGCCCTTCTAAGTCCTCCAAGGGCAAGCAAGAGCCTCATGTCCATGCGAACATAGGATGCACCGCAAGTGGGGAAGTCCTCTGGGACGATGAAGAGACGGAAGACAATGCCGTAGAAGAGGGGAAGAAGTGGTAAGGATAGTATATAGGCTTTCAGACATTACCTTGAACTGCGTGGTGTCGGGACTAGTGACTTTTGCCTTCGTCAAGGTTTTGGTGGGGATTTATGAAATGGCGGGATCCTATAACGGAGATTATTCTTGGTTTGTGACCTATGCTTATTGGATGGAAATGGTTTTTATCTATGTTGCCGCTTTGGTAGCGGTTCTTCGCATTCTTATAGAAGAAAGGTGGCTATAGATGCTACTCCAAATAACCAACTGCTGCCGCATGGCTTGCCCACATTGCCTTGACGATGCCAACCCCTATGCTCCTCACATGACGGAGGATACTTGCCGTAGGGCAGTCTCCTTCGCCAAGGACAGTGGGGATCGCCTGCTCATCGTCAGCGGAGGAGAACCAACGGAACATCCCCGGTTCTTCGACATGTGCCGCATCGTCTCCCAATTTGGGCTGCGCTTCTCTATCTGCTCCAACGGAATGTGGCTGGGAGATCCCAAGAAAGAGTGGGCTATGGAGAAGGTCTGCAAGCTAGACGGCTTCTGCGGCGGACAAATCTACTCCAACCCCAAGTGGTATCGGCTTCACAACCAGACGGTAGCCAAGTGGAATGCCCAAGCCCCCAAGTGGGAAATGCTGCACCTCCACCTAGACACTACGGATATTCGCGGGATGCAAGACATCGGTCGCGCCAAGTCCTGTCCCGAAGCGATAAAGGAGGCGGAGGCTTCCCCATACCACAACTCCTGTCTAGCCTCTTGCGTCTCCCTTGTGCAATCCGAAACATCGCAAGACTTCTTCCGAATGATGTTCCTGCAGATGAGGTTCTGCACTCCGATGGTGGACTTCAAGGGTGACGTCCATATGTCGGAATCGTGGCTATGCCCCTCTTGCGGCAACGTGAATACGGATGCCAAAGACATGCTATGGTTCAAGATGAGGAAGTTCCGCCCGTGCGGAGGCTGCATAGGGTGCAAGCGATACCTCACGGAAGACACCCCTAAGATGGTTGCGGCTAGGAGGCTTCTAGGGCAAGCTCAAGGAGACAAGCAATTATGAAGATAGAAGTATTTAGAGATGGACAGTTCCAACAGTTGAATCCAGAGGATTTGACAACGGGTGAACTTTGTGAGGTTCTTTCAGACATACAGATTGATTCTGAAGAATTTGTGCCCAAACAGAGCATAGATGAGGGCTATGCCGCCATCAATGAGGCGGTGAGACGGCTACAATCCACTAAGTGAGGTGCTTCCCATGTTCGTAAGCCCACAACAAGCGGCTAGGATGATAGACGGCTTCATGCTAGGTGCGGTCATGCAACAAGACCCGTTCCTAGAGGAGTTCGGTTCCCTACCCGAAGAGCCGCCAGACGAAGACCCCTGCTGGGATACCAAGCCCAAGGAAGAACCCAACCTAGAGCAAGGCACTCTGTTCGACTTCCCCTCTCCCGAACCCCCGAAGCCAAGGGCAACCCATCCCGTCCGTTCCCAAAAGCCGACGAAGCCCGTGACAGTTCCAGTCAGGCAGGACGAACTCCCTCCACCCTATGTCCCACGGCACATAACCTACAATGAATATCTGAAGGTGTTCAACGGAGACCATTCGCTCACCCTATATTGGTTTAACCAGCAGGCCATCAAGGAGTGACGAATCTTTTTTAGGAAAAGTTTGATTACCCCCTTGCAACCCGTCCGCCGTTGTGGTATACTACTCGGCGTCAAGGGCAATCAAGCCCATCAACAACAAGGACAAGGACAAA
>Ga0310691_10008308_pt1 | contig 10682 bp, 12 predicted proteins | sample 176DNAGHGlowgp2_FD_203887 | JGI IMG/M metagenome (GOLD analysis project Ga0310691, IMG submission 203887) | Sheep rumen microbial communities from Palmerston North, Manawatu-Wanganui, New Zealand - 1766 DNA GHGlow gp2 (v2) (version 2) | ecosystem: Host-associated > Mammals > Digestive system >... | reverse complement strand
AGCTGAGCGACAGAAACAGCGAATAGATTTCTTCAATCAACTACCGTTGACCACGAAAGCTCAAAAGGAAGAGGCAACGGAAAAAGTTAGAGCGTTGATTGAGCCTCTGATAGAACAATATACGGAGGTCATTGGCATCACGCCATCCTCTATCCATTATAAACCGATGATATCTCGTTGGGGTATGTGCAATGTAAAGGATCACAGCATTTGCTTTTCTACATTTCTGCTGTTGCTTCCAAATAGGTGTGTCGAGCATGTCGTGGTTCACGAACTATGTCACTTGTTAGAACCTAGCCATAATCTCCGTTTCCATGCGTTGATGGACAAATACTATCCCAAGTGGAGGGACGCACGAAAGGAAACTCGCAGGATAGTGAAGGGTGAATATGTCTGTAAATAATCTATTAGAGAAATATGAAAAATATAGAAGTCGTAGCAGCGATAATTCGCAAGGGTGATAATATTTTCGCTACTCAGCGAGGATATGGCGAATGGAAGGACTGGTGGGAGTTTCCTGGCGGAAAGATGGAGGCTGGAGAAACGCCAGAGGAAGCACTGAAGCGGGAGGTTCGCGAAGAACTTTCTACGGAGATTAGTGTGGATGAGTTCCTTTGTACGGTGGACTATGACTATCCGCAGTTTCATCTTACCATGCATTGCTATCTTTGTTCGCTGATGACAGATTCTTTGCATCTGAATGAGCATGAGGCGGCGAAGTGGTTGGCGAAGGATGAGTTGGATGGCGTGAAATGGCTACCTGCGGATGTGGAAGTGTTGGAAGTAATAAAATCAAAACAACCGTGTGTTAATCATTAAGCCAAGGGAAAAGAGTCAATGACCCATGGGGAAACACTCAACGAACCGAGGGGGACAGGTCAATACAATCTTTGAGTTGGTTTTCACCCGACAGCGGTCGGCTATCTTATCGAATAAAAACTAAGCGTTATGCTCTTTTCTTCCAAACTGAAAACCTTGAGAACTTTATAATTAAAAAAATAAATACTCAAAAATTTGCAGATATAAGTAAATGTCACTAACTTTGCGCCCAGAAATAAGTCCTTTGCAACTGAAAGGTTACGTTGACGTAGCTCACTAGTGTAGGTTGTACGGGGCTATTTCTTTTTATGACGCTTTGTCAATTCCTCTTTCTTTGTATAGTTGCGTGGCACAAAGTTCCAATGTAAATATGGACGTTCCCACAAGTCCTTTTTCTTGGTAATGGGCGTGGTTAAGCCAATGTTGAATTTAGGATACATTTGCCAGATCTTTGTTCGAATATATTTGTATATCCGTTCCTTTACGATGTTTCGTTTGGCGCGTTTCCCATCAATTCCTCGTTCCTTGTGTTTGTCATTCAGGCGGAAACACATAGAACCAAGAACCAAGTCCATCACTTGGAGAGGCAGATGTTCCCCAAAGCGAAGTCATCAAAAACGTTCTCGTTTCGCATCCCGTCGGAAGAAGAGATTGACTTTTCCGCGAAACTCTGAAGTATATATTACATATTATATAGAGCCGTCCGCCAATGGACGGCTTTTTTCATTACGGTATTCGCTTAGCTGTGAAATCGGCTCAAAAATCATATTACAATGACTGAACGCCCCGAAGTAGCTTTTCATTTTAGGGACATTTTATGATTTTTATTCCACTTAAATACATTTTTCCTCTCATTTTTTTGCACATTTCAAAGAAATACTGTTCCTTTGTGGCGACTCTTGAAGTTTTGTACCTCTTTTGACACCTCAGACGCGCTCTGAAACGCCAGAATGCCAAGACAGCCTGCGCCGAGCCAACGGCGGTGATGTATAAGGACTTACTTTAGTGCTTGACCTGAAACAGACCACCTGCGGCGGGTACTGAAACGTTATTCAGTTAATCTGTTAATACGTTGATGTGCAATAGGGTGGGACATGGAGTCACGACATATTAAAAAGGCGTTTACTCAGCGCTTCATCGCTACAATCCAAACTTCGAACACTTGGAAACCACGTGGCAGATGACGCAATAGTAGATGTCCTCGGGATGTGTATATGCGCATTCCCTATCGTGATAGGCAGATACAAATGTATCTTGACTATATTACCGTTAGGGGGCTTATATTCATATCGGCGTGGGCTTCGAAGTTGCTTATCTATACGTGGTGGCAAGTTCGAAGGCCAGGATTGTGAGATAAGTAACGAGTACGAATCTCACGCTTTTTCTTTCTGAGAGGTTAGTGTGGGTATATACGCCAAGACAAAGATGTGTATTAACAAACTAAACAGAAAGAATTATGAAAAAACTAAGTCAAAAAGGGAAGCAGAGAAACCGCTTTATTTGGAATTTATTGTTCTTATTGGTTTTCACATGTTCTTGTTCAAAAAACACAGGAACTATTCATTGGATCACATTTATTGACACAAACGATGAACATATCGGTGAGATGAATGAAAATGCAAGAAAAATGTTGTACAAGCATTTCATAAATGTTATCGATAGCTCCTTATCGCTTGCTGGATATAAATCTGAAGTATTAGACTATGTTGGTAATGATGTAACTCCAGAAAAATGCATAGAAATCATAAATAATTTGAAATGTGAAGATACTGATATTGTCGTATTCTACTATCTAGGTCATGGCTCACATTCTGAAAATGATAATACAGACCTTCCTTCTATGATGTTAGGTGAGAAAGAGCTGGTAGGGAGAGCAGTCCCTCTATCATAGGTACATAACAATTTAACAGAAAAAAGAGCAAGATTGGTGATGACTATAGCATCATGTAGCAATATAGAGCAAGACCTTAAGACAATTGTAGAGGCTGTTTCGGTTCCTACAATACGCAAAAGCAACAATCAAGAATTCAGTAGTGATAATGCGATGTCCCCCATTCAAAACGCCTTTTTATGTACTGAAGGCGATATCCTATTATGTGCAGCGGCGTTGGGCTATGATGCATTTGGCGGAAATACTACTGTTGGAAACATGGATTTTTTGACAGCAGCATTGATAAATCAATTCGAGGAATTAACAAATGATAATAAGTTTAGTTGGGAATCTCTTCTTGATGGAACTGCTTCTCAAGTAAAAAATATTACTGACAGCATACAGGTACGCAAACAGGTTCCTTTGTATTATTACAATCTTAGATATCAGGAATAGTAGTCAATAAAGTATTATATATAAAATTAAATTGTATTCCTATGAAACGAAAAAGAAGTGTAAAAGGTTTTGGCTATGAGATAGCCATTTCTTTATTGTTTGCATTGCTCGTCTGTACTGGCTGTTTGGCAAATCCAAGCAATGCAACAGAATCTTACAAGTCACAAGCAAAAACTGACAGTATTATGAGGAAAGCGGTTGGTGATAGTATTTATAATATAATCACCAATGCTAAAAAGGTTGTAGCTGAAGAGATTAAAATGACAATGGATTCTACAAAAGTAATAGTTAGAAGAAAGTCAATTAACGTGAAAACAAAGTACATTCCATTGGCTCAGTTCATTGTTTCAGATCCTAAAATATATGTTAGTAACTTAACTTCTTATGGAAAATTTTTTCCTTGCTTCAAACTGACATTCACAAAGAAGAAAGAAAAGTGCATTCTTAACTTTGATTTTGGTCTAAAGAAATGGAATGTCTGTGACAGTAAAGGAAAACAGATTAAAATGTATGATTTACCTTCAGATGATATGCTAAGACTTGCCAACATGCTGTTCCCTGAGAATGATTTATATAAGAACCTTATTAACACTGATAAAAGATGAAAAAGTTAGCGATTACATTCCTGATGTTGCTCGGAGTCATGGCAACACAGATAGAGGCAAAGACCATTCACTGGTTGACGTTTTTTGACACAACCGATGGAGTAGGGGAAGTGCAACCGCCTGAAGTTAGTATTGGCGAAATAGATCAAAATACAAGAAAGATTCTTTATTCACGATGGATAGACCTTGTAAATGCTACACTTAAAGAGGAAGGTTACAATGTAAATACTATAGACATTTATGGCAGTAAAACCTCTCCAGAAAAATGCAAAGATATAATTAACGATTTGGATTGTGATAGTGAGGATATTATTGTTTTTTACTATGTAGGACATGGAACTGAAAATACTAGTACAAGTAAATACCCACTAATGTGTATGGCACAACATGATATCAATAAGTTCATCCCACTCTCATGGGTACATAATACACTGAAGAAAAAAAATGCCCGAATGACCATTACTATTGGAATGTGTTGTAATAGCCGTCAGGGTATTCCTGGTAGAACAAATCCTACATTCAGTGCGAACTATGGTGTATCCTATGTTGATAACAACATGGCCGCAGCTATCAAAAAGATGTTCCTTAATTTTAAAGGTGATTTGTTAGTTGCCTCGGCATCACCAAATGAGAGTTCATATCCTTGTGATTCTTCATTAGGATATACCGATTTCTTTACTTTCAATGTGATTAAACAATTTAATACAGTATTGCCAAACAAAGATAATCCAAATTGGGAAGATATGCTGAGTAACATTCGTGATGATGTATATGAAGAAGTAATGTCTGACATAGGAAAGAAACAAACTGCTACATGGGAAAATAATCTTGTTGACAGCAAAACTCCACATAAAACAAAACCAACACCTCCCAATATAACGGCATCAACAACATCACCTAATGATGACAGAACTATACTGAAGACAGAATTAGATAGAGTTTTGTCGTTCATTTCGTCAACAAATGTTGATCGACAGCAAAGAGTTTCTGCTATTGAAAAGATAAAACCTGTGTTTACAGATGACATGAACGTTAGAATCATGTCACAGGATGGTAACGTAGTTGTTGATCGAGAAGACATTTCCACTTTCCTCGGTCGAATTGCCACAAGCAGACTTTTAAAGAATGTTTCAGTCGTTGATTTTAACATTAACCAGAGCGGGCAGATCAGTTCTCTGCGTGTTCGTGAAGTTTACAAAAAATAATTAAGAAAGGGATTGAAAAATGAAAAACAAAATGTTTATATCATTACTGTTCGTAATGTTCCTTATTTCTGGTAACACTTTCGCTCAGTCTGAACAAGATATGGAGGTACTTAAGCAACATGCCAGAGAGAAAGTAAAACAGTTGAATGACTATATTTCATATATGGCAGACCCTAATGAAAAAGAAAGTAATCGTAACTTTTCTAAAGAACAGGCTCAAAAATTATTCATCGAGAATTGTAATCCTTTTAAGGAAATTGTAGAGTTTACAGATGGAACAAAAGAGCAAATTTGGAGAAAAGACGGTGTCATCATGGAGGTGGCCTCTTTACGTAGAAAGACACCACGGCCACGACCTATGAAAGAGTACTTTCGCGGTTTGATAAACATGTCATATAAGTCAGTTACTATAGAGTCAACGGATATGGCAGACATGCGGGTGTCAAAACTTCAGCCATATGATAGAGACGAGAAGGGAAATCTAAGGTATGTCTGTACTGTACACTTCGAGCAAGTTTTCCATGGAGTAACACCTGAAGGTCGCAAATATGAAGATGTAACGAGAAAATGGGTAGTTTGCTATGTTCAAGTAGATCAGGTGCTAGATGAAACGACAGGCCAAACTTATCCTGAATACATGGTTGATCTTGGGGATGTACACGTTGAATCTATAGAACGCTTACGATAGTATGAGTATGTGTCGATTACTATTTATAATCATTTTTGTTTGCGCAGGGGCAATTAAGGCCTCTGCACAAACAAGGATTTTCGAGTTGCTTAACCGCGAACAATATTTGGCTAAGGTCAAATTGATGGATGAATTCTTTACCCGATTTAATGGTGAAGAATTACGAAGCGATTTAGGACCAGAATACTCCGACCGAGAATCAGGGGTGTTATTGTTGTTTGACATAGCAAAATTTAAATCAAAAAATGATAGTGGATTTGTTGCTGCTAAAGCATTTGCACACAATGCTGTCAACAGTGGTGCCAAATTGAACTTTGAGGACAAGAATTGGTTTGCTAAAATCAAATGCCACGGAAAACAGGGTCAAAAGAAAATTACTTTTAATATGATTCTTTGTGTTGAAGAACGCGATAGTGCAATGTATCGATGGGCAATAAGTGATGTTGAAGGAGAAATCTTTAATAATTCGCGAGACAAAGAACACAGGGAGTTATTCATCATGCCTAACGACAATGAGCAATTCTTTATGTCTATCCGTAAGATAACCACAGAATCATACAAGTTTATTGATGATTATGTAAGGTGCAGCTATCATGCTGATGCTCTTTCTACATTCCTGGCTCTTGTTAGAAGCAATCAACTGAAAATAGACGCTGTAACAGATGTCGAGTTCATTTTCTTACAAGTTCCAGATTACATGTTTTCGGTCAAATACTTTGAACGAGATAATAAAAATGCTGGTTGGTTAATAGACTCATGCTGTAGAATTTCAGAAAAAGACAAAGAACAAATTATAAAGAATTGGCGATAATGAAAAAAGAATTATTATCATTATTTTTATTCATTTGTGGAATATCTTCTTTTGGTCAGACAATGGAAGAAGGTGTCGTCCGTGAGTTTGGAGACAATCTCCACAACTTGTGCTCTTCGCAAGATTTGATTTATTTCAATAGAGCACAGAACCTTTGTGATAAAGCATGTAGGGTAAAAGATAAAATCATGGAAGATTTTATTAGAAAAAGTGGCGTTAAAAGTGACTTGGTGCAAACCTATCTTCAAGAGTTCCATAATGCGAGAAAAAAAGGGGGGGTAAACGTAAGTGTTAGCAATGTTAGGATTATCAGAAAAGATGAACAAGCCTATTCTGATCATTATGGTGTTTCAACCCGTGAACAGGAAGCACAGCGTTCAAAAAAGTACACTACCGTGGCTTGTGAGATAGTAACAAATGGCACATTGACTTATCAAGTACAAGACCTTTACTATGTTCACAAGGGGCAAATTGTAAAGATTACTCCATATGAAGTAGATCCAAATACAGGAAAAGTGAAAGTGGACTTTAGCGATTTGGTTTCTGAACACTCTTTAGAAGTTTCTTACGGATATTCAAGCCGTTTTCCAATGAATATAGGTGTTTCCACCAATTTCAGCTATTTCAATATCGGTGTAGAATATGGAATGAATTTCTCTGAGGAACTGCTGACAACTCAAAAGCACACAAACTTTGCAACTTCTACGCTTGAAAGAGGTAAGTACTGGTATATTATGGCAACACCCGGTGTTTATCTCCGCTATGCATCCATAGATTTTGGTATGGGAAATGTCTTCGCAAAATATAACTATAACTATGAGTCGGTTTATACTTCATCGTCGAATAGTGAGAAGAAGAACTACTTCATTATGAAACCTAAATTGACTTTCCACATACCTATACCGCTTAATTTTAAGTCAAGGACAGAGCGGTTGTATATTGCCCCTCATGTCGGCTACCAATATGTTCCCAAATGTACGGAACTCAGCAGCTGGGAATTCGGTATTGGCATAAGATTTAGGTTTGAAACTTATTAAACAAAGAGTATATGAAGACTACAAGAAAGATTTATTGGTATGGCCTTTTGTTTATGGCTTTTGGTATAGTTTTGTTAAGCTGTGATTCCGACATCCCTGAGATTCCAGACCACAAGCTTGACGTGGAGTTCAGCTACGAACTGGTATGCTCAGATGCGCTGCTGAAATATGTAACGCCCGAAGTGACTTTTACTGATGCTAAAGGTGCGCAGCGCACTGTCTCTGTTGAGAGTAGTATGTGGGAAGGTAGCGAGCACAAAACATGGAAACAGACTGTTCACTATGACAGTTTGAATGTTTCCAATACTGCGACTGTCAGGTATGTGCCAAAAGCTGGCGTTAACTATCAAGACGAGTCGGATTTTGAGAGCGTTCACGACCTGAGTTGTTTGATCTCAATTAAAGAGGATGGGGATGGCAGGCGAAATAACCATACGATAATACCAGAAACCCCTTCAAATAAGACAAGTGTTAAGGCTGATGCTCTTGAAGATTTCATCAATAGACTAAGCAATTCATCCCTCACAAGAGGCGGTTCTGTTGACATGAATGGTGAAATAACTAAAATTGAAAACTAAAAATAAAAGCATTAAGATGAAAACATTAAGATACTTAGCATTGTTAGGACTTGTTACCCTTATTGGCGGCTCGCTTGTAAGTTGTGAGGATGAAAATACTGATAAATATACAAATGAGTGTACAAGTATCAGTTACTTGCTGACAATGTCACCTGACTTGTTGAAATTTGTGTCGCCCGAAGTGACTTATGTTGATGCGCAAGGCACTGTGCACAAAATATCTGGAGTCAAAGAATTAGATAGTCTCATTAATATCGGATTTACCTATACACCAGGTATCGGGGTGTGGACTATTCAAACAATAAAGGGAACCAACTATAAATGTTGGAATCTAAATATGAATTTCAAAAATCGTCCTTTCCACTCATACATGGGCGTAAAGTATAAAAGGAATGACTTTGTTGAAGATACCACAGGAGTCGTCTATGATTTTCACCACAGCATTTATACAACAACAGTTTATGTAAATTCGGAGTTCTCAATCACTACAACGTATAATTATTGGACAAAAAACAGTAAGGTGAATTTCGAATTTGGCACAGGTGCTGTTGTCGAAAATCATTTGCAATTCACAAAGAACAGCTACTACAAAGGTGGAGAAGTGGAAGAGTATATCAACAATCTGGTTAACACACCTGACAAGGTCGGCTTCTATATTGATGACAAAGGTAAGTTTACTGAAAATATTGATTTCCCATTATAATGAATTATGTTGAACGAGCAAAGGCGTCATCTTTGTATAATACAGAATAATGTGCTTACTTTAAAATACGAAAATGTTATGAAAAGAAAAAAAGATATACTGATTGCAACAGTTTCAATTATTTCCGGTACCCTGTTTGCCGGATGTAGCGAGGATGTAGATATTGAAACAGAATCGAGTGTCAATTACACTCTTACTATTTCGCCAGACTTTTTGAAATTTGTAACTCCCCAGGTAAGTTATATTGATGAGTATGGAAACCTTGTGACAATCACAGGTGTTGAAGAACTGGATGGAAAAGTTATTGAAAGCAGTGCGGAAATCAGCAGCGGTAATAGCGCATACGCCAGTGCATGGACTCAACAAATAGTTACAGGAACAGGTTATAAAAGTTGGACAATTAGAATGAAATTCAAACATCTTAACTTTCATTCTTATATGGGAGTGAAATATCTAAGGAATGATTTCACGGAAAATACAGATGGCAGAGTGTATGATTTTAGCCATAACATAATCGCCAGTATTAGTGCGGTGACAACATTAAAAAGAACAATGTCTGGTTGGGTGACGACAACTTCACCAAAAGCGTATGCGGATACCCATATTTCATTATCCCCTATGGAATATCATCAAGGCGATGATATAGATGTTTTTCTTAGCAATCTAGCAGACAATCCTGACAAGGTTGGATATTATGTTGATGGTGAGGGGAATGTAACAATAATGGACGAGTTTGAAATGTAGATTTATTAATTGTCAATATTTGGCCTTCACCATGTATTTCCATCTTATCAATAATAAAATCATCTGGCAAATTAATATGATTTGTAATATTCAAATGAAGAACAAGTTGGTTCGGTTCCTTCTTATAGGATTGTTATGTAGTCTTTTCTGTAGTTGTAAATCTGATGATTGTGACACGAACTCAGAAGAAAAAACAGAAACTAATATAGTTTACACAATTACGATGTCGCCTGATTTATTGAAGTTTGTTACTCCACAAGTGAGCTATGTTGACGAAAATGGTAACCTTGTATCTATCACTGGCGTAGAAGATTTAGACAGGAAAGTCATCGAGAGTAAAATTGAGATAGAGAATGCCAGTGCGTATGCAAGTGCATGGACTTCACAACTTATCAGTGGAACTGGTTATAAGTGTTGGTCTATACAAATGCAGTTCATCCGTTTAGATTTTCATTCGTATATGGGTGTAAAATATCTTAGGAACGATTTTACAGAAGATACGTCTAACAAAAAATATAATTTTCATCATAATGTCAATACAAGCATTAGCCAACTTCATTATACAAAAACATCTAATAGTGTGTACGTTGATAGTCACGTATCGGTGACATATGGGAATTATAAGGAAGGCGATGATATAGAATTATATCTTAAAAATCTTGAAAACAGCCCAGATAAAGTAGGTTATTTTATTGATGGGGAAGGCAACATAACAAGAATGGACGAGTTTGAGTTATAGATAGTTCTTACTAATAGACATTTGTAGCTTGTTGTATCATAAATTTTAAATATCAAAATAAAATCGCGTAATAAATAAAAGTATGAAACAAATAATTTGTTATTTTTCATTCCTGTTATTTATGAGTAGTTGTGGAATGAAGGCGCAAGAGAATGTTGAAGTCCTGACATCATCAAATCAATCTGATGCCAAGTCTATACATAGTGATTCGACAGCTTTGCCCAAAGAATATATTGATATCATTGAAAAGTCTGAAATAGTCACTTGGTATCTGTTAGATTCGAGCCAAGAAACTAAAGACTCAACAGACCAACTCTATGATTGGGAAATCTTGGCTTGTGTAATAGACAGTTTGCCAGAACGCGTAGGTGCTTTGGCTTCGACATTAACGTATAGTGAATCTTTCCCAATTTTGGACTATGTAAAA
>Ga0310691_10008306_pt1 | contig 10682 bp, 11 predicted proteins | sample 176DNAGHGlowgp2_FD_203887 | JGI IMG/M metagenome (GOLD analysis project Ga0310691, IMG submission 203887) | Sheep rumen microbial communities from Palmerston North, Manawatu-Wanganui, New Zealand - 1766 DNA GHGlow gp2 (v2) (version 2) | ecosystem: Host-associated > Mammals > Digestive system >... | reverse complement strand
GCATTGGGACAGGGTACCACCTTTACCATCAGGCTTCCTTTGACACTTGCAATCATACAGTCACTGATGGTTATCATAGGCGATGAGAAATATGCAATCCCTTTGGGCAGCATAGATACAATCGAGGATATTCCGATAGAAGAGATAAAGAGAGTGGAAAAGAAAGAGGTTGTAAACTTAAGAGGCAGCGTTATACCTCTTGTGCGCATGGCGGATATACTTGAAGTACCCGTTAAGAAGCCTGAGAAGAATACCGTGACCATGGTCGTGGTAGCCAAGGGAGAAAAGAAGGCGGGCCTCATAGTGGACGACCTTATAGGACAGCTGGAAATAGTTATCAAGTCCATAGGAAAATATATCAATAACTCTAAGATAATCAGCGGGGCTACGGTACTTGGTGATGGAGAGATTGCACTTATCCTTGACGCAAATGCTTTAGTATAAGTCAAAAGGAGGAAAATATGGCATACGGCACTGATGTAAGTAATGTTGTTGAATCAAAGCAGTATATAGATGTTATGATCAATAACGAGCAGTACGGAATAGACATAAATTTCATAGATAATATAGTCAGAATGCAGCGTATCACTCGAGTACCCAAGGCACAGGACTATTTTCCGGGAGTTATAAATCTCCGCGGTGAGATAATCCCCGTCATGAGCTTAAGACGCAGGTTTGGGTTTGAGGATGATGTTTTTACTCCCAAAACAAGGATACTTATCTTAAAGCCTGAGCCTCAGGCCAGCATTGGCTTTATAGTTGATGAGGTAAAGGAAGTTATTAATATCAAAGAAGAAGAAATAGACAGGGTTGTTACCTCAGAGGATAAGAATACTTTTATTGCCGGAGTAGGAAAACATACAAAAGGACTGGTATCCATATTAAATATTTCAGCAGTCCTGCAGGATAAAGAGCAGGATTAACCATGAAAGGGGATGACTATATGCCCGATAGAAAAATAGAAGAACTTTCGGAGTTCGAGTTTGATGTTTTAAAAGAAATATCAAATATCGGAACAGGAAATGCCGCTACCGCAATCTCAACCATGCTGGGCGGACAGGTAGGAATAGAAGTCCCTGTAATAAAATTCCTTAACTTTTCAGAGCTTAGTGAGATAATAGGCGGAGCTGAAAATGAAGTGATCGGAATACTGGTAACTTTAAATGAAGATATAGACGGAATGATGATGTTTGTTATGGATACACATTCCGCCACCATTGTCGTAAACCACCTCTTGATGAAGGAAAACGAGGAAGAAAAGCTGGAGTGCAATGATATGGTTAAATCTGCACTTGCAGAATTCGGAAACATAGTTGCAGGTTCGTATCTTTCGGCTGTTGCCAAACTCACTGGACTTGTATGTTCACCGAGTGTACCGGCACTGTCACATGATATGGCAGGTGCGGTACTGTCCGTACCGGCTATAGAGTTTGGAAAGGTAAGCGATAAAGTACTTCTTATACAATCGGTATTTGAATATAACAATAAAAAGGCAGAGGGTTTCTTTATCCTTGTGCCGACACTCAGAGCATTTGACACGATTTTCGAGAAACTAGGACTATAAAAGGGAAAAAGATGGGCAAACTGATACGGGTCGGCATGGCCGACATGAACATCTGCAGAGCTCCCGACAGGATTACTACCCTGGGACTCGGGTCGTGTGTGGGACTGGTACTTTTTGATATTAAAACATCTGTCTGTGGAATGCTGCATGTTATGCTCCCTGACAGTTCGATATCAAAAAAGACAGATAACCCTGCAAAGTTTGCAGATACGGGAGTGGATAAATTAATAGAAGAGTTAAGGAAAAACGGAGTTCCGTCCCGGTCTCTTATGGCTAAGATGGCAGGGGGGGCCAGAATGTTCGCTTTTCAGGGAAGCGGAGATTTCCTGAAAATCGGAGAGCGCAATGCGGAAGCCGTAAAAACCATACTCGATAAGAAAGGTATTCCGATAATAGCCTCGGATTGCGGGGGGACATACGGAAGGACCATAGAATTTGATCCGGTGACATACAGGCTCCATATCAGAGCCATCGGTAAACCGGAAAAAGCAATCTGACAAAGGAGTTATGTGGTGAAGGACAAGCCGATAGTTATTATTATCACACTTACAGCAGGACTTATAGCATGTGTATGCTGTATCTTAAATCATGCGGGACTGCTGGCTACACTCCTTACTGTTCTCATTTCCCTGATCGTATTTTTGATCATCGGACAGATAGTAAATTCTATATTTGCGAAGCAAAACAAGGAAGCAGAAAAAAGAATAAAGGATGAGAAACAGAAACTGGAAGAAGAGGCCTTGAAGGAGCGGATAAAGGAAGAAGAGGAAAACGAGAGTAAGTCAAAAGAGGAATCCGACAGTAAATGATAGTTATAGGGGGATTATCAAATGGCAGTAGTGGACAGAGACAAACTTTGGAGCGACTATTCCAAAAAAAAGACTCCTGAGCTCAGGGAAAAACTGATCATTGAATACTCGGGGCTGGTAAAGATAGTTGCGGGTAAACTCAGCATGTATTTCGGCTATAATGTTGAGTACGACGACATGGTAGGTTATGGCGTTTTCGGACTTATTGATGCCATAGATAAGTTTGATTACGGTAAGGGTATTAAATTTGAGACATATGCATCTCTCAGGATCAGAGGAGAAATCCTCGACCAGATAAGACGTATGGACTGGATACCCAGGACTGTCAGACAAAAGCAGAAACAGCTTGATATGGCTTACAGGAAGATCGAGGAAAGAACCGGAAAGCTGGCAACCGATGAGGAGCTGGCAGAAGAACTCGGCATATCCATGGATGATCTTATGGATATGCAGAATGAGACCAAGGTCAGCAATATCATCTCACTTGACGAGTATATGGAGCAGGGAGATTCCAAGGTAGAGCCTGTTGAGACAAAGGATTATCTGCAGCCGGACAAGGTTGTGGAAAAGGATGAACTCAAAAAACTGCTTATGGAAGTCCTGGAAACACTTACCGATAAGGAAAAGAAGGTAGTACTGCTATATTATTATGAGGACATGACCTTGAAAGAAATAGCAAATGTCATGGATGTTTCCGAGTCCAGGGTTTCCCAGTTACATTCAAAAGCTCTCGTAAAGATGAAACAGAGACTTGGCAACAACATGAAACTGTTTTTAGGATAAAGATCATTTAGAGGATAAGGAAAGGAGAAACAGCATTGACTAATGGCTATTTCCGATTAGAGGTCAGAAATGACGGAACATATCTGATAGTATATCCTCCTGAGCCGGGCGGGTCACTGTGCGACCCAAATGAAGTACTGAATTATCTGGATATTTACAATGTGGCTTATGATAAGATAGCCATATATAATCTTTTTAGGAATCTGACAAGTCAGAAAGAACTGCGCATCTCTGTTACAAAGGTATCGGCTTTTGATGAGACCATGGATTTTGAAATAGGAGAAAACTTTTCTTCTGTTACTGCAAGGTTTTATCCTGAGGTTGAGGGCGGGAAAAAACTCTCTAAGGATGAAATTATCTGGCTGCTCAACAAAAGGGGTATTAAGTCAGGTATCAGGGAGGATGTAATAGATCAGTTTTTACATGAAAGATTTTACTGTACTTCTTATGTTATAGCTGAGGCTCAGCCTCCTGTTGAGGGTTCTGATGCAAAGATAGAATATTTTTTCAATACCGATCTGACAAAGAAACCTAAGATGAATGAGGACGGCTCAGTTGATTTCCATCAATTGGACAACTTAAGTAAGGTTGAAAAGGATCAGGTTCTGGCAGTACTTACTCCCGCAGTTCATGGTAAACCGGGAGTTGATGTTTTGGGCAGACCTATCCAGCCAAGGAAGGTGAATGTGCTGTTCCTTAAACAGTCAAAAAATGCCAGGCTTTCACCGGACGGACTGCAGCTTATCAGTAATGTTAACGGACATGCCGTAGTAACTGATAAGCAGGTATTTGTTTCCGATACTTATGAAATCCCGGGAAATGTGGATGTGGCAACAGGCGATGTTGAATACAACGGTACCGTTAAGATTGCCGGAAATGTAAATTCGGGTTACAAGGTACATGCCGACGGGGATGTCATAGTGGAAGGCATAGTAGAGGGTGCCGAGATTATAGCCGGCGGTCAGATAGTATTAAAGCGCGGTATACAGGGTATGAGTAAGGGAATCCTTAATGCCGGTGCAAATATTGTTGCGAAATTTATCGAGAGTGCAGAAGTCCGGGCCGGCGGATTTATTCAGACTGAGTCCATTATGCACAGTAAGGTTACGGCAGGCTCGGAGATAATAGTCAGGGGTAAAAAAGGCTTTATCACCGGCGGCGTTATCCGTGCAGGCAAGTACATCGAAGCCAAGACCGCAGGTTCTGTCATGGGGACGACAACCATTATTGAAGTCGGTGAAAACATGAATCTCGTAGAGGAAGAAAGAGAACTCTTAAATGAAAAAAGAAACCTTCGCGAGAACATTGATAAGTCCGAAAAGATACTGTTCTTTATTTCTAAAAAGATAAAGGACCGTGAACAGCTGCCAAAGGAAAAGATACTCCAGTTCCAACAGCTCTCTGTCAGCAATAAGGGATTTAAAAAGCGTATAGAAGAGATCAACGCAAGACTGGAAGAACTCGATATTATGCTTGAAAATTCTACCAAGGGCTATGTGCTGGTTGATGATGTTATTTATCCCGGATGTAAGGTAACGATATCAAATATTTCCACATACATCAGGGCCGAAACCAAGCATTGCAGGCTGATAAGGGATGGAGCGGATATAAGGGTCACTGCGTACAAGTAATGTTCCAAGATTGGAGGTGCATATTATGATTACACCTATAGAGATGTACACAATGGTACCAAAATCACAGGAAGCATCCATGGTTCACAGCGCCGCAAATGCCAGGCAGGTTGCACAGCAGCAGAGCGGTATGCAGGAGATAGCGCATGAAGCCAGGGTGCATGAACAACAGGTAGTACAGACTACTTCGGCCGAAAATCCGGAGTACAGGTACGATGCAAAGGAAAAGGGAAACGGAAGTTACTCTGAAAAAGAGAAAAAAAAGAAAAAGAAGGAAAATGAGTCAGAGCAAAATGAAAACGGAGCTGATAGCAGCACACATCATGGCTTTGACATAAGGATTTGAGATTATGAGCGCATTAGAAATCGCATTGCTAATTTTTGGTTTGATACTTATTATCGTCAGCTTTTTCCTGGTAGATAAAAACCAGGGTGCGACTGAGAACACGGTTCCGGTACCTGATATGAAACAGCTGAATGTCATAAGCGAAAGAGCTATCAGGGATATGAATACAAACGCCAATAAGCTTTTAGAGAGTACCCAGGATCAACTGGAGGAAATCTCGAACGATAAGATCATGGCGGTAAATGAATATTCCGATCAGGTCCTTGCAAAGATTGACACAAATCATAAGGAAACTGTATTCCTTTATCAGATGCTTCAGGATAAGGAAAAGGAACTCAAAGAAACAGTAAACAGGATAGAATCACTTCGTATAGAACTGGAAAAGCAGGGCATGGGCGGCAGCAGTGCTGCTGTATCGAGCCAGGCTGCTCCTGTGGTTTCAGAAGATGCGCCACGTAAGCTTGATATAGGTATGGAGGATTTTAGTTTCGACGATGACAATGATCCTGAGCCTATGGAAGCTGACAAAAATTTGAAGAAGATGAAATCCAAGGACCGTGCAAAGCAGAGGATTTCATATGTTTCAAATGATGTGAAGCAGGATATGAAAAAGAATGCTCCCGAAAAAAACGAGAAAACAAATGAGGTCATTAATCTGTACAAAAAGAACAAATCCGTTCTTGAAATCTCTAAGCTCCTTAACATGGGACAGGGAGAGGTTAAACTGATTATTGAGCTGTATTGTAAATAAGAAATATAACATTTGGGAGACATATATAAAATGAAACTGAAATACTACATGAGAGGTGTCGGGATAGGAATACTGTTTACACTTTTCGTTTTTGTTGTGATTATTATTCCTAATCTTGAACTGAAAAATAAAATAGATACAAGTACTGAAGCAACCAATGATCAGAGTTCAAATGACAACATTGGAAAACTGGTAGGTCCTGATGCTACCACACCCAAGCCTACCGAGGAGACCAAGGCTACTGAGGCTGTGACTCCTACTGAGGATGTAACTGCAACTCCTGAAGCTACACCTACAGAAACAGTTACACCTACTGAAGAGGCTACTCCTACACCTACGGCTACACCGGAGCCCACAGCTACAGCGACTCCTGAGCCCACGGCTACAGCAACACCCGTGCCTACGGCAACACCTGCTCCTACAGCAACACCGGAGCCTACACCTACTCCCAAGCCTACGGCAACACCTGCTCCTACAGCAACACCGGAGCCTACAGCTACTCCTAAGCCTACGGCAACGCCTGAGCCTACGGCAACACCCAAACCCACAGCAACGCCTGAGCCCACCAAGACTCCGGATAAGCCTACCAAGGCACCGGATCCTACACCGACCGAGAAGCCTGAAAAGGTGAAGACAGTAAAGGTTACGATCACAAAGGGAATGACCTCTGAGCTGTTTGCAAAAGCATGCGAGGAAGCCGGAGTAGTAGATGACAGAAATGCATTCAACAAATATCTGTTGGACAGCGGATATGCTTATCAGCTTCAGATTGGCGAGTTCAAGCTTAAAAAAGGCATGAGCTATGAGGAAATCGCTAAGAAATGCAGTACCTGGTGATAAGCAGTACCCGGTGATATAACAAAGGAATAATCATATGGGATTTTCTAAAAGAAAAAAAATAGCCATTTTCATATGTGGTACTATGTCGGATTATCAGTTTCAGATCATTAGTAATCTTACAAAGGAAATGGCGGACAGCGGGTATTATTCATTAGTATATACCTGGTTCGGAGGATACGGAAACACTGAGGAATTCGAAGCTGGTGAGTTTAATGCGGCGTATCTGCCCGAATACGCTGATTATGACGGCATTTTCCTGTGCCTTGATACATTCAGTAATCCGGATTCGGCTGAGGAAGTATTAAATATGGTAAAAAAGTACAGCCGCTGTCCTGTTGTAAGTATTAGGCGAGAGGCTGATAATTACCATACTGTCCTTATAGACGATGAAAATGCGATGGAATGTATGATCAGACATTTGCTGGATCATCATCATTTCAGGGATCTGTTTTATGTGAGCGGCATAGAGGGACATCCTGATGCCGTCAAGAGACTTGCGTGTGTCAGAAGAGTACTGACCGAATATGGTATTGTACTCAAGGATGAGAATATTGTGCACGGCGATTTCTGGCGTAACCAGGGTGACAAGATAGTGGAAACTATCTTGGAAAGACGAAAAGGCAAATTGCCGGAGGTAATAGTCTGCGCTAATGACTATATGGCTATAGCCGTATGTCATTCTTTGCAGGAGAGGGGCTTTGAAATACCGAAGGATGTAGTAGTTACAGGCTTTGATGATATAGATGAGGTCAGGTATACCATACCGTCTATTTCGTCTGTCAGGATTGATATCAAAGAAATGGCAAACACAGCCGCTAAGATGTTTTATGCCTTAAGAGACGGAAAAACTATAGAAAAATATGAATATGTGTCTGCTGTTATGGTGCCCAGACAGAGCTGCGGATGTAACGAAAGCTCAAATAAATCCCTGACGGATGCCGTAAGAAATTATTTTTCTGCCTGGTCCAGCCAGAGACATCAGTTTTTTGAAGCCTGCTTCTTAAGTCTTGATACCGGCGTGGCTCAGAATTTTGAGGAACTGAATTATGCCCTGTCAAAATACATTGGGATCAATGATAAATATAAGGATTTCTTTGTGGTTATAAATGATTATCCATGGGAGAGCATAGAAAATGAAGATATGCACGGATATACCGAAAACATGCATGTAAAGACGGTTTTCCTGAATAATGAGCTACAGAAAAAAGTAGATATCATTATCCCTAAAAAGGAATTGCTGCCGGATGCATACATAAGTGAAGAGCCAAAGGCATATTTTTTAGTCCCGCTTCATTTCCAGGGCGCAAGCTTCGGATATACCATTACGGATTTTTACCCCGGTGGTACAATAACGGAGTTTTTTGAATTTATGCATATCTCCATATGCAATGCCATGGAGCATATGAGATCGGCAAAGAGAAATGCTGCTCTTATAGATAAGCTTTCCTCCATGTACATTACCGATGTACTTACAGGACTTAAAAACCGTCACGGTTTTGAACTTGAAACACATCGGATGTACAACATAATCCAGACTGAACACAGGACCATGGTTATCATAGGTATTGATATGGATGGACTTAAGGTTATAAATGACAATTACGGACATCCGGAGGGTGATTTTGCACTCGGTGTACTGGCTGATGCTATAAGGGAGGCCTCATTCAGTGACGAGATAGGCTTCAGAGTAGGCGGTGATGAATTCCAGGTACTGGCACTTGATTATTCCGAAAACTCGGTTGCCAAATTCTTAAAGCGTTTTGCCGGATATCTCGAAGAGTTTAATAAAACTTCAAAAAAGCCATATAATGTACGCGCCAGCTACGGATATTGCATATGTACGCCAAACGCCGGCATAACATTGACCGAGTGGCTTACAAAGTCAGATGACCGGATGTATGAAATGAAAGAAAGCAACAGAGCGACAAGAAAAATAATAAAATAAAATTGATGACGGATATAGTTTTCAGAGGCTATATCCGTTTTTTCTTAAAAAAAGATAAAAAATATATAATGTTATATAACATTATATTGACAAAGCTTTTGAATTACATATAATTTATGGTGTGTTAAATAATGATATGGGTTTGACCGGTTTATCCGGCAGCCCTAAGAGGAGAAAAAACAAAGAAGGAGACACTTATGGGAAAGTATTTCGGAACAGATGGATTCAGAGGAAAAGCAGGAAAGGTTTTAAAAGCAGAGCATGCATTTAAGACAGGTCAGTTTTTGGGCTGGTACTACAGAAACAAGCACAACGGAGAGCCTGCAAAGATTGTTATAGGTAAGGATACCAGAAGATCCTCCTACATGTATGAGAATGCTCTTGCAGCAGGTATTACCTCCACAGGATCGGATGCATATCTTCTGCATGTAACCACGACTCCCTGTGTCAGCTATATCACACGTACAGAGGGTTTTGACTGTGGAGTTATGATCTCTGCATCACATAATCCTTACTTTGACAACGGTATCAAGCTTATGAACAGTAAAGGCGAGAAGATGGACGACGATCTTCAGAACGAGCTTGAAAAATTTATAGACGGAGAGCCTGAGGAATTAGAGAGTGCTGTGGAGGATGCCATAGGACGCACAATAGATTTTTACACAGGCAGAAACCGCTATATCGGATATCTAACCGGACTTGCCACACATTCATTTGAAAATTACAAGATAGCTCTCGACTGCTCAAACGGTGCTTCCTGGATGATAGGACCCGCCGTATTTAATGCACTCGGAGCAAAAACCTATGTGATAAATGATGCGCCCGACGGACTTAACATAAACATGAAATGCGGATCAACACATATGGAGTCACTTAAGGCATATGTTAAGGAAAACAAGATGGATGTCGGATTTGCATTTGACGGAGACGCTGACAGATGTCTGGCAGTAGATGAAAACGGTGATGAGATAAACGGTGACAAGATCATGTACATCTGCTCAAAGTGGATGAAGAAGAATGGTATGCTTCCTTCAAACACCGTAGTTACAACAGTTATGTCAAACTTTGGTCTGTACAAGGCACTCGACAGGGAGGGCATTGAGTATGAAAAGACTGCAGTAGGTGACAGATATGTTTATGAAAACATGAAAGAGTTTGACCATATGATCGGCGGCGAGCAGTCCGGACATGTTATATTCCGTAAATATGCTCATACCGGTGATGGCCTTATTACTGCTATCATGCTCATGTCAGTACTTATCGACACAAAGCTGCCTTTGTCAGCATTAGCCGCAGGATGCCAGATGTTCCCTCAGGTATTAAAGAACGTAGAGGTAGATGACAAGGACGATACCTTGAATGATGAGGCTGTTAAGGCAGCAGTAGAGAAGGCAACATCAGATCTTGGAGATGACGGCCGTGTACTCTTAAGAAAGTCAGGTACGGAGCCGGTACTTCGTGTTATGTCTGAAGCCGGGACCATAGAAGAATGTGAGAAACAGGTTGATGCGATAATCGAAGCAATGAAGGTATCGGGACATTTACAAAAAATCAGATAATATATGGAAAAACAGAATGACTCAAAACTGAATAGCGATGCTTCTAAGCCCCTGTATGAGCAGCTGATGCAAAAAATAAAAAACAGCATCAGTAACGGAGAGCTTCATGTCGGGGCCCGCATACCGGCAGAGCAGGAGATGTGTTCTTCATATGGAGTGAGCCGGATCACGGTAAGAAAAGCGATAACAGAGCTTGAAAAACAGGGTATTCTTGAGAAAAAACAAGGAAAGGGAACATTTGTAACGGTTCCAGCCATCAGAAGAAAACTCCATGAAGTAAACAGTTTTCATGACACCTGCAGGATGAACGGAAAAAAGCCGTCGACAAAGGTACTGGATCAGAAAACAATACCTGCCTCCTCAATAGATGAGGAAGAACTTGGAGTGACTTCCGGCAGCAGGGTAGTGGAAACCATCAGAATACATTATGCTGACGGAGTACCGGTTATCTTAG
>Ga0310691_10008304_pt1 | contig 10684 bp, 10 predicted proteins | sample 176DNAGHGlowgp2_FD_203887 | JGI IMG/M metagenome (GOLD analysis project Ga0310691, IMG submission 203887) | Sheep rumen microbial communities from Palmerston North, Manawatu-Wanganui, New Zealand - 1766 DNA GHGlow gp2 (v2) (version 2) | ecosystem: Host-associated > Mammals > Digestive system >... | reverse complement strand
GTACGGGAATGTGCGGCGGGTGCCGTATCACGCTCGTACAGGACGGCAAGCGCGTGACGAAATTCGCCTGTGTGGACGGTCCGGACTTCAACGGTTATGAGATCGATTTCGACGAGGCTATGAGCCGCGGAAGAATGTACTTTGACTATGAGCGCAAGGCGCACGAAGAGGTTTGCAATCTGTTCAAGGGGGTGGATTGAGATGGCTTTCAAACCGAATATGAGACTCGACAAAAACCCGATGCCTACACAGGATCCGTACGTACGCGCCCATAACTTCAACGAGGTGGCGCAAGGATATTCCGAAGACGCCGCGCTCGACGAAGCGATGCGCTGTCTGAACTGCAAGAACATGCCCTGTGTTTCCGGTTGCCCCGTAAACATCCATATCCCAGCGTTTATCGAGAAGGTAAAGGCGGGCGACTTCGAAGGAGCCTATCAGATCATAGCCGAGTCATCTTCCCTTCCCGCGGTATGCGGACGTGTTTGCCCGCAGGAGACCCAGTGCGAGCAGAAATGTGTACGCGGCATCAAGGGCGAGTCGGTAGGCATCGGCAGACTCGAACGCTTTGTCGCCGACTGGCATAACGCGCATGCGAATGAAAAAGCGGCGGCGCCCGAATCCAACGGCCACAAGGTGGCGATCGTCGGCTCCGGCCCTTCCGGGCTGACCTGCGCGGGCGATCTTGCGAAAAAAGGTTACAAGGTCACGGTTTACGAGGCGCTTCACACCGCCGGAGGCGTTCTGGTTTACGGTATCCCGGAGTTCCGTCTTCCCAAATCCATCGTGGCAAAGGAAGTGGAAACGCTGAAAGAGCTTGGCGTAGATATCGAGCCGAACGTCATCATCGGCAAGACCCTGACCATCGACGAGCTGTTCGATATGGGCTTTGAAGCGGTGTTCATCGGTTCCGGTGCAGGGTTGCCGAAATTCATGGGAATCAAGGGCGAATCGCTCAACGGCATTTATTCCGCAAACGAGTTTTTGACGCGGATCAATCTGATGAAAGCGGATCGGGCAGACAGCAGCACCCCGGTGCTGCACGGAAAGAACGTTACTGTTGTCGGCGGCGGCAATGTTGCCATGGATGCAGCGCGGTGCGCCAGACGGCTCGGTGCAAAGGTCAAAATTATCTATCGCCGCTCAAGCGCAGAGCTTCCCGCCCGCCGCGAGGAGGTTGCTCATTCCGAGGAGGAAGGGATTCAGTTTCTGTTTTTAACCAGTCCGTTGGAGCTTTCCGGCGATGAAAACGGAGCAGTCTGTGAAATGCTGTGCCAGGAAATGATGCTATCTGCGCCGGATGCCTCCGGCCGCGCAAAACCGATTCCGTTATACGACAGCGAATTCGTACTGGAAACCGACTGTGTCATCATGGCACTCGGCACTTCACCCAATCCGCTCATCAAAAACACAACCACCGGACTGGAAACACAACCGTGGGGCGGCATCATCGTCAACGAAAACGGTCTGACCTCACGTATTGGTGTTTACGCGGGCGGTGACGCGGTCACCGGCGCCGCGACGGTGATTTCCGCCATGGGCGCGGGAAAAATCGCCGCAAAAGCCATTGACGAAGCGCTTTCAAAGAAATAATAAGAGGTAGAAACGTGAAGATCCTGCTATGTCCGAACGGATATACCGGTGAACAGGCGGAGCAGGCGATTGTCTGCCTTTCCGCTCTGGAAAAAAGCGGTCATTCCTGTGCGCTTCCCGCGGCGGACAGTTACAAGCTGCTTGGCGATGATTGTTATACGCGCTTTACCCCCGCCGAGAGCGACGTAATCGTTTCTCTCGGCGGCGACGGCGCGGTACTTCGCGCAGCCCAAACGGCGCTTTTGTATGAAAAGCCATTGGTCGGCATCAACAGCGGCAGACTCGGTTATCTCTGCGCGATAAACTACTCCGATATCGGGAGCTTTGATCAGATTCTGACGTCTTGCGAATACCATCGCCGGATGATTCTGGAATACGATTACAATGATGAAACCCACTACGCGCTGAACGACGTGGTGGTCGCAAAGAAGAACTTCGGGGAGACCGTTGATCTTTCGCTGTCGATCGACAAGGAGGAGAATATCCGCATTCGCGGCGACGGATTGATCATCTCCACGCCGACCGGATCGACGGCGTATAATCTTTCGGCGGGAGGGCCTGTGGTTTCTCCCGACGCCCATTCGTTCGTTTTAACCCCTATATGCCCACACACGGCTGGGGCGCATCCGATCGTGATGGGCGAGGGCCGTGTTTTATCGGTTATGGAAAGGAGCAGCCGTGCAGATTTGTTTGCGGACGGACGCCGTATTGGAAATATCGATCGCGAAGTTACCGTTCGTAAGTCGAGCCGCTCGCTGTATCTATGCTCGAAAGGCAGTTTTTTCAGTAATGTCATACGCTTTCAATGATCCCCGGGCAGATGATATCTGATATAGACCGTCTTCTCAAGGGAAGGCGGCCTATTATACAATACTTCGTAATGATACGGAGGCAAATAAGTGAAAAACGCAAACGTCAGCAAAGCGACGCTTGGCCGCTTGCCGATCTATCTGGAATATATCAGAACACATATTTCAACAGAAATGACCTCAGCGGCAGAGATCGCGCGCGGATTGAAGCTTGGCGAAGTGCAGGTTCGGCGGGATCTCAATATGATCTGCAAGGAAGGCAGACCGAAGGTCGGTTATCCGACGAAAACCCTGATTCTCGACCTTGAAACGGCGTTGAGGCAAAATGAATGTGTCCCCGCCGTAATCGTCGGAGCGGGGAAGCTGGGGAGGGCGTTGCAGGGATACGACGGTTTTTCGGAATTCGGATTGAACATCGTCGCCTCGTTTGACGTCGATAAAACGAAAACAGACGCACACAATACAACGTATCCCGTTTATCCCATGGACCGATTTGCCGAGTTTTGCCGGAATTACGGCATCCACGTCGGGATCATCACAGCGCCTCGCGAGGCGGCGCAGGGGATATGCGAAACGATGGCTTCGTGCGGAATCACGGCGATATGGAATTTTGCGCCGTGCAGGCTTACCGTGCCTGAGAATATAACGGTGAAGAATGAAAATTTAGCATTGTCTCTTGCACACCTGTACGTTATGGCAAGCAGGCAGGCGTAACAAAAGGAGTAGCACCATGAAAGAAGAAAAGCGCAAGGTCGTGGACGGCATTGAAAAGCTGGAAGAGGCCATCGCTCAAGTCAGAGAGGCGCAGAAGAAGTTTTCCGCTTACACGCAGGAGCAGGTGGATAAGATTTTCCTTGCGGCGGCAAGCGCGGCGAACAAGGAGCGTATACCGCTTGCCAAGCTCGCCGTCGAGGAGACGGGCATGGGCGTTGTGGAGGATAAGGTCATCAAAAACCATTATGCGTCCGAATATATCTACAACGCTTACCGCGATACAAAGACGTGCGGCGTGATCGAGGAGGACAAGGCTTACGGCACGAAAAAGATCGCCGAGCCCATCGGCGTGATCGGCGCGGTCATTCCGACCACGAATCCCACCTCTACGGCGATCTTCAAAACGTTGATCGCGCTGAAGACAAGAAACGGCATCATCATCAGTCCCCACCCGAGAGCCAAGCTCTCCACCATCGCTGCGGCGAAGGTAGTCCTTGAAGCGGCGGTGGCGGCGGGAGCGCCGGAGGGGATCATCTCCTGGATCGACGTGCCGAGCCTTGAAATGACAAACCTTCTCATGAAGGAATCCGATATCATTCTCGCAACAGGCGGCCCCGGTATGGTCAAGGCGGCCTACAGCTCGGGCAAGCCCGCGCTCGGCGTCGGAGCGGGCAACGTTCCCGCCATCATCGACGATACGGCGGATATCACCCTCGCCGTAAACTCGATCATTCATTCCAAAACCTTTGATAACGGTATGATCTGCGCTTCCGAGCAGTCTGTGATCATTCTCGATCAGGTATACGAGGCGGCGAAAGCGGAGTTTGCGGCGCGCGGATGTCATATCCTCTCACCAGAAGAGACAGAGAAGGTGCGGAAAACCATACTGATCAACGGCGCGCTGAATGCGAAGATCGTCGGACAGAGCGCTCATAAGATCGCCGGGCTCGCCGGGGTCAAGGTGCCGGAGAGCACAAAGATACTGATCGGCGAGGTCGAAAGCGTAGAGCTTTCCGAGGAGTTCGCCCACGAAAAGCTCTCTCCCGTCCTTGCCATGTACCGCGCGAAGGACATCGACGACGCCTTCGACAAGGCGGATCGCCTCATTGCCGACGGCGGCTACGGTCACACGGCGTCGATCTATCTGAACGCCGTCACCGAGCGCGAAAAGCTCGATCGCTTCGCCGCACGAATGAAGACCTGCCGTATCATCGTCAATACCCCGTCCTCCCACGGCGGTATCGGGGATCTCTACAACTTCAAGCTCGCGCCGTCCCTCACGCTGGGCTGCGGCTCCTGGGGCGGCAACTCGGTTTCCGAGAACGTGGGCGTCAAGCATCTGCTCAACATTAAGACCGTCGCTGAGAGGAGAGAAAATATGCTCTGGTTCCGTGCACCTGAGAAGGTGTATATCAAGAAGGGCTGCCTGCCGGTCGCCCTTGACGAGCTGAAAACCGTGATGGGCAAAAAGCGCGCCTTCATCGTAACGGACAGCTTTCTTTACGAGAACGGACATACAAAACCCATTACAGACAAGCTGGATGAAATGGGGATCGCCCATACCACGTTCTTCGACGTGGCGCCGGATCCCACCCTCGCCTGCGCAAAGGCGGGCGCGGAACAGATGAAGGCTTTCAAGCCGGACGTCATCATCGCGCTCGGCGGAGGCTCGGCTATGGACGCGGGCAAGATCATGTGGGTGCTTTACGAGCATCCCGAGGCGGACTTTATGGATATGGCGATGCGCTTTATGGACATTCGCAAGCGCGTCTACACCTTCCCGAAGATGGGCGAAAAGGCATACTTCATCGCGATTCCCACCTCCGCCGGCACCGGCTCCGAGGTCACGCCCTTCGCCGTCATCACTGATGAAAAAACCGGAGTGAAATACCCGCTTGCGGACTATGAGCTGCTCCCGAAGATGGCGATCATTGACACCGATTTCCATATGACCGCTCCTCGCGGACTCACGGCGGCCTCCGGCATCGACGCAGTCACCCACGCGCTGGAGGCATACGCCTCCATGATGGCGACGGACTACACCGACGGCCTTGCGCTGAAGGCGCTCAAGACCATCTTCGAATACCTCCCCCGCGCTTATGAGAACGGCCAGAACGACGTGGAGGCCCGTGAGAAGATGGCGAACGCCGCGACCATGGCGGGTATGGCGTTTGCCAACGCTTTCCTCGGCGTGTGCCACTCCATGGCGCACAAGCTCGGCGCGTTCCATCATCTGCCGCACGGCGTGGCAAACGCGCTGATGATCGACGAGGTCATCCGCTTCAATTCCGCCGAGGTGCCGACGAAGATGGGCACCTTCCCGCAGTACGGTCATCCGCATACGATGGCTCGCTACGCCGAGGTCGCGGAATACCTCGGATGCACAGGGAGGACCGATGAAAAGAAGGTCGAGAATCTCATCAAGAAGATCGACGAGCTGAAGGAGACGATCGGTATCAAACCCACGATCCGCGACTACGTCCCGGACGAAGAAGATTTTCTCCGTCGCCTTGACGACATGACGGAACAGGCGTTTGACGACCAGTGCACCGGCGCCAACCCGCGCTACCCGCTTATGAGCGAGATCCGGCAGATGTATCTCAACGCTTACTACGGTAAGCATGAAAACGTATGAGGAGGGGTAAAATGACGCTCGACAAAGTAATCGCCGTACGCAACACGAAGACCGTTTACCGCGATGGGGATCGGTGTATTAAGGTTTTTAACAAATCCCATCCCAAATCCGACATTCTGAATGAAGCTCTCAATATTACCCGGATCGAGGAAACGGGGATCAACGTCCCCCGGCTGCTCGAGGTGACGTCGTTCGACGGGAAATGGGCGCTTGTTTACGAATTTGTACACGGAAAGACGCTCGCGCAGCTCATGGAAGAGTCCCCCGAAAAAAAAGACGAGCTTCTTGAGCGGTTTGTGGATATTCAGCTTTCGGTTCAATCTCACACCTGTCCGATGCTGACGCAGATCAAAGATAAAATGCAGCGGAAGATCAGTCTGACCACGCTGGACGCCACGACCCGCTATGAGCTTCACACGCGCCTTGCCGGTATGCCGACGCACAACCACGTATGCCACGGAGATTTCAATCCGTCCAACGTGATCATATCGGATAACGACGAGCCGTATATCATCGACTGGTCGCACGTCACGCAGGGCAACGCTTCGGCGGACGCCGCTCGAACCTATCTGCTCTTCTGGCTGAACGGAGATATTGACGGCGCAAAGAAATATCTTGATCTGTTCTGTAAAAAGAGCGATACGGCAAAGCAATACGTGCAAAAATGGATGCCGATCGTTGCCGCCTCCCAGTCCGTTAAAGGGAACGAAAAGGAACGCGAGGTTCTGCTCGAATGGGCGAACGTTATGGATTAAACGGGAGGACGTTCATGAATATAATGGTTTGTATCGGTTCAGCCTGCCATATTAAAGGCTCTCGCAGGGTCGTGGAGCAGCTTCAATATCTGATAGAAAAAGAAAAACTGAACGATAAGATCGAGCTGAGCGGCACTTTTTGTACCGGAAACTGCCGAAAGGGAGTTTGTGTGACCGTTGACGGCGAGCTGCATACCGTCAATCCCGAAGACGTGAACGAATTCTTTGAAAACGTTGTGAAGTCGAGGTTGTCGGTATGATTGTATCGGTATGTGTTGGTTCTTCCTGCTATTTGAAAGGCGCGGAAGAACTGATGGAGCTTTTCAATAAGGCGATCTAACGGGGTCGGTGACGAGGTCGTATTGACCGGCAGCTTTTGCTCCGGCAAATGCAACCGCATCGGCGCTACGGTATGCATCGACGGTGAAGTCTATACCGGGGTGACGAATGAGGTTTTTCCACGCTTTTTCGAGGAAAATATTCTATCTAAGATCAGAGAGGAGGGGTGAATATGCCGGGATGTCTGAGACTCAAAAAATCCAACTGCAAAAACTGCTATAAGTGCATCCGGCACTGCCCGGTCAAATCCATCCGTTTTTCAGCGGGGCAGGCGCACATCATTGACAACGAGTGTATTCTTTGCGGACACTGCTTCGTAGCTTGCCCGCAGAATGCAAAAGAGATCGTTGACGATACGGAAAAGGTACGCGTACTGCTCGCCGGCAACGATCCGGTGATCGTCAGCCTGGCTCCCTCCTTCATTGCGAACTATGACGGAGTCGGAATAGAAGCAATGCGGGAGGCGCTGAAAAAACTCGGCTTTTACGACGTGGAGGAAACGGCCCTCGGCGCGACGATGGTCAAGCGCGAATACGATCGTATGCTCAAGGAGGAAAACAGAAATATCGTCATATCCTCCTGCTGTCATACCGTAAATCTTTTGATACGCAAGTATTTCCCGCAGGAGCTGCGCTATCTTGCAGACGTGGTTTCACCGATGCACGCTCACTGCGCGGACGTCAAAAGGCGTGTTCCGAATGCCAAAACGGTATTTATCGGCCCGTGCGTTGCAAAAAAAGACGAGGCGAGCGCATCCGGAGGGATCGTAGACGCCGCGTTGACCTTTGAGGAACTGACGAATTGGCTGAAAAAAGAAAACGTTGAGCTCAAACGGGAAATCATTCCGAACGAACAAAGCAGGGCGAGATTCTTCCCCACAACGGGCGGCATTCTGAAAACAATGGCGCAGGACGCGCCGGGGTACACGTACATGGCGCTGGACGGAGTGGAAAACTGTATCGCCGCCCTGCAGGATATTGAAAGAGGCAGGATAGAGCGTTGCTTTATCGAAATGTCAGCCTGCGTCGGAAGCTGCGTAGGCGGACCGGTTATGGAAAAATACCACCGCAGCCCCGTCAAGGATTACATCGCCGTTGCCGACTTTGCGGGAAGTCGTGATTTTGATGTGCCGCAGCCCGACGCGGTGCACATGAAGCAAGTCTTTATGCCGATCGAAAGGCAGTCAGACGTTCCTGGGGAAAACGAGATCAGAAAAATACTCCGCGAGATGGGCAAATTCAAACCGGCGCATGAGTTGAACTGCGGCTCCTGCGGTTATAATACTTGCCGCGAAAAGGCGATCGCCATTTATCAGGGCAAGGCGGAAATATCCATGTGTCTTCCTTTTTTGAAAGAGAAAGCAGAGGATTTCTCCGACACCATCGTCAAAAACAGTCCGAATGCGCTGATCGTCGTCAATGATAATCTGGAGGTTCAACAACTCAACGCCGCCGCATTGCGGCTTATGAACCTTCGTTATCCTTCCGATATTTTAGGGGATCAGGTGGTGCGGATACTCGATCCCGACGTGTTTATGACGGTGCGGGACAAAAAAAGAGGCGTTTATAATCAGCGAGTATATCTTGCGGAGTACAAGCGATATGTGGAGCAGACCGTCGTGCCTGCGGAGGATGGGCGTATGCTTCTCTGCATCATGCGCGACGTCACAGATGAAGAGGACGAGCGCAGACGCAAGGAGGAGATCAGCCGCGAAACGGTAGAGGTCGCCGACAAGGTCGTTGATAAACAGATGCGGATCGTACAGGAGATCGCCTCTTTGCTTGGCGAAACGGCGGCGGAGACGAAGATCGCTTTATCCAAGTTGAAGGAGTCTATCAGCGATGAATGATCTGTGCGCCGATATCGGATACAAAAGTATCAATCACGCAGGCGAAGAGCTTTGCGGCGACCATGTGGACGTGGCGGAGCAGGAGGACGGATCTGCGGTGATCGTCCTTGCGGACGGATTGGGCAGCGGCGTAAAAGCAAGCATTCTTTCCACGCTCACCTCAAAGATCATCTCCACCATGATGGCGAACGGACTTTCCGTTGAAGAATGCGTTTCCACCATCGCCGCAACGCTCCCGGTATGCTCTGTCCGCGGCGTGGCTTACTCAACATTCACGATCATTCACTTGATCCGCAATCATACGGTTGAGCTGATCCAATACGATAATCCGCATGTGATACTGATACGCGATGAAAAGGTCACTCAATACCCGATGACGGAAATACATATCGAGGGCAAAAAGATCTACCGTTCTTCGATACGGCTGCAGGAGAACGATTTGTTTATCGCAATGAGCGACGGATGCCCCCACGCCGGGATCGGTAATGCATATAATTTCGGCTGGAAGCGTGAAGATATTGCTCAGTTTATGGCGGATATGTCTGTGACAGGGTACACGGCAAAGGTACTGAGCACGATGCTGGTGGACGAATGCAACAAGCTCTATGGAAACAGACCCGGCGACGACGCGACCGCCTGTGTCGTTCGCATCAGGAGACGGGTACCGATGAACATACTGTTCGGTCCGCCTGCCAATCGCGACGACTGTGAGCGCATGATGAGCCTCTTTTTCTCCAAAGAAGGCAAGCATATTATCTGCGGCGGCACTACCGCAACGATCGCTGCCAACTATCTCCACAAACCGCTTGATGTCAGGATCCGCTATGAAAAAGGAAGCGACGTGCCTCCAACGTCGCATCTCGAAGGGGTCGACCTTGTAACGGAAGGTGTTATCACAATGAGCAAGGTGCTGACCTATGCGCGGAATTACCTGCAGGACAACGAGAGCTATGAAAAATGGAGTTTCGGTCATGACGGAGCGTCGCGTATCTGTCAGCTGTTATTTGAAGAAGCGACGGATATCAATTTTTACGTCGGGCGTGCGATGAATCCGGCGCATCAGAACCCGGAACTACCGATCAACTTCAATATCAAAATGAATATTGTGGAGGAATTATCTGCCTGTCTGAAGGATATGGGAAAACAGATCAAAATAAGTTATTTTTAATGTGTCATGAAAGGCTTTGGGCCGATTTCAGGAGGAATTTATGGAAAAACAATTTGATTACAGAGCCGTGGACGAGATCCTTGGCAGGTATCCGCAAAACGAACTGTCAACGATCGCGGTGCTCCAGGATATACAAGAGCGTTATCACTATCTGCCGCAGGAGGTATTTCCTCATGTTGCAAAGGCTCTCGGTATAGGTGAGGCGCGGCTTTACGGCGTGGCGACTTTTTATGAAAATTTCTCGCTTGAACCGAAGGGGAAATATGTGATCCGCTGTTGCGACGGCACTGCCTGTCACGTCAGGGGTTCCCTTCCGATCCTGAACAAGCTGCGGGGTGAGCTGGGGCTCAGCGAGACAAAGAAGACAACGGATGATCTGAATTTTACTGTCGAGACGGTTTCCTGTCTCGGCGCGTGCGGACTTGCGCCGGTCATGACGGTCAACGGTAAGGTTCATGCGGCGATGACGCCGGAAAAAGCGACGGAGCTTCTGTCCGAGCTGAAAGAAGAAATCGCAAAGGAGGATGCCGAAAATGAATAAGCTGAATTCGCGCACCGAATTGATCAAATTTCGCGACCAATGTAAAATCGCGCTTGACCTTGAAAAAACGAAAATACTCGTGTGCGGGGGCACAGGATGCGTTGCGGGCGGATCGCTCGATATCTATGATAAACTCCGCTCTGTTTTGACAGAACGCGGCATTCCCGTTGAGGTGGAGCTTGCGGACGATCCGCACGGCGATGCGGTCGGCATGAAAAAAAGCGGATGTCACGGCTTTTGTGAGATGGGACCGCTGGTGCGGATAGAACCCTATGGATGGC
>Ga0310691_10008302_pt1 | contig 10685 bp, 2 predicted proteins | sample 176DNAGHGlowgp2_FD_203887 | JGI IMG/M metagenome (GOLD analysis project Ga0310691, IMG submission 203887) | Sheep rumen microbial communities from Palmerston North, Manawatu-Wanganui, New Zealand - 1766 DNA GHGlow gp2 (v2) (version 2) | ecosystem: Host-associated > Mammals > Digestive system >... | reverse complement strand
GGTTCGTCGACCAACATCCATAAACACGTAGGACTCTTAAAGGAAGCCTTGGAGAACCAAGGAGAGCACTTCGTCGGTGATGCTACGGCTGATGCCATCCGACAAGCCATTCTTGCACAAATCAATAATACTGAGGGCATGCATGATGACTATCCTACGTCGCTTGGTCTGCCCGACGGTGCTGCCGTCTTGCAGTTTGATGGAGACAACAACCGCTTCTTTCCGCAGGTGGAAACGAGTACTACAGCCTCCATCAACAATATCAACCGCTATTGCTATCCGGCAGAGCTCTACTATTATACCAACAGCCCTATCAAGACTGCCGTAAAAGATATTTCTTCCAATGAATATAAAGACGACTATGTCATCACCTGGCAGTCCGTATTGGATAAATACAATGCCGGTGGTGTCGTCACCGAGAATACCAAAGCAGTGGCTATCGTCGATCCTATGCAGTATGCTGTAGCTTGCTTGCAGATTAAGCTCAAGAAGGTGCCTGCTACATTAAAGGATAGTCAAGGCAACAATATCACCGTCACCGAGAAGGCATTCCCGTTGACGGGCATTATCGTGAGCGGACAGCATACGGTCGACTTTGATTTCAAACCCCAGAAGGATGCGAATATGTTGCTGTCGCCCGAGCGTTTTATCTTCGACAATCAGGTGAAGACGAACACCAATACTGCTGACGGCACTCCCGACTATTTCTATCTCAGTCCGACCATCGATGAGTCTGCCCCAACGCAGACACTGGTCTTGCAGAGTGATGAGAGCGATACTGATGTGCACATCATCTTGGAGTTTGAAAACAATAGCGACACCGATTTCTATGGTGCCCAAAATGGTATCATCTACCGCGGTACTAAGTTTTACTTAACAGCTAAGGTGAGCCGACCTACTGAACGGACAAAAGACTTTGAGAACCGTGTGTTTACTCAGGACTTCACCACGTCGCTGTCCATGAAGGTAGAATCACTGGTGCACGCCTATAACGTGCTGCCCGACGTGCTGGCACCCAGTCTTGAAGTGGGCATCCAAGTGACAAGAAAATGGATACAGTCTACAACGACAACGGTAGCATTGTAATAATATAGCGGGCTTCGCCCTAAATAATAAATATAAAATAATAAAGAGTAAATAATAAGGTATGCGTAAGGCACTGACATTTATACTGGCACTGATGCTGATGGCCTGCTCGAAGTCATCCGACGAAACCGAAAAGGTTCCGCAGGGGGAAGAGAAGCAGCCCATGCTCAGTTTCTATGTCTATGCCCCAGAGCATCCCATGTTGACGCGTGCCTCTGTGGGCGACGTGAACCCTATCGGTGAGGAGGCGAAAGTCAACAGTCTGCAGATATGGGTCTTCGAAACCGCCAATGGTAAGTTGGTGGCTTATTATGAGCCCCAGTCTGCTGATATCAGTAAGTTGAATAACGATGAAGGTAATGTCTATCAGGTGCCTGTCACTCACGACTTTGCTAACCGCCGCCCCCGTGTCGATGTCTTTGTGCTGGCCAATGCCACTAACAGTACTGCCGGCCCGAATGCTACTCGGGCAGAATTGGAAGCTGCCCTGCTGTCCACGAGCTTCGGTTGCGATAAACTAGTGAAAACAGTACCTTCTGCAGGCCTTCCGATGTCGGGAGTTCTGAAAAACCAGCCCATCACAGGTGAAAAACCCGTCCTGCGTATTGGTACCGACTATGCTGAGATGGCCACCGTCCGTCTGGCTCGTGCCGTTTCCAAACTGCGCTTTGTGTTCAGTGCCTTGAAGGGTTCTAACCTTGCTATCACGGGCATTACCATTGATGCGGGCTTGATGACCGACGAGGAATATCTGTTCCTAAATAAACCCTACAACGGAAGTAACTTTAACATCAAATCGTATTACGGTTCAGCAGTACCCTTCATCTCTTCGGTGGAATCACCATTGACTGTCAAGGAGGTCGTCGAACCACTCGAATACACCTTTATCGATGGTATGGAGGATGCGCAGGATTACGAGACGCGTATCTGTGCGGCTATTAATGCCGGAACACTGACTTCTTGGGGTCCCTTCTATCTCCCAGAGAGTGACAAAAAGCTGACGGGTACTATCACCTATACGGTTGGTGGCAGTGAGCCGGTTCCTGCTAAATTCGAGATGACTGATGAAGGCGACTTCACACGCAACCATACGTGGATTGTCTATGCTTACTATGGTGATGCGGTATTGCAGTTCAATCTGGTCAATGTCAATAGCTGGACCGACAAGGAGGTCAGAAACCATGATGTGTATAACTGGTAAAAACGGAAAGAAACGTAATGAGAAGACACGATATATATAATAAGGTTCGCGCGGGGCTGCTCCTGTTAATGGGTTGTCTGTTGTATGGCTGTACCTCCGATAACGAGGGACAGGACGAACAGGATGACACCCTTCAGCTGGTGGCTTATACCCGTTCGTATGACGACATCACCCGTGCCGTCCCCGATGGTTACGAATCTTTCAATCCTGACGATGTGACCTCTATCGGCATCTTCCTGACGACATCTCCTATTGGTCTCCCCGAACGTGTGGGTTATTTCAGCTATAATGGCAACTCCTGGCGTTCGAATATCAGCGTAAAGTCGGGTACCTATTATATCTATGGCTTTATGCCGGGTGATATCATCAGTGCTGAGCCCTCTGCAATTAGTCCGCTCAATGGCGACTTTAAGAATGGTGCCACCCTGACCCTCGATGGTCTGAAACCTATCAGCAAGACCGACGTCTGCGTCATTGTGGGCGTAAAGGGCGTTACTAGTTCGTCGACAGAAAACGACGTCTCCCTGGGAAAGTTCGAATATATAGGTATAGGTAAAGAAAAAGGTCAGCACTTTGTTAACCTGCTGATGGATCATATCTACAGTTGTCTGCAGTTTAGGATGCAGGTGGAAGATAGCTATAGCGTCCTTCGTACCATCAAACTGAAGAAGATGGAACTGCGGACGGCCAAGATTAGTGCTACCAAGGCTGTCATCACATTGACCGCCAATACAACAGGTGCTAATCCCCTTGGCAACAATATTTCGTGGTCTACGCCGACAGCATCAACGGGTATGTCCATGACGCTCTTCGAGAGTGAGGAAGGTGAGGCACTGCCGTCCGTTGCTGCTGCCACACCGCTGCTGCTCAGCGGCAATATCATGCCGGGCTGCGACGATGCTTTGTCGCTGGTTTGTATTTACGATGTTTACGACAGGAAGGGTAATCTCGTCCGCAAGGATTGCGAGGCGACTAATACGTTGCCGAAATCTCTGGGTATCTCCAGTTTGAAGGCTGGTGAGCGTCAGCCTATTGCCCTGACGGTGGCTCCAACATATTTGGGTGTTTTGTCGGATCCCGACCTGAACAATCCAGATATTACGTTCAATTGAATAAATGGAAAATGAATAGGAATAGCGACATATGTAATATATTAAGGTATAGGTTTTTAGCTATTAGCTGTTGGCTATTGGCTTTTAGCCTTATGCCCTTCTCATTTGTCAATGCCCAAATCGTCATTGGCGGACACGTCTATGGTGGCGGTAATGCCGGAAACACTGGCGGTAATACTACTGTTACTGTGCATGCTGGCGATTTGGACAGGGTCTTTGGTGGCGCCCGAATGGCAGATGTCAAGGGTAGAGCTTTCGTGAATATAGATGGTGCTCACGCCTCTAACTATATTGTCATTAATCGTCTTTATGGTGGTAACGATATCGCAGGAACTATTGGTAAGTCAACAATACCCCTGCCTACGGAACTGGCACCCCATGCTGAAAAAAATAAGGTGGACACGACTTGGAATGCCCTTGTGCTTATTTCCACCAAGACCGTAACAACGGGAGAAGGTGCTACTGCTGTCACTAGTGAGGCAGGCGATGCCCAGAAGATATATATTGGTCAACTCTTCGGTGGTGGCGATGGCGAGTATGAATATGGGTCAAAAGAGGTTACTACGAGTGAAGGCGATAAAACAGTTTATTATGCTGTGGAGGACGGTGTGGAGGTGGCTACCAGTGAAACGCCACTCACAGTCCCTAATCTTGGCAAGACCTTCGTTGATATTCATGGTGGTTCCATCGTCTATGCATACGGTGGTGGAAACAATGCTACAATAACAAATAGAACGGTTATCAGTGTGGATAACCCCAGTAAGGTGGTCAATAGTATCATAGATACAACCAATCCGAATGCTGATAACACTGGAGAGTTGCTGACTAACGACCGTTTTGAGAACAAGATGGATATCAACACAACCTTCTCTTACCCTGGTAGTGCTGAATACCAGATAGGTCGTCTGTTTGGTGGTAACAACAAGGCTGATATGGCTATTCGTCCTCGATGGAATCTGCAAAGAGGTAGAATCCGTATGCTCTACGGTGGAGGTAACGAAGGACGTATGACCAGTCCTGAAGGTCTGCTGATGGAAGTGAAAGGCGATGGAATGGTGGTTGACAACGTCTATGGCGGTTGTCGTAAGGCAGATGTGCGTCCGCTCAATGCTGATGGCAGTCCTGTCGCTGATGCTGACATTCAACTTGATCCTAATGATAATCCCAATAATATTCCAGGAGGCTATGCTGCCCGTGTCAGGGTGCTGGCAGGCGATGTCAACAACGTTTATGGCGGTAACGATATCTCAGGAAATGTCTATGGTGGTAACACGGTGGGTATTTTCACCAATATTCATGGCAATGTCTATGGTGGTGGCAACGGCTCGTATGCCTATACCGATAATCCGAAACTGAAGGGTGATCGCAGATGGGGTGACTTCTATTATAGTCCTAGGGATATTCTGGGACTGAGTGGCGACACATTCACCGGTGTGCAATCTGCTGAGGCACTAAACAGTTTCCGTCCCAATGCTGAGAAAGTTTCTATTCTTGTGAGAGGTACAGAGGATAAACCGGTATTTGTAGAAGGAGCCCTCTTCGTCGGTGGTAATAGTGCCTCACTGCGTGACCAGTCCAATACCACCAGTACGAATACGCGTCAAACCCATATTAAGATTGGTTCTTATGTGACTATCGACAACGTGTTCCTCGGCAACAATGGCGAGAACATGATTAAATACAATGAGGCAGATGACGAGGGTAGAGGCGAAGGCGTGCTGCGCACCATGAAAAGGATAGATATTGATGGTGCTGAGGGTACTAAGTTTAACTCGATGGATTTGACGGATGCAGATGTCTTTGCCAAATACATGGAAGGCTGTGCTATGAAGGTAAAGCCTACTGTATTGTTTGAGAGCATAGCTCAAGGTGATGCCCAAGATTACGAATCTTATACTACCCAGTTTGGCTCGTTCTATTGTGGAGGTAACGTGGGAAGTCTACTTGTACCGGGCAAGATAACAGTCGACTTCGAGGATAACGTGATTATCTACAATAAGGTTGTCGGTGGCTGTAACAATGCCAATGTGCAAGCAGTCACAGAATTTAATGCTCGATACTTAGGCGGTTTGTTGGGCAATCCCGATCCCGCTCCAACAGGTTCGCCTGAAAATGCTATCGGTGACAAATTGGAACTGAACCTGTCAGGTTTGAAGATTCAGCCTAAGCGTTGGAAGGACGAAACTGATAAATCAAAAGGACTGGAGTGGAATACCTATATTGATGACACCCCTGTCCAGATTGCTGATAATGCTCCTATAGGCGAATCTTCTACCGATGACTTGAAGCGTAGATTCAAGGGTGGTAATATCTATGGTGGTTGTTATAACTCAGGCCATGTGAACGGCAATGTTATTATTAACATCAATGCATCCATTGTAACCCGTAAGGGTCAATATGCCATTTTCGATCAGGTAGAGCAAAACGAAGGTGAGGCTATTCTTTATGGCAATGACAGCTATAAAATCACCGAGCGTCGCTCAGGTGTTATCCTTGACGAGCAGGGTATGGACGTGTTAGGTAAGGCGCTTAACGTATTTGGTGGTGGTTATGGTGCAGAGTCTGAGATATGGGGTAGTACCACTGTCAATCTTAACAAAGGCTATGTATTCCAGGTCTTTGGTGGTGGTGAGAATGGTGCGATTGGTAAGGGCACTTATAATTCGACGACAGGGAAACTGGAATACACCTACGACCCAAGATATAGCTGTCACGTCAATCTGAGAGGCAATAAGGAAGGTGTTTACAGGGGTCATGCGGACGATAGTGATGATATGGCAGAGACCGAGTTTATCTATGGTGGTTCCTTCGAAGCACCTATTGCCGGCAACACCATCATCAACTTAGGCAACGGACGTATATTCAACTCATTCGCTGGCAGCTGTAATGCTGACATTTTGGGACATACTGAGACCTACATCGGTCGTCAGAAGAAGGAGGATGGCACTTACGAAGATGGCGGCGGTTTCCCATGGGTTCGTGACCATGTCTATGGCGGTAACGACCTTGGTGGAGAAATCAAGGGTTACGCCAACACGAGCGGAAGTGTGATCGCTGACATGATTGGACGTGTGAGAGATGGCATCAAGGACAAGCTCTATAGCAATGATGTGACCAAGGCTGCGGCCTATATGGAGTATATTCAGGGTCGTGTGGTCAATATCTTTGGTGGTTGCTATGGTGACTACGACTATACTGACCGTCATTATAGCAAATACACCAATGATGATGGTACGGACAAGCCCGGATTTACCAAGCCTCGTTTGGACAATGCTTTCGTTAACCTTCGTCCTAACAACCACACTCGCAATGAGTTGGAAAAGGTATTCGGTGCCGGTCAGGGCAAGTCAAGGGGTGTCGAGGTGGATATTATGCAGAATCGCAGCTATATCTTGATAGATATTCCTCAGAACAGCAGAAAATACCAGAACTTGGAAGTGTTTGGTGCTGGTGCCAACTGCGGTCTTGGCATGGCAGTGAAACAAACCGCAGACGCAACACCTGACGGAAAATCTATAGCAGAGAATCCGGATAATGCCTCAGCCATCGTTGACCTGATGCGCGGTCAGATTAGTGCAGCATATGGTGGCAGCTTCCAGGAAGGTATCACGCGCCGCACAGTGGTCAATGTTCCTAACGGCTCTACTATCAGTCTGAACAACATCTTCGGTGGTGCCTATGGTGCTGATCCCTTATATCCTTGCGACGTCTATGAGGCACAGGTGAACTACCATAGCGAGGATGCCAGGGTGAAGACGATTTATGGAGGAAACAATTCTGCCGACCGTACGTTCTACGGGCAAGTCAACATTAGTGCACCTGTCTGGCAGAACAAGGAGAGTGGCTATTTGGCAACGGTCTTTGGTGCCGGCTATGGTGCTGACACATGGTCGCAGTACACCGAAATAAACCTCAACAGTGGTGCAAGGGTTTACGAAGTCTATGGTGGCGGTAACAGTGGAAAGGTATTAAATCTTGAGTCTTTGCGTAAATGGCGATACGATAAAGGCGCATCTCTCGACCTCAGCATCCCCGGATACGAGACGAGTACTACCTATACGGATAAGGATGGAAAAGAGTTCCATCTGGACGCAGGATTAGAGAGCCCTCTGGCCCATGCGGTAAGTTTGGATGGCAAGAAATACAATACCAACGTTCATATCCATCAAGGCGCAACGGTTGTTAACTACGCCTATGGTGGTGGTCTGGGTACTGATGCTGTTGTCAGTGGTACGACATATGTTGACCTGCTGGGTGGTACAGTGAATAAGGATATTTATGCTGGTGGTACCAGTGGTGCCGTGGATGATTATTACAAAGTTGGTGCTAAAAGCGACTCGAATCCTTATGGTTTTACCGCCACTACTACAGCCTATATAGAAGGTGGTACGGTGCGTAACGTCTATGGCGGTGGCTGGGAAGGCGATGTAGGCAATCATGATAAGTCGACAACTGAAACTACGAACGATATTCTCGGTAAGACCAATGTGGTCATCGGTATCCGTCAGGATCAGGCTTCACTGCCCGACGGCTATGGTTACCTGAAGGGTGTTCCTGCCATTCAGCGTAATGCCTATGCCGGCGGTGAGGGTGGTAGCATCTTTGGTGAGGCCCATGTGACGGTGAACAACGGCTACATCGGCTATTTCTACGATGCTGATACAAAGGAATACGTGGCGAAGGTCGACGACGAAACCTGGAGCGACCATGTCGGTAAGGACCGTTTGTCGGACTGTGGTAACGTCTTCGGCGGTGGTTACGATGACAACAGTAGTGTCGACGAGAGCTTCGTCACCATCTGGGGTGGTGTCATTCGTAACAGCGTCTTCGGTGGTGGTGAGATTGCTACCATCGGTCGTGGTAAGGTTACTGAGAGTGGCGATGATAATAAGACACGCGTTGTGAGTGCCATCCACAAGTTTGGTGGAACGAACATCAAGATCTATAATGGTCATGTGAGACGTAATGTCTTCGGTGGCGGTAAGGGTTATAACATCCTCGGTTACGGTGGTATTCATGGATTCTATACCGACGGTTATGTCTTCGGTCAGACCAAAGTATTCATCCATGGCGGCGAGATAGGTACTGCAGAAGGACTGGCCAAAGGCGATGGTAATGTCTTTGGTGGTGGCGATGTGGGCTTTGTCTATGGTAAAGGCTATCTGACCACAGACGCATCTGCGGCTGATAATAGTACTGGTTCGCCTGGACATATTTATTATAAGGATGGAGATGGTAACTTGACAGAAGACTGTGAGGTGGTGATATCTCCCATGCTTCAGATTAAGGAGAATGGTACACCAGTCGAATTCGGCGGCAAAACCTATGGTCCTTACGACTATGTGCCTACGGAATACTTGAACACCCTGCCAGCGGACAAGAATGATTCCAGGTGGAAAAATCTCTATACGGGCGACCTGTCTGCTGGTGACGAGGATGAGCGAGGCGTACATATCCGCAATGCCGTGTTTGCAGGTGGTAACGTGTCGTCAAATAGTGAGAGCTACGCCAATGCCACAACGGTGTTCGGTAATACAACAGCCACATTGTATGATGTTTACCACCACGACTTCATCACCGTAGGTACTGAGCATACTGGTGGACTTTATGGCGGTGGTAACCTGTCGGTAGTAGGTGGTTATCGTGAGTTGAACATTACCAACTATGGTACCGACTACTACGGTCTTGACCAGCAGATTACCCTTGAAGAATATCAGAAACTGACCAACCGTGAGCGTGCTTACTTCAAGTTGGAGTATCTGTGTCAGCAGGATGTCACCATTGGTAGCAAGAACTATAAGAAAGACGAGCGTATCAGTGAGGACGAGTATAATGCACTGCCTGCTGCATATAAGAGCGAGGCCTATTGGATACAGTATGGTTTCTGCTCCATCTATGCCGGTCGTCTGCTGAACACCATCCAGCGTGCCGACTTCTGCGGCGTATTCGGAAGCCGTCTGGTGTTGCAGGGCGCCAAGGACCGTGTGGCTGATGTAGCCGATGCTACGGAATACACCATCAACCGTATCGGTGAGCTGTCGCTGAACCAACAACGCTCGGTGGCTGGCGATACGGAGGAGTCGAAGAAGTTGCATGGCAACTATTTCGGTATCTATAGTGTGGTGAACTATCTGGGTAGTCTCACCAGCGATGTTCTCTTTGACGACAAGCGCAGATACGTTGAGAAAGGTGTCACCCATGAGGATACGAATAGCTATTACGATTGGAAGACCTCTCATCTGGACAAGCGCGACCGCAACAATGGTACCTCTTTCAACCAGGTGGCTTTGGCTTCGGGTGTGTTCTTGGAGTTGACTTCTGAGCTGAGTACGCCCAGCAACAAGATTTATGGTGAGATTACGGGTGTCGTCGAGCTCGACCTGATCAATGTGAAGAAGGATATCGAGGGTGGTGGTTACGTTTATGCCCGTAATGAGCATGGTAATCGAACCGAACACCCGGAATATAAGAATGTGCTCTTGTCGGAGTATAACATGGAAAAGACCGTTAATGGTGTGGAATGGCGCGATGAGGCTCGAACCCATAAGCGCTATACCTATAGCACGACAGAACTTAATGCTTGGCAGACTTCGGGTAACTTCATCCATAAGTCGAAGCGTATCGTCGACGACTGCTATCCCAACAACGGTATCTATAACGACGGCTATACAAAGTCGCCGGCCCACTATTGGTACATCAAGGGTGAGGTGTATATCTACGACCAGGTGGTATCGGCATACGCCGGTTCTGCTTCGGCCTACTCGAAGGAGGTTCGTATCCCGCTGACCATTACTGCCGGTTCTAACGGCCGCCTGAAGCTGTTGAATGTCCAGCCGAGCCTCTATGCATACTATGCTGATGAGTCGCGTAGTGAAAGCAACAAGATTGGTGAGGATGGTGTGAAGGTCGATAATGAGAGTACGACCTACCACCTGAACGATGTCATCTCTTGGTGGGATTGGAACCAACTGTCCGACAACGAGCAGAAGTACTTCGTCAAGGAGACCTTCGTCAATGTCGATACCTGTTATGTAGGTGCTATTGCTGAAGGAAACTTGTATCCGTCAGGAACCTACGTTCTGGAGAACGACCTGTCGGCCCATGCTTCTGAGATTGAGCCGAAGACGGCTTATCAGCGATTCATGGAACTCCATCCGAACATCTACGACAAGAATGGAAAGCCGGTAGAGGACTTGAAGACGCTGTTCCATCCGTCGAACAATATCGGTCATGAGACTGGCTATGTGCTGACGCTCGACATGAACAGTCCGAAGGATTGGGATGAC
>Ga0310691_10008301_pt1 | contig 10688 bp, 6 predicted proteins | sample 176DNAGHGlowgp2_FD_203887 | JGI IMG/M metagenome (GOLD analysis project Ga0310691, IMG submission 203887) | Sheep rumen microbial communities from Palmerston North, Manawatu-Wanganui, New Zealand - 1766 DNA GHGlow gp2 (v2) (version 2) | ecosystem: Host-associated > Mammals > Digestive system >... | reverse complement strand
TTCAGCCAGTGTGACAATCTAAAACACATTAGACTTCCAGAAAGTTTGAAAACAATTAGAGACAATGCGCTCCGTAGTTGGTCGAATATGCGCCAGTTGTATATACCTAAGAATGTAGAATCTATCGGTGTAAACTGTACTGCAAGTGATCTGAATCTCGTCTCATTGGCAGTGGATAAAGATAACACGCATTTCGTCACTCCAGGGGGAAGTAATGTCATCATTGAGAAGACATCAGGGAAACTATTGATGGGATGCTCTACGTCCAAGATTCCTTCAATTGTTAAGACTATTGGTGAAGGTGCCTTTTATAACTTAAAAATGGAGGAGATAGAGATTCCTTCAAGTGTGGAAAGTATTGAGAAGTGGGCTTTTATGTATTGCCAACAATTGAAATCCGTAATCTCAAAGGTGGTAACCCCCTTTGAGTTTGGAGAAGATGCTTTTGGAAACATCGGCTCCAACTGCGTCCTCACCGTCCCCGAGGGTACGAAGGATGCCTACATCGCAGCCGGCTGGACTGAGGACATCTTCAAGGGCGGCATCGTTGAGGCATCCGAGTACGACGCCAACGGCGACGGACGGACCACCATCGTCGACGTGACACGTCTGGTCGACAAGATCATCGGAAAGTGACTTCGGTCACTTTCCGATGAATCGGAGATGAATAAGGAAGAATGAAAAGAAAATGTCTTTTCATTTGGTGTTCTCATCACTTATTTGTATCTTTGCAGTCTCAATGGAACAAAGAATAATGAAGATGAGAAAGAAGGTGATACTACAACTGATGAGATGGAACGTGGTGGCGCTGTTGCTGCTGCTCGTGTCGACGGCTGCCTATGCTGTGCCGGCAAAGCCGGGAGTGAGACGACAACTGAAGCTGGACGACGGCACAACGGTCAGTGCCACGCTAGTGGGCGACGAACACGGACACTACTGGTTGGGCACTAACGGCAAGACCTATCTGACTGTAGACAGGGATGATAAGGCCCTGGAAGTGAACTTGGAAGGGATAAAGGAACAAGTTCAGGAGCGCCGCTTCGCTGTCGACCAACGTCGCGCTCGCCGACTTGCTGCCGCTAAGAAGGTGGGCACGGTGGGCGAATATATTGGTGAGAAGAAGGGACTGATCCTCCTGGTGAACTTCAGAGATGTGTCGTTCAAAAATGCGAACGACAACGCCCTCTACCAGCGCATCGCCAACGAGGAGAATTTTTCGGAAGGACAATTCCACGGATCGGTCTACGACTATTTCTATGCACAGAGTGAAGGGCAGTTTAAACTCACCTTCGACGTGGTGGGGCCCTACACGGTGTCGAAGAATCAGTCGTACTATGGCTCTAACAATGCCCGGGGCGACGATAAGTACCCGGCTACGATGGTGATTGAGGCCTTGAAGCAGGCCGATGAAGAGGTGAACTTTGCCGACTACGACTGGGATGACGACGGCGAGGTGGATCAGGTGTTCGTGATCTATGCCGGCAAGGGCGAGGCCGACGGCGGCCCTTCCTACACAATCTGGCCCCATGAGTATTCGCTGTCGTATGCACAGTATTTCGGTGATGGAGAAGGTGCACAGTTTCTCGATGGAATGACGATCGACACGTACGCCTGCGGTTCTGAGTTAAACGGAGCGGGAAACCTCGAAGGTATCGGCACGATCTGTCATGAGTTCAGCCATTGTCTGGGCTACCCTGACTTCTATGACACTGACTACAGTGGCGGACAAGGCATGGGCAACTGGGACTTGATGGACGGTGGATGCTACAACGGTGATGGCTTTGTGCCTTCAGGCTTCACTAGTTGGGAGCGCTGGGTGGCAGGATGGAAGAAACCTATCGAGCTGGAGAATACGAAGAACATCGAGAACATGAAATCGCTGATGGACGGTGGCGAGTGTTACATCGTATATAACAAAGGTCACCGCAACGAGTATTTCCTGCTGGAGAACCGTCGTCTGGTCAACTGGGATGCTGCCTTGCCAGGGAGCGGGCTGCTTATCCTTCATGTGGACTATAATGAGATGGTGTGGGAGTCGAACCAGCCTAACGATGTGCCCAGCCGGCAACGTATGACATGGATTCCTGCCGACAATAATTACCAGTACACGATGTATATGGGCACGAAGTATTACAGCTTCGAGGGCATGGCCAACGACCCGTTCCCCTATGGTGCGGTGAATGCTTTCAACAAGTCGACTACGCCTGCGGCCAAGTTCTATAACAAGAATATTGATGGATCTTATTATCTGGACTCTTCAATTGAGAATATCACGAGAAATGGTGATGGTACCGTCTCTTTCTTTTTCCGTGGGTTGACGAATGTTTCCACGCCGACATTCTCGCATGAGTCGGGACACTATGAAGAGCCGTTCGCAGTGACCATCAGTTGTGAGACGGAGGGCGCCAAGATCCATTACACCCTTGACGGTTCAAAGCCCACGAAGTCCAGCGCCATTTACACTGAACCGATCTTGGTGAAAGGTAACACGACGTTGAAGGCAGTTGCCTATGAAGGTGATGACGAGAGTAAGATAGCCACGGCCTGCTATATCTTTGATTCTAACTTGATGACCTTTAAACGGGTGGAAAATGTCGATGAAATCATCAGCGGCATGCGCTATGTCATTGCCTGCGACTCAAAGTTGAAGGCTGCGGGCAGGCTTGACAACAAGAGACTGGTGAGCGAGGATGTGGCGATAAAGGGCGATGTCGTCACGATAAATGACAGCATCTCGGTGTTTACACTGGTTGGCAGCGGCGACAGCTATTCGCTGAAGAACGCAGAAGGCCAGTATCTCTATGCCGTCAAAGCTAAGGAACTGGCATATAGCGATGAAGAGAAAATGTGGACGTTGGAAGACGGGGATGGGGGAGTGACGATAGGCTGTACGTATGGCAAGATGTTCTATAACGTCACCAGTCCACGCTTTAACGTGTATACCCTTAATTATACCTCATCGTCGATGATTGCTGCCAATCTCTATATGGAGTATTACGTTGGCCCAGGACCCGTTCTGCCCGACCCCGTAATATACGCTGAAGATTCGCTGAACATCTATGTACTCGTGGGTGACACGCGGACAAAGAGCATCAGCGTGGTGAGCGAACACCTGACTGAAGATATTACAGTCACTCTGGCCGATGATAATCATGTATTCTCATTGGATGCTGCAACCATCGCGAAGGCAGAATCGGAAGGGGAAGGCATGTTGCTGAATGTGACCTTCAATCCCGTTAAGGCTGGCATCTATCATGGCACGATAACTCTGACCAGTGCCGGAGCTGATACGGTGGTGGTGGCACTCTGTGGCTCTGCCTTGGGCAAGGGTGGCTATGTCGTGCCTTCGGATGAAGATAGCCACGTCTATCCGCTGGACAAGTCCGTCACAATGTTCGATGCCTGCGAGCTGATGAATGCCTATGGTGGAGAGCTGATGAAGGATGAGAATGGTCGCGTCTGGCGGGTGAGGGAGAATGCCGACGGTACGCTGACGCTGATCATCGGTGCTCGGATGATGACTCTCGAGAAGAATGTGGTTTACAATCTTAATGGCCAGCGGGTGGATAAACCTAAGTCAGGCGTCTACATCGTGAATGGCAGAAAGGTCGTACTGAAGTGACAACTGATAGCGACAGGTTAAAATAGCTCCCCTGTCCCCCTCTCTTCGGGAGAGGGGGACAGGGGAGAGGCTTCTTTATAAAACGAAGTACTGCGACCCTCACGAGCCGCAGCACTTACAAGCCTATGTTTAACTAAAAATCCTTTTTCAATGAAAGAAATTTTCAGTCCAATAAGACTAAAAATTTGAAAGTTTAAAAGGGAGCTTCACAGCGACCTCCTGTTACCCACAGTTGAAAACTTTCTTTTTTACCAATAACTAAAAACCTAAAACTATAAATATTACTACTAACCTAAAACAATCTATTAACCTTTTGACGGTGCAAAGGTACGACGTTTTTTCGTTTCTGGCAAGACTTTCATTCGAAAACATGCATAAATACCCATCATTCTTGATAAAAATCAAGCATTGTGCACGAAAACAATGCAAATTCTTGCATTCTTGTATGCATTTTCGTCGACTAGGGTGAGCCTTTGAGACTCAAGTTTCGAAGGTCCTTTCGTTCGCTTATTAGATAAATTTCTCACGCTCGGCAAAAATAATCCATTCTTTTTGCTCTCACTTAATCGAAATTTTCGTACCTTTGCAACGTGAATGAAAAGAATGAGCATATGAAAAAGTATCTGATTATTGTCATTATCCTGTTGTTGGCAGTCATTGCAATCATGACTCGCCCGGAAAAGGCAGCCCATAAGGCCGCCATGATGAAAGCCGTGAAGGAGTTTGTGGACGATGAAGCTGCTGAGCGCGGCATCGGCGATGATGCACTGTCGAAGCTCGGCAAGAACATCGTGAACAAGACCATCGAGACGGCCCTCAATGCGAAGCTGAAGATGAACGATTATTACCTCTTTAATACTACGTACGTGCGTCTGAAGGGTGAAGACCAGTTGCTGTCGGTAGGACTCTTTGGGCAGGTAATCACCTTCGACAAGAAGATGCTGCAGGAGAAGCTGGCCGAGTCAATGGAAGCTAAAGAAGAGGCCGAGAACGAACGCGAGGCAGCGAAGCAGAATGCGAAGGAGCTGAAACGCCTGCAAAAGGAACAGGAGAAGCTGGAGAAAGAGCAGGAGAAAGAGCGCAAGCGTCTGGAGAAGGAGGCCGAAAAGGAACGTAAGCGTTTAGAAAAGGAGGCTGAGAAGGCCGAGAAGGAGGCTGAGAAAGAGCGCAAGCGCTTAGAGAAAGAAGCTGAGAAAGCTGCCAAGGAGGCTGAGAAGATAGCCGAAGATATTGAGAATCGCTAAATCGAAAATAGTTCCGTGAACGTTCTGATTGTGAACACCAGTGAATGGACGGGTGGGGCAGCGGTTGCTGCCAGCCGTCTGTGTGATGCCCTCAACGACAATGGAGTAAAGGCTCGTATGCTGGTGCGCGACAAGACTGACGATGATATCACTGTATTCACCTGTGGCAATGAGTTGCAAAACCGCTGGAATTTCCTTTGGGAGCGCTTTGTGATTTGGGTGAAAAACCGTTTCAGTCGTGAGAATCTCTTCAAGGTGTCAATAGCCAATGCAGGTGTTGACATCACGAAGACCCACGCGTTTCAGGAGGCTGATATCATCCATCTGCATTGGGTGAACCAGGGCCTGCTGTCGCTGAAGGGCATCGGCAAAATCCTGCAGAGCGGCAAGCCTGTGGTGTGGACGCTGCACGACATGTGGCCCCTGACGGCTATCTGCCATCATGCCTATGAGTGCGATCGCTATCAAGATGGCTGCGGCCAGTGTCCTTTCCTTCGTCATCCTGGAAAGAACGACCTGTCGGCACGTATATTCAAGAAAAAGGAAAAACTGGTCTCTGCTGGTGCAGGGGCTTTGTCTTTTGTTGCTGTCAGCGAATGGCTGGCGGAGAAAGCTCGCAGCAGTGCCCTCATCGGACATCTGCCCATCAGAGTAATTCCTAATGTGCTGTCGTTGCAGCAGTTTACCATCGTCGACCGCATCGATGCCCGCACTGCTGTCGATGCAGACGTGCGCTACGTGATTGCCTTTGGTGCCGCCCGCATTGATGATCCCATCAAGGGTTTTAACTATCTGGCCGAGGCACTGAGGCTGCTGGTGGATTCGGGACGATTCCGTGCCGAGGATATCCGACTGCTGCTCTTCGGGCGGGTGAAGGATGCCGGTGTCTTCAATCAACTGCCGGTGCCCTATACCTATCTGGGATATGTAGACGATGTGTATCGCCTGTCGCAGGTGTATTCGGCCTCGAATGCCACCGTGTCGTCATCGCTCTACGAGACCTTTGGGCAGACACTCATCGAGGCGATGGCCTGTGGAAGCATACCCGTGTCGTTCGACGGCAGCGGACAGACGGATATCATCAGCCATCAGAAGAACGGCTATCTGGCCCACCGGCTGTCGGCCGAGAGCCTGGCCGAGGGCATCGCCTGGGCGCTGACCCATCCGTTGCCGCCGCAGGAGCTGCGCCGCTGCGTCATCCGTCGCTATTCCGAGAGCGTGGTTGCCCGGCAGTATATGAACCTTTATAATCAAATCATGAAATGATCAAGTTTACAGTTATAACGATTACGTATAATGCAGAGGCTGTGTTGGAACGAACCCTGCAGAGTGTGCTCTGTCAGACACATGAGGATGTGGAGCACCTGATCATCGATGGAGCCTCGACCGACGGCACCCTTGCTATGGCTGAACGTTATAAGGCTGAGAGCGATGCCTCGGAGCTGGGGCATAAGGTGATTATACGCTCCGAGCCCGACGACGGCATCTACGATGCCATGAACAAAGGACTGACGCAGGCCTCGGGCGACTATATCATCTATATGAATGCCGGTGACTCGTTTCCAAAGAAGGACACCCTTGAAACGATAGCCCACCGCTGCCGTCTCAACGAATTGCCCAGCGATGAACTGCCAGCCGTGCTCTATGGTAATACCGACATCGTCGACGGTGAAGGCCGTTTTCTCTATCCCCGTAGGTTGCAGCCTCCCCGGCGTCTCACCTGGCGCTCGTTCAAGAAGGGTATGCTGGTGTGTCATCAGGCTTTCTATGCCCGCACTGACATTGCCAAGAACCTGCAGTATGACACACGGTATAAGTATTCGGCCGATGTGGACTGGTGCATCCGCGTGATGAAAGAGGCTGACCGCATGTCGCTGCCGCTGTGTAATATCGGCATGGTGGTGGCGAACTACCTGGAGGAGGGTACGACAACTCGCCATCACCAGGAGTCGCTGCGTGAGCGCTACCGTGTGATGGCGAGTCACTATGGCCAGCTGAGCACGTTGCTGATGCACTGCTGGTTTGCCGTTCGACAGTTTATTTCGCGCTGACCACTCCCTTCAGGCCGTCCTTTGTGTAGTAGCCACCGTTCTCGTAGTTGAGGTCGGCAGTCTGTGGCGAACCGTTGTTGCTGAAGATGATGAAGGCAGGCTGAGTGGCCGAAGAGTTATTCTGCTTTGAGCCGTCCCACACCCATTTCCACACTTTGTTTCCGTTGGAGGCAGTACCCAGCAGGGTGCAGGCCACACCAGGCCAGTTGCCGTTGGCATAAGTGAAGTTGTCAGATGGCGTGTTGGTCCAGGCCCAGCAGTAGACGGTGGTATCCCAGTTGGAGGGTGCCTCGAAGAAGGCGCATGTCTCACCCTTGCTGACGGTGCAGAACGATGGAATCTCGACGGGCTTCTCGCTCTCTTTCTCCTTGACGACGTATGTACGCTCGATGGTGCCCGTCTCTTTTCCGTCGATGGATAGGCTGACTTTCAGCGTGTTCTTGCCAACGGGGAGCTGCAGGATGAAGCCGCTGGGAACGGCAGTGGTGGATTTCTCGCCGTTGAGCGTGTACGTAATCTTCGAATCGCCCTTGGTGGTGAGGGCCGACAGGCGTACCTGCTGCGTGCCTTCGTAGGTGCCGGAGGGCAGGTCGGTGTAGGCCGTCTCCATCGACGTGGGCAGGTAGTAGGCATAGTGATAGCCCTCGACGGCCTTGGCCCACTGCTTGGTGTCGATGAAGTTCTCGTTGCCTTTCTCGCTGCCGATGACCACGAGCATGCGCTCTTCATCGGACGTAGAGATGGTGTTGATGTAGCATCCAGCCTGCGAGCGCACGGTGCGATAGCTGCTCTCGTTGTTGATGCCAGCCGTCTTGCGGGCAGCCACCATCGCTTTGATCTGGGCGGGATAAGCCTGCCAGTGCTTCATGAAGACGCAGGGCGTGCCGGGCATGGCGAGCATGTAGGCATTGGCGGCCAGGGTGTCCTTCAGCAAAGGATCCTGGGCGGCATTCGAGCGGCGCTCGGTGTCATGATTCTCGACGAAGGTCACGGCATAACGACGGTACTGGCCTGCATCCTGGCTGCTGCTCACGAGCGGCCAGTTTCCGTCGTTCTGCTGCCCCAGACGGGCATAGTTCGTGTTGTTCATGGCATTACGTACGGTATAGCGGAACTGGAAGTCGAAGGCGGCGCTCTGAATCTGGTCGTTCAGTTTGGTGCCGTCGATCCAGCGTTTAATTGTGTTCGTGCCGTCCCAGCATTCACCGACGCTGAACTCTGGCTGTGACGAGGAGTTGTACATGGCTGTATAACTGGCTGAATAGCCCTTCACCATATCATAGCGGAAGCCGGCATAGCCCAGGTCATCCTTCAGGAAGTCGAGGTAGGCCTTGACGATGGCCTGCACGTTCTCGCTGCGGTGGTCGAGGTCGCGCATGCCGTCCCATCCCTCGCCCGTGTCGTTGTTCTTCGACAGCTCGAAGCCATTCTGCGTGGCCCACTGCTTGGTCTTCCCTCCGTCGTCATTGGCGCAGATGTCGGTAGAAACCATCTCGTAGGTGACGCCCTTGTACGTCTCCTTGGGGAAGTCCACCCAGCTCGACAGATTGCGGCGGTGGTTGATGACCACGTCGGCGATGGTCTTGATCTCGTTGGCCTTGAAGGTGTTGATGAGTGAGCGCAGCTGCTGCTCATTGCCGAAGGAGCTGTTGTAGTTAGAGAACCAGTAGAGGTCGTCGTAGCCCATCGACGTGCCTCCGCAGTTGCCGCTCTGTGGCAGCCAGACAAGGTCGAAGGTTCCCTTCATCTGGTCGGCCTGTGCCTCGAGGACTGTCCACTGTGAGTCGTCGAACGAGTCCCAATAGAAGGCCTGCAGCATCACACCGCCATAGTTGGCCGGCCATCCGATGGCTGCCTTGCCCTGGGGCTCGGGATTGGTATTCGTTGTGTCCTTGGGCTCCACGCTCGTCGTGTCCTTAGGATTGACGTTGATGGGGGCTGGCTCGGGCTCTGGGTCATCATCGCCGCAGGCTGTGAATCCGAGCATGATTGTGCCCATGATGAGCATCAGGAAAAATAGGGTCTTCTTCATTGTCTTTGTTTCGTTGAGGTTTTCGTCGATGCAAAGATAAGAAAAAAGCCGCCCCCAACAAGTTGAGGCGGCTCTTAATATAGGTATTATTTCGTGCAATCGTTTGCAACGAACCTATTTCATGGACTACATTTCGCCGTTAACAACGGTTCTATTTCATGAACTTCTTACCGTTCTTGATGTAGATGCCCTTGTTGAGCGTCGTCACCTGCTGACCGTTGAGGTTGTAGACGGTAGACTGCATCTGGTCGTTGGCAGTCAAGGTGCTGATGCCCACGGTCTCACCGCTGTTCAGGACGGGCATGATGGCTGCGTTTACGATCTCCTTGGTGTCCTTGTTGATAAGGAGAGCGATGGCACGCAGGTTGGTGGCGTTCTCCAGTATCTCAGAGGCAGGAATCTCCAACTCGCAATCGTAGACGTTGGTCTCGCCGGCCTTGAGGGTCTTGGGCACACTGCTCACGATGCCAGTGACATCAGTGGCTGCAATGGCGAAGTCGTTGTGTACATACGACGAGGTGTAGGGAGTGTCGCGCCAATAGGCCATATCATCGTCAGGATAGTTCTGCTTGTAATAAGTGATGTAGTTGTTGACGTTGCGCTCGAGACCATCGGCAATGATGACGAAAGCCAGGCGGTAGGGAGCGTTCTTGAAGTCAGCCATGAAGGTGGTGGCGGCACTTAGATTCACCTTGGTGTGGGTGTCGTCAGTCCACTCTGCCGTCAGGTCGACGCTGGCCTCGGTAGCCTTGCTGAGTGTGGCGCTCACCAGAGGTGCAGCCTCAAAGTGATAGGGTGCTGCGGTGGCATTGCCAAAGTAAGGGTCGGTGGTGAAGGCGCGGTTGACCTCAGCGATAGGATAGTTGTTGTACTTGTTGGAGAATGTTGAACTTTCGCCGTAGATCTTCTGGAACTCGGCGTATGACTCGACCTTGAATGTGCCGTTGTAGTGGTCGATCAGGATGGGGATGACGGCATCGCCCAGCTCTTCCTTCAGCAGCTCTGCTCCTACGTATGCACGTGGTGAGTAGGGCTTGTCGGCACCCACGAACATCTCGACAACAGCCTTGCGGGGAGCACTCTCAGTGATGACGGTAACGATGACGCTGCACTTTGACTTGCGTCCGGTGATGCCGTTGGGCTTTCCGTTCACCTTGGTGATCTGTATCTCAATCTCCTGCTGGCCGGCAACTGCTGGAGCACCCAGGTCGACGGTGACAGTCTGCTTGGCGCCAAGCATGGGCTCAATAGGTGTGGCGAGGTCGAGGTGACCTTCCTTGTCCTCACCGTCGAGGTTGTAGGCATAGTCGATGCTCTGTACACCGGCAGCACCCTGGTTAGTGAGGGTGAGGTTGACGGTGATGGGCTGACCCACGAGTGCCACCATATCGTCGATGTCGTCAGCCACCTGTGCTGCATCGGCGGTCATGGTGCTGCTGCTGATCTCAATCTGCTGTGCCAGACAGCCCATCGACGACTTGTCGGCGAAGGCAGTCTCTTCAGGCTGCTTCAGGTAGAATCCCTTCTCGACGCTCTTCTTGGCGTAGACAATGGGGGTATAGTCGTAGTCGCTGTACCAGGAAGAGAGGGTGAACGTGTAGCCCACGTAGCAACCCGTCTCAGGAATGGCATAGGCTGTGGGGAACTCGGCAGTGGTGAATCCGCTGCTGGCCAGGCTGGCAGGTACTGTCTCAGCAACGTTCTCGCCGTCGAGGTCGGTGCGGATCCAGAACTTAAAG
>Ga0310691_10008300_pt1 | contig 10688 bp, 9 predicted proteins | sample 176DNAGHGlowgp2_FD_203887 | JGI IMG/M metagenome (GOLD analysis project Ga0310691, IMG submission 203887) | Sheep rumen microbial communities from Palmerston North, Manawatu-Wanganui, New Zealand - 1766 DNA GHGlow gp2 (v2) (version 2) | ecosystem: Host-associated > Mammals > Digestive system >... | reverse complement strand
ATTGGGACTTTGTTTGTATAACTTCTTCAATGCTCCTTGTTTAAAATCATTTATTAATTCGACGAGCGTTTCATTTCCGAGTCCTGATATAACGGAATCAAAATCCTCCATACACATCACAGGCGCAAGAGTTGAGTGAACTCCTCCGATAAAAACCGGAATTCCTTTAGACCTAAAATATTTACCATATTTTATTGCTCTCGGATAAGCCGGAGTTATAGCTGATATTCCAACAATATCAGCCTCAATTTTTTCCTTATTAATTATTTCTATTGTTTCATCATAGAATTCTACTTCTATATCAGAGAAATTATTTACAATAATCGAATGAAGCATAGCCATAGTAAGACAATCCGAATTCTGCATAAATTTTGGCAAATTTTTGCAGGAATAAGGAGCTCCTTTGACCATTATCAATACAATCTTCATACTTAATCCTCATACCAATTATATAATCAGTATAAGGATTTGTAAAATTATTATATATGATTGTTTATTACCAGCCAATTTTGCCTAAGAATCTTGCAACACTTGCCACTCCCATAGTTAAAAAGTTGGATGCAACATTCTCAGCACTGCCAATATTGGCATCAGTCCAAGTTTCTAGTACGGTTGTTCCTGATGAATTGTATTGTTCTAATTGTATAGTAGAACCTAAACCTTCTGATAAGTATAAATACTGTTTAAGGATATCATCTACTAAATCTTTAAAATGAATTTTATAAACGTTAGAATCAGTTCCATCTTCATCTACAGTCCAAACAATATGACTTTTTGTAGCTTCACGGTTAGAACTCATATAATTATCGCAATTTCTTTCCAAATCGCCTTGACTTGTACCGCTATTATTAACATTTTTAATTGCTCCTGCATTCATGTAAGCATTTACTACCGAAGATATTGCTTTTGATACCGTTGCGCTATCAAGTCCTGCCGAAACAAACATTTCTGAAATTTGATTGCAGAGTTTATTAAGATTATCTTTAATAGTACCTTGCATGCTGTCCCAATCTCTATTTTTCTTGTCCATTCTGCCATATAGAGTAACATTGCCGTCGCTGTTATATAAATCAAAGAAACTTTTATCTTCATTCCAATCTTCAAAACTGTGCAGGCTTAATGTCTTGTCACTCGTTTTTGCAAGTATGTTTGCAACAGATTGAACAACTGTAACTGTTATAGATTTTGTACACAATTTTGTACCTTTTTGTTTGTCATAAACAGCTATTGTAACATCTCTGTATACACCGGGAGTTGTTCCGTTTATAGTTACTTCACCTAAACTTGTAACCTTAGCAACATCATTTCCGCTTTCGATTCTAAAATCTAATTGACCGGTAGAATATTTTTCGGTGTAATTTTTAAGAGTAATTTTCTTAGGCTCACTGGCATTGATTGTAATATCATCAAACCCGTCCAAGAAACTTATATCTAATTGACTGTCGATTTCATCGATTTTAGCTTCTACTTTAGTCTTTATATCAGTAACATCTTTGATTGTTTTATAGCCGTCAATAATAGATTCTATTTCAGACTGAGAGTCTGTGTTAAATAATTCTTTTAGTCCTGCTTTGTACTTATCTGTATATTTACCTGACAAAATATCTTTTAATTCTTTTTTTGCATCTTGAAGTTCTTTGTATTCTTTTTCAATATCAGTTAATTCTGCTGAAACAAATTTTTCTGTATAATCACTAATATTCTTTTTTACTTCGTTAAAATCTTTTGCTTTTAAGTTTTGCAATTGTGATTTTACAAAGTTAGGAATTTTAGCATCAATAAACTCTTGATAAGAACTATACAATTCTGATTTAGAGCTTTTTAAACCGTTTTGAATTTCTTCTTTAATCTCTTGAGTTAATACTGCTTTTTGTAAGTCATTGAGATTACCGTTTGCATTATAGCTTGAACCCAACAATGCGATTGAAGATTCAGAGTTTGTATCTGCGGTATCTGCATATGCTACAACAAGTTCGTGAACACGACTTACAACATCATCAAGACTGGTTGAGTCATCACTTGAAAGACTTTGAACATAGGTATCTACTACTCTTTTGAGAGCATTGTCTTTATCCGCATCGTATCCTTCAATTTCACCAAATTTTTCTTGGATTGTTTCATCTGCAACATAATCAGCGGTTGTTTGTCTGTTTGTTACTTCGAATGCTGCATTTATATCCCAATTTTCAGCTTTTGCATCTTTATTTTGTTTTAAAAATGCAAGAGCTTTATTTAATAAACTTTCCTTAACAGAATTTTTCCATTTATCCGGCTTAGAAATTCCTGCAGGTACTTCTTGTTGTGAAACAAATTCATTAATTTTATTAGTAGCATTAACGGCTTCTTCTGCTCTTTTGAGTTCATCCGCATCAAGAGCATTTTTGTTATTTAATCCGTTTGCACCGAGTTTGCCCGTGGTTTTTGTATCAAGAGAAGCCCAGAATTTATTTATCAGGTCATTTTCATTATCACCTTCAAAATCAAATTCATTTAGCATAAAATTACGAAACTCAGTTTTGATAACAGTTCCGTCACTGTTACCATATTCTTCGTCAATCTTTTTCTTCCAATTTTCTATTGAACCGAAGTTGCTGATAAATTGATAAACTCTTGAAATTTCATTTCCCATTTTGGGCTCCTTTTCCTTGTTTATTTGTAACTTTTGATTTTAAGTGGTTACAAATTTTCATAAAATATTCTTGTGTACCATGTATAACGGCACATTTGGCAAAAAACTTTAATGATTTAGTGCAAATTTTTAAAAATTGTTACAAATCTTTACAAAAATAAAAAAACGGGGAAACAAAAAAGATGTTGTAGGATTAATTTTTCAAATTCTGAAATTCTAATTCATCGAATTTTCTTTTAATCTCTTGGATATCTTGCCACATGAGCCACTTAGGACTGCCTTTTTCTCTAGAGTCGTTTCTCAAAAGATATGAAGGGTGAAAAATCGGCATTAACATTGCGCCGTGCACATTTTCGCCACCTTCAAACCATTTCCCTCGGATACGTGTAATTCCGCCGACATTACCCAAAATCGACTGAACCGCAACATTTCCGCATAGCAAAATAATCTTCGGTTGAATAATATCAATTTGCGCTTTCAAATACTCCCAGCAAGCTTCTTTTTCCGCTGGCTCAGGATTTCTGTTTTCGGGCGGTCTGCATTTTACAGTATTACAGATATACACATCACGTTTTCTTGTAAGTCCTACGGATTCAAATATCCTGTCCAAAAGTTGTCCGGCTTTTCCGACAAAAGGTTTTCCCTCCTTATCTTCATAAAACCCGGGAGCTTCACCTATCAGCATAAGTTTAGGATTTGGAACACCGTCAGAAAAAACTATATTGGTTCTTGTATCACCTAAACCGCACTTATGACAGTTCAAACATTTTTCCCGTATAACTTCTAATTCTTCGTACATGATAGTTTAATTTTATATCAAAAATTTATATCGGACATTAATACCGTAAGGTAAACAATTTTCCACTTTTATTAACCATTGTTTCAGATATAATATTAATTAAAAAAGGGGGCAAAATGATTTATAACAACGTACTTGAGTTAATTGGCAACACACCGATTGTGAGATATTCCGATAATATTTGTTTGAAGCTTGAATACTATAATCCGTCTAATTCAATCAAGGATAGGGCTTCTTATTCGATGCTTAAAAATGCTATGGACAGAGGCGATATTAATAAAGATACCGTTATCATAGAACCAACAAGCGGTAATACCGGAATCGGTCTTGCAATGTGTGCGGCAGTACTCGGATTAAAAATCATTATTTGTATGCCCGAAAGCATGTCAATCGAGCGCAGAAAATCAATTTCCGCTTACGGTGCAGAGCTTGTACTAACTCCGAAAGAAAAAGGTATGCAAGGTGCGGTTGATAAAGCAAATGAATTACACAAAGAAATAAAAAACAGTTATATCCCAATGCAATTCTCAAACCCTGATAACCCGAAAGCTCATGAACAAACTGCACGTGAAATTAAAGAAGCAGTAGGGAATCAAGAAGTAGTAGTTGTTGCGGGAATCGGAACGGGCGGAACAGCCTGCGGAATTAAAAAATACCTCGAAGGTGCGCTTGTATTCGGTGTTGAACCTAAAGAAAGCCCTCTGTTTACCCAAGGTACTGCAGGAGCTCATAAAATACAGGGAATCGGTGCAAACTTTATCCCTGATATATGTAAAAACAATAACTTAGACGGAATTATAACGGTAAGCGGTGATGATGCAATAGAAACCGCAAAAGAAATGGCGCAAAAACACGGTATTTTCTGTGGTATAAGTGCAGGAGCAAACTTGTTTGCATCAAAAGAATTATCAAAAAAATATCCGAATAAGCTCATAATATCAATCGTTCCGGATAGCGGAGAAAGATATTTATCGGTTTGGTAAGATTATAACTATATATTGTATGCTATAAATCTGCATAATTGGATTAACATTTCGGGATAAATTCCGATTAAAACAGTTATTATTGCAGAGGCAATCAGTACGAATTTTTGTGAAAACTTCGGTAAAAACGTTTGTATTTCAATATTTTTATCACATTCTTCAAACAGAGGCATAAGAATTTTTAAATAATAGAACAGCGCAATTACCGTTAACAATAAAAGTCCAAGCAAAAACGGCACAAAAACAAGTCCCGAATTCGCAATTGCACTAAACAAATATATTTTTGCAATAAATCCTGATGTAATCGGAATCCCTGCAAGAGCAATAATTAAAACCGCATATGCAGCCGTTAAACCGTGATTCTTGTGATAAATACCTTTAAACGAATTTACATCAAACGAATTTTTATCACCATAAATGTTTAGGTATGCAAAAACACCAATATTCATTATCACATAACATATTAAGTAGAAAATAACGGTAGAAAGATTATAAACGGAAACCAAACTTGCGGTTAAAAGTGCGTATGATGCGTTAGCAGAAGAAGAACATGCCAAAATCGCTTTAACATTATTTTCTCTGATTGCATAAGTATTTGCCCAAAGTGCAGTAATAAGTGCCAATATCGCAATTACAAAAGTAAGCTCAAAACTATTGCTCAGAGGGAAAACCATAAGCCTGCAAATTATACCAAACATTGCAAGTTTAGGTATAGTTGATAAAAATGCAAGAACAGAGGTTTCCGTATTTTTATAAACATCAATAACCCAATTGGCAAACGGGAATACCGCAAGCTTTGAAGCCAATCCCAAAACAATCATAATAGCTGAAATAGAATAAATTAGCGATGTTTCATTTTCCGTTATGTACTCATAAATGTAAGAAAAATTCAAACCTCCGCAAATTCCATACAAGTATGAAACTCCGAACAGAAAAACTCCTGTTGATATAGCAGACATAATCAAATACTTAAAAGCAGCCTCTTTTGAATAGTATCCTTTTGATACTGCTATTAAAAAATATGTTGAAAAGCCCAAAAGCTCGGCAGATACAAGCAAAGTTAAGAAGTCATTAGCGGAAACTACATTCATTGCACCAAATATAGCGGTTAAAAGTATGGCATGATACGTGTAAGCATGCCTTTTAACCGTTTTAATAAGATTTTTAGATAAAAGTGCAACAAAAAATCCGCATAATAAGATTACAAAATCAAATAAAAGTGTGTAACTGTCCGCCATTACCGAATTATGCAACCCAAAATACTGCGGTTCGGTTTGAACGGTTGATAAAAACAATATTGACGACGATATTCCGACAATTGAAACGAATCTTGAATACTTATAAAATCTCGGAGATAAAACCATACTTAGAACAAGCAACAGAATTATAAACCCTCCGAGTATAAATTGCGGTAACAGTATGTTAAATATATCGTTTATCATGTTTGTTTCCTTTTTTATCCGTTAATCATTCCGAGAATTGTATCAGGGAACAGACCAAAAATTAATAATCCTGCAAGAATCGAAGCGAGAACAACAAATTCATGTACAGATAAATCATTAACCTTTGCATATTCCTCTTTTACTTCTCCAAAGAATCCGTTATGTAAGAATTTAAGCATATAACAAGAGCTTAAAATCAAAAGCGGTAATGAGAATAGTGCAGTAAATTTTATAATATCAGATAAATCTGTTGTCATTGCACCGATTATAGTTAAAATCTCACTTACAAACGGTGCAAACATAGGCACTCCGATTGATGCAATTATAATCAGCATTGCAAATCCGAACAGGCGAGGCATTGGAGTTGCAATTCCTTGAAGTGTATTAATATTTCTGTCTTTGAATCTTAAATAAACAATTCCTGCAATCATAAACAACCCGCAAGTCACGAGTCCGTGTGCAACCATGTGAAAAACAGAAGCCGAGAGTCCGATTTTATTAATTGCGCAAAGTCCCAAAAGCACCAATCCCATATTTGAAATACTTGAATAAGCTATAATTCGCTTAATATCAGTTTGAGCATAACAGACAAATGCGGTATAAATAATATTAATTAGTGCCAAAATTGCCAATATTGGTGCTATAACTTTAAATGATTGCGGAAGCATTTCACAGTTAAACCTATATATACCGTAAGCACCTGTTTTTAACAGAATTCCGGCTAAAACCATACTAACCGGAGTTGATGCGTTTGTATGCGCATCAGGAAGCCAAGTATGCAAAGGTATTATTGGGAGTTTTACTCCAAATCCGATAAGCAGACAAATTGCAGAAAGAATTTGAATACCAAAAGGAATAGTAGAATCGGTTATGTCATTAAAGCTTGCCGACAGTATCCCGTTTGAAAGGAAGTTATAATAATGCAAAAGTAATATACCGAGCAGCATAAACATACTTCCGAAAAATGTAAACAAAATAAATTTTATTGCAGATTTTTTTGCTTCATCTTGGTATTCATAATTCTCTTGGAATTTGCCCCCGATTAAGAAGTATGCAGGAAGCATTTCCAGCTCCCAGAATAAGAAGAATAAAAACATATCCGATGAAGTAAAAATACCCAAAATTGCACATTCCAAAAGCAAAAGCATTGAATAATAAAATTTATGATTTTTTCTTATATTAAATTTACTTGATATTGATGCCATAAAAAAGATAAATGATGTTAAAGTTATTAATATCATTGAGATTGAATCAATTTTTAGAGAAAATTTTATTCCCAAAGATTGAACCCAATCAAGTCCAAAAAAGCTTATTGAAGAAGTATACGGGTTTGCAGGATTAAAAAATACAAGCATTAAAACCGTATACAAAAAATGGAATCCGAAAACACCTTTTGAAAAGCGCCTTACAGTAACTTCATTAGATGTAAAAAGCGGTGACAAAAGAAGTATAGATACCACAAGCGGCATGAATATTAAAAACGGTATTGATAAAAGTATGTCCATTTATCCCCCTCCAAAAATTAACAAATATCCGATAATCACAAGCGCAATTATAACAGATACAATGATAAACGCATAGGCATTATATGTTTGTATATTCCCATCTTGCAAGAGCATACCACGTCTTGAAAATTCTTTTGAAATGTTACTTACCAAACTGACAGATTTGTTCATAATATTAATTTCAATCCAATTAACGATTTTAACCGAATATTTTGATAAAAATAAAATCGGTTTGTAGTTTGATAAAATTTTATTATCAATAAAATCAAGTCCAAAAGAGATTTTATTATAAATTATCGGAATAAAATTATTGTAAATTCTTTCCAAAATTTTCGGTGTTTGATTAAATTTTTCCAAAGCATTATTTTTACCCATTAAGAGCGCAAGAGCAATACCTCCGATTGCAGCTGCATAAGGTTCTTCTATAGTATAAGTTTGTCTTAACATTAAATATAAAGCTATATTTCCGCATAATAAAACAGCATAAGATAATACTTTTGTAATATAACCTGTTTGAATAAATTCACTACTCTTGTATATAACAAATCCGAGTCTTGAAATATAAAAACCTGTCATAAATGATACAAACATAAATAATATTGATAAAATTTTATTGTTTATTCCTGTGAAAATAAGCTCTTTTGCTCCAATTCCTGCAAACAAAATTCCTGCCAAACTTAATGCACCAAATATAAAGAATATAAAATTTAATTTTGAATATTGTTTTTCTTTTGGCAGTGATATAAACAAACCTGATTTAATGAAAGCATGCGCTATAAGCAAAATTAATGCAATTCTGACATATCCCAGACCTGCTGCAAAAAACATTAAGCCCAAATTGGCAGAAGTTGAATAAGCCAAGATTTTTTTAGGGTGTGTTTCTATTGAAGCCAAAACTGAACAAATAACGGCAGTTAAAATACCTGTAACGGATACAACGTTCATTAAAACAGGCGATAGGGTAAAAAACGGCATCATACGAATTATAAGATATACACCTGCTACAACCATAGTTGCGGAATGTAAAAGCGCACTAACCGGAAGCTCTGCCTCCATCGCATCTTGTAACCAAGTATAAAACGGGAATTGAGCAGATTTAACCATAGCAGCAAGTACAAATAAACCGCAAATCGCATAAAAGGCAGGAGTTGTAGTATATGCCATTAAAAATGTTGATATTGCATTAAAATCTTCAAACGAAAGTGTTGTAAATGTTTTGTTTGCATAAGTAAACATATAATAGGAACTAATAACTATTCCTGCAAGCAAAGCCGTATCTCCGATTCTGTTCATCAAAAACACACGTTTTGAGGCTTCGGATTTAGTTATATCTTTATAATTAAATCCTATAAGTAAATACGATACAAGCCCTACAAGCTCCCAAAATATATAAAATTGAAACAAATTCGGACTGAATATTAAAAAAGCCATAGAAAAATTAAATAAGTTTAAAAGAGCAAAAAACTTATAATTTCTCTTTTCGTCTTTCATGTATGATATGGAAAAAAGCTGTATTGCAAAACTGACAATAAATAAAATCATTACTGTAACCAAAGACAGCATATCGATTTGAAGTCCGAACCGAATAATAAAATCATTAATTTTTATAAACGGATAAGACCAAATGACCGATTCATTAAAACAAGCAATGCCATAACCTGTTACACAAATTCCTAAAAATGAAGATAGAAGTGTAAGTAAATAAATAATTTTTTTATTTACATAAACAGAGAAAAATCTTCCGCCCATTATGATTAAAAATATCCACAACGGAAGCAGTAATATTAATGATAAGTTGTCAAGTATTAAATTATCCATTTCCCATTTTCCATTTTCCATTTTCAATTACTATAATCTTCTATGCAATCACTTTCTTTTTTCTGAAACATCAGATAGAAAATATATAATGCAACAGCAAGTTCTACCGCACCAAGTCCTATATAAAATAATGCCATTATAAATCCGTCAAATTTATAATTATCACAATATGTTGCAAACGTAATAAAATTAATATTTATTCCCGTAAGCATAAACTCTATTGCTATCAATACTTTTATAACATTTTTGTTAACAACGGAACCGATTATTCCGATAAGGAATATAATCAAACCTAAAAATAAATAATGATACATAGTTAATAAATTAGTATCAAACATTTTCAGTCTCCTTTTTATTAATTTTCCATTTTCCATTTTCCATTTTCAATTGATTACATCGATTTCGTCTGTGAAAAAGTGTAAGTCCTGCAATCACAACTGTTAAAAGCAGTGACAAAAGTTCAAAAGCCCAAACGTAATCTATAAAAATTCCTCTTGCAAACTCAGATAATACGTCATAAGAATTAAACTGTTGAATATTCATTAAACGAAACGAATTCGGAATCATTGCATTAGAAATCATAATGACATATACAAAAGCCATAATAAATAAAAGCGAGAAAAAAACGGTTAAAAACGGCATAAGAGATTCTTTTTTATCAATTTTTTTACCTGTTGTAAACATTATTGAAATTCCGATTATGACAGGAACCGCAAAACCGTATATTGCCGCTTGGATTATCGCATTATATTCGCTTCCCAAATTATAAAAAATTATTGAAGCCGAAAAGAATACCATAATTGCACAAAGAAGTGAGTATATTACGTTTTTCATAAATAACGCAAGCATAGAAAATATAATTATTAAGAAGGATGAAATATAAAATACTACAGGATTATTAATCATTACATCCTCCTTTATAGTTTAATTGTAATTTGTTTTTATTTTCTGTCGCCAATTCAAATTCCTGTGACAACTTTATTGCATGATGCGGACAATAATACATACAATTTCCGCAAAATATACATTTTTTAAGATTAAATGTGTAAGAAACAACTTTTCCTTCCTCGTTTTTAATATATTCAATTGCGTTAGCAGGACAAACTTTTTTACAAATTCCGCAACCTACACAACCTTTCACTTCAGGCTTTCCGCGAAATGCTTCTGACTGATATCTCTTTTTTTCGGGATATTCTAAAGTTACAGGTCGCATAAACAAATGCTTTAATACAGTAAATAAACCCTCTAAGATAGCCCGCATATTACACCTCCGGTATAGAATTTGTATATTACCATGAGTAACAAATTAAATATTGAAAGCGGTAATAAATATGCCCAAGAAAATTTTAAAAGGTCAAAAGAGGCAAGTCTTGGAAGAGTTGCTCTTATCCAAATTATTACAAATATAATTATTGAAGCCTTAAAAATTAACCAAAAGGCTTGTTCAAAATACATTAAAACTGAGGCAAATTGACTATCGCCAAGAAATAAATTACTTAAATAAAAACCGAA
>Ga0310691_10008299_pt1 | contig 10688 bp, 6 predicted proteins | sample 176DNAGHGlowgp2_FD_203887 | JGI IMG/M metagenome (GOLD analysis project Ga0310691, IMG submission 203887) | Sheep rumen microbial communities from Palmerston North, Manawatu-Wanganui, New Zealand - 1766 DNA GHGlow gp2 (v2) (version 2) | ecosystem: Host-associated > Mammals > Digestive system >... | reverse complement strand
TTAAATATTATAGTGTTAAACTTGATTCTTCTGCAAAGATACATTTTTTTTCTCAAAACAAAAAAAACTCAGAAAGAAATGCCCTCATTTATCCACTCTGTCATGTTAATAATTCCACTATCGGACGAGCGTCCCCAAGGGGCAATCTGCCTATAGCCCAAGGCAGACGCCTTGGGTTGCTGAGGCACATGTGAGTGCCCCCTGTGAGGGCAAAAGCCAGTTATTCATATTTTCCGTTGCCCTTACAGGGCGTAATGCATGGTCGGCCATCATACCCAAGGCGTAATGCATGGCCGGCCATCATACCCAAGGCGATGCCATAGACTGTAATCTATTGGCCTTAAGGGCATTTTTATGAAGAGCTATTTTTATTACGATACTTGAATTAATTGTGTTTGTGGATTGCGACAATGCTGCTTTTGCAGAATCAATTCATGTGCTCGTCGACAAGACCGATTCGGCAACGTCTATCATTGCATTATATATGGTTTTTCGGAGTATTAGTGCTTCAAAACGATTCAATTCGATGACAGGAATCGGCCTTGCACATACTATTCTGCGACGAACGATTTCGTAAATCATAAAACACTATATAATAACAATTTAAATAATACATTGTAAGATTTTACAACTAATTGTCGTATATTTTAAAAAAAAATATTATTTTTGCAACGGATAAAACCATGCTACAAAACAACATACTTATGAATCGCAGAATATTTATCTCGCTGATAGCCTTAGCTTTAGTTTTGGGAGGCAACAGTATGCAAGCCCAAAACAAAAAAACGACGAAAGGCAAAAACAACAAACCTACCAAAACAGAACCCACTTTAGTGACGCTGCCCAACAACAGCAACGACTGTCTCTTTGCCATCGAGCTGCAACCGGATGTCTCTTACGGTCCCACGTCAGCGCCTCAAGGTGCCGGTCGCATACAGGAGATTATGCGCGACAAGAATAATCCGCATGTCTTTGAATATGAACACAACTCCACATGGTACAAATTCACCGTCCCCTATTCCGGCAACCTCGAAATCAACATCATCCCCTCTAATGAGTGGGACGACTACGATTTCATCGTCTACAAGTACACCGACGTCTATTTCAGCAACCACCTGATTCAAAACAAGATCAAACCTATCGCTTCTGACCTTTCAAGCAAAGACACCACGGGCATCGCCGCAGCCACCCCCAAGGCCACCAAAAACCATACCGACGTGAAGCCTCGTAGCCGCCGCATGGTGTCACCCACCATGGGTATGAAAGCCGACGGCACCAAGCAGTTCATCGGTCCTTTCGACGAACCTGGCTTCCTGCGTTCCATCCCCGTCCGCAAAGGCGAGGTTTACTACATTGTGCTCGACAACAAGAGTGCCAAGGGTGACGGTCATACCATCAAAGTCTCCATTCAGGTCAACTCCTATGAACCCATGGTGCTGTTCTACGATCCCGTAGCCAAGAAAAACATTGACGTCGACCTCCTCATTCTGGAGAAGAACACCGACAACCGTCCCATTGCCAAGAATCCCGCCTTCCGCGGTGGCAAGATAAAGTTCGTGCCGGGTTTCAGCTACGCCCTCTACGCCAAAAAGGATGGCTACTTTACTGTGTTTAAAGAGTTCAACTCCAACATCTTCAAAGAAGACACCCTGATGCGATTCATCATGAACCGCACCGAGAAGGGCACCGTGTTCCCCATCGCCGACATCTATTTCGACGACGACGCCAACCTGCTCCCCGAGTCCGACACTTCGTTGCTCAACTATATTCAAATGTTCCGAGGCCATCCTGACATCACCTTCCAGATTAAAGGCTATGTACAGTCCTATGCCGTCGACATTGAATCTGACCAGAAGCTCTCCATTGCCCGCGCCCAGAGCGTCAAGGAATTCTTTGTGGCCCACGGTCTCAGTGCCGACCAAATCACCATCGCTGGCATGACACAGAACGAAATCAAGCGCAGCGCCGCTGCCGCACTCAACAAACGACAGGCCTTCAAAGACACCAAGGTGGAACTCATCATCACAGGCCTGAGCCGATAGATGACACTTATTTTCAACCCTCTATACAAACAGCACCACAAAAGGTGCTGTTTTGTTTGTCAAGAACACGTAACACTCCCCCATGACTGACATTATCAATATACTGCCCGACAGTGTCGCCAACCAAATCGCCGCCGGCGAGGTGGTCGACCGTCCCGCTTCGGCCGTCAAAGAGCTGCTGGAAAACGCCATGGATGCCGGCGCCACAGAGATACAACTTGTGGTAAAGGACGCCGGCCGCACCCTGATGCAGGTCATCGACAACGGCTGCGGCATGAGCGAAACCGACGCACGTCTCTGCTTCGAACGCCATGCCACCTCCAAAATCAGGAATGCCGACGACCTCTTCGCTCTCCATACCATGGGTTTCCGTGGAGAGGCCCTGGCTTCCATCGCCGCTGTCGCTCAGGTGGAACTCAAGACGCGTCCCCACGACAGCCAATTAGGAACGCAGGTGACCGTGGAAGGCTCCGCCGTCAAAGACCAGCAGCCTTGTAACTGCAGCGCCGGGACCTCTATAGCGGTCAAAAACCTCTTTTTCAATATCCCCGCACGACGCAACTTCCTCAAAAAAGAAAGCATCGAACTTGCCCATATCGAGGAGATATTCAAGCGTGTAGCCATCGCCAACTACAAGGTGGCCTTCACTTTCCACCACAATGGCCGTTTGCTCTACGACCTCAAAGGGGGCAATTTTGCACAACGCATCGCCGGCATTTTCGGCAACACATTCAAAGAACGTCTCTACCCCGTCGAAGAACAGACGGAACCTGTCAAGATAAAAGGTTATGTCGGCAAGGCTGAGTACGTGAAGCGCACCCGCGGCGACCAGTATCTGTTCGTCAACAGCCGTTTCATCAAACACCCCGGCCTTTCGTCAGCCATAGAAAAAGCTTACAGAGAACTTATTCCCGAACACACTTACCCATCCTATGTCATCATGATGGATGTCGACCCCTCGCGCATCGATGTCAACATCCACCCTACCAAGACCGAGGTGCGTTTCCTCGACGAGCAGGTGATCTACGCCATCCTGCGGGCCGCCACAAAAAAGGCATTGGGTCAGTTCTCGTTGGCGTCGGAACTGGACTTCAATCCCAGCACTGAGATAGACTTCACCCCTGCCGCCAAGGGTCACATTCCCGAAACACCGCGCATCGAATACAACCCCCATTACAACCCGTTCAGCGCAACATCACACACCCCTTCATCGACATTCACGCCTCCTAAACGGGATTTCAGCCTGCCATTGGCAGATTCGACGGAACTCGCGGAGCCGACACCCGCCAAGTTGACCCCCGTAACCCCCATGAGCTACCTGAACCGCTACATCGTCACAACCCTTAAATCGGGTATCGTCGTCATCGACCGCCAACGGGCGCAGGAACGTATCATCTATGAACAGATGTTGCGCAGACGCCAGAACGCACAGCCCGATGCACAGCGGCTGATGTTTCCTGTCAACTGCACTTTCAGCGCTGCAGACAGCGAACTGATGAACGAATTGCTGACGCCGCTTCGTGAGTTGGGATTCATCATCGAGCCTTTGGGACGCAACACTTTCGTGGTCACCGCCACCCCTCAGGGTGTCCGCGACAGCGACTTGCAGAGCATCCTTGACCAAACCATCAGCGAATACAAAAGCAGCATGATGGAGCGCTTCAACGATCGCGACAAAAGCGTCAGCCTCTCGTTGGCCAGACAAATATCTTCGCATGCCAGCAAGGAAATGAAACCCGAAGAGATGCAGCATCTTATCGCCGACCTTTTCAGCTGCCAGGCTCCCGACACTTCTCCATCGGGCAAGAAAATCATGTTCATCCTCAACGAGCAAGACCTTGCCGAACGACTCAAGTAAACACTTCTTATCATCATTAATTTTATCTCTAACACAACCCTATGTCCCAGCAATATTCCCCCCAAGGATTCAGGATGCTCCCCACTGGTGTGAAGCACTTGTTGATTATTAATATACTTATGTTTGCCGCCACCTATATCTTGCGCAATTATGCAGGTATAGACCTCGAACAGCACCTGGCGCTCTTTTTCATCGGCCACGACCTGTTCCGCCCGTGGCAGTACCTTACCTACATGTTCATGCATGGCAGCATAGAGCATATCTTCTTCAACATGTTTGCCCTCTGGATGTTTGGATTCATCCTTGAAAATTACTGGGGTACACGGCGTTTCCTGATATTTTACCTGGTTTGCGGCATCGGGGCTGGCCTGGTCCATTCCGCCGTCATATGGATTACCTCGGCACCGGTACTGTCGGCCATCAACGACTATGCCGCCAATCCTTCGCCCGATGCACTGATACAAATCTGCAATGAACACTTCCACCGCATCATCAATCCTGAATGGGTGACGAAAGTCACCAATGCCTGGCGCAATGGCGAAATCATTGACGGCGGCTGGGGCTACTTCACCACCAACTCCCTCATGGACCTCTACAACCAGCGCATCATAGGCATTCCTACTGTCGGCGCCTCGGGAGCCATCTATGGCATCCTTCTCGCTTTCGGCATGATGTTCCCCAACGAACGCATCTACCTCTACTTCCTTGTCCCCATCAAAGCCAAATGGTTCGTCATCGGCTATGCCGCCGTCGAACTCTTCACCGGAGTGATGGGTACACAGGATGGCATCGCCCATTTCGCCCATCTTGGAGGTATGCTTTTTGGCCTTATCATGATACTCCTTTGGCGACGTAGCGCCAACAACAGCAATTACCAATGAGCGAGTACAACAAAGGGCTGCTTTACGGTCTCTTGTGCTATTGCATCTGGGGACTTTTCCCACTCTACTGGCGACTACTCGACCACGTGGACAGTTTTGAAATCCTGGCTCACCGCATGCTTTGGTCTGCGGTGTTCATGGCAACACTGTTCATGGGCATCCGCAAGATGAGGCTCCGTCAGCATATACGCCAGCCTCGCCAATATCTTATGCTTCTCGTCACCGGAACGCTCATCTCGTTCAACTGGGGGCTCTACATCTGGGCTATCAACAATGGCTACATCCTCCAAAGCAGCCTCGGATACTATATCAACCCTCTGGTCAACGTGTTGCTCGGCTATATTTTCCTTGGCGAGCGGCTCAACAGAGCCCAGACCATAGCGCTGCTGTTGGCTTTGGCGGGAGTGCTGTATTTCACCATCGACTACGGCCGATTCCCCATTGTCTCTCTGGGCCTGGCGTTCAGCTTCGGTATCTACGGACTTCTGAAGAAAAAAATGGGGCTCAATGCTACGCCGGCGCTCACCGTCGAGACCCTTTGGATGATGTTGCCAGCATTGGTCTTTTTGACCTTGCAGTTCAACAAAGGCACATCAGCGCTCAACAGTTTTGACCCACTTACATGGCTACTCCTCTTCCTTGCTGGAGCCGTCACCGCCATACCATTGCTGCTCTATGGCAAAGCTGCGGAGCGCATCACGCTAACGGCGCTGGGGTTTCTGCAGTATGTGTCGCCTACTGGACAGTTCCTTATCGGCATCTTTGTTTACCAAGAGTCGTTCACCACAGCACACCTTGTCTGCTTTGGCTGCATCTGGGCTGGACTTACCGTTTTCACCATCGACACCATACGCAAGATCAAAACCGGTAATTCTCAAAAGCCCGTTGTCTCGAAACAAAAAAAACAGACCGCGTAATCGGTCTGTTTTTTTTGAGGCATATCGCTCTTTAAGGTTGGCTCTGCCAACATCCGACGGGACTACGGATTCTCAGAAACCCATGCCGAACATCTGCCAATAGTTTTTCTCCAACTGTTTCCAGGCGTAAGCCGCCTTGTCATAGATTTGATAAGTATAGTCGTTGAGCATGTTGGCAATCTGCTGCTTGGGATCGTAGCTCTCGCTCTCTCTGTTCTTCTGGGCTTTCACATTGTTCTCAAGTTCTTTGAGACCTTTAAACGCGTTGTTCTCAAGCTTGAGCAACTCATCGTGCATGCTCGGGCGTGTGCGTTGCCATGCCACGGTAGCCAGTTTGTTGGCTTTGCGGAACTGCCACAGGACGGCGTTCTCGTTATATTCCTTTTGGCCACAGATGTCGTAGGCTTTTGGAAGACGCGTGCTACCGCAGAAAACAGGAACTCGGGGACTTTGTCCCGGATTATCGACAGAGACCCAGCAGACGCCACCCACTTCGTCAGGAAGCCAGTCGCGCAGCTGTGCCACAAAAGAATAGGAACACCAGGCCACACTGACGGTGCGGCGGAACTCGACGGTGCCGGGCTTCAGCAGATTGAGGGTGTTCTGCATGTTGCCTCCCATCCACGGGTTGGCCAGGGGGCTGATGATGGTGTCGGTTTTCACAGAACCGTCCTTGGCTTTGGTCGTTTTGACCATCCGAATGTTGCGGCACATATCCAAGTCGGTACCCTCATAGGTGGAGCGCAGCAGTTCCATGACATCGCTGACGTCAACGTTCTGGTCCGGCTTTACGGAGAAGGGCAGCTCGGCCATGTCCATGGAGAGTCCTAACGATGGCGCCAAAGAATTGAGGATGAAGAATTCGCGTTCACGGAAGTTTTTGCCATTGGCGTAAGAGGCGTTGAAGGCTTTCCAGAAGACAAAATCGCCCTTGCCGTCCCAAAGATTATATTTGCGTGCCACTTGCTCTATGTTGTCGGAACACATGAAATAATTGGGGTTGTTGCGCTGCAGACGACCGATACGCGGTATGTTGGCGCTGACAGCCACATGGTTGTCAGGTACACGTTGCGCGGCCCATACACCACCAATTTTGTCGGGACCCTCACCCAAAATCTCCATCTGCCACACCTCGTTTTTGTCAGCAATAGTGATGCATTCGCCGCCATCGCCGTAACCATATGTTTTGACAAGTTGACCGATGAGGCGGATGGCATCGCGGGCATTGTCGCATCGCATCAGAGCCACACGTTCCAGCTCTTCGATAGTGAACATTCCCTTGGGGTTGACCAACGTGTCAGGACCGCCAAAAGTGGTCTCGCCTATGGCCAACTGCTTCTCGTTGAGGCAGGGATAGGCGGTGTTAAGATACGCGTAGGTGTGTGCCACTTGTGGAATGGTTCCCATCACCTTCACTCCCGTGGTGTCGTCACGATGAGCGGTGTGCATGGTTCCTCTGAGCACGGTGTGCACCGCACCTTTTTTGTAATTACGGGCGGGTTCCATGGTCATCCACGTGCGATAGCGTCCGTCGCAGGTGTGCGAAGTGATTACCGAGCCATCGGTTGAGGCGCGTTTCCCGACCATGATAGAGGTGCAGGACTGGCCATCGACAATCTGGGAATTAAACTCCGCAATCTGGCGTTCGTTGAGTTGTGCCCTCACCGAAACCACGATGGCTATCAAGCTGACAAATGTGAGTATTTTTTTCATGATCTGTATGTGTGTTTATTATTGGTATCTAAAGTTGGATTATTGACGGATTCGGGATGCGGCACCATTACGGCACGATGATGTTCTTGACGATGAGGTCAAAGCATGACGCTGCAGGATCGATTAACGCGTCGGGGAAATTGTAGTCGGGATGGTGCAGCTCTGGCTGGTTCTCGCCACTGCCGATGCCGAAGAAGGCTCCCGGAATCTGCTGCAGATAGTCGGCAAAGTCTTCCGACCAACGGAAGGGGGTATCAAGGGTTTGGACTCCGCGTAGGTACTCGTTAGGGAGAGAAAAAATCTGATGCAGCTGGTCCACCAACGCAGGGGTGTTCTCCGTCGCCCTGAAGGGTTCACACAGCTCTTTTGCCATCTCAACGCCGTAACGTTGACAGACTTCGTCGACTATGGCGTCGGCGGTATGCATCAGTTTTTGCATGGCGTCGTTGGTGAAAGCGCGAAGGGTGAACATCACATCACCTTGTCCGGCTGAGGTCCCGAAAGCCTCCTCTCCTACCCTGCAGCATATCAGCGTGGATTGGCGGAAGCTGCCGAGGTCGGATACGGCAGTGTTGAGGCTGTCGAAACGTGTGATGATTTCGGCAGCGGCAAGACCGGGATTAATGCCTTTTTCGGGCGTGGAAGCATGCGTCTCCCTTCCTTTCAGATGGTATTTTACTCCCGACGATGCGGCAGCGAAAGTGTGACGTTCAAGGACTACGGTACCCAACGGAAAACCAGGCAGGTTATGAAGTCCGAAAATGGCTTTCACATCATATGTTTGGAGGATTCCGCTCGACAATAATTTCTGTGCTCCTTTTCCTGTCTCTTCTTCGGGCTGGAAGATGAGCAGCACATTGTATCGTACGGGATTGTCGGCGCTGTTCATCAGGCGGTAGCGACCCAATCGTTCGGCCATCCGCAGCAAGATGGTGGTGTGCCCATCATGGCCACAACGGTGTCCTATGGGAAGGGCATCGATATCGGCACGTAGTGCGATGGTATCGACCCCGCTGGAATGCATCTGCCAATAGGCGCAGACGCCGTAGCCACCCACATGGGTGTGGATTTTGTCGGCATGGTGCTGCTGCAATTCGGCAACAATGGCGTCGTGGGCATAGTGTTCCGAACCCGACACGTCAGGGTGTTCATGAAGCCGATTGCGCAACGAGGCATAATATGATAACTCTCTCACTTTGTGCATTTTTATCGATAACAGGTTATTTGTTGTTTTTTCGTTATTGTTAAAGATTCGTTTGGGTATTGTCTGCTGGCAAAGCGTTTACACAACGCTTGAAGTCGCCACCTCGCTCTTCGAAATTCTTGTAGTGGTCGTAGCTTGACGCGGCAGGGGAAAGCAGGCATATCGAGCCTTCTCCTGTATACTGTGCTGCAAAAGCTACAGCTTCGTCCATTCTGTAGTCGCTTTCAAAATGACAAAGCATCCTGCGGTCTGAATGGGGCTCCAACGCGTCGAACAAAGCTTTCATCTCGCGTCCGGCGCCGCCCCAAAAGACCAAGTTGGCAACAGCCTTACCAATGGGGGACGACGTCAGAAACCGCGCTAAGGGTTCGTAGTCTATACCCCTGTTGAAGCCACCCAAAATCAGCGTCTTCACATTTTTCAAAGCCGAAAGGGCTTCAATGGTGGCTTGCGGAATGGTGGATATGGAATCGTTGTAATATGTGACACCGTCGACTGTAGCCACACGTTCCAGGCGGTGTTCCAAGCCATGGAAGTCTGCGAGGGCATCCAAGAAGTCGCAACCGGAAAGCCCCAGACGGTGGGATACGAGCCAAGCGACGTAGATGTTGCTCAGATTGTGGTCGCCAACAAGGTGCATGGTGGCACCTTTCAACAGGTCCGAATGCTTGGCGTCATCAAGCGCATAGGGAACCACATCGCCTTTGAAGCAGTCGGCGTTGCGCTGCATGGCACTTCTCAGGTCGTCATTGTCGCTGCAGAAAAAGCAGCAGTCGCCGGCTTGTTGGCGCAGTGCTATCTGCAGTTTGGCATTTTGGTAGTCGGCATAGTCGTGGTAGTGGTCCAGATGTTCCTCAAAGAAATTAAGAATCACGGCTGTAGCCGGTGCCCGATGAATATTTTCCAGCTGGTGACACGACAGTTCGGCCACCACACGGCATCCGGGTTGCAGCTGATCCAGAATGTCGAAGAAAGGGATGCCAATGTTGCCGGCCAGTATGACGGGTTTTTCGCTGTGGTCTTTGAGTGCTTTAAAGACCAGTTGTGTCGTTGTGCTCTTGCCCTTGGTTCCGGTGATGCCGACGGTGAGGTCGCCATACACCCGAAGGAAGATGTCGCTCTGCGATGACAGCAGGTCTTTGTCGCAGCGACCCTCGAAGAGGGCATTAGGTATGCCTGGGGATTTGAGGATCATGTCGTAGTGCTTCCTCTGCAAGGCGCTGATGATTTCCTCGTCGTTGTGCGCCACATCGTATGAACGGGCAGGGAACATTCGCTGTAGCAACATATGGCTACTTTTGCCCTCGCGGCCATAGCCTGCTATCAGGATTTCTTTGCCTGCCAGCATATTGAACAGGACACCGTATCGGAACAGGTGTTCGACCTGTCCACCCTGGAGGGCTTTGCTCAACAGTTCGAAGTCGTCCTTGGGCAAATTATGGTCTTCAAAGAGGCTGTCAAGGGGCGTCGTTGCCGGCTGGGGTTTATAGTCGCGAAGCAGTGCGGGACGCTCCGTCGGGTACCATTTGGCCAAGGTCATGCTCAGCGCACTGTTCACCTCGCTGACGGTACCGACACATTCAAAGGGTTTCGTTTCGGCATTACCTGTCAGCTGCAGGAATTCATGCTGCAGGCTGATATCGTCGAGCATGTTTTTGCCGAAGACAGCATTAAGGCGCTCCGGTTCCATGAAAGGCGAGAGAATAATGTAGGCGAAGAGGCATTTGGCACAGTGGCCACACCATATATCCTCCTTGCTGCCGACATTGCAGCTTTTGAAGACGGGATGGTACTTGGTGTGGCGCGAGAAGAGCGACGCTATCTGCAGCTCGCTCAGCGGTCGCAGGAAGCTGTAATAATTGTATTCCGGCGAGAGATACTCGTACACATATCTTCGGAAATCGTTTTCAAACTCCAGACTTTTGGAGTATTGGTGGTTGACATAACTTCCCGCCACGGTGCTTTCGTTGGCACTGTTTTCATTGGAAAGGGCTATGTTGGGACGGCATCCCGTCAGAGCCGATGCCAACAGGGTGTAGAATGCCAGCATGGCGCTGAACGGCGTATGACCGT
>Ga0310691_10008296_pt1 | contig 10693 bp, 6 predicted proteins | sample 176DNAGHGlowgp2_FD_203887 | JGI IMG/M metagenome (GOLD analysis project Ga0310691, IMG submission 203887) | Sheep rumen microbial communities from Palmerston North, Manawatu-Wanganui, New Zealand - 1766 DNA GHGlow gp2 (v2) (version 2) | ecosystem: Host-associated > Mammals > Digestive system >... | reverse complement strand
ACCCCTATCCGCAACTATGACACAGTGGACATCGTGCCGCGCGCCTATTATGTCGACAAGGTCGAAACTCCCAACCCCGTGGGACAGTTTGGATCATCCATCAAGATCAAGGTGAACCTGATTGTTGCCAAGCCTGCACTCAAACTTAATCTGAACCGTTTGATGACCTTTGGTGTGCCTGTCAAGGATTACATCGTCACCCCGCTGGCTGTAGCCGAGCAAATCCTGAGCGAGAGCGACCGCGAACTGGGTTGCATGCTCGTGGACATGGGAGCCGAGACCACAACCGTGGCCATCTACAAGAATAAGGCACTTATTTACCTCAACACCCTGCCCCTGGGCGGCCGCAACATGACGCGCGACGTGATGATGGGTCTGAACGTGCTTGAGGAGACAGCCGAGAATGTTAAGAAGAATATCAACAATCCGCTTGACCCCAACCAGGTGAGCAATGTGGTTATCGAGGACGTGAGCGCTCCCGAAGCAGCCAACTACATCAGCGCCCGCACTGGCGAGATTATTGCCAACATCAATCAGCAGCTCGCTGATGCCAGTGTCTCGTCCGATGAGATTCAGAGCATTGTCCTCATCGGCGGTGGAGCTCATCTTGGCGGATTGCAGCAGAAGCTGGCCGAGACCATCAAGATCAGGGTGCGCATGGGACAGAATCCCTCGGTACTCAATATCCTGAACCCCGAAATCAACCGTCTGGAGTATATCGAGGTCTTCTCGTTGCTGGCCAAGGCAGCCGAGCAGATCGAGGATGGCGAGACCTGCGTAGAGCTCAACAAGTATGAGAACGGACCCACATTCGAAGGCCCGATGACATATCATACCGAGCCTCAGCCTCGCCCCGAACCTGTACAACCTGCCCGTACAAAGGCTCCTAAGAAATCTGGTTGGTTCAAGAACCTGACTGAGAAACTCTCTGGTCTGATGTCAGAAGACGATGCCAATGATGATGAAGAAATGCGTTAAAAACTCATTACACTCTAATTTTTAAAATAAATACAACACAATATGGGAGATAGAAAAGACATTTTTGGCATGCGCGAGCCTGGTCAGGACATTATGTCAACACTGGACAAGGACTCTGGTTTCCAGGACAAGGAGCAGTCACGTACCATCATTAAGGTGATGGGCGTGGGTGGCGGCGGTAACAATGCCATCAATCACATGTATATGCAGAACATTGAGGGCGTTTCGTTTGTGGTACTCAATACCGACCGCCAGCAGCTCAACGAGTCGCCGGTGCCCAACCGCGTGCTGTTGGGACCGAACACGACTCACGGACTGGGTGCAGGCAACATTCCCGAGACAGCCAAGCGCGCCGCCGAAGAGAGCGAGAGCGAAATCGCTGCCCTCTTTGATGACGACACCAAGATGGTGTTCATCACCGCTGGTATGGGTGGCGGTACCGGTACCGGTGCTGCACCCGTGGTAGCACGCATCGCTCATGAGAAGGGCGTGCTCACCATTGGTATTGTGACCATCCCCTTCTTGTTTGAGGGTCCCAAGAAGATTCTCAAGGCACTTGCCGGTGCCGACGAGATGGGCAAGTATGTGGATGCCCTGCTGATTATCAACAACCAGCGCTTGACCGAGATTTACAGTGATCTGGACTTCACCAACGCCTTTGGTAAGGCCGATGATACCCTCACTACCGCTGCACGCAGCATCAGTGACCTGATCACTGTCAAGGGTGTCATCAACCTCGACTTCAACGATGTGAACACAACCCTGCGCAATGGTGGTGCCGCAATCATCAGCTCGGGTTACGGAACCGGTGAACGCCGTGTGACCAAGGCTATTGAGGATGCCCTTGAATCACCCTTGCTCAAGAATAGAGACGTATATGGCTCTCACAAAATCTTGATGAACGTTTACTTCAACCCCAATAGTGGCTCGCCGCTGCTGATGAAGGAACTGAACGAGATTCAGGAATTCATGGCCAACTTTGACCAGGAGGTTGACGTCATCTGGGGTACAGCCCATGATCTGACCCTCGAAGAGCAGATCAAGGTGACCGTGCTGGCTGCGGGATTCAACGTGTCGCTTGACAAGGAGGCTCCTGTGCCTGTAGTATCGACCCGTCCTTCGATGGCTACCGCCACTCCTTCGATGTCTGATTCTGACCGCCTGAAGAAAGAGTATGGCGACAAGGCCATCAGCAACCTTACCCTCAAGCAGCTCAGCGCACGTTACATCGTGCTCACTCCCGACGAAATGGATGATGACGACGTCATCGACATGATCGAGAAGACTCCTACCTATAAGCGCAAGCCCGACTTCCGCAACCAGATCAAGGAACGTCAGCAGGCCGTCAGCCAGGAACGACCCGTCGAGGTGCCCAAGATGACCAGGCGCAGTGGTAATGGGGATTCCCAGACCATCGACTTTGGCGAAGGTTAATAAGTGGATAATTGAGAGATAGAATACTATGAGCATTTTTGATCAAGTAAACAACGGCATCAAGGAGGCTATGAAGGCCCATGACAAGGGACGGCTCGAGGCCCTGAGGGGCATTAAGGCAGAGTTCCTGCTTGTCAAGACCGCGCCGGGTAACAATGGCGAAGTCAGTGACGAGAATGCTCTGAAGGTGCTCATCCGCATGGCCAAGCAGCGCAAAGAGAGCGCACAGATCTATGTAGACCAGCAACGTCAAGACCTGGCCGATGTGGAGCTGTTGCAGGCTGCAGTGATCGAGGAATTCCTGCCCAAGCAGATGAATGACGAGGAACTCACCGCACACGTCAAGCACATCATCGAGCAGGCTGGAGCCACCAGCATGAAGGATATGGGCAAGGTCATGGGTATTGCCACCAAGCAATTGGCGGGTCGTGCCGAGGGCCGAGCCATCAGTGCCAAGGTAAAAGAACTCTTAAATTCGTAATCATTTAACTAACTAGGGACTAGAAACCATAAACTAGAAACTGATGCTGACATTACAACTCATCAACCAGGACCCCGAGGATGTGATTCGTCGCCTTGCCGTCAAGCAGTTTGACGGACGAGAGCCCATCATGCGCATCGTGGAACTGGATAAGCAGCGCCGAGCACTGCAGAAACAACGCGACGACAATGCCGCTGTACTCAATAAGATGGCCGCTCAGATTGGTGCCCTCATGAAACAGGGAAACCGTGAAGAGGCCGAAAACGTCAAGGCCCAGGTGGCAGGCCTCAAGACCGCCAACAAGGAGATTGACGATAACCTGACAGCTGCTCAGGACGAGATCACCAACATCCTGCTGAGTGTGCCCAATGTTCCCTATAGCGGCGTGCCTGAGGGCAAGACAGCCGAGGACAATGTGGTCGAGAAGACAGGTGGGAAGATGCCTGAGCTGCCTCAAGACGCATTGCCCCACTGGGATCTGGCCAAGAAATACAATCTCATCGATTTTGACCTGGGTGTGAAAATCACCGGAGCGGGCTTCCCCGTCTATGTGGGCAAGGGTGCACGTTTGCAGCGCGCCTTGGTCCAGTTCTTCCTCGATGAGGCTGGCAAGGCTGGATATGTGGAGGTTGAACCGCCCTTCGTGGTCAACGAGGCATCCGGACTGGGAACAGGTCAGTTACCCGACAAGGAGGGACAGATGTATCACTGTCAAGTGGACAACTTCTATCTGATACCCACTGCCGAGGTCCCTGTGACCAACATGTACCGTGACGTTATCATCCCCCAGGAGGAACTGCCCAAGAAGAATTGCGCTTTTTCGGCATGCTTCCGTCGTGAGGCCGGTTCCTATGGCAAGGACGTGCGTGGTTTGAACCGTCTTCACCAGTTCGACAAGGTCGAGATCGTGCGCATCGAGAAACCCGAGAATTCCTATGCCGCCCTCGAGGAAATGAAGGATCATGTCCAGGGTCTGCTCGACAAACTCGAGTTGCCGTGGCACATCCTGCGCCTGTGCGGTGGTGACATGAGCTTTACCAGTGCCATCACCTTCGACTTTGAGGTGTGGTCAGCAGCACAGCAGCGTTGGCTCGAGGTGAGCAGCGTCTCCAACTTCGAGACCTATCAGGCCAACCGCCTCAAGTGCCGCTACCGTGGCGACGACAAGAAGACGCACCTGTGCCACACCCTAAACGGGTCGGCACTGGCTTTGCCCCGCATTGTTGCCGCTCTGCTCGAGAACAACCAGACGCCCGAGGGCATCCGCATCCCTGCCGCCCTGCAGCGTTACACTGGCTTTGACATCATTGACTAACGTCGAGATACATTATTAATATATAGTAAAGGCACTGTCCGCGCGATGAGGGTAGTGCCTTTATTGAAAAAGACCAGCAACTATGGCACAAAGAAAAGCATGGCTTGACTATATTAAATTGATAGCAATGACTCTGGTGGTTGTTTATCACACGCCGCCGCGCTATGACACTGCTCATGAGGCTGCGCTGTTCAATATGGGGGCCCCTGTGTTTTTCTTTGCTGCCGGTTACCTGTTTAATGTCTCGCGGCAACAGGGATTCTTCAAGTTTCTTCTTCACCGCGCACGGCAAATCCTGGTGCCATACACAACATTTTTCATCATTTTTTATGCACTATGGCTTGTCGTGGGGCGCCGCATGGCTGGCCCTGAAGAACAAGCGATAGACACGCTCACCCCTTTGTGGCAATTCATCAAGGGAACGCCTGACATCGTCTTGGGACCATTCTGGTTTCTTGCCGCGATGTTTACCATGCAGGTGATATATTATCCCGTCAGGCGTTATTTGAAAGGACGATGGCCGTTACTCGTAGCGGTGTTGCTGAGTCTTTCACTTTTTGTCATACCCGATGTGCCCTGCGTCAGATATTGGAACCTTGACCGCGCCTTACTCTATATGCCCCTGTATGCGCTGGGCAATTGTTGTCGTGACTTGGTGGACAAGTTCACATTTGCCAGTGTGAGCCGCTCGATATCATGGATTGTGCTTGCGGCATTGGGCCTTGGCTTCCTTGTCGTGGCGCCGTTGTCAATCAATCGTGATGTGGCATACGTTCTTGCCCCCGAGGCCGTTATACTGGTTCTGCCCTTTTATACCGCGATCAGCAAGTGGCTGGAGGAACATGTGGAAAACAGCCGGATCGCCCAAACGGTAGCCATTACGGGTATCACATATCTTGCCTTGCAAAACTACCTCATCGGGGTCATCAAGATGATGGTGTCGCGCGTGTGCGGTCCTGCAGTTTTTGATGACAATATCGTGCTGAAGATAGTCATAGCGCTTGCTGTTATGGTCGTTCTTTACCCCATGGCCGTGCTGATAGAACGTTACCTGCCTTTCCTGCTGGGCAAGCGTTACGGCTCCAGATAGGTAGTCGCGCGCTATGCCAAGAGGCTAAAATGTGGGGTTTAAGACCATAGTCTCAAGACTTTTTACTAATTTTGCACTTTGGAACAAAACAATATCAAATAATAGGGTATAAAATGAATGTACTTGAATTAAGCGAACAAGAGATTATTCGCCGCAATAGCTTGGAGCAGTTGAGGGCAATGGGTATCAATCCTTATCCTGCCGACGAGTATGTGGTGAACGCATATAGTGACGATGTTGTTGCTAACTTCATCGACGAAGCAGAGCCACGCCAGGTGAGCATTGCGGGACGTATGATGAACCGCCGCATCATGGGCAAGGCCTCATTCTTTGAGCTGCAAGATTCCAGAGGGCGTGTGCAGGTGTACGTGAGCCGCGATGACTTGTGCCCCGACGAGAACAAGGATTTGTATAACATCGTCTTCAAGAAGTTGCTCGACATGGGCGACTTTGTCGGCGTGCAGGGCTTCGTCTTCCGTACTCAAACCGGCGAGATCAGTGTTCACGCCCAGTCGCTCAAGCTGCTGAGCAAGTCGCTCAAGCCGCTGCCTGTTGTTAAGCAGAAGGATGGTGTTACCTATGACGCCTTTGAAGATCCCGAGTTGCGCTACCGCCAACGCTATGTCGACCTAGTGGTCAACAAGGGTGTGAAGGAAACCTTCTTGAAGCGCGCTCTGGTAGTCAAGACAATGCGTCAGGTGCTGGATGATGCTGGATATACCGAGGTGGAGACACCCACCTTGCAGGCAATCGCGGGTGGTGCGACTGCACGTCCGTTTATCACCCACTTTAATGCATTGAATATCCAGATGTATATGCGCATTGCCACCGAGCTCTACCTCAAGCGACTGATCGTGGGTGGGTTTGAAGGTGTGTACGAAATCGGCAAGAACTTCCGCAACGAGGGCATGGACCGCAACCACAACCCTGAATTCACTTGCATGGAGCTCTACGTTCAGTACAAGGACTATAACTGGATGATGTCGTTCACCGAGCAGCTGCTCGAGACCATCTGCACCGCAGTCAATGGCAAACCCGAGACCGAAATCGACGGCCAGGTCATCAGCTTCAAGGCACCCTATCGCCGGCTTCCCATCCTTGATGCCATCAAGGAGAAAACCGGCTATGACCTTGAGGGAAAGAGCGAAGACGAGATTCGCGATGTGTGCAAGAAGCTCAACCTTGAGATTGACGACACAATGGGCAAGGGCAAGTTGATTGACGAGATCTTTGGTGAATTCTGTGAGGGAACCTTCATCCAGCCGACTTTCATCATCGATTATCCCGTTGAAATGTCTCCGCTCACCAAGATGCACCGCAGCAAGCCCGGCCTGACCGAACGCTTCGAACTGATGGTCAACGGTAAAGAGCTCGCTAATGCCTATAGCGAGTTGAACGATCCCATCGATCAGGAAGAGCGTTTCAAGGAGCAGATGCGCCTGGCCGACAAGGGTGATGACGAGGCCATGATCATCGATCAGGACTTCTTGCGTGCTCTGCAATACGGCATGCCCCCCACGAGCGGTATCGGCATCGGCATCGACCGCTTGGTGATGCTCATGACAGGCAACAGCTATATCCAGGATGTGCTGCTGTTCCCGCAGATGCGTCCCGAGAAAGTGCCCGCCCGTGACAAGGTCGAGGCATTCACTGCTCTGGGCATCCCCGAGGAATGGGTCGCTCCCATCCAGAAGGCTGGCTTCTTGACAGTTGCCGCTTTGGGGGCACTGGAGAAACCCGGCAAACTCTTCCAGGATTTGTTAGACATTAACAAGAAATATAAACTTGGCTATAAAGTACCCGTCGTTGACGAGGTTAAGAAATGGGTCGAAGCTGCCGCAACGCAGCAAGATGCCCAGTAAGGATATTGCTGGTTTATTATTCCGGAACAAGGGACAGGAATTGCTTAATAATGGGCACATTCCTGTCCTGTTTCTCATTTGTAATTTGCAATTTTTAAGAAACTTTTTCTCATCTTCTCGAGGGCAAAAAGACATTTTTCTCGTTATTATTTTATACCTTTGGCATTTGATTCAGTGGGCTTTATGTGGAAGTGCTACATATCTCGCTGTGAATCAATGTGTTGGAATATAATAATAGATAAATAATTACGCGATATGTTAAAAAAACATCTGATTTTCTTGATGCTTGCAGTGATGGCTGTTGTCACCGCTAATGCTGGAACTTGGAAGTTGCATAACTACTATGTGACAGCCAAGATTCAGAATGTCTATGACACAGGTAACAAGATTTACTACTTGAACAGCAATCGTTTGTTTCAGTTTGATAAAACAACCCTTGAAACAGTAGCATTAACCAAGCAGAACATTTTGTCAGATAACCAGATCTCGCAGATTTATTACGATTGGGAGAACAAGTTGCTTTTTGTAGCTTATTTGAGCTCTAATATCGATATCATCGACGAGAATGGGGCGGTGTCAAACGTCAGTGGAATCAAGGACGTGATTGTCAGGGTCCATGACTATGCCGTCGCATCTGGTGAGGTGACATCTTATGTGGGAAAGACAATCAACGACATCACTTTTGCCAATGGAAAGGCCTATGTCGCCATCGGTTATGGTTATGTCATCATTGATGAGGCCACTAAGAGCATTAAGAAGAGTTACGATATGGGTGAAGCGATCACGATTAATTCAGTAGCGATGGTTGGAGATAAATTGGTGATTCTCTCTGGTCGCAACTGCTATTATGGTGATCCTAATGACGAAAACCCCACTACGACATTCAATAAAATTCCGGGTAACTATGGTGGTGCAAAGTTGTACCCGGTGAATGAGAACACTACATTCCTGCTGGCGTCTCAGTTGTCTTACATCGATTTCTCGGAAGCCGAACCGGCACCCAAGGCCCTGGTCAATGCCGAAGCCACAATTGTACAGAAATCACCCACAGGATATATCGCTAACTTTGCGGGTAAGGCTTACTATTATACAATCGATGCCACCGGCCACACTGCTACCAAGGCTTCCTCTGTTATCGGTTTTGCCACGTCCGATCCCAATGGTGACGGCACTGTATGGCTCGATGATGCCAATGGTATTCACATCAAGGGCTCAACCACTTATTATAAAGTGAACTCAATCACCACCGATCAGCCCTACTGGTTGAAGTATAACGCGGCTATGGATGTGCTCTTTGCGGCTGTCTCGGGCCCGATTTCACGAATCAACAGCAATAAATCATCAACGCCCAACGTCATCAATACTTATGACGGAACGACTTGGAGCAATGCAACAGCCTACTCTGGCAGCTATACAGTCGGTTATGGCTTTGAGTTCAGCCCGCTGGACCCGACAACCTATGTGCGTGGCAGCTGGTCCAAGGGTATTTATAAAGTAAAGGATAATACGGTAGTGACAAACTATACCACTAATAATGCAAAGATAGGTACTTACAAGCCGACGCTCGCGTTTGATAAATACGGCAACATGTGGTCGGTTTGCTCCTATAATAATCCTACTGCTCCTGTGAGCGTGCTTCCGGCCGATAAGTTTGCCTTAACGACGGCAAACAAGGATGACTGGTTTGTTCCAAGTGGTCTTTTGGCACTTAATACCCAGACGATGCAGCGTTCACGCTTTATTATTTCCAAGAAGAACAATGTGAAAATCTATTGCGATGGTGAGTTCCCCAACAGCAATGGTGCGGGCCACTTCTACTTCTGGGACAATGGCAATGTGGATCCTACTGTGGACACCTATCGCCTGGCCGATGTCACCAGTTTTGTTGATCAGGAAGAAAAGCAAGTGAGCTGGACCTATGTCAATCACATGGAACAGGACAAGGATGGCTTGATCTGGGTTGGCCACACGACAGGTTTATTCATCTTTGATCCCGAACAGGCTTTTGAACTCAGGCCTAAGGCAATCCATCCCTTTGTGACCAAGTTCAGTGAGGGTACCGGATACCTGTGTGAGAACTTCAGTGTATATGACATCGGTGTTGACCGCGACAACAATAAGTGGATTGCTAGTGATGACGGTGTGTATTTTGTATCACCCGATGGCACCGAGGTGTTTAATCACTTCACGCTTGAGAATAGCGACTTGCCCAGCAATATTGTTTACAGCGTGGAGTGTGACACGATTAATGACCGCGTGTACATCTACACCGACAATGGCTTCGCTGAGTACATCTCCACTGGCGATGCCGCTTGCCTCAACTTTGATAATGTTTATGCCTTCCCCAATCCCATTGAGCCCGATTTCACAGGCATGGTTAAAATCGCCAATTTGATGGAGGATTCTTATGTGACCATTACCAACCGTGAGGGTAACGTGGTCGCCCAGATGGGACCTGTGATGGGTTGCGCTTTGTGGGATGGCAGCGATGCCAGTGGTGAGCGGGTGCCGACCGGTATTTACAAGGTCTATGCTGCTCAGGGTGCTCAACCTGCCACGTCAGGTGAGCCGTTGACAACCATCATGGTGATCAAGTAATCATTATATGGAAATCGTCTACAATCAGGAAGGCAAGCGGTGATGCGGGCCTTCTTGATTGTAAATGGCGGTTAACATCCTGTGAAACCTCCCTTCAAGTGGCAGCTGCTTTTTATGAATCATCTATGCCAATAAGAAAAAGATAAGACATGCTTTTTAACTCTTTTACTTTTATCATCTTCCTGCCAGTTGTATTCTTGCTCTACTGGTTTGTTTTCAAGGGGCTGAAGTGGCAGAATTTCTTTGTCCTGGTGGCAAGTTATATCTTCTATGGTTGGTGGGATTGGCGTTTCCTTATCCTGATTGTCATCACTTCATTGAGCAGCTATGTTTGCGGCCTGCTCATCCCGCGTTATGAGGGCCGCCGCAATATCCAGAAGGCTATCAGCGCATTCAATATCATCTTGAGCTTGGGCATTCTTGCCGTGTTCAAGTACTACAATTTCTTTGTTGAGAATTTTGATGTGCTGCTAAGGCAGTTCGGGCTCACGGTGGACTGGCCCACGATGTACATTATATTGCCTGTCGGTATCAGTTTCTACACCTTCCAGGCATTGAGTTACTCGATTGATGTTTATTCGCGCAAGATAGAGCCTACTAAGGACATAATTGCCTTTTTCTCATTCATCAGTTTCTTCCCGCAACTGGTCGCAGGTCCTATCGAGCGGGCCACCAATCTGTTGCCGCAGATGCTGAACAAGCGCACCTTTAATTATGCGGCGGCTGTCGACGGGTCGCGGCAGATGCTGTGGGGTTTCTTCAAGAAACTGATCATTGCCGACGGTTGCGGCGACGTGGTCAATCGTGCCTGGGCCGACATGGACAGCACGACTGGTCTGGGGCTGTTTGTCTGCACGATTTTGTTCTCTTTCCAGATCTATGCCGACTTTTCGGGTTATAGCGATATCGCCATTGGCTGCGCCAAGTTGTTTGGC
>Ga0310691_10008295_pt1 | contig 10693 bp, 5 predicted proteins | sample 176DNAGHGlowgp2_FD_203887 | JGI IMG/M metagenome (GOLD analysis project Ga0310691, IMG submission 203887) | Sheep rumen microbial communities from Palmerston North, Manawatu-Wanganui, New Zealand - 1766 DNA GHGlow gp2 (v2) (version 2) | ecosystem: Host-associated > Mammals > Digestive system >... | reverse complement strand
TCATTTTTGTGAGGTCTAAGCCGGTTTTTTTTAGAGTACGCCGGATAGCTTCCCTGCTGATGGGTTCATCCAAGATGACTTTCATCTCATCTTCGAGTAAACGGATTGTCCATCGGCTATGACCGGCAGGTACTGGTCCGCAGGCAATTTCTATGAGCCTTGCTTCTGTTCGACCATCGACCTTGCGCCTTGCCTGATCAGAATTAACACTACGTTTTCTGGCAAGTGCGGAATCAATTCCGCCTTCCGAAAAGTTTTTTACAAGCGTTGCTATTGTGGCTCTGCTTACTCCGTAAGCATCAATACATTGATCATATGACATTGCAGGTGGATGATTTTCATCCAATGCGATTAAAACGCGGCAACGGTTTGCGGTAGTCTGATTGGTATCCTTCTTCTTGATGATACCTTTCAGTCGTTTAACATCGGCATCTGATAGTTGAACACGATTCTTCTTTGGACGAGCCATTGAGTAACCTCCGTATATACTGTTATCATCAACAATTACAGTATAACATAGGTTGTACAATAGTTCAATTGTCAATGTGTCAATACACTAGGCTAAAGATAGTGAGAAGTAAGTGGAGGGGAATTATGAGTAAAATGAAGAAAACTATAAAAAAACTAGGCACACTTATTATTGTAAGTATCATGTTAATTTCATCATCCATATATGTAACAGCTGTTGAGAATGATGATAATTCTCAAGAAGAGTTAGGCACGGAGGAAGTGACTACAAATGAAAATACAGAAGTATTAGAGGTGAATGTGATTGATGATGAAGAGCAAGATGTGGATGGAGTTTCGTATAATCCAGAAGCAGCGAGATCCTATGCATATAATAACTACGTATCTATGGGGAAAACGCCTTGTGATCAATTTGTAGCAAAATGTTTAAGGAATGGCGGTATAGATATTTCTGAAAGTCCAGGAGGTGTGTCTGCACTAAGATCTAAACTACAGGGATTAGGTTTTCAGTTATCATCAGAATTAAACTACGACTCAAGGACTGCCCCGGACGGGTATAGACATTTATATACATCGAATAATAGTGACATTGCAGTGGGAGATGTATTGATCTTTTCGGGTAAAGCGAATGACCCATCACCAGCACATGCGGCACTTGTTACAAGTATAACTAGTAGTGGAGAGGTGAAAATAACGCATGTAAATATAAAAAATGGTAGTGGAGTAGTTCAGGGATATAAGGATTTTTACGCTGATTGTGGATGGCCGTATGTCTGCTGTTTGCATTATTCTTCGAGTTCAGGAACCTCAGATATAACTAATACTGATGCGACATATAGTGGTTTGAGTGGAACGGATGTTACTATTGTGAGTACAATAAATAATCCGAATGGTGAACTGATTAATAAAGCGGGATTTTGGATTGCTATGAAGGATTCACCTAAAAATCATATAATTGATTATGTGGAGGATGCTAGCGTTACTGATACATATTTTTGGCAATGGTATACGATGTCGGAAAAAGGGGTAACATTGCAACCGGGCGTAGAATATGTGTTTCAATTATGGGTTGAGGCAAATGGTGTACGAGCAGAAAGCCCTATTGGATCAGTAAAAGCCATTTCATCTTCCAGTATAACGAATACAGATCCAACATATAGTGATTTGAGCGGGACGGATGTTACCATTGTAAGTACAATAAATAATCCGAATGGTGAATTGATTAATAAAGCGGGATTTTGGATTGCTATGAAGGATTCGCCTAAAAATCATATAATTGATTATGTGGAGAATGCTAACGTGACTGATACACATTTTTGGCAGTGGTATACGATGTCGGAAAAAGGGGTAATATTGCAACCTGGAGTAGAATATGTATTTCAGTTATGGGTTGAGGCAAATGGTGTACGAGCAGAAAGTCCTATAGGAATTGTAAAAACGAATGGAATATATGATGTAGAAAATCCAGTAATAACAGATGTAAAAATTGAGAATTTGACAAAGGCTGGCTATGATGTTTCTTGTGTTGTAACTGATAATGTTGGTGTTACTTCAGTGAAGTTTGAATCATGGACTGTAAACAATGGGGATGATGATGTTGTTGTTTGTGATGGTGTGTTTGATAAGGCTAGCAACAGATGGTATGGTCATGTGAATGTTTCAGAACATAATGGAGAAGTTGGTAATTATAAAAATCGGATTACTGCTTATGATGCTTGTCAAAATTCAGCAAATACTTTAACTGAGGATGTTTTTGTGGGAGATAATGGAAAGGATTCATCAAGTAGCAGCAGTAAAGATAGTTCGTCTTCAAGCAGTAAAAGTGGTTCTTCCTCAAGTAGTAAAGATAGGATATTGGATGATAAGGTTGATACATCTTCAATGGAAAAAGTCACAAGTGCTTCCGGAACCACATTTTTCGTCGGGGATAGTTTAGTTGTCGACCTGGTGGGAATTGATTCGGAAAAACTACATGTTAAGGGTAGGGCCGGAAGTTACAAGGTTGTTACTGATTTGGTCAGTGGTAAGCGTGTAGGCGTGGTTACAGCCATGAAAAAAGGTACAGTGAAATTGTATACTGTTAACGGGAAAAAGAAAACAACAGCATGTGTTCTTAAAGCTGAACAGCCTAAGATCAAAAAATCACTAAAATTGAAGATGGGTAAATCGAAAAAATTGAAAATCTCTGGCACAAAGATTAAGCCGGACACTTGGGTATCATCAGATCAGAGTATTATATCTGTAAATAGTGATGGAACTATAACTGCCAAGAAAGCAGGTACAGCAATAGTTACAGCGACTATAGGAAAGCACAGTTTTAACTGTAACGTAATAGTAAAATGATATGATTTGAGGGGAAGTTTTTCTCTCTAATTGAGCTTGAATGATTACAGTACGGCGCAGGCGCTTATGACTCCTGTGCCGTATTGCTTTTATCATAACCTGTCCTTCCAGTATTGTATGCATCTTTTCCGGATATTATTCTATTTTTCATCACTGATGATGCCATTATATGCATTTTTAATGACGGAACTGTTAATGATCAGAGCGGCGCTGAATAAATCGTTTGCAGAAAGGAATCTTTTTAACAGTGTTTTTTGCAAGCCCTTTCTACATTTTTATTTTACAATAAACATGCGTTTTTCATTCAGTACGGGATTTGAAAAAGGAGTTTTTGAAGAAGATCAAAGAAAAAGAATTTTTATAGATAGTTTTGTGAATGAAGGAGAGGTGATTCGCCTCTTCTTTATTTTTGTCTTTGGGGGACGTTTGATTTGCTTGATTAAAAAGCCGATAAGTTTGATTTGGAAGTTTTTTATAAATAAAATGTACAATTTTTGTTTTGAGTATATATTTTTACCTATATAATTATAGACATTAACTATATTTTTGTGATAAAATGACGATGAATGCTTTTTTGCGGGGTGTAAGAGGTATTCAGCATTAAAGCGACAAGATTTGTAAAGGAGGGGAGCGTTGTGAAGAAATATGGTGTTTTAAGAAAGATAATTGCGGTGATTTTAGTGCTGGCGATGATTATCGGAGTCGATAGTTTTTCTGTGCTGGCGGAGGAAGAATCTGTAGAAGAATCATTTGAAGAAAGTGTGGGAGATGTTTCTGATAGTGAAACGGATGAAACAGATATCGTTGTTAATGAAAAAGATGATGAAGAAAAACCAGAGGAAAAAGACTTGGGTGATGAAGAAGATGTTCTTAGTGCTGTTTCGATGTCGCAGTCAGAATATGATTCAAAAATGAATGCTTTTATTAACACTCCTAAATGGGCAAACGGGGCCAGTTGGCCGAAAAATGGATGTGTTCAGTATTCGTATGACTGGGTTAGTTATATGTATGGGTTGGATGGTCCGGCAAGAGGAGATAAGTATACAAGTATTTCAAATATAAAAGCTGGAGATGTAGTGAGAATTGGCGGTGTTCATACTTTTATCGTATTGAGTAGAAATGGAAATAATCTTTATACAGCTGAGGGAGATTTTAGTCAAAAAGTCAGAGTTACAGATTCAGCATACAGAATAAATGGTTCCACAATATATGAGAAGGTGACTAACACAAATTATTCATTTAATCATGGATATCATTATGTTGATCTTACTTCTTCACCGGCTGATACGACGCCTCCAAACATTTATGATGTTCAAGTTTATGGAACTTCAAACAATGCATTTAGGGTATCGTGTAAGATCGAAGAAGCAAGTGGACATGTGACTGTTCAATTTCCCACTTGGACTGTTGCTAATCAACAAGATGATTTAATTTGGTATGATGCAAAATTATCAGGAGACACATGGTATTGTAGTGTTAAGACCAGCGATCATAATTATGAATACGGAAACTATTGTACGGACATATATGCAACAGATAATGATGGAAATCAAAAAAAGTACACGGTTTTATATTGGGTTAGTAAGAATGAAGACGGGTCTAAACCAGTAGTTATAAGTTTTGAGGAACCATATAGTGATAAAGAAAAACCGGAAATAATCAATGCAAGAATAGATCATGTTTCAAAAGAAGGTTTTACTGTATCTTGCATTGCCAATGATAATGTGGGCGTAAATAGTGTTGCGTTTCCGGTTTGGACGGAGAATAATGGCCAAGATGATCTGATATGGCATCAAGGAACATATTATAATGGTAGATGGTCCTGTTATATTAGTGCATCAGATCATAATAACGAGGCAGGAAAGTATATTATTCATATTTATGCGTGGGATAAAGCCAATAATGAGCGGCAATTTGGTTTTAGTGTTAATCTTAATGCTGAAGCAATAGGCAGTAGGATGGCAGTAGGTGCTGGTCAGACGCTCCCGGATGGTGATTATTATATTGTCAATGGTGCGACTGTTGCAGGTGCCGGTGATGTCAGCAATTGGTTTGCGTTGGATATCGATGGGACTGATATACCTTGCGCAGCGGATGTTAATGTCCATCTTTGGAGGAATGTTTCTTTTACATCGGGGGTAAACTGTGATGTTTTCACTTTACGATATAAAGGAGATGGATTCTATGAAATAAAGCAAAAGAATACTCAAATGGCTCTTGATGTAGATGGGGGATCTAATGCGGCTACTGCTAATATAAAAATGTGGAATGCGACAGGTGATGATCCACAGTCATGGAGCATTGAAAAAGCTCCTGATATTGAAGGAAAAGGAACCGGGTTTTATTATCTTAAAGCAAGATGCAGTGGTTTTGTGGCAGATGCAGAAGGCTTGAATTCACTTGCTCCGTCAAATGGTGTTAATATTTCTCAATACCCGATTCATTCTGTCAATAACATAAATCAAAGATGGCGTTTCATCCCGGTGTCGGAAGCCACTATGGCAGATGGAAATTATCATATTGTATCTGCTATGAATAATTCAAAAGGCATTGGAATAGTAGATAAATACAGTAATGAGGAGATTTATCATAATGCTGTGATTAAATCTAATACAAATAATGAGGATGGCGTTTTTTCATTGAAATATGATAATAATGAAAAATGCTATTCAATTATACAGAGAAGTACCGGTAATTATTTAGATCTGGAAGGAGCGGGAAGACTTGCAGGATCAAGCAGAAATATCGGTGTTTGGGAAGGGAATCCGGGTGAGCACCAACATTGGATCATTAAATCTGCCGAAAATGGATATAAGTATATAGTTTCTCGCTATAATGGTGCGAATGCTATGGCATCAAATGATTCGGAGGGTGCAAATGTTTATCCGAGTTGGAATGAGTTTAATTTTACACAAAAATGGAAGTTTCTTCGTGCCGTTGACAGTGTACAAATATCAGATACAAATATAACTCTTGAGACAGGTGAAACAACTATGCTGTATGCTACGGTATTACCGGATTCTGCAGTGAATAAGTCTGTGAAATGGAGTAGTAGCAACGCTAATGTAGCAACTGTAGATTCTTATGGGTATATTACTGCAAAATCAGCCGGTACAGCAGATATAACAGTGGAGACGGTGGATTGCGGAAAAACTGCATTATGTAAGGTGACGGTTACCTCAAATCGAAGTGATAAGGATGATTCTCCTTCCGGCGGTATAGATGAGCAATATGATGGTGAGGTTGATACTGCTCAAATGGAAAAGGTGACAAAAATGAGTGGTACCACATTTTTTGTCGGTGATAGTTTGATCATTGATTTAACCGGTATTAATCCGGAAGACTTGCGCGTCAAGGGTAAAGCAGGAAGATATAAGATTGTTAAGGATTCGGTCAGTGGAAAAAAGGTCGGTGTGATTACAGCTATAAAAAAAGGTACTGTGAAATTATATACTCTCAATGGGAAAAAGAAAAGAACAGCCTGTGTCCTTAAGGCTGAACGACCTAAATTGAAATCGACGCTAAAACTAAAAAGGGGAAAGGTAAAGAAACTTAAAGTTTCGGGAACAAAACTCGCTCCGGATAGTTGGAGTTCGTCGAAAGAAGAGGTTGTTTCTGTTAAAAGTAATGGAACTGTGATTGCTAATAAACCGGGCAAATCTTATGTTACAGCTACGATTGGCACGCATACGTTTACTTGTGTTGTTACGGTAATTTAAGGTAACGCGGTGTATTTAGGGGTGCGTATATCCGTTTTGTGATATACGCACCTAATTTTATTGTGAATTAGAAGAGGTATTTTGGATTATATAGAATTATAAGATTTGTAAAGGAGGGGATTGTTGTGAAGAAATATGATATTTTAAGAAAGATAATTGCGGTGATTTTAGTGCTGGCGATGATTATCGGAGTCGATAGTTTTTCTGTGCTGGCGGAGGAAGAATCTGTAGAAGAATCATTTGAAGAAAGTGTGGGAGATGTTTCTGATATTGAAACGGATGAAACAGATATCGTTGTTAATAAAAAAGGTGATGAAGAAGATGTTCTTGGTGTTGTTTCGATGTCGCAGTCAGAGTATGATTCAAAAATGAATGCTTTTATTAATGATAGTAGATGGAAGGATGGAACTAGTTGGAAGAATGAAACAGAAACAGATCATGGGGAGAATAGTAAGCTTGGACCAGGTAAAGCTTGGAGTTGTATCGCTTATGCGTATGATTTTGTTAAATATATGTATAATTTGGATGGAGTTGCATCTGGTCAGAAATATAACGGTACATCGTCAATTAAAGCAGGTGATACTATAAGAATTAATGGTAGACATACATTTGTTGTTTTGGGAAGAAACGGAAATAATTTGTATACGGCTGAAGGTTCCTATAGCAACAGAGTTTGGGTTTCGGATTCAATATATAAAATTGTAGATAACAATACGATTAGTAGGGAAAGCACGAATTATACGATGTCTTATGGTTATCATTATGTTGATCTTACATCAGGAACCAGTGATACTACGGCAGATATTTCCTTGTGGGGAATTAATGATGGCGATACATTCAGTGGAACCGTAAAACTACGGGCAAAAAGATCTGACAGTCTAGATAATCATTATGCTGTGTTTTATATAGATGATGTGGTGATTACCGGATATCTGTCGGCGGATAGTAATGGATTTTTCAGTGTGGAGGTAAATACAACAAATTATTCAAATGGAAATCATAAACTGAGTATATATTACGCAAATACATATGCAGGGGATTGGGATACCAGAACTATTGTCTTTTCGAATGATAATGGTGGAAATTCTGATGTTGGTAATCATAATGCGGTGATCTGTTTGGAGTCTGTTACAAGTGAACTGGATCGTGTAACAGTAAAAGGCTGGGCATATGATCCAGATAGTCCGAGTGAGTCTATTCAAGTTTATGCATATACCGATAATGGTTCTGTTAATCAGGAAGAATATGACCTGGGATTGACAAATATTTATAATGCCGATGTAAATAATAAGTATGGACTTACCGGATATCATGCGTTTTGTGGTACTTTTTCTACAAAGAAAATCGGTACAGTTAAGATAAGTGTACATGCAGTCGGCATAGGCCAGGGCTATTGGGATGCAAAGGAGGCATATATATATATTGAAAGTAAGGAAGAATATAGTAACAAGCACAGTGCTAGAATATTCATTGATAAAATATCCGGTGGCGTAAAAGAAGTCACGGTATCTGGTTGGGCATATGATCCTGATATTCCAAGTGAACCGGTTGAAGTTCAGGCTTGGATAGAAAATAATTGTTATTATTCTGGAAAAACTAATATATATTTGAGTTCGATTAATTCGACGTATGGTTTGACCGGATATCATGGGTTTAACATTACATTTCCAGTTAATGATAAGACCGGAAATAGGAATGTAGATATGAAAGCGGTTAATCTTGATAAGGGTTATTGGGGATCGGTGACACAGAGTTGTTATATCCTTGAGGATAAAGAGTCTTCAAGTAGTAGTACTAAAGGAGGTTCTTCTTCAAGCAGTAAAGATTTGACATTGGATGATAAGGTTGATACATCTTCCGTGGAAAAAGTAAAAAGTAAATCAGGAACAACATTTTTTGTTGGGGATAGTTTGATTGTTGACCTGACAGGAATTGATCCGGAGAAAATACACGTTAAGGGTAGAGCAGGAAGATACGAGGTAGTTACTGATTCGGTTAGTGGTAAACGTGTAGGTGTGGTTTCAGCTTTGAAGAAAGGAACAGTGAAACTGTATACGCTTGATGGGAAAAAGAAAAAAACCGTCTGGGTTCTTAAGGCGGAAAGTCCTAAATTGAAGTCAACATTAAAACTGAAAAAGGGTAAAGCGAAGAAACTTAAAGTGTCAGGTACAAAACTTACTCCGGATAGTTGGAGTTCGTCGAAAGAAGAGGTTGTTTCTGTTAAAAAGGATGGAACTGTGGTTGCTAAAACGCCGGGAAAATCTTATGTTAAGGCAACGATTGGCACGCATACCTTTACTTGTATTGTTACGGTGATTTAAAGATATTTTAAGTTTATTGTGATGAGGGAGAATAAAGATTAGACAGATGAAATGGAAAATTGTATTGATTTTTATAATGGTAGGTCTTTGCGGATGTGGAAGTGACACATCTAAAAATGAGTCGGCTGTTGAAACTCAGGGGAATGATAAATCTGCACAGATAAGCAGTATAGAGAAGGAGGAATCCAAGCCGGAGGCTGAAGTGAAGATGGAGCAAAAAGAGGAGGCTCCGGATTCGGGTCAGCTTTTGATGGATTATTATCAGGATGAGATCATTTCTAAAAGGGGAAAGATTAAGAATTATGAGCTGACTGCGGGATATGTGCGAAGAGAATTGGAGCCTGTGTATGATAGCGAGTGGGTATCTTTTACTCAAGTGGATGTGGGAGACTATTCAGGCGAAGAGGGTGTTCTTGCGATGGAACTCACCGACATGGATTCAGATGGATCAGATGAAATGGTGGTCTTTTACAGAGAAAAAGATAAAGTTTCAGATTGGCTTTATAAGAATGAAGAGATAGAAACGTGGAAAACCGGTGTTGAGGTTTTTTATGTTGATGATGGTGAGGTTAAATCTTCCGGGGCTGTGATTCTGGATGAGATAAACAGTAATGATGAAAACAGGTTTTCTAATTACAGAGCCTCTAGCGTGGAGGCTAGATTTTATTATGCAGAATTAGCAGATGGAAAGAGGGGCGTGGCAGTAAATTCTATTTTCGGACCGCCGATGTGGGCTGATGGCATAAGAGTATATCTGGCTGTTTATTCTTATGAAGATCATCAGTTGAAGGAAGTGGGGTATGAAGCGGTAGAAGGATCTGATATAGGAGAATATGTTGGTTATGATGTGGTAAAGAAGGCAGGTTTTGATCATACAGTTAAAAAATGGAAGGATGTATCGGAGGGTGATTATATTGAGGATTTCTTTTTGCCTGAAGATGAACCTGCTGTAAAAGAAGTTTTCAGATATGAGACAGTGAATAATATGGACTGGGATGCATCATCGGGATTATATGAAAATGATCCAAAATATAATATAAAGGATTATCATATGAATCTGGAAGTCTATGGTGTTTTTCAGGGAATGAGATCATTATCGGAGCTGGGTGGACACTCGGAAGTGACCAAGGATGAAGATGCGTCATCGGATGTGCCCATGTCCGGGAAGACGGAAGAGACTGCGTATGGCAATAGAATATTCATACCGGATGGGTTCGTCGATATTACTGAGTATTATGATGGATATGAAAGTAACAATGCTGCCGGTGGGGTTACGTGGACTTTGTATAATGAGCAGCTGGATATGACTATTGATATAAGTGAATATCCCTATCCATTAGTGTATGATATGGATGGTTTTCCGAATCAGGTTTTGATGGGTGAGTATGATTTTTACCGTCAGTCATATGGTGAGACGGACCTTAATGAAGCAGAGGGTTATTTTATTACTGTATGGTCTGATACCGGGAATAAAAAGAATAAGCTTAAGTATATAGTGGATAATATCTGTCACACCGTCACAGTTACGTATCCTGAAAATAAGGAGCAGGAATATTCTGCTATAAGGGATAAGGTGATAAACAGCTTTGAGGTCGTTGGTCAATAGCTTTTGGAGAGGTGGATATGAATTCTGGACAGTTAATATTCTATGTGTTGTTAATAGTAGCTTTTGTATATTTATTGAAGCTACTAATACAAAAAAGGAAGACACACTTGAATGAACCGATGGAGAAGGAAGCAACGGATAATGAAAATGTCGAAAGCCTTTTTCAGGAAGGAAAGAGCTTGCTTTCATCGCCCGGAAGCACTCCGGAAGATAAGAAAAACGGTTTAGAAAAATTG
>Ga0310691_10008294_pt1 | contig 10694 bp, 7 predicted proteins | sample 176DNAGHGlowgp2_FD_203887 | JGI IMG/M metagenome (GOLD analysis project Ga0310691, IMG submission 203887) | Sheep rumen microbial communities from Palmerston North, Manawatu-Wanganui, New Zealand - 1766 DNA GHGlow gp2 (v2) (version 2) | ecosystem: Host-associated > Mammals > Digestive system >... | reverse complement strand
ATAACCCTCGGCGACAATGGCCAGGTCGATGCACTCGGTGATGTCGGGAACGCCGTCAAGAGGCCCCTCGGTGGGCGTGTAGTCACGCTTGCCGGGCTGGTCAGCGAGTTTTTCATCGGCAGGCAGTGTCTTGCCTTTCCAGATGTAGTGATAGGGAATGCCGTTGTCACCGATGTGACGGATGAGGATGTCGGCAGGGTCAACGGTATGGGTCAGGCTGGTCACCACCTTGCCGTGAAAATCCACGAGCGAGACGGTCACGTCAACGGGCTGCTTGGGCATGGGCACATTGTAGCTCGTGGCAAATGCCTTGCTCACCCGGGTAGCCTCCTCGGTCGCCAGCCACTCCTGGAACAGCGTCGAGAAAGTGTGGACAAACAGTGTGGTGCCACTGGCATGGTCCTTGACCTGAATCTGGCCGTTTCCCTTCAGGGGGACATCGGCAAGACGGCTCTTGCGGCCAGCCCACTGCGGGGTGACACACATCTGCTCCAGATAAATCTGCTGGGCATCATGATTGCCGGCAAAGATGTAATCGAGCCGCAACGTGCGCCCGTCAAAGAAATCGTCAAACTGCTGTGCCATCGCTACAAGAGCCATCATGGCAACAGATAAAGAAAAAAGGAATCTTTTCATCGTACTTGTTTTTTCTTGCAAAGATAGACATTTTTTTCTACTTTTGTGGAAAGAATAACGAGGCAATGATGGTGGAGTTGAATTTACCGGAATATGACTACAAGGTGACGAAGCGGGAGGATGGCTCATGGGCCATCTGGGACCGGTTGCGGGACCGATGGGTGGCGCTCACGCCTGAGGAGTGGGTGCGGCAGCACTTCGTGGAGTGGCTGATTACCGACAAGCAGTTTCCCGCCGCGCTGATGGGCAACGAGGTGTCGCTGACACAGAACGGCATCGCGCGCCGCTGCGACACGGTGGTCGCCGACCGCACGGGGCAGCCGCTGGTCATCGTGGAGTACAAGGCACCGAGCATCAACGTGACCCAGAAGACCTTTGACCAGATTGTGCGCTACAACATGGTGCTCAAGGCCCGCTATCTCATCGTGAGCAACGGCATGCAGCACTACTGCTGCGAGATCGATTACGGGAACAACAGTTACAGATTCCTGGAAGAGATACCCCGTTACAACGACCTGTAACGACGGGATTTGAAGAACATAAGTTTCGCAAGCAGCTCACTTGATTACCGATTAAAGAAAAAGCAGTATCTTTGCAAAACCATGAACGAAGATTACCTGGAGAAATTGAATGAACAGCAGCGGGCCGCCGTCGAGTACTGCGACGGGCCGCAGCTCGTGATTGCCGGAGCAGGATCGGGCAAGACCCGCGTGCTGACCTACAAGATTGTGCACCTGCTGCGGCAGGGTTACGAGCCCTGGCGCATCATGGCATTGACCTTCACCAACAAGGCGGCCCGCGAGATGCGTGAACGCATCGAGGCGCTCACGGGTGCGGCAACCGCCGCCCAGCTGTGGATGGGCACCTTCCACTCCATCTTCTCGCGACTGCTGCGCCGCAATGCCGACCGCATCGGCTTCAGGTCAGATTTCACCATCTACGACCAGAGTGACTCCCGCTCTCTCATCAAGCTCATTATCAAAGACATGGAACTTGATGACAAGCTCTACAAGCCAGCGACGGTACAGAACCAGATCAGCAACGCCAAGAACGCCCTGATCACACCCGAGGACTACGAGCGCAACCAGCAGCTGATGGATGCCGACCGTGACGCCATGCGTCCGGCAACGGCAGCGATCTACCGTGCCTACTGGAACCGCTGCCGCATCGCCGGGGCGATGGACTTTGACGACCTGCTGCTGTACACCAACATCCTGCTGCGCGACCATCCCGACGTGCTGGAGCAGTACCAGGAATTTTTCCGTTACATCCTCGTCGATGAGTACCAGGACACCAATTTCTCACAGCACCTGATTGTCTATCAACTCAACAAGAAATACAACCGCCTGTGTGTCGTGGGCGATGACGCTCAGAGCATCTACAGCTTTCGCGGGGCAAACATTGACAACATCCTGCGGCTGCAGCGGTTCTATCCCGACCTGAAGACCTTCAAGCTGGAACGCAACTACCGCTCGACCCAGACGATCACCAATGCCGCCAACAGCCTCATCGAGAAGAACCGCGGCCAGATCGCCAAGCACCTGTTCAGCAAGAACGCCGTCGGAGACCGCATCCCCGTGATCCAGTGCTTCAGCGACTATGAGGAGGCTTATGTCGTGGCCAACCAGATTGCCGCGCTCAAGGCGCGTCAAGGCGACAGCTACGAGGACTATGCGGTGCTCTACCGCACCAATGCCCAGTCGCGCGTGCTGGAGGAAGCCTTGAGCAACGGCGGCCGCCGCGACAAGCACGGCAACATGCGCAACGCCATCCCCTACCGCATCTATGGCGGACTGTCGTTCTACCAGCGCAAGGAGGTGAAAGACGCCATCTGCTACTTCAGGCTTGTCATCAACCCTGATGACGACGAGGCACTGCGCCGCGTCGTGAACTATCCCGCACGCGGCATCGGCGACACTACAGTGGGGAAAATCAACCACTGCGCCACCGCCAGCGGCGTGAGCCTGTGGCAGGTGATGAACAATGCCGAACAGTACGGGCTGAACGTGAACCGCGGCACCTTGTCCAAGCTGGAGGTGTTCGCCACGCTCATCAAGGGGCTCATCGAGCTCAACCAGAACGGCAGCGACGCCATGACTGTCGCCACCGAGACCGTCAAGCGCACCCGCATCAAGAGCGTGCTGCTGGGTGACAATTCCCCCGAGAACATCAGCCGCATCGAGAACCTGGACGAGCTGTTGAATGCCGTGAACGACTTCCAGCAAGGCAAAGAGGAGAGCGGCGACGAGCACTGCCAGATAGGCGATTTCCTTGCCGAGACCTCATTGCTCACCGACCAGGACATGAACGACCCCGACGGCGAGAAAGTCACCCTGATGACCGTTCATGCCGCCAAGGGCCTGGAATACAAGAACGTCATCATCGTGGGCGTGGAAGAGGACCTGTTCCCTAGCGCCATGAGTGCCGGATCGCTCTACCAGATTGAGGAAGAGCGGCGCCTGCTCTATGTCGCCATCACGCGAGCCGAGGTGAACTGCGTCATCACCTACGCCACGTCACGTTACCATAACGGCCAGACCAAGTCCTGTGTCATCAGCCGCTTCTTGAGGGACATCGCTCCCGAATTCCTGATGATGGGCAGCACCAACTCGTCGCCCACGCCAGCCCCCGCACGCAAGCGCACCCAATGGGACGATGACGACGACTTGGGCAGGATGCGTGACAAGTGGAACGACGAGACGCCTCGCCGGGCCGCAAGAGACACCCAGGCAAAGCCCCGGTCAGCAAGGATGGCACCGAAGCCCGCCTCACCGCCCTCACCGCTTTCCCGGCCCGCATCCCCCACCCCGCCACCGGCCGCTGTCAGCGGTGATTTCACGATTCACACGGTGGACGAGCTCAACGTCGGCAGCGAGATACTGCACCAGAGGTTTGGCCACGGCACGGTGAGCGCCATCGACACCAGCGGCAGCGATGCCAAGATCGACGTTGCCTTCAACGATGGCCAGACGCGCAAACTGCTGCTGAAATTCGCTAAGTTCCAAATCCTTTAACAACCACAATATCACAATGGAAGAATTCAAGACACCCTACTATATCGTGTATGAGGAGAAACTGCGCCGCAACATCGAGTTGATCACCGGTGTCGCCCGTCGCACAGGCGTGGACATCATCATGGCGTTCAAGGCCAATGCCCTGTGGCGCACGTTTGACGTGTTCCGCGAATACGGCATCGAGTCCACGGCAAGCTCGGTCAACGAGATGCTGCTGGCCATCGACGAGCTCAAGTGCCGCACCCACACCTATTGTCCCGCCTACACCGACGAGACCATTGATGCCTACATCGCCGGCAGCAGCCACATCACGTTTAACTCCATTGAACAATACCTGCGGTTTGCCGACCGCGTGAACCGGCACAACATCGACTGGCCCGGCGAGCAGGTGAGCTGCGGGCTGCGTGTCAACCCCATGTGCTCGGTCATCGAGACCGACATCTACAACCCGTGCTGCCCCGGCTCGCGCTTCGGCGTGCTGGCCAGCGACCTCAAGGAGTTGCCCGAGGGGATCGAAGGGTTCCATTTCCATGCCCTGTGCGAGAGTACGAGTTTTGACCTCGAGAAGGTGCTGCTGGCCTTGAAACAACAATTCGGCCGCTACCTGCCGCGCCTCAAGTGGCTCAACATGGGCGGCGGCCACCTGATGACCCGTGAGGGCTACAACATCGGCCACCTGGAGCAGGTGCTGGGTGCATTCCAGGGAGCGTATCCCAACCTGAAAATCATTCTCGAGCCCGGCAGCGCGTGGTGCTGGCAGACGGGAGACCTGGAGGCCAGCGTGGTGGATGTGGTGAGCAACAGCGGCATCAGCACTGCGATAGTGGATGCATCATTTGCCTGCCACATGCCCGATTGCCTGGAAATGCCCTACAAGCCCCGCATCACCCAAGCACTCGACGAGGTGGACCCGGCCAAGCCCACCTACCGCATGGGCGGCAATTCCTGCCTGAGCGGTGACTATGTGGGAGACTGGAGCTTTGAGCAGCCCTTGAAGCGCGGCGACCGCATCACCTTTGAGGACATGAACCACTACACGACCGTCAAGACCAACATGTTCAACGGCATCCAGCATCCGAGCATTCTGTTCAAGCGCATGGACGGCACGGTTGAAGTGTTGAGGGAGTTTGATTACATCGACTACAAGACCCGCATGAGCTGAATATATTCCTGTTTCTAAAGTGGTGCAGCCACTTTAGAAACAGGAAGGTTAGAGGTTAGGGGTTAGGGTTAGAGAAGTCTGCCGAAACTTGCCATATCGTGACAGGTCACAACAATCATGAGATTTTTCTTCTCTAACCTCTCATTGTTGTTGATGTTGTTACACGTTGTCCAAGTTGTTTGATCAACCTTATCATTCCGTGGGGACCGACATGTGGGCGCCTGTGAGGGCGGATGCCTAGAAAAGACCTTGGCGGCTTTGCGTGAGATTCTTTCCGAGGGGTGTTGGGGTTATCGGCCGGAGTAGGCAACGCCATAGCCCACGAAGTGGTCGTAGCGCTCTCCCATGGGACGGTCATACACCTTGACCAGGTACTCATTGATGGTCTCGTAGTGGTCGCCCTCGATGCGCGACGTCTGCCCCACTGTTGTGCCGTCGGGGACCCAGAGGTACATATAGTTATAGGCACCTTGCTTGAGCAGCAAGTCAGCCGTGTAGAGTCCGCTGCCGGCATCATACTTCATCATCGCCTGGGAGGCCGGGTATCCCTGGAGGAACTCACCACAGAGCCACACGTTGCCGCCATTGAGCTTGCCGCCCGTGTCAAGGGAGAAGTGGGTGATCATGTAATCGGCCTCGACAGCGCTTTGGCCACGGGTCTCGGCATTGCGGATGGTGAACCTTCCGTACTGGGTCTTGTCATAGAGATACTGCATCCCGCTGCGAGGCTCATCGGTCATGAGAATGGCATGATTCATGGGCTCATAATAGCGGATGGCCTGCACGCCCATGTTGATATTGTGGGCACTGACTGTCTCAAAACGGCGGAACTCATTGCCGGCAGGGAAAATGAGGTCACGGTTGTGGTCAAACGTGACATAATCCACCCCGACCATCAGGGGGCGCGACACCGTCACGGCATTGTCCTCACGCGAGTTCTGGGAGACGACACAGATAAACTCGCTGTAAGGGTCGCGTATCTGATTGGGCTTGTACCTCACGTCAAAGCTCACCTGCTGGTAGCGGTTGTTGGACTCGATGTCGGTGCGCGACGTCACTTGAGGGGCGACCCCCACCTTGCCCTCACACACCGAGAAACGCGCCTGGAACAGGACATCGTCGGAGTTGCTCTGCTCATAGACCGTGAGCAGGTAGTTGCCGCTGACCAGAAATGACATTTCCTCGTTGGGCAGGGTGAACTGATAGTTATAATAGTGAACGTAGGTCGCCTGGCTGGGCTCATAGTCCTCGATATCGACATTGTTAAAGCCGGTGACATACTCGCTCTCGACCAGCTGCGACGGCTGCCAGTCGGCATTGCAGTGGGTGACACTGTAACGCAGGTAATGGTAGTCATAGTCCAGGTAATCGAAGTTGACCACGAGATGGTCGTTACCGTTCATCATCAGCACGGGAGGGATGTACATGTTGTTGGACAGGCACACCTTGAGCGAGCGCACATTATTGTCATAAATGCGCGTGCGGGTGTCCACCTGCTGAGCCATCACGGCCACAGCCATGAAGGCGACACACAGCATCAAGACAGATCTATTCCACTTTTTCATAGCGAGATGTCGTTTATTGTTTCTCTTTGACACGAATATTCCACCCGGGTTTAATCGGCTTAACGCAGCAACAGATAAACGGTATAGCCGATGTAGGCGGCAAAAAAGATGACGCCCTCGATGCGGTCAAACTTATCCTTCTTGAAGGTGAGCACCACCACATAGAGCATGACGGCGGCCACCAGCATCACCGCATAGTCCCACATGTTGATGTCAACCAGTGTCAAGGGCTTGACCGTCGATGCGGTGCCCAGGATAAACATCAGGTTGAACAGGTTGCTGCCGATGACGTTGCCCAGGGCCAGTTGCGGGTTCTTCTTGGTGGCGGCGATGATGGCGGTCACCAGTTCGGGCAACGATGTGCCCACCGCCACTATCGTGATGGCGATGACGGCCTCGCTCATGCCCCACGCCCTGGCCAGACTCTTGGCACTGTCCAGGAAGAGGTTTCCGCCGAAGATGAGCGCTGCCAGCGATACAACGGCGATGCCCCACAGCAGCCAGGGATTCTTGCCGGTCAAGGACGATGACGCATCCTCGTCGGCTTCTTCAATTGCCTTCTTGGGATCCTTGCCTTTCTGGACAATGACCCACGCCATATAGACGAGGAAACAAACCAGCAGCACGATGCCGTCCAGCCGGTTAAGCGTGTTCTCGGTGATTCCCGGCACGATCGTGTCGTTGGCGATGAGTGCGACAAAGATTGTCGCGATGATCAAGAACGGGATGTCACGATGCCGCTGCAGGCGCTCGATGGCAAACGGATAAATCATTGCGGTCACACCCAGTATCAAGAAAATGTTAGCGATATTGGAACCGATGACATTACCCATGGCAATGTCGCCGCTGTTGCTCAACGCCGATGACACCGAGACAAACAGCTCGGGCGCACTGGTGCCGATGCCCACGATAGTGAGGCCAATGATGAAATTAGAAATCTTTGCCCGCTGGGCAATGGCTACCGAGGAGTCCACAAGATAATTGGCGGCCAGCAACAAGATACCCAGGCCGACAATCAGCAAAATATAATCCATAATCCTATACTATCATTGACTTGAGTTTAATGAGTAGATAACCTGCTCACTGATTGATGATTAGCGATTAACAACACTGCCGCACCCCGGCAAAGCGGAATGCGGCAGCGATGATGAGTTATCACTTGAGCGCCTCACGCATGGCAACCATTGCGTCCTCAAGGCCCTGAGGATTGCGGCCACCGGCCTGCGCGAAGTGGGGCTGACCGCCGCCGCCACCCTGGATGCACTTGGCTGCAGCACGCACGATATTGCCCGCATTCTTGCCGCTCTTGACCACATCCTCGCTGAGCATGACGGTGAGCATGGGTTTACCATCGTGTTCGGTGGCGGCAAGGAAAGCCGTGGCGACGGGGCACTCGGCCTTGATAGTCAGTGCCACACCCTTGACGATGTCGGGCAGTCGCTCACCGGTGAGGGTCACCAGGGTGAGACCGTCCTCGGTTTTAGCCTCGGCAATCAGCTGCTTGGCAATAATCGAGATGCGCTGCTTCATGAAGTCATCCACCCGCTTCTTGAGGTCGGCATTCTCGGCCAGCGACTTCTGCAATGCCGCGATGGCATCGGGGGCGTTGTTCAGTAATTCCTTGATATGGCCCACGGTGTCCTGGAACTGGTCCATCACTTCCTCGACACGGGCACCGGTGACAGCCTCGATGCGGCGGATGCCGGCTGCGATACTGCTCTCGCTGACGATGCGAACCATACCGATGTTGCCCGTGTTGGCCACATGGGTACCGCCACACAACTCAACCGAGTCGCCGTACTTGATGACGCGCACGTGGTCGCCATACTTCTCGCCAAAGAGGGCCATTGCGCCCATCTGCTTGGCCTGCTCGATGGGCATTTCGCGATGCTCCTCGCGCGGGATAGCGTTGCGGATCATCTTGTTGGCAAGGTGCTCCACCTGACGGATTTCCTCGGGCGTGACTTTGCGGAAGTGGGAGAAGTCGAAACGCAGCGAGATCGGATCGACATAAGAGCCCTTCTGCTCGACATGGGTGCCCAGCACCTGGCGCAGGGCGGCATGGAGCAGGTGGGTTGCCGTGTGGTTGCTCTCGGTGGCATGACGTGCCTCCAGGTCGATGGCGGCATGAAGTGTCGCGTTGACGTCGCTGGGGAGCTTGGCCGTGATGTGAACAGGCAGGTTGTTCTCGCGCTTGGTGTCGGTCACCTCGATGACCTCGTCGCCCAGGGCGAGGGTGCCGCGGTCACCCACCTGACCGCCCATCTCGGCATAGAACGGGGTGCGGTCCAGCACAACCTGGTAGAACGACTTGTTCTTCTGGGTCACCTTGCGGTAACGCAGGATGTTCACGTCACACTCGGTGAGGTCATATCCCACAAACTCGGTCACGCCGTCCTTGAGTTCCACCCAGTCGGTAGCCTCGACGGCGGCGGCATTGCGGGCACGCTGTTTCTGCTTCTGCATCTCGACGTTGAACTCCTCCTCGTTGACGGTCATGCCGTTCTCCCGCAGGATGAGCTCGGTGAGATCCAGCGGGAAGCCGAAGGTGTCATACAGCGTGAAAGCCTCCTTGCCATCGACGACGGTCTTGCCGGCGCCCTTGGTGTCGGCAATGACTTTCTCGATGAGTTTCATTCCCGTCTCGAGGGTGCGCAGGAAGGCATCCTCCTCTTCCTTGGTCACGTGCTTGATGAGGTCGGCCTGGGCCTTGATTTCGGGATAGGCCTCGCCCATGCCATCGATAAGGGTGTCGATGAGACGATACATGAAAGCCTCCTTAAAGCCGAGGAAGGTGTAACCGTAACGCACGGCACGGCGCAGGATGCGGCGAATCACGTAGCCGGCCTTGGCATTGCCGGGCAACTGGCCATCGGCCACCGAGAAGGCGATGGTGCGCACATGATCGGCCACGACACGCATGGCGATGTCCACATCCCTGTTGTCGCCATACTTCTTGCCGCACATCTCGCCCAGACGGCCGATGAGGGGCTGGAACACGTCGGTATCATAGTTGGATTTCTTGCCTTGCAGGGCCATGCACAGGCGCTCCAGGCCCATGCCGGTGTCAATCACCTTGTTGGGCAGCGGCTCGAGCGAGCCGTCCACCTTGCGGTTATACTGCATGAACACGAGGTTCCAGATCTCGATCACGAGAGGATTATCCTTGTTGACCAGCGACGCACCGGGCACGGCAGCCTTTTCTTCCTCGCTACGCAGGTCGATGTGAATCTCACTGCACGGGCCGCAGGGGCCGGTGTCGCCCATCTCCCAGAAGTTGTCGTGGGCATTGCCGTTGAGGATATGGTCGGCGGGCAGATGTGCCTCCCAGAACTTGGCGGCCTCGTCATCACGGCTCACGCCGATGGAGTCGTCGCCCTCAAACACGGTAGCATACAGATTCTTGGGATCCAGCTTATATACATTGACCAGCAGATCCCATGCCCAGTCGATGGCCTCATGCTTGAAATAGTCGCCAAACGACCAGTTGCCCAGCATCTCGAACATAGTGTGGTGGTAGGTATCGTGGCCCACCTCCTCCAGGTCGTTGTGCTTGCCGCTCACGCGGAGGCACTTCTGGGAGTCGGCAACACGGCGCGATTGCGGTTCCTTGTTGCCCAGGATAACGTCCTTGAACTGGTTCATACCGGCATTGGTAAACATGAGGGTCGGATCGTCCTTGATTACCATGGGAGCCGAGGGCACGATGTGGTGGCCATGCTCCTCAAAGTAACGCTTGAACGTCTCTCGAATTTCTTTTGCTGTCAGCATAATATTTTGTCTTAATATGTTATAAATGTTCGATTTTTATTGCAAAGTCTAAACTTTCTGTTTACCTTTGCCGTGTTGTAAACAACCTGCAAAGTTAAATAATTCCGACAACCTGTGCAAGCCTATGCGTGAACTGGACAAAAAATTCTATAAAATCGGTGACGTTTCGGAGATACTGGGCATCCCCGAATCGACGTTGCGCTACTGGGAATCACAATTCACCATCATCAAGCCGCGCCGCAACAAGAAGAACATCCGCTACTACACGCCCAACGACATCGAGATCATCAGCAAGGTCTATTATCTGGTCAAGGAAAAAGGCCTCAAACTCGACGCCGCCCAAGCCCAGATACGCCACAATCGTGACGGTGTGGACAAGCGTTTTGACGCTATTGAGCAGCTCAAGGACATCAAGAAACAGCTGCAGGCGTTCCAGCACGCCCTCGACGAGCTGTTCCCCGACATCCCCGCTGCCAGATAATCGCACGCCGACAATTACACCGTGGGCTGTAAGGCCAGAACCATAACCGCCACGTCGGGCGGGAT
>Ga0310691_10008292_pt1 | contig 10695 bp, 9 predicted proteins | sample 176DNAGHGlowgp2_FD_203887 | JGI IMG/M metagenome (GOLD analysis project Ga0310691, IMG submission 203887) | Sheep rumen microbial communities from Palmerston North, Manawatu-Wanganui, New Zealand - 1766 DNA GHGlow gp2 (v2) (version 2) | ecosystem: Host-associated > Mammals > Digestive system >... | reverse complement strand
ATATTGTCTGCCCAAATCTCGGTCAACGAACGGCGCTGTCCTTGCTTGTCATCGTATGTAGTATAACGTATACGTCCTTCTATATAAAGTTTATCGCCCTTGTGCACGTATTTTTCTACTATTTCTGCCAGTCTATACCACAATATTACACGATGCCAATCTGTATGCTCTGGCACTTGGGTACCATTAGGCAAAGTATATCCACGTTCTGTAGTTGCCAAGGATATACGAGCTACTGCTTTCCCTTGATCCACATAGCGTATCTCTGGGTCTTGGCCTACATTACCTATCAGCATAACTTTGTTCATAATTGCAATTACCCTTAATTGTCAATTATATCTTATTTGCACTCACCCAGAAAACGGAACTTAAAGTTCTTGCCTTTTGCCGAAGGAAACTGACTACGGGGGTCAACAAGTTGACTCAGATGGTCAACAATCCTCCCATAGCAGTCTATGCCCGAATATGCCTTACAGCATGCCACAAAATGTGTATCCCGATACTGAAACTTACCCGTTCCAGGTACCAACAGCACACGCTTGAAGTCAATCGTACCCTCATACCATCCGAAGTGCTCCTCATTCAGCTTTACAACGGCCGGCGCCGACTGTTTTGCCAAAGAGGTCTGTGGACGAAGAGCTTTCTTTTCCTTGAAATCTTCCATCGTCTGTGCTTCGGTTTTAATGATAATGAAGTAGACTCTCGGTCTTAACTTATAGCGTTTGGGAAATAATACGTCGTTTTCAGCATAATCACGGATATCACGCTCTAGCATAGGGTTCATACCTATCTCGTCGATACCTGCAAGAAAAGCAATGGCATCGTCAGCATTTGTTACCAGTATCTCCTGGTCAAAATATCTGATGTATAAATTCATTGAGAAAAGTTTGTTTTCCTGTGTACGGTTTATATAGAAAAAGAGCGGAAAACGGGACTCGGACCCGCGACCCCAACCTTGGCAAGGTTGTGCTCTACCAACTGAGCTATTTCCGCAAAAAATACTTGGAAAATTATGGTGAAGAGGAGGAGACTCGAACTCCCACGTCGCAATTGACACTACCCCCTCAAAGTAGCGCGTCTACCAATTCCGCCACCTCTCCAACACCAAAATAACGTGTGAATAAAAAAGAGTGCCCAGAACAGGACTCGAACCTGCACGCCTCGCGGCACACGCACCTGAAACGTGCGCGTCTACCAATTCCGCCACCTGGGCATTTTTCATTAAGACCCAACGTCCTAATGCTCTTTTTTGTTCAACATGTTGAGCGGAAAACGGGACTCGGACCCGCGACCCCAACCTTGGCAAGGTTGTGCTCTACCAACTGAGCTATTTCCGCATTTCAAATCCCTTAAGCAAGGGCATCTCTCTCGATTGCGGATGCAAAGGTACTACTTTTTTTGGAACCACCAAAATTTTTTCGCCTTTTTTTTCTAAAAAACTAAATATTTCCATCTTTTACGCTCTGCAACAACTATCGCATCACCTGCGCATAACCATATAGCCCCCATAACATGAGTACTTTAATAATACAAAAGGCCGTCGACTCATAATGAATCAACGGCCTTCTTTCATATAAAGTCGAGGTGACAGGACTCGAACCTGCGACAGCCTGGTCCCAAACCAGGAACGCTACCAACTGCGCTACACCTCGTTACTTAATTGCTAAGCGGCTGCAAAATTACGAAAAATTTCGCAGCCGCCCAAATATTTCTTGAAGTTTTTTACTTTAACATACGTATGGAGTCCAAAACTACTTGATAATACCCTGCTCCACAAAGATTTTCTTCAATGCGACAACCGACCTATCCACCTGTTCCTTGGTATGAGTAGCCATCAGAGCATAACGCACCAATGTATCCTGCGGAGCGCATGCGGGCGGAATAACAGGATTGATGAACACCCCGGCCTTGAAAGCCAAAGCAGTTACGAGGAACGTCTTATCTACATCGCGTACATACAATGGAATGATTGGGCTCTCTGTGTCGCCAATCTCAAACCCTTCCTCACGGAAACGCTGAAGTGCATAGCGTGTTACGTCCCAAAGGGCCTCTATGCGCTGGGGCTCCTGCTGAATAATATGCAGGGCTTCCATGGCTGCGGCTGTAGCAGCAGGGGTATTAGAAGCCGAGAAGATATAGGTTCGACAGGTGTGACGCAGGAAGTTGATGGTATCCCAGTCAGAAGCTATAAAACCTCCGATAGAGGCCAGCGACTTAGAGAAAGTGCCCATTATGAGGTCTACCTCGTCGGTCAGTCCGAAGTGGTCGCAAACTCCCCTGCCCTGTTTTCCGAAGACTCCAATTCCGTGAGCCTCATCTACCATAATAGAGCAGTTATACTTATGCTTGAGTTCAACTATTTCTGGCAACTTAGCCAAGTCACCTTCCATAGAGAATACACCATCAACGACGATAAGTTTTATGGCATCATAGGGCAGCTTCTGCAGCACGCGCTCCAAGTCTTCCATATCGTTGTGCTTGTAGTGCAGCTGCTTGGCAAACGAAAGACGACGACCGTCCACAATGCTTGCGTGGTCGCGATCGTCGCAGATGATGTAGTCGTCCTTTCCCACTACCATAGCCAACACTCCCTGGTTAACAGAGAATCCTGTTGAGAAGCACAAACAGTCATCCTTACCAATAAACTCAGAAATCTCTTTCTCCAATTGCACATGCAGGTCAAGTGTACCGTTCAGGAAACGGCTACCTGCACAACCAGAGCCATACTTGTCGAGCGCAGCCTTGGCAGCATCTATAATGCGCTGGTCGCCAGTAAGACCGGTATAGGCATTCGAACCGAACATCAAAACCTTATGGCCTCCCATTTCAACCTCAGTTCCCTGCTTGCCTTCAATGGCACGGAAATAAGGATAGACGTCAGCCTCCATAAACTTCTGTGGCTCACGATAATGCTTGTATCTTTCTTGTAGTTGTCCCATATTAAAATAGGTGTAGCCTAAGCTACATTAATGATTCAGGCTGCAAAGTTACACAATTTTTATTAAATCGTGCAAGAAAAAGCAAATAATTTTGTATTTTTGCAGCGACAATGAGAAGTATTAAACATATCACATTCATCATCAACCCCAAATCGGGTACTCAGAGCAAGGAGAACATTCCTCCTCTTTTAGACGAGATGCTTGACCATGAGCGTTTCGAACACGAGGTGTATTTTACCGAGCACCGCGGCCATGCCGCAGAACTTGCCAAGGCATGCGCCAAAAGAGGCGATGACGTCGTTGTGGCCGTTGGAGGCGACGGAACAGTAAACGAGGTAGCCCGTTCGCTTGTACACACCGGGACGGCCTTGGGCATCATACCTTGCGGTTCGGGCAACGGTCTGGCCCGTCATCTTTGTATACCTATGGACCTACGGAAGTCCATCAGTATCATCAACCACTGCCAGATAGAACAGTTCGACTATGGAGTCATCAACGGCCTGCCATTCTTTTGTACCTGTGGCATGGGGTTCGACGCTTTCATCTCTATGAAGTTTGCCGAGGCAGGCAAGCGTGGTCCCATCACCTATGTGGAGAACGTATTAAAGGAAGGCCTGAGATACAAGCCCGAGACCTACGAAATCATTGACGAAAGCGGGACACAGAGCTACAAGGCCTTCCTGATTGCCTGTGCCAATGCATCTCAGTACGGCAACAATGCCTACATAGCCCCGGGTGCCACGATGAAGGATGGCAAGATGGATGTTATCATCATGGAACCATTCGATGCGCTGGAAGCCCCTCAGATTGCCGCCGACCTCTTTATGAAGACCCTTGGCAACAATTCAAAGATTAAGACCTTCCGCACCTCGCACATCACTATTCACCGCAAAGAGCCTGGTGCCATTCACTATGACGGCGACCCCATCGTAACGAATAGCGACATTGATGTTCACATGGAACATCTTGGCATCCGTATCGTTACGAACCCGGAAGCCCCTGAGGACAAGGCAGAGCCAAACCAGCTGCTGAACGCTTTCAGTGACTTTTTCAACAACATAAATAATGTACGCGAAGACATTGTTGAAGACCTGGGAAAACGAAGCCGAAAGATTCAAGCCATCAACAAGGTACTTCTACGAAAGCTAAGGAACTAAAAGAAATATGATATCTCAATATGCAGAATGGGCTGTCACTACCGTCATATTATTGCTGGCCGTGGTATACGCTTTTAGGCGGACAGCCAAGGTTCTTAGAGGTGATAGTAGCCCCTGCACAGGCTGTGAACTTAAAAAAAACTGCAAAAAGTTTGGTCAGTCCAAATAAATGTATTATCTTTGCATCCGCTTAGATGACAAGGTGCCTTGGATGAGTGGCTTAGTCAACGGTCTGCAAAACCGTCTACGGCGGTTCGAATCCGCCAGGCACCTCACAAGCAAAGTCGGAAACCTCGATAAACAAAGGGTTTCCGCTTTTTGTTTTTTCAGGATTTTAAATTTTGTAGCGCATTTTGTAGCACAGAAAAGAAGAAACCCTCCCAGTCAGCGACTCGGAAGGTTTCTGTATTTTTTGTCCGGCTTGTGGCTATTGTATGCCGTCCTCTCTGAGTTTCTGCTGCCATTTCCATGCTGAGCGCAGCACATCCTCAGTAGGTGTCTCGGCTTTCCATCCCAGTACGCGGTTAGCCTTGTCTACATTACCCCACACCTGTTCGATGTCGCCCTCGCGACGTGGAGCGTATGTCCAGTTCACCTTCACACCTGTTGCCTTCTCGAAGCCTTGCACCACCTCGAGGGTCGACAGTCCCTTTCCTGTTCCGATGTTGAACACCTCTACGGCATCGGTCTCGGGTTTGTCGAGCACACGCTCCATGGCCTTCACATGAGCCTTGGCCAGGTCGACGACATAGATATAGTCGCGTATGCAGGTATGGTCAGGGGTGTTATAGTCGTTGCCGAATATCTTCAGCTGTCCGCGAATGCCCATAGCGGTCTGTGTGACGAATGGAATAAGGTTCATGGGCACACCATTTGGCAGCTCGCCGATGAGGGCCGTAGGGTGTGCACCTATGGGATTGAAGTATCGCAGAATGATGCTCTTGATGGGTGCACCAGAGTGGATATAGTCCTGTATGATTTCCTCGTTCACCTGCTTGGTGTTGCCATAGGGCGACATAGCCTTCTGTATGGGTGCTTCTTCCGTAACGGGCAGGTTCTCCTTTGAAGGCTGTCCGTAGACGGTGCACGAGGACGAGAAGATGATGCCCTTTACATCGTACTTAGGCATGAGTTCCAACAGGTTAATAAGCGAGGTGAGGTTATTACGATAGTACATCAGCGGTTTCTCCACACTTTCTCCAACAGCTTTCGATGCTGCAAAGTGTATGATGCCCTCAATGTCGGGATACTTCTTGAAGATACGCTCCATGGCCTCCATGTCGCAGCAGTCGGCCTTTTCGAAAGCAGGACGCTGACCGGTAATCTTCTCAATGCCGTCAATGACTTTGGCATTCGAATTGGAAAGGTTGTCTACAATCACTACTTTGTAGCCTGCGTTTTGCAGCTCTACGGTGGTGTGGCTTCCTATGAAGCCCGTACCTCCAGTAACAAGAATAGTTTGTTTCATATCTTTTTGCTTTTTAGTTATATGTTCCTTATTATTTAATGACTTCACTCAGCTGCTGTGCTATCTGTGTCATTCCTTTCTGCGAGGGGTGTCCCCACTGCTTGTCTATGTCGTGCAGCATTATCCAGCGCACGCCGTAGTGGTCGCTGATGGTCTTCATCGACTCTGTGATGTCGGCCGACAGTCCGGTATTGATGACCACATAGATGTCAGCCCCCGGATAATAGTCCTGCAGCCTTGACAGCATGCATGCCATGGCAGGCCGGAAGCTGTAGCAGTCGTGCTCGTTCCAGCCTTCGTACTGATAACTGCCTATGGGTGCCTTTGCCCATGAGTCGTTGGTGCCTCCAAAGACGATGATGACCTCTGGTGACCCCAGAAAAGGCACGCGGGTCAGGAACGAGCGGTCGCTGTAGTCGTCGCCTTTGTAGCCTGTATGGCAGATGGTGGCTCCTGAGAACGAGTTGTTCTGACAGAGGCGGAAGTTGCCCTGGCTAATGAACTGGTGCCACCACGTCTGCCGCACCTGCTGTACGTCGTTGCCCTCGTTGCCCTGCAGTGGCTTGTTGGGGTACCATACGTAGTTGGTGTCAGGCAATACATGGCCCTTGAAGGTGCTGTACGAGTCGCCGAGTATGGAGACGGCGCGTTTCTGCGCACTGGCCGTCATAGCCAGCACCAATGTCAGTATCAGAATGAGTTTTCTTGTCATGCTGCGTTTCGAGTTATTAAAAAAAGCTCACCTGAACCATCCTGATTCTTGTGAGCTCTCTATTGCTGTTTTCTTCTGCGGTGCGTACGAGACTCGAACTCGTGACCTCCTGCGTGACAGGCAGGCATTCTAACCTACTGAACTAACGCACCTTGCTTTCCCGACTTATTTTGCGACTGTTGTGGCGGTGCGTACGAGACTCGAACTCGTGACCTCCTGCGTGACAGGCAGGCATTCTAACCTACTGAACTAACGCACCTCTTGGGTCGCTTCTGTCGTTTAGCGGGTGCAAAGGTAATCAGAAAAATTGAATCTGCAAAACTTTTTAGGGAAAACTTTATAAAAAACTTTGCATCAGCCATGCATCATAGAACTGCCGTCCGTCGAAAAGCCAGTCTTTCATCGTGGTCTGCACGCTGAAACCAGCCTCGCAGAACAGTTGCCTTGCAGCGTCGTTGTCGGTTTTCACCACGGCATACAACTGGTGCAGATGCAGCACGCGCAGGGCATAGTCGTTCAGCTCGGTCAGCGCAGCAAGGGCATAGCCCCGGCGCCGGTGGTTGTTCAGTATGACGATGCCCGTCTCGGCTCTCTGGTGCTGGGGGTCGAAGTGTACGATGTCGGCCAGTCCGACGGTTACTCCCTCCTCGTTCTCTATGACCATGCGCACCTGCTTGTCGGCATAGATGTCGTCGCACGACGTGGCCAGATAGTCGTGCAGCGTATAGCGCGAATAGGGAACGTTGGTGGTGCCTACGTTCCATAGTTCACGGTCGTTCTCTATACGGTAGAGCAGGTCCAGGTCCTCTGGTTCTATAGCCCTTAGGCGTATGTCAGGAAGTGTTTTCATTTGCTTTATTGATGGGGGTGAATAAACTTGTGTATGCGCTCTGTTGCCAGCTGCATGAGGGCCAGCATGGCGCGGAAGTATATGGCAGCCTGTATAGGCAGGGTGACGACGAAGCTAAGGTGTCCGTAGTGCTTTCGGAAGAAGATGAGCATGGCCTGGTAGAAGGTATGCACGTATCGGTACGACGACTTCTGGGTGGACTCTCCCTTGTAGTGCACGATGTCGTAAGGCAGATACCAGTTCTGCCATCCACCCTTCAGCAGCCGGTACGAGAGGTCGATGTCCTCGCCGTACATGAAGAAGTCTTCGTCCAGCAGTCCCACCTTGTCGAGGGCCTTGCGGCGCAGCATGCAGTAGGCTCCGCTGATGACCTCTATCCTTCCTGGCTCGTCCCACGAGAGGTGACTCATATAATAGCGCTTGGTGAACCCCAGCATCTTCATCATGGCCACCCATGGCGTGGGTATGGCGCGCCTTGACTCTGGGGCGGGCGTGCCCTCACAGGTCAGCATTCTGACGCCTGCCCCACCCGCCTCGGGGTGCTGGTCCATGAAGTGTAGCGTCTGGCGTATGGTGGTCTCGCCGACCACGGTATCGGGGTTCAGCAGCAGCACATACTCGCTGTCGGACTGTCGTATGGCCTGGTTGTTGGCACGTGCGAAGCCTACGTTCTCGTGGTTGGCCACGAAGCGTACGTCGGGGTACAGCGGCTGCAGCGTGTCGACGGTGCCGTCGGCAGAGTCGTTGTCCACCACCCACACTTCCGCGTCGATGCCCTGCAGGGCCTTGCGCAGGCTCTGCAGACACTCGTCCAGCAGGTGGCACACGTTGTAGCTGACTATGACTATGCTGACTTTCTTGGCCATACAAAGGGAAGGCAGATGAGCAGTACCACGCCGAGGTAGAAGAAGGGCGTGGTGCGATAGATGCTGTACAGTATGACGTTGACCACCAGAGGCACGCCGATGATGACGAGGGCCTGCTTGCGGTTGGTGCGTGCTCTGCGCACTCCCAGCCATGCGCACAGCAGCGAGGCCAGTTCCATGACGGTGGTCAGGATGAAGAGAATTGTTTCTGAATTCATAATGCTATCTTTTTTTACTTGCCCTCAAAGGGTGTTCGGTTCAGTATGGATCGGCCCAGGGTGACCTCGTCGGTATATTCCAGCTCGTTGCCCACGCTGATGCCTCGTGCTATGATGCTCAGCTTAACATCCGTAAAGGGTGCCAGCTTGCGGAAGATGTAGAAGTTGGTGGTGTCGCCCTCCATGGTCGGACTAAGGGCCAGGATGACCTCTCGGACGTCTCCTCCGCTGACGCGCTGCACCAGCGATTCTATCTCCAGGTCTGTCGGACCGATGCCGTCCATGGGCGATATGACGCCTCCCAGCACATGGTACAGGCCGTGGTACTGCTGAGTGTTCTCCACAGCCATAACGTCCTGTATGTTCTCCACCACGCAGATGGTGTGGCTGTCGCGCCGCGGGTCGCTGCAGATGGGGCATGTGTCGCTGTCGCTGATGTTGTGGCATACGTGACAGTAGCGCACCTCCTGCTTCAGGCGTCCTATGGCGTCGGCAAACTGAGCCACCTCGTCCGGCTCGCGCCGCAGCAGATGCAGCACCAGCCGCAGGGCCGTCTTGCGCCCTATGCCTGGCAGCTTGGCGAACTCCTGTACGGCCCGCTCCAGCAGTTGCGATGGGAATTGTTGCTGTATCATCTCTCTCTCTAAACTGTCATCTGTCATTTGTCACTGTCAGCTTCCAACCTCCGACAGCTCCAGCCAGCGCATTGACTTCTCGTCCAGCTCGTCCTTCAGCACAGGCAGACGCTTGCTCATTGCTGTTATTTCTTCTACAGAGGTAGTGCCTCCACAGAGGGCCTCTTCTATCTGCTTCTGTTCAGCCTCCAGGGCGGCAATGTCTTTCTCCAGCTGCTCCATCTCGCGTTTCTCCTTATAAGTAAGCTTGCGGGGGGATGCCCCTCTCCCCTGCCCTTCCTTTGCAGGGGGGGCTGCAGACGGTTCTTTTGCCGCCTTCTTGGTACCTTGGGACTGAGGAGAGGGTTCTGTCTTCTCCCACTCTCTGTACTGGGTGTAGTTGCCGGGGAAGTCTTTTACCACGCCCTGGCCCTTGAACACCAGCAGATGGTCTACCACCTTGTCCATGAAGTAGCGGTCGTGCGACACGACGATGACGCAACCGGGAAAGTCCTGCAGGTACTCCTCCAGAATCTGCAGCGTCACGATGTCCAGGTCGTTGGTTGGCTCGTCGAGCACCAGGAAGTTTGGCTGCTGCATGAGCACGGTACACAGGTAGAGCTTGCGTCGTTCGCCGCCGCTGAGCTTGTAGACATAGTTATACTGCTGCTCGTTGGTGAACAGAAAGTGCTGCAGCAGTTGCGATGCCGACAGCTTCTTGCCGCCACCCAGATCGACGTACTCGGCAATGTCGCGCACCACGTCGATGACCTTCTGCTGCTCGTTGAACTGCAGTCCCTCTTGCGAGAAATATCCGAAGCGTACGGTATCGCCAATGATGATGCGCCCCTCGTCCACGGGCACCTGCCCCAATAGCATCTTGATGAAGGTCGACTTGCCCGTTCCGTTGTTGCCCACGATGCCCATCTTCTCGAAGCGCGAGAAGTTGTAGTAGAAGTCCTTGAGGATGGTGATGGAGGGTCCGAAAGCCTTCGAGATGTACTGACACTCGAAGATTTTGCTTCCTATATATACGTTGGAGGCCTTCAGCCTTATCTGCCGCTCCTCTATGCGCTGCCTGGCCACGCGCTCCAGCTCGTAGAAGGCCTCCTCGCGGTAGCGGGCCTTATGGCCGCGGGCCTGTGGCATGCGGCGCATCCACTCCAGCTCGGTACGATACAGGTTGTTGGCACGTGCTATCTCGGCACGGCGGTTGTCAATGCGCTCCTGACGTTTCTCCAGATAGTATGCGTAGTTGCCGTGATAGGTATAGATGGTGTGGTCGTCCAGCTCCAGTATGACCGAACACACACGGTCCAGGAAGAAACGGTCGTGGGTCACCATGAGCAGCGTGCGGTTGCTACGTCCCAAATATCCCTCCAGCCACTCTATCATCTCCAGGTCCAGGTGGTTGGTGGGCTCGTCCAGTATCAGCAGGTCTGGCTCTGTCAGCAGCACGTTGGCCAGCGCCACACGCTTCTGCTGTCCGCCTGACAGCTGACCCATCTTCTGCTCCAGGTTGCGTATCTTCAGCTGTGTCAGCACCTGCTTGGCTTTCAGCACCTTCTCTTCCTCGCCCTGATGATTAAAACATGCATCCAGCACCGTCTCGTCGTGGTCGAAGGCCGGCGACTGCTCCAGCATGCCTACCTTCAGGTCGCGCCGGTAGACGATGTCGCCCTCGTCGTAGCCCTCCTTGCCCGTAAGGATGGACAGCAGGGTCGACTTTCCGGTACCGTTCTTGGCTATCAGCCCCACCTTCTGGCCTTCGCCGATGGAGAAGCTGATGTCGCGGAACAGCTCCAGTGCTCCGAACGACTTTGAGAGGTGTTGTACGTCGAGATAAACGTTCATTTTTAGTTGAGAGTTGA
>Ga0310691_10008291_pt1 | contig 10697 bp, 13 predicted proteins | sample 176DNAGHGlowgp2_FD_203887 | JGI IMG/M metagenome (GOLD analysis project Ga0310691, IMG submission 203887) | Sheep rumen microbial communities from Palmerston North, Manawatu-Wanganui, New Zealand - 1766 DNA GHGlow gp2 (v2) (version 2) | ecosystem: Host-associated > Mammals > Digestive system >... | reverse complement strand
ATCCGAACAGCCTGCCTTTTTTAATGTTTTAATGCTATACCGCGGATTCCTGGAAGGTAATAAAAAGGATATCGGGAAAGGCAAATATGACCTTGGCTACTATAAAGAGGCTACCGAAGTTTTCGCACGGTCATTTGAACTTTATATCGTGAAGGTGAAGAAATACAAAAATAATTTAATTCCGGATTCGTTTAGCAAAACGCATTATCCGGAAGAAAGGGAGGACATTATGAACGAAATAACAAGGTACTTTGACTCTCTTGATTTAATCGGGGAGTGTATCACCGCAGAATCTGCGGAAGAACCGGCAGGGGAAACCAAATGCACACTGGCACAGATTGAAGATGCGATTCACAACCGCAAAATCATCTATATTGCCGACTGTGAGGAGGAAAAGCCGGAAGGTTATCCGATTGAGGATGCAAGAAAGGTAAAATTCGAAAACTGTCGCTTTGTCTTTGATGAGGGGCTGAAACTCGTATGCGACTATGATGGTCATGAAGGTTCCATTCTCGGCCTTTTTAACAGCGCAGAAGAGATTGTGGATTATATTGAAAAGCACCCGATACGTATAACGCGTATTGAATCCACCGCTCCGTTAAAGGCGGCTTCGGTTGCGATTGCTGCACCAAAGAAAGATATAAAAGACCTGCGGGGACAACAACTGCTTGATGCAATAAGTGCACCCGCTCTTTCCTATGACCGGGAGAAAATGTGCTGGCGCTATGAGTGGGATGTGCATGAATGGTTTTTACTGCTTTCTGCTGCCTTTAATTCATTCGGTACCGGCTCATATACCATTCCGGAGGAATGGCGGAAAAATAAGAAATTCTGGCAGAGATTTTCGTATATCGAAATCGTAAATCTGTCAAAGGATGCGGGAACCTGGGATCTACGCAAGAAAGCAGCAGCCGACACATGCGAAAATCTGCTTTCGGATCCAAAATTTAAAAACCATGCGGAGGAGATGGGCGGATTTGCGGATGAGAAAAGGGGCTGTGACTTCTTCTATCAGTTAACGGGCGAATTTAGAAACGAACATTCCACGATTCGCCAGTCAATGGCGACCTTCCTGATGCGGTATCTATATGAAACCGACAAGGTTTTTATAAAGACAGCCGATAAGGTGATTCCGGACAGGGTGGAAGCAAAATTCCGTTTCCCGATGGTTTAAGAAAATTTTTAAGCGTAACTGCGGTTACTAAAACGGCGATAATTAGCCGAATTTTAAAAATAACGAATTAAGGAGGACGAAACTATGTCAAATAAGAACACAACTTTCGATTTTGATAAGTTGGAAGTCGGAACAAGTGTAGAAGGCAAGGATGCGATTCTTTCCGCTCAGAGAGAGGAAGGAGAGTTTATCCGCGCCACATTAACCGATAGCACGGGGGAAATTCCCTGCACGATTAACAAAGACCTGATTAAGGACTTTTCCTTAGTCGGTGTAACGGAAATCACGATAAAAGTAGACGGTGTATATATCTACAAAAGCGGGATAAAGACATTTCTGGTAACAAAATTGGAAAAGTCGGATGCCGTTATCCATAAAGCGAACGAAACCCTTTCTCCGGAGAGAATCGCTTACTACACCGACTGGCTTAAAAAAGTGATAGAAACCATTCACCACCCCGGATATCTGGCGTTAATCCGTATCATTTTTACAGAGGACTTTGTAAAGAAACTCTGTACGCTCCCGGCAACTTTAGCCACGGGCGGACAGTACCCCGGCGGGGCTTTGCAGATGACCGCAACCGTGTTGCGTTTCTGTGCAATGGTAGGTTGTGATTATGTGCGCTTTGAAAACGGGATTTACTCGAAAGGGTTTGATTTTGATGCGCTCTTTACGGCTGCATTTATTCAGCTTTACGGGAATGTCACCTATTACTATCTTGATGAACAACAAAATAAGATACTGAAAACGGCAAACGGACTAAACAGTGGATATTATGCCACGCTTTCCGTGGAACTAAAAAAACTGATTATGGAGAATACGCTTCCCATAACCGATGCCGAATTTTCATTTTTGCTCAATATTCTTGGTTCCAGTGTAAGAAACGGCAGAAACGGAGTGCAGCCGGTATCGGCGGAAGGTGCCCTGCTTCGTGCCATGAATGCTGCTTTTGTGGCACTCGATACCTACAACTCGGAATATGATCGTCTTACAAAGAAGAATACGGGGGATTACGGGGAAAATGCGCCGTACCTGTATTCCGACCGGCTCGATGCGTATATCGTAGTCGGGCAGAAAAAAGAAGAGCCTAACAAAGAAAAAGGAAAGGAGGAGGGCGAATGAATTATTTATATTTTGGAGCCCTCGGCGGTTCCTTTGAACAGGCAAAATCCCGAATGGAGAAAGAATGTGGTGTTTCGATAGAGAAATCTTCGGATATCCACCTTTTTTTGAATGAAGGGAAAACTTTTGGTGTGGACTTAGCAGAACGGGTGGGAGACATTCTGTGTGATACTCCGGCAGGAGAGAAGCACTATATCCTTATTTCCGACTTTGCAAAATGCACCGAAGACTGCCAGAACATGCTGCTTAAAGCACTTGAAGATGGAAAGGACGTGGATTTTTACCTGCTTTCTTCTTCGGAAAATATTCTACCTACGGTAAATAGCCGGTGTAAGTGTATTAAAATGCTTCGTTCTTTTGAGGAATTTTGTTCGCTTTATACCGGTAACACCCCGTTAGAATCCTACTTTATCACGGACGGCGACTTAACGGAGCCGGAGCCGGATTTGGTAAATATTTTCCAAGGTGTGAAAAAGGCACTTAATAACGGGGGGCAGGATTTATTTCCTGTTCTTCACTTGGTAAAGGAGAAAGACAAGGATGCGTTTCCGACGCGTTATGCACCGTATATGAAAGGTCTGATCCGTTATATCGGCAGGCTCTTATCGGAAAGCCATAACAACGCAGAGGCGCTTGTTCTTACTTTGGATGAATTAAAGAAAGCGGAAAAGCAGGGATACAGCAAAGATGATTTCTTTTGCTATATAGCAAAACTTGCTTTTACCCTATAAGGAGGAAGCCATGAAAGATAAATTATTTAATTTGATGCGTCCGCAAAGCCTTGCGGATGTAAAAGGTCACAAGGTCGTGACGGATAAAGTAAGACGGTGGATCAAAAGCGATTCCATTCCGTCTTTTATTTTAATGTACGGATGTCGTGGTTGCGGAAAGACAACGGTTGCAAGAATCTTATCAAAGGTTGCAAACTGTGATAATCCGAACGAAGACGGTCCCTGCGGAGAGTGTCCGTCCTGTAAACAGGCAGCTTTAGGTATTAACCCGGATATTTTGGAACTCGATGCAGCCAGCCGTAATAAAGTGGAAGATGTGAAAGCATTGACGGAAAAGTTAGGGTATCTGCCGTTCTTTAAAAAGAAGGTGGTCATTCTTGACGAGGTACATCGTTTGAGTGCAACGGCTTTTGACAGTCTGTTAAAAACACTTGAAGAACCGCCCGAAAATGTCATTTTTATCTTCTGCACCACGGAATTACAGAAAATCCCGGATACCATCGTCTCAAGGGCAAGAAAGCTGGAATTTAACTCCCTGCCGACACCGGTGATTGCCGAAAGGCTTTCGGAAATCTGTAAAAATTACGATAAGCCGTATGAAGAAGCTGCTTTGCTTGCGATTGCCAAGGCGAGTGGCGGAGCCATGCGCGATGCCATCAATAATCTCGAAGATTTCTTCGAAATCGGAATAACGGAAGAAAATGTCTTATCCGAACTCGGACTTGCCGGTGAACAGGTCATTCTTTCCATGATAGAAGGAATGTGTGAAGGAAGCTGGGAAAAATCCGTACTGAACTTCCGCAAGGAAGTGACAAAGGGAATGCGCCTGCAGTCCTTTATTGACTCCGTGATTTCCGTATGCCTTGATTTAATGCAGGCAAATGTAACAAATACCGTAACCGAGATTAGCGGAACAGATGCATATAAGGAAATGGTTTTAAAAATATCTGGAAAGGTGTCTTTTGTGAAATTATCGGAAATCTGCAATGCTTTTTCCAAAATCCGTCCTATCGGACTGGATGCCATTCAGATCGAAGGTCTGATTACCTCTTTGCTTATTGAAGAGAGTAGTGTGGAAAGGCTTCGGAAGCAGGTGGAAGAATTAACAAACCGCATTAACGCTTTGGAAAACGGAAAAATGTCATCCAGGGCAGCCGTTATCTCAACCGAACCGGTTAATTCTACGGTCTCGGAAGAACTGCCGTTTGATGAAGAAAGTCCACTAGATGAACTGGAATCCGTTCCGTTTGATCAACCTGCAGATACAGCGAAGGTACTCCCCGAGCCGGATGAAAATGAGCAGAAAATGCCGGATCCATCAACCCTGCAGGCGAACGAAAATGAGGAAGATAGTGAAATCGAAGAGGAAGTATCCGAGTGTGACTGCTGCCCCTACATCGATGAATGTACCGGCGATTGCATTCAGGATAAGGTAAAAAACATAAAGGAGGGGAACGGCGAAAAGACTGTTGCAAACTCTGATGCCGATACGACGAAAGAGGAAACAGACGAAAGCGAAGATGTTTTGGAAGCACCGGATGCAGACGATTTCTTTTCGTCCTTGGCCAGGCTCTTTTGATAGTTTGGAGGATGATTTCTATGCTCCTGACTATCCGGAAATCATCCCCTTTGAAGAAATGGCGCTTGAAGTGGAAGAAAACGACAAGGTTATGGAAGATACGGAAGATTCTTCCGGATATCTGACGTTTGACGAACTTGCAAAAGCGGTAGAAAACACGGATGCGACCATTCCTATTCTTAAAAAATTTCATGAGTTTTTTTAAGCGGATTGCTCTCGACACATTTATGTGTCGGGGGCAATTTTTTTGTGCAAAAGGGCGATACTTCTTTTTAAAAAAACTACATCCATTAACTACAATAACAAGAAACTTTTCCGCTTTTTCTTGCAATATTCCTATAATATGTTACAATAATAGTGTATTTATTTGTTTTTGCTTTTAACTTGTTTTTTGTAACTTGAGTATTCAATTCCCGGAAGTTCGGGTTTCTTGTAATTATTTAATAAAAACAATCATAACGATAATGACGGTACACCAATGGGTGTGCTTTTTTTATGCGTTGTGTTTATATATAGCAACTTATTAACGTAGAGTCAGCGATTGCTGGCTCTTTTTTTATTTCCAAAGAAAAGGAGATTGCTTATGGAAAAAGAATTTGTAATTCAACTAAGAAATGGAATGGTGCTTTCCAGAAATGAAGCATTGCAGGTTAAAGTGCAATACGAAATTTACTGTACGCAGGAATACCTGGAAGAGAACTATTCCAAAGAAATTCCATTAGATGCGATGCACATTTTTGCCATCAACGTCCGAAACCGTATGGACAAATACAACGAAACGGAAGAAGTCGCAATCGAGGAATTACTGAAAACATCATTACCTGCATTAAAACGAAAGGAGGTAGCCCTATGATTTATGTATGTTCAAGGTTGTCTGCTCCGACAACAGAAGAAATGGAGCACAACATGAATTTGGCAGCAGAGTATTGCCGAATCGTCACGGAGAAAACGGGAGAACGGGCATTTGCACCGCACTCCTTTTTACCGGCTTACGTAGATGATACGAATCCGGCAGAAAGGGCTATCGCCTTGGAATTCGGTCGCAGAATGCTTACTATTTGTTCTGAGGTGTGGGTTGTTCTAGCTGGACAAAAGCCCTCTATCGGTATGAAGGGAGAAATAGAACTCGCAGAAGAGCTAAATATCCCGATTCGATATTTCGAAGATATTGAAGAATTAAAGAAATAGTTGAAACTATCATATATATGATATATACTGTATATACAGTATGGAAATGGAGGGCTTTATGATGGCAACAAAATCTATGAATTTTAAATTAGATGAATCTCAGGTCGCAGATATGAAGAGTATTGCTTCTGTTTTTAATATGACTGTTACAGATATTGTAAAAGAGGCACTATGCGACTATCTTCTAAAAATGAAAACAGATCCATTCTACCTTCTTACAACAAATGTTGAAGATGCTGATGAACAAGAAGCTGCTGAAATATTAGAAGAAATTGAGAAATTATCTCCGGATGATTTAAAAATCGTCAAATCGGAAACTATTGTGCGGAGGAAGTGAGGATGGACATAAACTATAAAATCCGCTACACCAAGGCTGCTGAGAAATTCTTTCAAAAACACGAAGATGTACGAGAGCAATACAAGCAGGAACTTGAAAAACTCCTAAGTGGAGAATCCGGTGTTGATGTAAAGAGAATCCAGGGAAAAAGAAATAATTATTTCAGAATTCGTGTCGGACAATGGCGTGTTATTTACACAATTATAAACGGAGAAATTGTTATAATTGATACCATTCTCGCAGGTTCGCGCGGAGATGTCTATAAAAAAATAACGGGACTGAAATAGAAAATGAAATAAAAAGCGTCGGATTTATCCGGCGCTTTTTTATTGCCTATCCGATGCCAAATGGCAGAACAATAAGTGTCTGCCTTATGGCAGACGGAAAGGATCTATTATGAAATGTAAGAAAAATCAAGCGAAAGGAGAGTATGTACGCTAATCCCGATAAGTCGGGTTGGCGGCTACATCCTTTAGCGGACAAGTCGCTGTAAAGGAAAGACAGAGTTGATGCCTATAAGGTCTATGACGGAAACTTCATAGATTGTATGTGAGGGAGTGGGATTTCCTGCCATGCTACGGTTTTGGCGTAGTGTGGTGCGTATGAAAGAATTAAATAAGCATTATGCCGGTGATTTGGAGCAGATGCAGAGTCTTTCGCTTATATCTAAAATACGAATGTCGCAGTTTCGCATTCGTGACTGGTATGAAGCATTTGACGGTAATGTATATGTTTCCAGATCCGGCGGAAAGGATTCCGATGTTTTAGGACATCTTGTTAAGGAACTCTATCCGGATGTCCCGCAGGTATTTGTGAACACCGGGTTAGAACTTGAAAGTGTAAGAGAACACGGAAAAAGCGTGGCGGATACAGTCTTGTATCCGTCATTGAATTTTAAGGAAGTGATACTCCGGTACGGATATCCGGTTGTGAGTAAGGAAGTTTCGCAGGTAATCTATGAATGCCAAACGGCTAAGAGATTAGGGAAGGAATATCCTTCCTATCACATGGAGAAACTCACCGGAACAAAGCTTACAGCAGCAGGGGAAAAAAGTCCCTACAACATGGAAAAATATCACTTTCTCTTAAATGCTCCGTTCCGTATTTCAAACAAATGCTGTGACATAATGAAAAAAGCAAGTTGCAAGCGGTATGAGAAAGAAACGGGACGCAAGCCCTTCATCGGAACGATGGCGGGAGAGAGCAGATTAAGGTATCAGAAGTGGCTGAAATTTGGTTGTAATGCTTTTGGGGAAAAGCGGCAAACCTCTCAGCCGTTATCCTTCTGGACCGAAAGGGACATTCTTCAATACTTAAAGGACAATGCAATCCAGATAGCAGAAGCCTACGGCGATATCTGTTACGAAGATGAAAACGGTCTTTTATATAAAGAAGTCCTAATACCGGACAATCTAAACCTAACCACAACAAAAGCGAAGCGAACAGGCTGCGCTTTTTGTCTTTATGGAGCTTCTTACGACGAACGATTTCTTCTCCTTCGGGAAACAGAGCCGAAGAAATACCGGTTCGTTATGGATGGAGGAGAGTTTGACTCGGAAGGAATGTGGATTCCGAATAAAAACGGTTTGGGTTTCCGTTTTGTAATTGACTGGCTGAACGAAAACGGGCAGCTGAATATTAAATATTAAGCACAAAACGTGCGGAAGGGAGGAGCGTATGGCTCTTTTTTTTATTATGATAATTGCCGTTGATTCGGCTTTAATTTTTTTCCAGATAATGGAAATGGAACAGATTGGAGGTGAAAAGGCATGAATGCTTTACACCTGCAATTTGAAAATCTTGCCTATGAATGCTTAAAACTTTTTTCGGATATTCTTTATGTTCTTGCTCGAATCAGTAAAGTTCATCCGGTCATCGCTAATATGATTGGTTTTCTTTTCCTTGTTCTTGGTTTTGGTATAACATATCTTTTCCTGGATTTTATTGAGAAAGAATACCTGCCGAAATTCAAGGCACTGTTTGAGGCAAGAATAAAGAACCCGATGGAATTGTTTATATCTAATGCAAAAATACGTCTAAACAAAATCGGCAAGAAATATCAGAAAAAGGCACGGAAGATGGTAAAGAATAGTATATGTCTTGCCATCTTTGCCATTCCATTGTTTTTGATGGGAACCACATTGAGAGGAGGGGCGAAATGATACAGATTTATTATGGCTGTGAGGCCTATAAAATGGATTTATTGAAAGAAGTGGCACTGAAAGATGTTGATGAATTCAATCATCAAAATTTTGCCGGGATGTCGGAAGATATTCTTACTTTTCTCAATGAACAAAGTTTAATTGCCGGGAAGAAAGTGGCAGTGGTTAACCTTTTAGATCTATCGGAACTTGAACACTCTGTTTACAAGAGTATTACTGAAGAATATGCGGAAAGTGAAGACGTTGCCGTTTTGTTCTGCGCGAAAAGTGCAGACAAAAGAAGAAAATTCGTCAAGGAAATAATCAAAAATGCAAAAGAGTGTGGAAGGTGTACGAGCGAGCCGGAACTGGCAAAGATTGTACGCTTTGAAGCAAAAGCGAAAGGCTATGTTTTTGAGCCTGCTGCCGAAAAGATGTTTATTGAAAGAACCGGATATTTGATTGATGATTCTCTGAATCTTTACCACATCAAGAACATGGTTCTTGATTTAACGGAACTTTCCGAAAACGGTATCATAACGGAAGAAACGGTTATGACAAACATACCGGAAAACATTCTTTTTAATGCTTTTACGCTCACCGCACTGATTGACCAAGGAAAGATAGGGGAAGTTAAAAAGCAGGTGGCAAAAATCAAGGATGGAAATACCATTTCTGCTATATCGGCCATGCTTTATGACTTTAGAACCACCTACAAAATCAAACTTGGTATGAGCAAAGCGGAAGTCGGTGTATTCAAGGAAAGTCCTTTTCTTAAATATTCAACCTCTCAGCTTCTAAAGTGCATTAACATCTGCACCGAAACGGTAGAGAAGATTAAGAAGGGCGAAATTTCCGAAAAAGATGCGCTTATGTATGCGTGTTTGGAAATTACCGGGGTAATAAAATCATAAATATCTCCGCCATCGAACTAGTCTGTTAAATTGAGAAAAGACGCAACTTGGTATATAATAATATTAGAAAGAAGGAGAAGGATTATAATGCAAGAAGAAAAAACAAAAGAGCAACTTCATGAGGAAGATTTAGCTAGAATTTCTTTACTAAGATTAATGGATGATGATTTCATGACGGCATTTTTTTCAGAATACCCGGAAGGCGTGGAATTCATCTTAAGAATCATTATGAATAAGAAAGACTTGCGGGTAAAAAGAGCCCGAGTGCAGCATGTCATCAAGAATATTTATGGCAGGTCACTTCGACTCGATATTGATGCTACAGATGACGAAAACCGAGAATTTGATATAGAAGTCCAACGGACAGATAACGGAGCAAAACCAAGGCGGGCAAGATATCACAGTAGCATTATGGATGCCAATGTTTTGAATGCCGGGGATGATTTTGAATTACTTCCCGAATCATATGTCATTTTTATCACGGAAAATGATGTGATTGGCGAAAACAAAGCCATTTATGAAATTGATAGAAGAATCAAAGACTCGAACGCAATTTTTGATGATGGAGCGCATATCATATATGTAAATGGCGAAATCAAAGATGAAACAGCACTGGGAAAGTTAATGCATGATTTTAACTGTACAGAGCCGGATGAAATGTATTATAATGAGTTAGCCGAAAGGGCAAGATATTTTAAAAAGACGGAAGGAGGTCGTATGAAAATGTGCAAGATAATGGAAGATATGCGAAATGAAGCTATAAAGGCAAGAGACAGAGAATATGCTCGAAAGCTTATTGCCAGAGGTAAGGATACTATTGAAGAAATTGCTGAACTGACTGGACTTTCCGTTGAGGAAATTGAGAAGCTTAAAGGTACATTAACAGCATAATTCATCAATCAATAGTATATTTGTCATCTGATTTTCAAGTCATCATCCGAGATTTTAAATCGACGAATGAAAAAAAGGTGGAGGAACTAAAGGACAGCAGTATTCCTTCTATTTCCGCCACACTTTGCGATTTAGATCAATTTATAAGATAAAACTCGGCTGAGCAGGACAGAAGTAGGAGCATTTAAAGAAAGTCCTTTTCTTAAACATTCAACCTCTCAGCTTCTAAAGTGCATTAACATCTGCACCGAAACGGTAGAGAAGATTAAGAAGGGCAAAATATCCGAAAAAGATGTGCTTATGTATGAATGTTTGGAAATCACCGGTATAATTAAATAAGATTATCAACAAAACCTGCCGTAGCTTTGCTACGGTAGGTTTTATTTTTTTGAGAAAGCAAATCCCTTGAGAAACCTTCTAAGACACCGAGAATTATCTATAAGTTTTCAAATTTGATATCATTGATTATCTTATACTTTCCATTATTTTTAATGACCACTTGATTAACGGCCTCCTGAACGAGCTTGATGAAAGCCTGTTTTGATGCATCATCTTTAAAACCGACATATGTGAATTCAGTTTTCGTGTCAACAAATAAACCGGAATAATAATCCATTACT
>Ga0310691_10008289_pt1 | contig 10699 bp, 5 predicted proteins | sample 176DNAGHGlowgp2_FD_203887 | JGI IMG/M metagenome (GOLD analysis project Ga0310691, IMG submission 203887) | Sheep rumen microbial communities from Palmerston North, Manawatu-Wanganui, New Zealand - 1766 DNA GHGlow gp2 (v2) (version 2) | ecosystem: Host-associated > Mammals > Digestive system >... | reverse complement strand
GAAGTTTGGGTTTCTGTGGTATGGTTGAAGCCCCACATCACGTCGCTTGCACCTACATTCATGAATCCGTCGTGCAGTTCCTCGAAGGTGCGCAGACCATAATTCTTGCGTGCTTTGTTGGCGGCGTTAGCAGCCTTCTGCCACTGACCTGTCAGCAAATAGACACGTGCGAGAAGTCCGTTGGCAACACTGGCGTCGATATAGTTCTTGCCACTGTCTCCGCTTGGACGAACGTATCCTGCCTCAAGCAGTTCCACTGCCTTCTCAAGGTCGGACTGTGCTGCATCGAGTACTTCGCCAACCGTGTTGCGTCCAGTTGCTTCGGTGATTTCGTCTTGTGTTTTTCCGTCGCTCTCAAGATAGATGATAGGAACACCAGGAGCGTCTCTGTCGATCTCGCCTGAATTGTCCTTCTTCATGAAGTCTTGGAACATCTGGATCAAGTAGTAGTAGCTCATGCCTCGCATGGCGTATGCTTGTCCGGCAAGTCCTTTCTCTGCTACAGTTTCAGGACCGTCGGGGAAGAATCCGATAATCTCATTGGCCTTGGCGATGTTGGTGTAGAAGAGCTCCCAATGTTGGTAGGGGCGCTGCCACTGCTCGAGTCGATAGTCGAAGTCGTAGTCATAGATGAACCAGTGCGAAGCGTCGAATGCGATATCTTCCGACATGACTTCGAAGCAGAACAAGGTTGACATGAAACCGAAGTCGTCATGGCTCTCATTTCCTGCATGGTTGTACTCAACCATATATGACCACATACCATTGAGGAATGCTTCAGGGTTCTTGGCTGCAGCCTCACCGGCTTGATCAGGTGTGAGTACAGAGGTGTCTTCAGCGTCGAGGAAGTCGGTGCTACAAGAGTTGAATCCCACCGTCAGCAGCAATCCTATGCTTAAATATTTTAATGCTTTCATATCTTTCTTTTTTATTATTTTAGCTTGATGTATATTCATCTTAGAAAGTGAGGCTCAGACCGAATGAGCATGAACGGATTGGAGAGTATGGGTAACCCGTTGATCCAGAGAAGCTCTGGCGTGGGTCAAGACCCTTACGTCTTGATACCATCATGAGGTTTTCGGCAGAGAAGTAAACGCGCAGCTTTTCGAATCCCCAGTTAGAGATCAAACTCTTAGGAAGATTGTAACCAAATGTGAGGTTGGTGATGGCGAAATAAGAGGCTCTGGTCAGGAAGAAGTCAGAGTTTGCTTCGATACCAGCGTTGTTCTTGTCGTAGTAGAGAGCAGGGATATCCGTGTTGGTGTGTGTCGGAGTCCAACGGTCGAACATGTCCTTGTGGAAGTTGTGTCCTTTGTCTCCTGCACTCATCAAAGCAGCGTAGAAGCTGTCATTCACCCATCCGCCGAGTTGGAATGCAGTAGCGATAGAGAGGTCGAATCCTTTCCACTCCACCTTTGAGTTGATACCACCAGTGAGGTCGGGTATAGCAGACTTGCCTAACTCGCGCTGAGTGGCTTTGTCAGTGGTGTTGGCATAGCTGTCCCATTCGTTTTTCACCTCATACTCGCCTTCTTTCATGCCGGCAGCTTCAGCTGCTGTGATTTGCTTGCCGTCCTTGTAGTAGTGGTCTTTGTAAACATTATAGCGTGGTAAGCCGTTTTCGGGATCAACGCCTGCATATTCATACATATAGTAGTCGTAGAGTGAACCACCTTTCTTCCACCAGTAGCTGCCGCGTGCAAAGCCTTCTTCTGGTTTTCCATCAGGCAGGCGAGTGAGTTTGTTCTTGTAGTGTGTGAGGTTCAGACCGATGTTCCATTTGAAGTCGCGTGTCTTGATGGCGTCAACGTCCATGGTGAACTCTATACCATTGTTGCGCATGTCCACCTCATTGTGCCATTCACTGTCGGGGTTACCCACTGATGGTGGTAATGGGCGGCTGTAGAGCAGGTCGATTGTGCTCTTGATGAAATAGTCAAACTCTACGTTCAAACGATTGAAGAAGCGTCCTTCAAAACCAACGTTGAAGTTGCGGTTCTTCTCCCATGTCAGGTCTTTCATACCACGTTGTGCCTTAGACAGACCGGCGGCGCCATCAATGCGTGATACTGTGTAAAGGTCCATGTAAGCACGTATAGGGCTGATTTCATCGTTACCTTGTGTACCGTAAGAGATTTTCACCTTCAGGTTGTCGATGGCATCAACATTTTTCAGCCAAGGCTCTTCCTTCAATCTCCAACTTGCTCCAATTCCGAAGAATGTGCCCCAGCGCTTGTGGTCGCCGTCGTAGAAGCGTGAAGAACCGTCGCGACGGAGGCTGAAGTTGAAGTAGTAGCGGTCGAGGTAGTTATAGTCTGCAATCAGGAAATATCCCTCACGCTCTGTTGAGTAGCGGTAGCTGGTGAGGTTCTGATACATCGTGGCGTTGGCAAAGTCAGGATTGTTGGCGTCAACGAAGTTGGTCATGTGGCCTAACATATATCTGTACTTCATTTCCTGGCTCTCGTGTCCGATGTTGGCATGAACTTCGTGGCCGTTGTAGTTGTGGCGCCAGTCGAGCAGTTGCTGGCCGTCAAGATGACCCGTACGGTCTGTTTCTTGATATCCACGTCCACCTACATTTTTTGCGTCACCACCGATAGGGGTCATGTACTCAACACTTCTGCTGTTGAAAGCGTCATAGGCGATGTTGGCAGTGAACTTGAAGTCGTTCAGGAATGAGAGCTCGAAGTATCCGCGAGCGTTGACGTTATCGCGTATCACCTGGTTCTCACCGGCTTCAGCGGCTGCCAATGGGTTTTGCTCAGAAGCGTAAGGACGCACATATTCAGTACCCCAGTCGTACTGGCGATTGCCGTTTTCGTCTGTCCAAAGCGAACCATCCTGTTTGTAAAGATAAATAGGATAGATGGGCGCGATGCTCTGTGAGAACATGAAGATATTGGAATAGTTGCTATTCGTATTTCCGAATGTAGTGCGGTCGGTGTGTGAGAAACCGATGTTTGCACCCACTCTGACGTACTGTCCGATGTTTTGGTCGATTTTAGCGCGGGCGCTGAAACGGTCGAAGTCAGAACCTTCCATGTAGCCTTCGTCGCCAAGGTAAGTGGCTGATAAGTAGGTTTTTGTCTGATCAGTACCACCAGCTACGCTGACGTTGTACTCCTGGCGGAAACCATTTTCAAACGCATCATTTCTCCAAGTGTCGCCCCATTTGAGGTCCTTGGCGTTAGGATTGAGTTTGCCAGTCAGTGGGTCGATGATGGCATTGTCGGCAATTCCTTTGTAGATGTTGTATTGCAGGTTGCCGTCGATCAAGTGCTGTGCAGCATATTGGTTGGCTCCCATATATCCCATTTGGTCAACCAGGCTGTTGCGATATGCCTCGTACATCATCTCGTAGTACTCACCAGGATTGGTGATGATGTCGTAGGTGGGAACACCACGTGAGTTCCAGCCTAAACGGCCATCGAAGCTGACTTTCACCTTGCCCTGCTTACCGCTCTTGGTCTGGATGATGATCACACCATTGGCACCGCGAGCACCATAGATGGCGTTGGCTGCGGCATCCTTAGATATGGTCACACTCTCCATGTCTGAAACAGGAATAGAGTTGAGGGAACCTTCGAATGGCACACCGTCGAGGATGATCAGTGGAGATGTAGATGCACTGATAGAACCGATACCACGAATCAAGATTGAACCCACAGAACCTGGAGAGCCTGAACTGGAAGCCACTTGAACGCCCGCCACAGAACCAGCGAGTGCCTGGCTGATGTTTGAAGCCTGTACATTCTCCAAGGATTCAGCCTTGATGGTTTTGGCGGCACCCGTGAAGGAAGCCTTCTTTTGTGTGCCGTAGGCTGTGACAATCACTTCGTCGGTCTCAGTAGATTCAGACTCCAAACGAATGAACATCTTAGGTTTGGCAGCTACTTCGACACTTTTCATTCCGATGTACGACACTTTGATGCGAGAGCCGTTAGGAACATTGTTGATGGTGAAGTTACCGTTGATGTCGGCTGCGGCACCATTGCTTGTACCTACAACTATTACGGTAGCTCCAACTACAGGTTCGCCTGTCTGTGAATCGACGACCTTACCGGTCACGCTCTGGGCGAAAGCCATGCTGGCTGTCATGAGGCAGGCAGCAATGAATAACCATAATCTTTTTCTCATTCTCAAATTATTTAAATTAGTAATATATATTATTCTTTGCCTCTCACTATAATATATAATAATGTGTGTATTCTTACATCCTCAATGTTGCGGCACTTCTTTCTTGAATGTTGCGGCACTTCCTTCTTGACTCTACTGCATTCATCTTCATGTTCCAGGCAGTTTCCGCCGCCATTCTGTCACTTTTCAAACAGAAATTGAATGCAAGTTTACAAAAAACTAATAAAAAAATGAAATTTTTCAAGGCTAAAGATTGACTTTTTAACATTCGGCTAACAAAATGAAAGCAAGAAAGCGTTAACAAGGTGGAAAATTTACACAAAACATAACTTTTTGACACTTCGTTTTCTCTTTTTTACTTAATTTTATTTAATGAAAACATCTGTGGTGTTTTGTCATTTTGACACAATTACACGCTTGTTCCAAATACTTTTGAATCCCTATCTCAAAATTACACTGACTTTCTGAAAAAGCCACCCTCCACCTATCCCGAATAATTATGCATCTTCACTTCAGGCCATACACTTTTCTTCATCACTGCCCAGTTCCGTTTGTGTCTGTCTTTTGAATACATAAGATGGTCAAGATGGGTATGCATCCATTGGGCCACACACCAGAGAAGGCATAACAGCCAGGGGATGTGGTCTTACGGACGGTGTATTCTTAAAACTCTGATTATTCCGATTTTTTCTTTCAATGATACGTAGGCTAAAATATCTATTACTATGAGTGATTCCTCTTCATGAAAGAATGCGTTAATTTGATCACAACCAAAGAAGGCATAACAGCCATACTTCTTGAAAATCGAAAGAAATGCTATTTTTTTCACTATATTATTTGGTAATTTGGGAATTCCTTGTTAATTTTGCGCTGAATAATTCCTGTTTGTGGGAATTTTGCTAGGATGGCGTCAGAAGTTGATCATATAACCGTAGAACTCCTTTCGGCTGGTGAAATGCTGAAGAATGAGTTGAGGCACCTTGGTTTAACTCAAAAGCAGTTTGCTGAGGTGTCAGGTATTAGTGCGTCTCATTTGAATGAAATTATAAAAGGCCATAGGGATATATCTATCAAACTAGCTGAAAAGTTGCAGGCTGTTCTTGCTATTCCTGTTTCCGTTTGGCTCGAAGTCCAAGCCAAATACAATATATCCAGAAGTCATTTATCCTCAGAGGATGAGGAAGAGAGGAAAAGTGGAGAGCTTCTATCTGAGTATGATGCGGTTATCAGTGTAAAGGAATTGTTTCACAAGCTGAATCTGGTTAATACGAGTAACAAGGAGAAAATTGATATTTTGAAAACAAGTTATCTTCTTCCTGATCCCTCTCAACTGAAACTCTCATTTGGTAAAATAAGTGGATGGTTCAGAAAGTCAGCTAAACAGGGGTTAGACAGTCGGATGATTGTGACATGGATTGTTCTGGCAAGGTATGAAGCCCGTAGAATAGACGTGAATAGTAAGTTTGACAGAGGTAGTTGTCTGGAGCTGACAACAGAACTACGTACCATCTTCCATGAGAATTCTGATACACTCAAAAGGGTTACTCAGGTGATGTCGTCACACGGTATCAGATTTAGTGTAGTTGATAAATTAGAACATGCTTCAATTGACGGCTATTCTTATATCGACACTGATGGTGTTCCTGTAATTGTGGTCACCCTGCGTCATAAAAAAATAGACTTCTTTGCTTTTACTGTTTTGCATGAGGTTTGTCATGTATACAAGCATCTCAATAGCGAAAATAACAATATGGTTTCTCTGTCTGACTACGACAACGAGACAGTGGAAGAAGAGGAAGCGAATGCTTTTGCGTCAAATGTCCTAATTCCACAGGCACTTTGGCGTATCGCTCCAGAAGTGCCAATGAACCCCTTTGTTATTCAGCGGAGGTACACATTATGGGCTGAAAAAAACCATTTGAACAAATGGATTGTTTTAGGGCGAGTCTCACATGAGACAGGTATGTATAAATTCAAAACCGACGAAAGTCGGCTTATTCATTAACTTATAAAAGGAGGTGCATGAAAATGTATAAGGAGATATAGCAAAGTAGGGTAACGAAAAGTCCTACACTACGGCAATAGTGTAGGACTGAAAGGTTTGCTTCCCGATTGGCATTCCGAGTTACCCCGAAAAACAGAAAGAATCCCTTAGGTATTGCAAAATTATAGATTATTATTGAAAAAAGCAAATTTGGGTTCAAAAATCGGGATTTCTTGTTTTTTGTTTAATGTTTCGTAAGTTTTACAATAATACTTTTGCAAATGCAAGATTTGTTTTTCTCTGGTTTTGAATGTGTCATTGCTACAAATTCAACTTCGAAAAGAAAAAGAGAAAAGATTGACAAAAAGAGAAAAGGTTTTCATCCCAACATTCAAGAGCTTTTTCATTGCGAGTTATACGGCAGCTTTCCTACAGCGGGGAAGACCCCACTGCCAGTGCTGAAACCAATAAAAAACATTTATCCAATTCGTCTTGTTCCTTTCAATGTAGCTTACGCCAATAAGGACTACAATTGTACTGTGCATTTCTACATTGATGACGCACTGTTTCTTAGGGTTTTGCGAAATCCGGAGAAGTATCTGGCATTTTTTCAGAAATGTCATTCTGTCATTGGCCCCGATCTCTCACAGTATATCAATATGTCCTATGAGGAACGCTATTATTGTGCTTATATTAACAGGGCATTCACTGCATATCTACAAAGGAATGGTGTCAACGTAATCGTCAATGTGACATGGTCCCTTCCAGATAGTTATGAATATAGCATCTCTGGCATTCCTCAACATTCGGTAGTAGCAATCAATTGCACAGGCATTTTGAAATATAATGTTTCTAAGTACCTGTGGCAAAGAGGCTATCAATACGTTTGCGAGCACATCAACCCTCTTTTGATAGTCCGCTATGGCAATAAAATGCCATGCGAAACACCTTCGATAAGTTTGTATTTTGAAAATGAACGAATTAATAGGTTGAGATATGGGAGCAAACGGTAGTGCTGAAAAAGGTTCGACCAATACAGAAGAAGGCCGTAACTATAAAACGGTTTATAGTATAGGTGAGAATATCAAGGTTTTGGAGCCTAAAGACCCCAAGAAAGGTATCAAACTACCAGAGGAAAGTCATACCCCCAACCGGATTTATGCAATATTCTACAAAGATGGTCATGACGTGAAAGCCATCGCCGTTTACGACGATGACTGTAAGAAACTATACGAAATACACACCATTGATCATAAAGGACTTGGTGCGCATTATCATGTGTGGGAAAATGGGAAGCCAACAGAAGTGCATAGCATTACTCCCGAGATGCAGTCCCTGATAGATAAAATAAGAAATTTCAATCCTTCATAAAATGAAAGATCCAGATTACATTGCATTGGATTTGTGCGGTTATCGTTACAATCGAAAATATCCGCCAAATGAAAGTAAGTATGGTACTCATTACAGAGGTTATAAGAACAATGCAGAGGAAGTGTTGTTTTATGACTTTGCCGTTCAGTTTTACGATGTCTCGTTCAAATACAATGGAAAATCATACTATTTGCTGACCGACGAAGATCATGTGGCAGTCTGTGATGAACGTTTCACTGAAGAGTATGAGACATTCAGCAATGCCAATGAATTGATAGAGAGATTCACGATTGATGGCAAACCACTATTGGTCCTGATTGATCAATTAGAGGATGTCGAACCTGAATAGTCTTTATGGATGTGTAAGAAGTCGGAAATATCCATTCTTTTCCGACCGTGATGAATAAAGTGTACGTGTTTTCCATGCTGTAATGCGAAGGATACGTTCACTTACAATACAGACTGGTCTGAACTGTCCGAGCTGCAAGAGCTGTTGGAACGTCCAGGCCAGTCTTATGAATGGAATGCATCGGATTTAACAAAGGCCTTATCTATGAATTCCCCAATAATAGCTGGTATGATACATTAAAGCAAATTTCTAATAAACATGAATAAGTGATGATTCTGGATTATTTAGTAATTTTGCATCGTGCAATTATGGTGAGTGGGTGTCATTGTCCTTGTCTAAGCATCATGTGGGCGAGGTTGTTAGTACCTGCTATTGCATAACTGATTTTTTTTAAGCCAAAACAAAATCATACATCATAATTATGAATCATAAAAACAAATTCCTTAGTATTTTGTTGACGCTTTTCTTTGCGCTATTCGCTCTGACCGTCTCCGCTCAGCAGCGTCGTCCTGTTGATTCCAAGCACCCGATGTGGCTCATCCATATCGATGTGTGGAACAACGCTGACCCCCAGAAGATCATCGACCTCATCCCCGAGGATGTTCGTCCTTACGTCTGCTTCAACCTCTCCCTCTCCTGCCAGTACGACACGGAGAAGAACGTGTATAAGATGCCACAGAACGCAGTGCCCACCTACAAGTCGTGGGCGTCGGTGTGCTGCGCCAACAACGTCTGGTTCACTTGTCAGCCCGCCAGTGGCGGTCACACCCATATCCAGGACGGTGACCTCGACACCTTCGAGTACTTCTTCAAGCACTACAAGAACTTCCTTGGCTGGAACTACGCCGAGCAGTTCTGGGGTTTCGACGAACCCAACGACAAGTCGTCGAGCACCCAGGCCTCCCGTATCGCCTTGTTTGCCAAACTCGTGCCCATGCACCACAAGTACGGCGGTATGCTCATCATCAGTTTCTGCGGCAATATATGGTCGCATCCACTCAACCCCATCGGTATGATGAAGCGCAACTCCGCCCTGCTCAACGCCTGCAAGAAGTATCCCGAGGCATGCCTCTGGCTCTATAAATACACCACTTCCTCTTGCTTCTACAACAACGAGAGTGTCACCCTCGCCCCATTCATCTCCGGCTTGGCCAAGAACTACGGTGTGCGCTACGACAACTGCGGTTGGAATGGTGCCCTTGAAGCCATTCTTGGCAAGGACAATGGCAAGAAATATCCCAACAGCGCAGGTTACGGCACAGTGATGGAACAGACCTGCATCAACGGCGGTGCCGTATGGGATGGACCGGAACTCATCTGGACGGAAGACTTCCAGGAGCGCGGCACCACCAATGTCAACGGCTACACCCGTCGCAACTGGGGCACTTACAAGGCTTTCGACAACGGTTGGCTCGACATGTTCCGCAAGATCATCGACGGCACCCTTTACATCCCCTCCCGCGAGGAAGTCATCCAGCGCACCAAGGTGGTGATTATCAACGACAACAACAGCGGCAACGACGAACAGAAGTACGCCTCTATCGGCGACCTCTACGACGGGCTCTACAAGCAGAAAGACCCCTTCAACCGAGGCAATGGCCAGTGGATGGACAACTTCTGCTACTTCAAGAAGACCGGTCGCTATCAGGCCATTCCCGTAGTCATCGACTGCTACGACGAACTTTCCAAGTCCATCCCCGTGAAAGTGAAGCGTTCGCAGTACAGTTCCCGTTGGTCATCGCAGGCCAGGAAGGTCCAGGAGTTCGACAAACTCTATGAGGAGGTGAGCACCGGCGACCTATATGTGGCCCGCCACAAGAATGAACTTGTGACCTACTATCCCTTCACCTATTTCAGGAAAGCCACCACAGCCTCCGCTTCCATTCCCCTTCGCTACAACACCTGCGAGAGCCTGGACCTGGAGTACAGCAAGTTTGGCAACGGCATCGTGCATGAATATGCCGACCGCATCGACCTCTACCTCAACAACTACCGTATGGACACCACTTTGGCAGTGGTCGATAAGGTGACCATCCACGGCGCCACAGCCAAGCCCGAGTACACTTATCAGCGCCGTGCCAATGCCACAGGCGGTGCACCTACGGAAACATGGGATGCCGAGACAGGCACTTACGAGCTGAGTATCCGCCACATGGGTCCTGTGGAGGTGAGCATCAAGTGTGCTGGCAACGGCACCGACCGCCAGACCGACCTCGTCGCCGACACACCGCTTGAACTGCCCCAGCAACCCGAGGAATACTACGGTGAACTCGTGAAGGAAGCCGAGAACATCGACTACAGGAACATCAAGAGTTGTGTGACCAACCCTTACGCTTGGTACCCCAACGTTCGCGGTCATGCCGCCATGGGTTTTGTGGATATGGGCACCAACACCGCAGCCTCCCTGCGCGACTCCGTCTTCATCAAGCACCCCGGTGAATACACCATCTCCGTTCGCTATATGCTGACCTCCAACACCGGTTCGATGGTTACCACGCTCAATGGCAAATCGTCAGCCCTGCGCTTCGCCAAGACCAACAGCAACGAGTGGAAAGAAGCCTCTTTCACCGCCGAACTGAAGGAAGGAGGCAACAGTTTCGTGCTCCGCAACAGCAGTGGCCTGAACATCTATATCGACCAAGTGATCTATACTCCAGCCGACCAGCACAACGACGTGCTGAAACTCGACATTGCCGAGGCTGAAGAAGGAGATGTTCCATCCGGTTGGGTGGCCAGCGAAGGAGGAGTGAAGACCCATCCAGACAATGGCAGCAAGGCTTTGGCATGGAGTGGGGCAGCCCCCTCCCTCACCTACGGCACCCTTACCGACTACCCATTCAGCCTTGAGGAAGGCG
>Ga0310691_10008287_pt1 | contig 10700 bp, 6 predicted proteins | sample 176DNAGHGlowgp2_FD_203887 | JGI IMG/M metagenome (GOLD analysis project Ga0310691, IMG submission 203887) | Sheep rumen microbial communities from Palmerston North, Manawatu-Wanganui, New Zealand - 1766 DNA GHGlow gp2 (v2) (version 2) | ecosystem: Host-associated > Mammals > Digestive system >... | reverse complement strand
ATGGTAAATTAGCCATCAATGAGGACAATCAAGGTAAATGTGAAATCACTAAAGTAGAGATTACTTATCGGAGCAGTGCTGACGCCACATTGACTACTAATGCTATCACAGATGCAGGTGGTGAGATTTTATTCTTACCGAGCGCCAGCAAAGCAGACCAAACTGTAACAATGGCATTAGGTCGTTCCTTCTTTACAATGCAAATGGCGAGTGATGCAAGTGTATTGATAAAGAGTATCAAGCTTTATTATCAAAGCAGCACACTTGACCACACCTTGGTTACCCCAACCTTAACATTTAACCCAGCAAGCTTAACAGCAGCTCCAGGTAGTGCCATTTCAGAGCCAACTCTGACGACATCACCAAAGACATTAGCTGTAACATATAGCAGTTCAGATCCTGCTGTTGCAACAGTTGACGCTACGACAGGTGAAGTAACAGCTGTTGCCGCAGGTACGGCTACTATTACGGCTACCTATGCAGGAACCACAACCCTTCTGAATGCAGCTAATGGTAGCTATACCTTAACCGTTGCTTCTATTCCAGAGGCTGTAACGTTTAGTCCGAACTCTGGAGAAGTAACATCTGGTACTACCGTAACACTGACAACAAGTACTGCTGGTGCAACTATTTACTATACAACAGATGGCACAGAGCCTACAATTTCAAGCACCCAGTACAACGGCCCTATCACTATTACAGCGGCTACAACTATTCGTGCTATTGCCATCAATGTAGCTGGATCGAGTCCAATTTCAAGTGCTACATACACTATCGCGTCTGCAGCTGATGAGTTGCAGACCATCAGCGAACACGACTGGACATTCGATTCAGAAGCATTTGATAAAGACGCAGCATATGGATATACATTGGTTGACGGAAATACTTTTGAAATCTTTGGTTCAAAGAGTGGTAAGGAAAACAATTTCCAAAGGAGTTCTACCGCCATCTCTACTAGCGGTGAAAATCCAGAGTCATTCTACAACTATTTGAAATTTGAAAACAGTACTTATAACGCAACTGATTTTGGAAATAAAACGCTATCAGATGCTAACCGCCGCTATTTCCACTTCAAGGTAAATGCTGTTGCTAACAAGACAAAGGTAAAGGTATATGGTTCTACCGGTTCGAATGGTAGTTCTCGTAGCGGTAATATTGCTGTCGGTGAATTCAACAATGTTGTAGCTACACTTACCAATTCTAATAGTAAACAAGCCGCAACTGTTGAATACACATTCACAGAAAGTGGTGTAAAGGACGTATGGGTATATGCCCCATCAAGTGCGTTCCAATTCTATAAGATTCTTGTTTCATCTGATAAGAAAGCTTTGAGTACATTCCGATCTATGGGTTCGCAGAGCTATGATCAGACTTCAAATCAGAATTTCAATCATACCATTTTCATACAACCAGAAAATGCTATTTCTGATGTAAATGACATTACCATAACCTCTTCCGACCCGAGTATTTTGGACATTTCGGCTATTACTAAAACCATCAATACTACAAATGGCCGTCTTGTTATCGGCAACATTAGACCAAATCAGGGTGGTACAGCAACACTGACTGTAAACTTTAGTGGTAACACAAACTATGCTGCTGCTACATATACAACTCGTGAGTTCAATGTCACTGGTCCTACTCAAGTATTGATTACTGCTGAAGACCAGAATATCCAGCAGGGACAGCACTCACAGATTTCTCCTGTCATTACTGATAAGAATGGAAATCCTGTTGGCGTCAAGCAGGTAAATAACACGTATGTTACATATACCCTTGGTGAAGATGAGGAAATTCCTGATTATAGCACATACTTTGATATTACCTATACAGCAGGAACAGGTTCTGGAGAAAACTACGATAAGATCACTGTTGACGCTACTGGTAAGGTTGAAACAGAAGATGATACAACAACCCCCGCAACGATGGCGGCTGTTGGCGCATATCGCTACGTTACTGTTACTGCCACTCCTAAAGCTGCTTATGCAAGTGCATTTACCACAAGTGATGCTATCAGTACTACTGTTAAACTGACAATCATTGAGAAGGTGTCTCAGGTACAGGTAGATCTGTATTGGGATGAAAAGTGCACTGACGCGAATAAAATTTCAACTCTTACGGGCGATGAGTGGTCTATAAGCACAACCTATGCAAGTAAAGACGAGAATAAACTCTATACGTTCGACCAAGGTATCTTTGCAAACGGATTCCCCAATGGTCGTATGATTTATGCTAAGGTAAGAAATGCGAACGACTCTATCTGGTTCTCTTACGCACAGAATGAAGTTCCTGCGACAATTCCTGCTAATCCAAAATTAGACAAGAAAAAGCGTATTTTCGAATATCGTCACGGTCTTCCAATCTATATCGACAACACCCTTTCCAAAGGCGATTATGTACAAGTGAATATCGTTGCAACAAAATGGAATACTACAACTAAGAAGCGCGAATTGGACGGATCAGTTGCCAGAATGAAATTCTTCATCGTTGCACACGGCCGTCCTGAGAAGCCTACATACAGTCCTGTTTCACCTGATGCTGATGCAACACTCAACAAGGATGATCGTAAGATTATGGATACCTCTATGAACGTTGTAGCATATGGTGAAGGAGCTTCTGATGGTGTTGCTGGTGCTGGCAATCTTGTTTATGGCAAGTTCTCAACAGAATCAGTTTACACGACTGAGCAATTGATTAACGAACAAACCGTTTCTTATCGTAAAGACAATGTACCTGTGGTTTCTACTGAGGTAGCGAAACGTCGCTTTACTTCTGTACAGATTAAGAACTATGCTGCTAAAGATGATAATGGTTTCGGCGGTGGTGACTATATCAGTGAGCAGACCTATACTGAGTACTGGTATCTCTATGATACTCGTCTTTCTCTGACACCTGCTGGCAACCAATATATCAATGTATCTGGTCAAGCTGCTCCAAATGCTACTACAGCACCTACGACAAACGTTACATGGTATAACAAGATTACAAAGAAATGGCAGAATGTTCTTGATCAAACTGTAACCTATAGTATTGTTGATAGCAATGGTGCAACTGGTACGACAGTAGATACCTCAACAGGTGTAGTAACTGCTGGTGCTAACACGGGTTGGGTTAAAGTTAAAGCTCTGTACAATGTTTCCAATGAAGAGCATGGTGGAAATAGCACAAATGCCCAAGAAGCTGGAAACGAGCCACAGTATAAGAGTACTACTGCACCATCAGAAATGACGTTCTATGTTTACATCGCAGACCCGTCACAGGAAGAGCCGGAGATTACACCGCCTACCCGTAAGTTCACTACGGCACAGACTTATCAAGTGAAAGCTCCGAAGAACTGGGATGTTCGATACACCATCGATGGTTCTGAGCCATCTGCAACCAATGGTAACTTCTTGAGTCATGGTTCAACAGCTGAAAACAATACAACAGCAACCATAACAGTTAAGGCTATAGCATTTAACCCTAACAACACCTCACAGACAAGTCGTATCGTATCTGAGACTTATACTTTGGTTGATCCTATACCAGATCCTATCTTCGATCCAGATGGTGTTCCTTCTCCATGGTATTATAACACCAGTAATCTGACTGTACAGATTGCCTGTGCATATGGTGGTGCCGAAATTTATTATACCATTGACGGTTCCGATCCTGTTATCGGTGCAGAGAACACCTTCAAATACTCTGGTTTGGAGAAACTTACAATCTCAGGTAACGTGGCAGTCAAAGCTGTAGCTTACTCACGTACGGATGATATCTATAGCAACGTAATTACATCTAACTACGTATATACCACCGATATGGCTTTACCATACTTCCAGATTTACGACGCAACGGATAATAAATGGTATGGCTATGGAGAAGGAAATACTTGGACTGAAAATGGTACGAATTGGAACAACGGACAAGCACGTGATATCACTCCTTCAACTCAGATCCGTATCGTTGATCCGAACCCTGTAAAAGGTACTATCTATTATACCACAAATGGTACAGCACCAGCAGCTAACAGCACTTCTATGATTTACAAGGACGGAAATCCGTTCACTGTAGCAAAGACCACTACAGGTAAGGCTATTGTAACATTGGAAGAAGCAAGTAGCCAGGTCGCAACAGCTGTCTTCAACATTGATGCTAACACCTATCATGTATGGGAAGCTGTTGAGAGTACTACCCCAGGTGGAAAGATGACTAAAGAAGCAGGTTTTGTTATCACGACTAAACCAAGTCTGATTGTAACAAACTCAATGACAGACGTCAACACAAACTCTATTGCTACAAGTGAAGGTGGTTCTAACTCTGAAAACATCACCTATGCTCAACCATATATCACAGCAACCTTCGGTGGCTACGATACAAATGACTGGGAGCACATGACTATTGCTGACGATGCTATCGGTACACCACTCGACAATGTGGGTGAATATAACATCAAGAGCAGTAAAGATGCGAAGATTGAAGTTGAGGTCGACGTAACAGATAATAGTGGTACTGTAAAAACCGACAACTACAACCACTACTACTCAACATTAGAAACGGTTCATGAGCGCACATTCAAAGTTCCATCAAATGGTACTTACGTACGTTTCGAACCGGAACGCGATGGTGATTTGACTATCTGGATTCTGCAACATGGTTCACTGAACTACCACGAGGGTGAAGTTCTCACGGATAAGTTCATCCGTTGTCGTCCAATCTACTTTGTAGATGAACAAGGCAAGAGTTACAAGGTGAAGGAAGTCAATGGTGTTCCACAGGTATGGAGTACTGCCCGCCTGAGTGCAAACTGGGCTAAGATCAAGGCTACAGCAGAGGCTCAAGGTTCATATACAACAGCAGTAACCAATGGATGGACAGACTGGAAAGCTAGCCAGACCATTATCTATAGAGGTAATAGCACGCCGGTTGAGAACAAGGGTCTCAATATCACAGAGTCGAATACAATGTATAGTATCTACAATAAATACTTGACTGATAATGGTATCAAGATTGGCGATCCTATTAAGCCGTTCGCTATACATGATGGAAGCCATACTATTTCTATACAGAATGGACGATTCCCTGATGATAGCAATGATCAAACAGGTTATGTAATGGTATCTGGTGGTTATGTGAAGTACACCTTCGAAGTGAAGGCTGGCAAGACCTACTATTTCTTCGGACAGGGCACTAAGATTGGCGTTCGTGGATTCCAGTTCGTTCCAAACACATCCGAACCTGTAACGTTCACGATGACAGAAGAAAGCACTACAGCTAACACAGAGGCAATAACAGCTGCTAAAGATAATGGCGTACGTAAAACTTCTGGTTTCGATCGTCAGTTCAAGGCTAACACATGGGCTGCACTTGTATTGCCATTCAGCATGTCAGCTACTCAGGTAGAACAGACATTCGGTGAAGGCACTGATATTATGCACTTCGACCGTGTAGATGGAACTAAGTTGTATTTCTATGGTCACTGGCATCGCATGATTGTCGCTGGTACTCCAGTATTCATCAAGCCTACAAAGAACAGCAACTTGAATGACGTCTATGTTCACGTTGAAAATTGCACGCCAGAGATTCTTTCTAATAACGGATACAACTTCCAAGGCTACTATGAGAGTGGAGCTAACATAAACCAATACGACTATTATCTCAATGGTTCTGGTAATCTCTCTCATAGAACTAATTCAGGTACAGCAAATCTTAAGTCTACTCGTGCAGTGCTTCATAATACTCATGGTGATGCTGGTGCGAGATTACAACTTGTACTTGATGGTATTGGCGACGAAACTACTGGTATTGAGGCTATCTACGATGAGGAAACAGGTGAAATGAATATCATCAAGGACTCAACCGTATACAACATTAACGGACAAGTTGTTCGCCAGAACACCAACTCTCTCATTGGTTTGCCTAAGGGTGTATATATCGTAAATGGCAAGAAATATGTAGTTAAATAATTGATAAATATAAATTTGATAGAAAAAGAATGAAGACAACATATATTCAGCCAGAAACCATAGTTGTTAAAGTAAACGTAGAGCAACTTCTTGGAATTAATTCCCCACTACGTGAAGGTAGAGAAGGTTCAGTTCCTGAGAAAGGTGGTGATAATGATGACGCTGGTGCCAGAGCCTTCACCCTCTGGGAAGACTGGGAAGAAGAAGATTACTAATCATCTGTAATTACATCAAAACTCTATATGGACAGCAGTTGCAACTCTTGTAGTTGCAGCTGCTGTTGGTTTTATAGGGAAGAGGTTGGAAAAAGAAAAATGAGTTTTCCTTTTGCTCTTCTATTAGTTTTAGCTATCTTTGCAGACGATAACGAAAACTATAGGTAAAAAGGTATGAAAGAACTTGCATTGAAGTACGGATGTAATCCGAATCAGAAGCCTTCGCGTATCTTTATGGAAGAAGGCGAGTTGCCCATCGAAGTAGTAAACGGACGACCAGGCTATATCAACTTCCTAGATGCCCTGAACTCATGGCAGCTGGTGAAGGAACTGAAGCAGGCTACAGGTCTGCCTGCAGCAGCCTCGTTCAAACACGTAAGTCCTGCTGGTGCTGCCGTTGGTCTTCCCTTGAGCGACACGCTGAAGAAAATCTATTTCGTGGATGACATCAAAATGGAGCTTTCTCCCCTCGCCTGTGCTTATGCCCGTGCCCGCGGCGCCGACCGTATGTGTTCGTATGGCGACTTCGTGGCCCTGAGCGATACATGTGATGCGGCAACGGCTACGCTCATCAAACGTGAGGTGAGCGACGGTGTGATTGCACCTGACTACACGCCGGAAGCCATCGAGATTCTAAAGGCAAAACGCAAGGGTACCTATAACGTCATCAAGATTGATCCGAACTATGTACCCGACCCCATCGAGCGCAAACAGGTGTTCGGTATCACCTTCGAACAGGGACGCAACGAGATTCGTCTGGACGATCCCGCATTGTTCGAGAACATACCTACCAAGAACAAGACATTCACTGAGGAGGCGAAGCGCGACCTGATTATCGCCCTCATCACCTTAAAATATACACAGAGCAACAGTGTGTGCTACGTAAAAGACGGACAAGCGATCGGCATCGGTGCAGGACAGCAGAGCCGCATCCACTGTACTCGTCTGGCTGGACAGAAGGCCGACATCTGGTGGTTGCGCCAGTCGCCGAAGGTGATGAACCTGCCGTTCAAGGCTGACATCCGCCGTGCTGACCGCGACAACACCATCGACGTATATATCAGCGATGAATACGAGGACGTACTGCGCGACGGCACTTGGCAGCTGTTCTTTACAGAAAAGCCGGAAGTGTTTACAGCTGAAGAAAAGAAAGCTTGGATTGCACAGAACACAAAGGTGGCTTTAGGCAGCGATGCCTTCTTCCCGTTTGGCGACAATATTGAACGGGCACATAAGAGCGGTGTGGAGTTTATTGCACAGGCCGGAGGCAGCATCCGCGACGACCATGTCATCATGACATGCGACAAATACGGCATCGCAATGGCATTTACGGGTGTAAGACTGTTCCACCATTAATTATAATGCGTAATGCATAATGCGTAATTTAGCATGATATGGATGATTTTCAAGACATATTGATTAGTGGTATAAGCTTTAAACGCGGAGGTTCGTCACAGCCTAAGAACGAAGACAAAGTGAAGACGAAAGCTAAGAAAAAGAAATACATTACCGGAGCTCATGGTAGCGGCTCTGCCATGCAGAAAGCAAAATACCGCAAGCAACGAGCTAACAGAAGGAAGTGATGCTTAATGCATAATTTCTTCCTTTCGGTCAGAGACCGTTGGTTCATAATGCATAATGCATAATTAAGGTTGACGGATGAAGAAAAAATTTAAGAATTAAGCATTATCCCTGTAAGGATTCTGCCACTGTTGATTCCTAAACGACGGGCTGAGAAGAAAGTATCCACATGGTCATACGTACAGATGTTTGACATGTGGATATTTTCATTTTTGACACCAACGTGTACAAGCTGGAGGCGATTGCAAGCAGGCAGGTCCATATGCCAAAACAATTTACGATTTGACAATTTACCATTTACAATTTCCGATTGCACTTCGTTTATTGTCGGAAATTGCAGGGCAATTTCGTTCATGGGGAAACCGTTTTGCTCAAATTCTGCATAGACCTCATCACCCACTTCGAAATTTTTCAAACAAATACCAGGACCGATAACTGCCTTCAGTTGATCAGGATTGGTCTGATAAACTCGCTGCATGGTAGCCACCGTTTTTTCAACGATACGCGCAACAGTTCCTCGCCAACCTGCATGGATGGCAGCAACAGCATGATGAGCCTCATCATAAAGCAACACGGGAATACAATCTGCAGTAGAAACAGCGATGCACACCCCTTTAAGGTCGGTTACGACAGCATCGACTCCTTCCAACTGCCGTAACCTTTCTTCAGACGATAGTGACAACAAATCACTATCGACGACACGCACCTCAGTATGATGGGTCTGATGCGGATAAACCAGATGCGATTCATCGATATCCAATACCTTACAAAGCAGGCGACGGTTCTCAGCTATATGTGCCAGCTGGTCGCCACAATAATGATTTACATTAAAAGCGGCATAGTTGCCTTCACTGATGCCACCATATCGGGTGCTACTGAAAGCTACTACGCCGTCGGCAATAGAATAATAGTGCAAAACAGGTTGCACCTCAGTCTTCTTCGTATTCAAAATCCTCTAACTCTTCGATGTCCTCAATATCTTCTTCATCGATAAATTCAATATCATCCTCGCCTTCAGCCATCATCTCAGCAGCAAAACGACTCATATCCTTATCACGATGAACGAGCGTATCTTCTGCCGTAATGCTCTGCAATTTGTTGCTTTCGCTGTTAAGTTCTCGCCACAGAACATCCTTCAGTTCGTCGATACCAAAACCTGTTACGGAAGAAATAAAGACAACGGGCAGATCATCAGGAAGTGTCTCGCGAAGCATCTCAATGAGTTCATCGTCTAAAAGGTCGCATTTGGTAACAGCCAGCACACGGTGCTTGTCAAGCATCTCCGGATTGAAATTGCTGAGTTCGTTAAGTAGAATCTCATACTCGCGCTTGATATCATCAGTATCGCCAGGCACCATAAACAACAATAGCGAGTTGCGCTCGATATGACGCAAGAAACGCAAGCCCAATCCTTTTCCTTCACTGGCACCCTCGATGATACCAGGAATGTCAGCCATCACAAATGATTTATTGTCACGATAGGCCACGATACCCAACGATGGCTCCAAGGTTGTAAACGGATAGTTGGCAATCTTCGGACGTGCACTCGACAAAGCAGATAGCAATGTCGATTTGCCTGCATTCGGAAATCCCACTAAGCCGACATCAGCCAGAAGTTTCAACTCCATAATAACCGTCATTTCCTGCATGGGTTCGCCGGGCTGCGCATAACGCGGAGCTTGATTCGTTGCCGTACGGAACTGGTAGTTGCCCAATCCGCCGCGGCCACCTTTCAGTAGCATAACCACCTGACCATCATGCATGACATCGCAGACATATTTGCCTGTTTCTGCATCATAGACAACAGTACCACAAGGCACATCAATATAGATATCTTTACCATCGGTACCATGACATTTGTCTCTACCGCCGTTGCCACCGTGCTCCGCAAAAATATGACGTTGGAACTTCAAATGCAGCAGGGTCCAATAGTTGTGGTTGCCACGAAGGTAGATATTTCCTCCCCTTCCACCATCGCCACCATCAGGACCTCCATTAGGATTGTACTTCACGTGACGAAGGTGCATAGATCCCTTGCCGCCCTTTCCTGAGCGGCATTTGATCTTTACATAGTCCACAAAATTTGACTCTGCCATTTTTTTACTATAAATAAAGGGTTTTCCAGGAGGTTCTAGGTTATCCTAGGAGTTCCTAAGAGTTCCTAAAGATTATCTATCACTTTCTCTATTCGAGCGAAGATTTCCTCAATTGTGCCCAGACCTTCCACATGGTAGTGGATACCTTCTTTCTCGTACCATTCAATCAAGGGAGCTGTCTGGTTATGATAGACATCCAGACGTTTCTTGATGGTTTCCTCGTTGTCATCGCTACGGCCACTTTGCTGACCACGCAACAAGAGACGCTTCATCAGCTCGTCTTCAGGAACAAACAACTCAATCATTGCTGCAACCTGATGACCGCGCTCTGCAAGCATCTTCTTCAGGGCTTCAGCCTGTGGAATCGTACGGGGAAATCCATCGAAAATAACACCTGCATGTTCCTTGCCAAAACTGTCATATACACTGGCAAGAATATCAATCATTAGCTCATCGGGGATCAGCTGTCCCTGGTCGATGAAGCCCTTGGCCGTCTTACCTAACTCTGTTCCGTTTTTGATTTCATTACGAAGGACGTCACCTGTAGAGATATGTCCCAAGCCGTACTTTTCAATGATTTTATCGCTTTGAGTTCCTTTTCCGGCACCTGGGGCACCGAAGATTACTATATTTTTCATTTTTGATTTATTGTTTTTCGATTATTATTTCGGAATATCGGAATATCGATATATCGGTATTTCGATATTACGATTTCTTAATTATTCCACTACCGTATAAATATCCCTGAGGTTGCGACCCTGCTGATCGTAGTCGAGTCCATAGCCCACGATGAAGTCATTGGGGATTTTCATCGCTACATAATCCACATCAAGCTTCTCCTGCAACTTTTCGGGTTTCAAAAG
>Ga0310691_10008285_pt1 | contig 10702 bp, 8 predicted proteins | sample 176DNAGHGlowgp2_FD_203887 | JGI IMG/M metagenome (GOLD analysis project Ga0310691, IMG submission 203887) | Sheep rumen microbial communities from Palmerston North, Manawatu-Wanganui, New Zealand - 1766 DNA GHGlow gp2 (v2) (version 2) | ecosystem: Host-associated > Mammals > Digestive system >... | reverse complement strand
GACCGACGAAGTTCTCTGCCGACGCTTCCCGGACTACGCCGGCAGCGCCGAGCGCCGCGCCCGTCTCGAAGCCGCGCTCGCCCGGGTTCCCGCCGCCCCGGCCAAGCGGACGGATTCCGCGCCCGACTGGACAAACCTGCTCCGGACCTCGCTCTCCAACGCCCTCGCGACCGCGACCGCCACCAACGCCGCGCCGTTCGAGATTCCGGCCCTCCGCGCCGCCCCCCGCGTCCTCCCCGACGAGTTCGTCCTCCCCGAGATCCCGCAGGAGTGGCGGCAGTGACGGCGCCACCGCCCTTCCGCCGCCCGCGCGCGCCGGTTTTTCTTGCTTGACGCGCCCCCGGCCCCTCGGCTATCCTCTCCCCCGTCGCGCCGCGACGGGGCCAACATCCCCTTCCGCGGCACCGCCGGAAACCCGAGGCGAACAACCGAGGGAGAACGCGGCAGACATCAAACGATTTGCACCCACAAATCCATTCGTTCAAGAGAAATCTGGTAAATTTCAAGGCGAACGATTGGTTGCGAGGGTGTGCGTGTAGCGCCCCCTCTCTTCTGATTTTCGCCACGGCCCTACCAGAGCCTCTCTTGGAAATCCGAAGAGAGGCTTTCTTTCATCCCCGAAGCGTCTCTTCCGAACTCGGGGATCGAAAGACATCAACCATGACGCGGGCATCAACAGGCGAACCGAAGCATTATTCAAGGCTTCTCCTCTTCCTTCTTCTTTCGGCGTCTTACCAAGCAAGTGCTCTCGAAGTCCATTCCATCACGGACCGCGACGAACGGACTTGGCATTTCACCTTGTCGGACGACGGGGGCGCAACGATCTGGTACCCCTGGTCGGGTTATTACACGGGGAACAGTGCATATTATTGCGCGTTGGACCCGAAGCCCTCGGGAACGTTCGCGGTTCCGCCCATGCTCTACGATGGAGATTTGGAATACCCTGTCGTCGGCATTGGCGCCTATTCCTTCCGAGACTGTCCGGAATTGACGGACATAGCCATCCCCGCCAGCGTCTCCGCGCTTGCCGGTACGGCATTCAATGGATGCTCGTCGCTCGAAGGAATTCATGCCGCATCCATCGCGTCATGGTGCTCAATGACCTTCTCCGGAACGCCCTTCTCCCAGGCAAAACGCCTGTATGCCCCCGGATCGACGGCACAAGCCGAATCGGAGGTTCGCGATCTCGTCGTACCCGACGGGATTGTCGCGATTCCCGCCTCGGCTTTCGATGGCTGCGAAAGCCTGGAAACGGTTGTCGTGCCGGATTCGGTCGGTGAAATCGGGGCGTCGGCGTTTGCCAATTGCCCCAACCTGAAATCCGTGACGATTGGAACAGGGGTCACCAACATCGCGGCATCCGCCTTTCAGAGTTGCACGAACCTCGTCGCCCTCGTCGTTCCGAGCGGCGTTCAGACTATTGCCGCCAGAGCGTTCCATTCCTGCACGGCCCTTCGTTCCGTCACGTTTCACGACGGTTTGCTGTCCATCGGAAACAACGCCTTCTGGGGCTGTTCCAATTTGACGAGCGTTGTCATTCCCGCTACCGTCACGAACGTGGCGACGGCGTCCAGCAACAGGCCCGCCTATGATTACCATGCGTTCGGCAGATGTCCGAACATCGTCGAAGTCGCGATGCCGAACATAGCTTCCGCTTCCGCCGTTTTCCCCGATTCCTACAAGCTCATCCGGACAGCGACCGTCTCGGGAGGAGGAGATATCCTTCGCGACAACCTTTTCAGCGGGTGCGTTTCGCTGGAAACGGCAACGGTCGCTCCGGGAATCTCCGGGCTCGGAAAGAGTGCGTTTTCCGACTGCACGGCGCTCCGTTCCGTGTCGCTTCCGGATGGACTCGGCGATGCCGGAACAGCAACGTTCTACAACTGCACGAACCTGACCGCCGTTTCCCTGCCGAATTCCGTCACGAACATTGGCATTCGGGCTTTCGTCAATTCGGGAATCCGAGAAATGGTGTTCCCTGCACAACTGGAGAAGATTTCCGACCGGGAAGCGTTCAGGAACTGCTCTTCGCTGACTTCCATTGCCATTCCGCGCTCGCTTCGCTATGTCGGAACCGGTTCGTTTAACGGCTGTTCAAGCTTGAACACCGTTCGAATCTCCGACGTGTCTTCGTTCTGCGCTATCACTTGGGCGGGCTCCCTGCCTAGCCATGCTTTGTACCTCAACGGCGAACGGCTGGACGATCTGGTCGTTCCCGACGGCGTTGATTCCTTGCGCCCGTATGCGTTCGCGAACAGCACGAACTTGACGTCCGTCACGTTGCCGCTGTCCGTGACGAATCTCGGCGATTCGGCCTTTTCCGGTTGCGCGGGCGTCCGATCCATCGCGTTGGCAGGCGAACTTCTGAACCGGTACAAATTCCCTTCCTACGCGATCATCACGAACGTGACGATCCTTCCGGGATCGAAGACATCGGGAAGTACATCCTATTTCGGCGCGATCACGTCGCTCGTCATTCCCGATGGCGTCGAGACGATTCCCACGGGAGCCTTTGCAAACTGCTCTTCGCTACAACGACTTTCCATCCCCCACAGCGTGACGAACATGGCCGGAACGAGCGCCTGGAGCGTCACGGAAAACTCAGGGTCGATCCGGGCTGTTTCCGTCCCGTCGCGATGGGCGTTCCAAAATCTGTTCAAATCCAGTTACACCAAGATCACGAACGCCGTGATCGTCGCCGGAGAAACCGAAATTTGCAACAATTGCTTCCAGAATTGCTACGATCTCGAGACCATTGCTCTTCCGGACACCGTGACGAACTTGGGCTATCGATCGTTTTCGACGTGTTCTTCCCTTCGTCATCTGGACCTCCCCGATGGCATCACGACCATCGGCGAATATGCGTTCGCTTCCTGTTCGGGCCTTTCCGAACTGACGATTCCGGAAAACGTGCAGAAGATCGAGCCATACGCCTTTTATGGCTGGACGGCGAATCAGGTCCTTCGGATTCCCGGGAAGTTTTCGGGAACGGACGCCGTCAAGGGATGTTCCGCGGACATCCGCTACTATGGAACCATTCCCGCCGGTCCGAACGAAGACGTTCCGGTTCCCTGCGAATGGATGGACGCCCATGTTCCGAACGCGAGCAAGGACTATCGTTCCGCAGTCAACGCGACGGCGGCGAACGGACGGAACGCGGTATGGGAGTGCTACGTCGCGGGGCTCGACCCGGAGGACGCGGCGGCGGCCTTCCTCGCGAAGATCGAGATCGTCGACGGCGAGGCGCGCGTCTCCTACGATCCGGACCTCGGCGACGCCCGCATCTACCTCGTGGAGGGCAAGGAGACGCTCGACGACGAGTCCTGGTCCTCGACCAACGGTGCGACGCGCTTCTTCCGCGTGAGGGTCGCGATGCCGGAGTAGCGGCGGCGGGAGCGGCCCCGCCGTCGCCAAGGCCCTCCGGCGCGCTCGCGTAGAATCCGCTTCCGGCGGCGCCGCGCTTCTGCTACAATCGCTCCCATGCACCGCGCGCTCCCTCTTCTCCTCCTCTGCGCCGCCGCGCACGCGGCGGAGGTGGCGCAGTTCCGCGCGGAGGTCTTCGGGGCGGAATGGCGCGCGACGCGGGGCGATGCGGCGTTTGTCGCCGTTCACCCCGCCACGAACGGCTGGGGCTCGGCGTTCGCGGACGGTGGCGGGGTGTCATTTGCCGCCACGAACGGCATCGCCTCGCCGCTCGCGTTCGACATTGGGACGACAGGCTCGGTAGCGCGTGCGCTGATTGTCGCGGACTGCGCGGAGGCGCGACCATGGGCGTCTCTTCTCGACGCGCCGGTCGGCGCGGCGCTGGCGTCGCGCGCGTTCAAATGGGAGGTCGTGCGGTTCGAGGAAAGCAACTGCCTCGACGCGGTGTCGGTGTCCGTGGACGGCCTCTCGGATGCGGCGATGCCGGCGGATGCGACGCCGCACCTCGTCGAAATCGCATTCCCCGAGCCCGTTCCGGCATCGGAGCTCTACCTCGGCGGACACCCCGCCACGCCCGCGTGGGGCCGCGCGTGGCGGGGTCGGGTGTTCGAGGCGCTCTTCTGCTTCGGCGAACCGTCTGCGGCCGACGCGACCGCCCTGCGCTCGTACCTTTCTCTTCGCTGGAGGCTGGCGCTCGACTTCGATCCGCCGCCGGACATCGCCGCGCGGCTTCGTGCGCTCGGGGTGGCCCCGGGCGCCCTCTACGCCACGATCTTGATCCTGAGGTGACGAATGGCCGGACTTTCGCCCCTGGATCGACTTCTTCTCTTCGCCTCCGTCGGCGGAATGTTCGCCTCGCTCGCGTTCTACGCGGCGGCGCGGACGGCCCGGTTCTGGAAGAAGCCCTTCGTTCGCTTCGCCCGCGCGAGCCGGACGGTGCAGGCCATCGTCCTTGTCGGACTTCTCGCCGTGACGGCGCTCGGCGGCGGAAAGACGAACGCGCCGCCGCTGCGTCTGCCGCCGCGCATCGTCCGAACGATCCCGGCGGAGGACCTGCCGGCGTGGTTCGTCGCGATGGGATACCCGGCCACGGACGCGGACGGAAGCGGCATTCCGGACTGCTGGGAGAAGTGGACGCACACGCGCGGCTTCGCGGCGGACGCCGACCCCGACGGCGACGGGCTCGCGAACCTCGCGGAGTTCGAGGCCCAGACCGACCCGATCCGCGCGGACACCGACGGCGACGGGATCAACGACGCAACGGAACTCGCCGGGCTTGCAGCGGGCGTCCCCGACCTCGACCCGCTCGCGCCGGCAGACTTTGCCGCGGACGAGTCGGATTCGGACGCCGACGGAATCCCGGATATCTGGGAAAACTCCGATCTTCTCATCTTCGACGGATTCGCTTCGGACGGCTTCCCGTGGGGAATCGACGTTCCCGAACCGACGGCGACCAACTACGACGTCATCGTCTCCGTCACCTCCTCGCGCCATGCCGTGCTGTCGTGGGGCGACGAATGGGGCGAGTCAATCCTGCTGCCGCCTTGCATGAACCTCGCGCTGCGGTTGCGGCTCTCGGCAGGCGATGTCGTCGATCTGGATCTCCGCCCCTCGCCGGATGCCGGTTCGCGACCGGAAGGGACATGGAGGGCGAGACTTGTCGCCGACTGGGACGTGCGGCGCGGACTTCCGACGGAAGGCGACCGCATTGCGCTTCTCGGAGGCTCCATGGTGGACCGGTCTGCGCGGACGTCGACATTTGTCGGGGGCCATGTCGGCCCCATTCTCGCGCCTCTTCGTCGTGTCGGCGGCGGAGCGGGCGCCGGACCGGACATCCGCTTCACGCCTCGGCATCTTTCGTTGTCAGGTTCCGGACCGTTCTGTCCGGAACACGGACCAGCGCCGACGATTTCCGTCGTCGAGGCGAAGAACGCCGCGCCGCCCTATGTCTGGATCGAAAACGGCGAACGGACCGAAACGCAAGTTCCGTCCTACGTGCCGGCCCATCCCTTCGAGGACGGACATTACGAGGTGACCGCCCGCTGGAAGGACGACCACACATCGCTCTTCGTCGAAGATTCGATCCGGTTGGCCCCGACCAGATGCCGACCCGGCGTCACGAACTTCGTCGGCGCCGGCTGGACGAGTACCCACAACCCGACCAACCCCGCCGACCATGCGCCGGGCATCACGACAACCGACATCGCCTTCGGCCCGAATTGCCCTGTCGCACACGATGCGACGGTCCGGCTCGGATGGACGCACAACATATCTTTACTCAGTATTCGCAATCTGGTCTGGATCGCTTCTGGAGATTCAGCATATGATCGCGCAGACCACTGCATCGGCGTCTCCTGGTCTGAAAACGGAACGATTGACTTGTCACTGTTTCTCGACGAATCAACTCGACCCTATCAATCAGATTTGGCATTCAGGGTGAATGGAGAGCCAAACAAAGGGACATTGGAATTGCCTCCAGACGAACCGGCGGCATTGTACCCGGCTGTTCATGTAATAGATCTCGTGTTGCCTGGCATTGCGATTCCGTTGGACACTTTCGTTTTGACCGTCTACGGGGAATCCGAACTTGTCGATTTCGCGCAGTGGATCGTGGATTATGCCGACTTGTCTTGGACGGCAGGGCTTCCGGCGCCACCTTTGACAAAGCCTAACGGCGAAACAACAGACTGGTATTCTCCAGGAACGCCAGGATCATTTATGCATCACGACGCCGTTTTCGATATGAGATCGAAACCCGTGTCCGGAGGACACGGACATCAAGCCACCTTTGACGCTGTCGGCAATCTTGTCACGAATGGGACGATTGCCTGCGGAACGGCCGACTACGTTTCTCCCGAGTCTGTCTGGAACGGATCAAAATACAGCCACAAGGAAGAAGACGTAAAGCCGTATTTTTTTGCGCTGCACTTGGACGGAAATCCCGGCCTTCCCGACAACGGATCTGGGCTTTTGACGGGACTGGTTCCATCTCGGCTGACGCGCCCATGCATTCACCAAGGATTTTACACGAGACAGTACCTCCGGCTACGACCTTCATTCCCAACAGGAACGTCACAACCATGAAAACAGTCCTTCTTTTCGTTCTCTCCGCCTTCTTCGCAGCGGCCGTCCAGGCCGACCAGCCGACGGTTCTCGTTGGCGAATCGGCAATCCCGTTTGTCGTCGTTTCTCAAACGGCAGACTCGGTTGACACGAATTCGCTGGCTCGTGAATTCACGGCATATTTCAAAGCCAGTTCCGATATCGGACGGTTCTTCCGGACAAATGGTCTCCAGACCGGAAGCCCGGCGAGAATGATCCCCTCTGGGCGCGATGGAGGACCTGCTCCCGAAATCGCGTCTGACATTCGGTACTTCGGCGCCCCGGAAGAGAGAATCGTCGTCGGCGATCGGGCGCTCACGTGGATTCTCGGTCAATTCGAAGTAGCCGCACCGTTCACGAACTCGTGGACTCAGGCGGAAGCTTTCCTTTCGGCGATTCGCTCCTGCACCATCACGAACGACCTGCAAACATGCAGGGAATCTTTTCTGATTGACGGAGCCGTCCACACCAATGAAACGGAAGACGCCCAAATGGTCGCCGGAATCGCGTCGTATTGGTCCCGCCTGCGCTATTCATCGCCGAACGTTCTCGGGTTTCGAACCGGCCGGCTTGTTGTGGGCGGTCCGGAACTCCCGGCTCTGTTCTGCCGTTGTACGGACCCTCAATCACGGTCGGGCAGGTTGTCTTCGGTCGTTCTGGTCTACTTCGACAATCGATGGCGAATGGTTCTCCAGTAATTGCCCGACATGCCGCCTTTTCATCGATGGGACAACGAGGCGCAATCCGGTCGATTCGGTCGTGTTGTCGCATGTCCGTGGCCATCGGCGGCACAAAGCCCGGAAACAACGATTCACAGCGGCTCGGACTCCGACCCCTCTCCGCCACCCGGACCGTCGCCTCCACGAACACGCCTCCCTTCGCCCTCGTCGAGGTCCGGACGGACGGCGTCTCGCTCGTGGGCCCGTCGACGAACGCCATCGTGTCCGAATGCGTTCTTCGCCGCGGCACGAGCGAGGCTCGGATATTGCCTCGCCGTTTTGCAGGAGCCCGTCGCTTCGCTCCGGGCGTCTGCGAAACGGCGGGCGAAGATTGTTTGGCGAAACAAAAGGAAAGTGCCAAGCAAGATTCGGAAAGGCATTCCCACTATGCTTGAATCGTGTCACATCGTCGCCTTTTCCAATTCGCCCGGTCCGCGCGTCAGCGCAGGACCGAGGCAATTTCCGTGTTGGAAGAACATCGCCAATCTCGGCGACCTTTCGGGCGACACCGACGGCGACGGCCTGACCGACTGGGACGAAATCTTCCGCTACGACACCGACCCGAAACAGTCCGACACCGATGGAGACGGACTTTCCGACGCCGCGGAGATCCTTGCCGGCGCCAATCCGCTCGATGCGGACGAGAACGGCGACGGCGTGCCGGACGGAACGGACCCCGCCACGTGGGCGGCGAACCCGCTCTGGGTCGCGAACGCAACGAACGAAGTCAACGCGGTCACGATCACGCTGAACGCGGCGATTCCGGCCGGTGCGTCGGCTTCTCTCGTCGTGGGGGACCTCTGCATCCCGCTCCGGGCAACCGGATCCTGGACGCTTGCGATTGTTCCAGGCGAACTCTACCCATACCGGTTGCACACCCGCGGAGCGGCGGCGGACCTTTCCATCGCACCAGAGCCCAGCCCCCCGCCGCAGCGCGCAGCACCGCAACTCCGCTCCATTCCGGGGCCGTTCCCGTTCTGGCTAAGCGGGATGGGCGGAGTTTTCTACATTCCTTCGCGCGAAGGTTCCGGAAATATGGCGGTTCCTGCACTTTTCCTCGAGTGGATCAATCCCGGCAACGGATCGCACGTTGTGGCGGCCTCCGGCGAGATTTGCCTCCACGGAACCGACGAAGCGGCATTTGCACCATCCCTGCGTCCGGGCATCGCGGAACGGTTCGAGCTGAACAACCTGACGGAGCGAGGAACCAACTTGATTCTTTCCGTCCCCGAATCCGGCCTGACTTACTCGGGGAGCGCTTCGCTTTCATCTGAATTGCTGCAATGGGGCACCCTGACGGCAACCGTTTCCGCCCATCGATGCGATTCGGAATACGATCGCCCTTATTGTTCGATCTGCGGACACTACCAACCGGACGACATCTCCCTCTCGTTCCGTTCTCCCCTCACGCTGAAGCACGACGACCAGACATCGTTTTCCATCGTCCACGACAACGCCCCGGGTGAAACGCACGGCGACGGGACCATCGAAATCCGCTACAAGAACGGCGACGGAGAATGGTGGAGTCTGGGGGCCGAATCCGAACTGCAACCTTGGACGGCCCGGTTCCCAGGAGTCTTCGAGGTTCGGGGCAGAATCTCTTCTGGCGGGAATGCATTCACGACGCCCGTCCGCGATTTGACCGTCCAGTTCCCAAGCGTGGATGAAATCCGCCTCGATCCGGACGTGATTCGGCGAGCCGAATTGGAGTGGCGTGCGACGCTGGACGACTGTTCCACGAATTGGGGATGGACCCGCGAACGCGGTTACTGGATCGCACTGGATACGAAAACGAGTCTCTATTCCGCGATGAATCCGACGAACGGAGACTGGGCTGTCGGAGACGAGATCGATGCGGTGGACCTCGGACCTCGCCCGCCAGACTTGTGGGCGGATACTTCTGACCATACGACCGGCGCCATCTATGTTGTCGCATCGTTCCATACGCATCCACCTACAGCCTGTTGGTCTGGCTCGGGAGAGCCAGGAAGACCCGTCGGTCCGTCGGAAGACGGGGACGTGCCTCTAACGGCCGCTCGACATGTGCCTGGCTTGGTGTTTGACTACGTGGCCGATCTTGTTTTCTCCGCCAACTGGCATACAAACGGGATTCCGGCCGGGTGGCCGACGAACTCCCCGGCAAGGATCTACCCCGTGGTACCCCCTGAAAGAAGACCCCTCCCATGAAAATACCCTGCAATGCCACACTCCGAGGAATTTGGATGTCGTTCGTTCTTGTCGGAACGGCGCATTCCGAATCCTTCGTGTCAAACTCCTTGGCTAGGACCGGATTCCGACTTGACGCAACCGCTCTTCCGCCGTCTCCGGCCCATACCATATTCGTGCCACCGAGACTCGTGCCGCCAGCGACGACAGAAAAGCCGTCCGACCTCTACTCCACGGTTACAAACCTGTGGTGGAACGGCCCGAAGACGAACATTCTCGCCATCGCCGAGGAACGGCTCGCCGCAAACACGAACGACATCGTCGGCCTCGTCCTCAAGACGGAATACGACATTTCGTTCTCGCCGGCATCCGTGCTGTCCAATTCGTTTCGTCGCGTCCTGTCCGTCGGAGCCGAAGTGGACACGCCTGCGTTCGCGGCCGCCTATCCGCGGATTGCCTGGAATGTTTCCGGAATGTTCATCGCTCTGGAACGTTATACGGACGACATCTACCTTTCGGAACGTCACAAGGGGTTCAACAATCATGTTGAAATGGGCTTGAAATGGGCGTGGGACGCCTTGCACGAAGATGGCTGGCTGGACGTTTCGCCGACGAACCAACCGCCTTCCGGCCCTTGATTTCAGAACCTGTCTCATGCCGAGGGACTTTTCATGGACATCCAACTTCACGAAATCGCGGTCTGCGATCTGGTCGCGGGATACGAGGACAAGGGCGACGAGGGCGTCGTCGGCTACGGCGGTCGGCTCGACATCCGGCCGGCCTACCAGCGCGAGTTCGCTTGATTATCTGGAGGCCTACGAACGGCAGCACGGCGTCTGTCCGCTCTGCGGCGCGCACTTTGAGCTCTCGCCGATGGAGGCGGACCACATCACGCCGTGGCGCGACGGCGGCCGGACGGTTCCCGAGAACTGCCAGATGCTCTGCCGCGACTGCAATCGTCGCAAAGGGGCGAAGTGGGCGGCTAGCCACCCCCTCCGCAGGTGCCGTCGGTGTCCTCAAGTATGACAAACTGCGTCACGTCGCCGGCCCTTGACGCCGCGTCGGCGCATATGCTACCCTCGTTTCCAACGGAATCTTCCGCGCCCGGAAAACCCGCGCCAAGGTTATCGCCCTACACCCCCTTCCAGCCGTGAAACGACACGTCCTCCCGCTCCTCGCCCTGCTCGCCATGGCGGCGACCGCGGCGGACACCCCCGCCACGAACGGGCCGGCGCAGTCCCTGCGGGGCGCGGCGGCGTGCCTGGCGGAGCTTCCGGGAGGGCCGGGGGCGC
>Ga0310691_10008283_pt1 | contig 10705 bp, 6 predicted proteins | sample 176DNAGHGlowgp2_FD_203887 | JGI IMG/M metagenome (GOLD analysis project Ga0310691, IMG submission 203887) | Sheep rumen microbial communities from Palmerston North, Manawatu-Wanganui, New Zealand - 1766 DNA GHGlow gp2 (v2) (version 2) | ecosystem: Host-associated > Mammals > Digestive system >... | reverse complement strand
TTACTTATATTTCGAATATTTTAATTTTAAAATTTATAATTAAAAAAAATAATAATTATCCAAAACTGTATATAAAAAATATAATAAAAAAACAGTAAAATTTTACTAAAATAAAGGTTTTTTTACATTATCTATTAATATTATTATATAATGGTCCAGGACTTAGTCCTGGTACTTTTAAAGTAAGCGATGTTGTTTGTTATTTATATTTATTAATAATCAAAAATTAAATAGTTAAATTTTAAAAATTTTAAATTTAATAAAAAAAATTTTATTAAAAAAAAGAAATTAATATTTTATTAATTTTTTTCTTCTGAACAGAAATAAGAATAACCTGGTCCTGTTAAAGTGTTTTTCTTAAGTAAAAATAATTTATGATTATCTTTTTTTATTAGATTTTTACCTAATTTAATTGAGGATAAATCATCAGCTATTTCTATACATAAATTATCTAATTTTTTTAATTTATCTAATTCATCCCACTTTTCATTAGATAATAATTGTGAAAATTTCATATTAATAATCTGGTATAGATTATCTTTTGTAATATTACTATTTATAATTGATATTAAACTTGAAATACGAGAATACAAAATTTCTTGTCCTGGAAACAAATTTTCAAAATTTTTTTTAAAATCATCTATTAATCTTTCATAACGTTTAATTTTATCACTTTCTCCCCATTTTTTTATTTCAACTTTAATTTCATTATTATCTTTATAAATATAAATGTTGTAACAATAAGGAAAATCTGTATTTTTTATATTTTTTTTATCAAAATTTTTAAAATTTAAACTATAGAAAATAATTTTATAATTTTCTATAGTTATATATTCGCCTTTATATACATTATCTTTTTTTATTAATTCTAATATATCTTTTTGAACATCAATTATCTTATTAACATCATCTAATTCTTTTAATTTATTAGAAATATTTTCATATGTTGAATATTCAAGAGGAACATTTTTATAAGCAGATTTTAAATTAGATTTTATTTTACCAATTTTTTCTGTAAATTTAAGATAAAAATCATCAGTCGTTTCTATTTTTATTAAACTTTCAAATGAATATAATTTGTTAGCATCAATTTCTTCTTTTGTATATAAATAATTATAATCATTTGAATACCTAAAATAATAATTAGGATTTTTTTGTTTATAATAAGATAAAATTATTGACGAAGCATATTTATGGTTCGGTAAAATACTTTTGGAATCTTCTAAATGTTTTATTATAATTTTTGAAAGACCTATGGATTTTATTAGTGCGATAAATAAAGTTTTACTTAAATTTAAAGCTAAATTCATTTCAATATCAGAACATTGATTTGTAGATTGGTTAATTTTTTGAATATTTGGGGTTCCACCAAAACAAATTCGTATTTTTTCAAAATTTTCATTTCTATCATTATAAATTTGATCGTTATCTTCCAGTACAAAATGAATCTCTTTATTTCTTTTATCCTTAACAATTACCAAATTACATTTTGTGGTACCGAATGTAAATAATTGGCCAAAATATTTTCCAAATAATATATTTTCAAAAAGACTGTAAATATTTGTTCCATCACCTTTTCTATCATTCTTAACATTAGTTGAAAAATCATTTAAAATACTTTCTTTTTCCTGCCCATCTATGTCTATTATTTTAAAAAGTTTAATATAAATATCTTCATAAACATTTTTATCAGTATAAGCTTCAGTAGAAATTGTACTAAAATCTAATTCTTGAAGATATTTTATACATGATTTCAATTCTTCTTTATTTATAGTACCATTTATTATTGTATTTTTATCATGTATTGAATTTTTAGAAGCTGTATCCAATATTTTTAAAAATTCAATTATCTCATCTGCTTTTTTATTTAACCTTTCTTCTTCTAATTTCTGTATTCTTTCTTTCTCTATTTCTTCAGGTGTCTTTTTCTTTTCTTCTTCCTCTTTTTTCTTCTTTTCTTCTTCTAAATCAGGATTTTCTCCTTTAGACTCCTCTTCTTTAGGATTTTCTTGACCATCATTTTGTCCAGAAGACTGTTGACTGTGTTGCTTCTTTTGTGTATTATTATCTTCTGTTTTTCCGCATCTTTTTTTACAACCAGCATTTATATTGTTAAGTATTAATAACGAATATAAATAATTAAAATTTTTCTTATTCATATAGTTTATTAGATACTAAAAATTTAATATTGAAAATCCAAATAATGAAAATGAAATTAAATTTAGTGTTATTAAATTAAGGAAAAGAAGTAATATTATTTTCTACAACAACATTTATATCCCTTTTTATCTTTGTCATTGACACCTTTATTTAAACTTGAATTTGTATTATTATTATTTGAATTTATATTATTATTTATTTCTTCATTTTTCTTTTCTTCCACTTCATCTTTATCTTTATCTTTATCTTTCTTAGGTGTTTCAGTTATTTTTTCTTCAACTAAGTTATTTATTTTTTTACCTAATGTAATGATATATTTTTTATTTTTTTCACATTTATAAGTATTATTATTTAGTAATTCTGTATTATTTCCATCTTCTTTAATGCTTATAATAACTCCATTATCTTTTATACCATTATATTTTGAATTTAATTTATTTAAAAAATCAGTAATACCACAATTACTTTCTGTTAAAACAATATCACAAGTTTTATTACTTTCATTTAATTTTAATTTTGTTGAATCATTAACTTTAAATTCAACACTTATTTGAATATCATCTTCTTTCAATTCTTCGACATAACCTTCTACTTTATCAGTAAATAATATCGTATACGTTTCAGAATCTGCAAATTTATCATCAGCACCAATTGGATTTGTACCTTTTACAACTTTACATTTAGTTTTATCTAATTTTAAATTATTTGTTATATAATCAATAATTTTTGTATTTTCATTAATTGTATCATTAAATGTTATTTCAATATCTTTTTTACCATCTTTTTTACCATCAGAAATTCGTAATTTATCTTTTTTATTTTCATCAATTACAAATTTAATAGTTGCTTTTTTATCTTCTAAAAATGAATCATCTATTTTTGTTATTTCTAAATTAATTTCATCTTCATTATTATATTTAGTATTACCTTTTGTGTCTATTTCTGTTTTTTTAAGATTTTCATCAGAACTGTTTTTTATTAACGTTTGAATGTCTTCTAAAGAAATCATATCATCTCTTTTTTTTAAAAGATCATTTATTTTTTCTTTTAAATTTTCTACGTTTTTTAGTTTTTTATGTAATTTTTTTTCATAGTCATATTTAAGTTTTATATTGTTTATTTCATAATCAATTAATTTATTAAAAACTATAGTAAAATCTAAATCATCTTTAAAACCATTTTTTAAACACTCAAGAGCTTTTTTGGTAAATTTTTCATTTTCAAGAATTTCACCATCTTTTATATTATATTTATTGAAAATTTTTATGTTTAAATCTTCATTAAAATCTATTATATAATTATTTTCAAAATCGTAAATAGTATTTAAAACAACTTCACCTTCAGTACTTTCTATATTTCCAAAAATGTTTATTAAACTTTTTACAAAGTTTTCTTCTGTATCTGTTTCTATATCATTTAGATTATATTCAGAATCTGTTAATGTATATATTAAAGATTTATCAGTTTTGTTTTCATGTGTATTTTTGATAACTATATAAATATTACTATTAATTTTTCTAGGTTCTATTTGTATCTTTATTGCATTGCTATTATCATTAACTATATTATTATCAAAAATATCTCCATCAATATTTATTATAGATTTTTTTTTTATCTGTTGTACATTGTTATCTAAATTTAATTTATCTTCATTATCTAAAATACCCTCACTATTTACTGAATAAAAATCATAATTTATAATATCTTCAATTTTTAATTCTTTATTTTTTTTTATAGTTATATCATTTCCATTTAAATAAAATTTGCCATCTATATTAATAAAAATTGTTTGTTCTTTAAAAACTAAATCATCTGAACAATATAAATTATTAATATTTAAATAGTTGAAAATAGTTAAATTCGTTACTATTTTTTTGTTTAAAAATTTTTTATAAACCATAAACATCTATCTATATAAAATAAAATAAAATAAAATAAAATAAAATAAAAGTTACTTAAAAAGTAACCAACTTACTTTAAAAGTAAGCAACTAGATGTTTCTACATTCGTAGAAACGAATATATAACTTACTTTAAAAGTAAACCACCAACATAATGTTGGATCTACTTTTTTAATCGGCGAAGCGCCTTAATACATTATCTATTAAAAATACATTATATATTAAATATTGTTGCCTACTTTTAAAGTAGGTCCAATCTTAGATTGGGGTTTAGATTAATATTCCTAGACTTATATTAAGTATAGAATCTACAAATTTCCAATCTTTAAAAAATTTACCTACTTGTTTACAATCTTTATTTAAACATATTAATAACACTGGGAATAATAATGTACTAGTAAAACTATAAAATACATGCTGATTTACATATACTCTTCTTCCAATAGTACAATGTTTAAATAATACCTCAGTTGCTTTTTGTATTACAGATTTGCTTGTATCATCTTTTAATGCTTTTATATCTTTAAAAAGACTGTTTTTAAAACCAATATCAAATTTACCTATATCTTTAGATTCGTAAAAACAACAGCTTAAACCTACATACCATTCTGTTCTTCTTCTTAAACCTGTAAAATATAATAAGATTCCAATAGGATCTATAATATTTAAAGCAAAATCTAACAACTGTACTACTGGAAATCTAAATAAAAGATCTATATTGATACCAACATATGTATCTACAGTATCCCATATATATCTATCTTCCATAACACAATATCCACCTAAAATACTTAATCCTCCACTACCAATATTTATATTAATACATAATCCAGATGATAATAAATATGCTCTATAAACATTTTTTGGAACTTCTCCAGGTTTTGGTGTTACAGGCTTTTTTTCTAATCTAGAAATCTTAGGATTCGAATTACCAATTGTATATCTAATGAATCTAGCTAAATCAGTATATCCATATAAACCTACATTAATAATTCTAAATTTTCTATATTGAGCATCTATATCAGCTAATCCATCTTTTTTACCTCTATATGGATCTCGTGCTTTTAAGATCTGAACATCTCTATGTAATCTATTGTATGATTCAAAAAATTTCTTTTTAGCTTTTTCTTCTCTTTTTTCAATCCTTTCTTTCATCATTGCAATCTTTTCATCAATATCTTCTTCATCTAAATTATTACCATTTACTTTTCTATTATCTTTTGTATTAATTTTATCATAATTATTGTTTTTATAATTATTAATATATTCATTATCTATAATATCTCCATTATTATGATATGTTTCATCATATTCATCATCTATAACATCTCCATCATTATTATCTGTTTCATCATATTCATCATCTATAACATCTTCATCATCAATATCTGTTTCATCATATTCATCATCTACAATATCTTCATCATCATTATCTGTTTCATCATATTCATCATCTATAACATCTTCATCATCATTATCTGTTTCATCATATTCATCATCTACAATATCTTTATCATCATTGTTTGTTTCATCATATCCATCATCTATAACATCTTCGTCATCAATAAATTCAGTTTCATCCTCATTTGCAGATATAATTGTGTTAAATGAATAAGATATAAATATAAAAATGTAAATCTTTTTTAACACTCCCATGTATTTTGTTAATATAAAATTAATTAAATTAATCATATTCTTCAAATATATGACAATTATTTTTTAAACATATCCCAATGCTTTTCATTAATACATCCTGTTTTAATTTTTTTATTTTGTGTTGATCTATTATATTAAAGAAAAAATCAATGTTTATAACAAGTGCAGAATTTTGTAAAATTTCATTACAATAAACATTTATTGGTAAGTTTTTATTAACTTCATCAAATTCTAATAAAATTGTTTTTATTTCATCAGTAACAGTTCCAATTTTATCATAATCAATATATTGTAAAAATATTTTTTCATTAGATATTGTATTTTTACATTCTTGTAAATTAATATATGTTGCTCCTGCTAAAAATGTATTTGGATAAGTAACTACTTTTTGATTATCTAATAATATCTTTACTTTATTTAATCCTAATTCTAATATCTTTCCTGATATATTTTTTTCTGGTAAAGAAATCTTATTTCCAACTCTAAAATTTTTATTTAAAAATAAAAAAAAACCTGATGTAATATTTGTTAATTGAGATCTCCAAACTAACATAATACCTGTTGTTATTAAACCTACTGATCCTCCTGAACTTTTTATAAATCCAACAAAACTAAATCCAAACAAGTTAAGAATCATCATTGCTAAAATAAAAAAAGCAATAAATTTTATTGTTTTTACAACGATTTCTATAAAATTTTTATTATTATTTTCATTTTTTGTTTTTAGTGTTTTCTCTACATTAGTAATAAATTTAGCAAAACCTAACCAACACATCCAAACAAAACTAATACGTTTGAAATTGTTGATAATGTTTATAAAATAATCATCTACATATTGTAAAAAAAAGTTATTACGATTACAAATAACATTCACAGTTATAAATAACATCATCGGTAAATATATAGAATTAACTACTAATTGACAAAAACGTAAAAAACTTGAATTAAAATTAATTTTACAAAATTTATATTGAAAATAATATATTGATGTAACAATACATATTTCAACGAATAAATATGTTAAAAATATAAGTTTTGCATTCTCTAATCCTAAGTATTTATATAAAAATGAAAAATCAAACATATTTAGTATCTAATTATTTTTTTGTTAATTTATTATGATCAATTTTCCCTAATTTTGTTTTTGGAAATTCTTCTAAAAATATTATTTTCTCTGGCCAATTATATTTTATTGTTTTTTCTTTAATTTCATTACTTATTTTTATAACTAAATCTTCTTCTTTAATATCATTATTTTCATTTTTTATTAAATATAATATCATATGAGGTTTTGGTAATCCAAAATATTCTAATGATGCTTCTTTAATATATTTTGTAAAACTTAAAGCTATGTTTTCAACATCTTTAGGATAAACACTTACACCAGATATCTTATAAACTCTTTTTTTTCTACCTTTTATAAATAAAAATCCATCTTTATCTAAATATCCAATATCTCCACTTTTAATATATTTTACACCATCTATTAATGTAAAAGTTTCTTCTGTTCCTTTTTTATCTTTATAATATCTATTCATCAAAGTATTTCCAGAAATATATATTTCTCCAATTTTATTATGTTCTAATTCATTACCATTTTCATCTATTACTTTAACATTTATTGCATTAAAAGGTTTACCAACAGATCCTATTTTATAGTTTTTAGCTGTATTTGCAGATATAACACTACATGTTTCTGATAAACCATAACCTTCACAAAGCAATAGATTAGTTTCTTTACCTATTGTAAATTCATTAAATCTACGTATTAAATCTAAATTACACATATCTGCCCCCATAAAACATTCGTGCATATTTTTAATATTACAATCTCTAAATTTAGGATGTTCTATTATCTTTTTAAACATAGAAGGAATACCTATTATTGAATTTATTTTATTATTATTAATACCATTTATAACTTCATCAACATCAAATTTAGGCATTAAATATAAAGATCCGTGATTATATAAAAAACCATGAACACAAACACATAATCCATAACAATGAAAAATAGGTAAAACAGTTAAAACAGATTTATTTTTAGGACCTTCTTTCATTATATCTAAATTTAAATTCTTTGCAAGATTATTTATAGACTCATTAGATAATTCTATTATTTTAGGTTCTCCAGTAGTACCGCCTGAATGAATAACAATAGATGTATTTTTAGATAATTGAGAATAATCTTCTTTATTTTCACTGATATTATTTAAAATCAAACCATTAATTAAATTACCAATTTCATTATTTTTAATATTTTTATCATTTTCTTTTTCTTTAAAATCCTCTAATTTAAAATTTCTAAAATCTTTTCTAAAATCATAGTTTTCATCATTTTCAAAACTATCTTCTTTAAAAATATTTTTTATTTCAATAATTTCATTTTTATTAAAATTTATTTCTTTTTTTTCACAATGTTTAAATAAATCAAAAAGAGTTACATTATTACATATTTTAGGTTTTTTATATTTAAAATGAAATAAAAAAGACTTTAAAAAACCATCTTCACTAACAGGATTTACAAATATAAAAAACTTATCACATTCTTCATCAGTAATAAAATTAACATTGTCTTGATATAAAGTTTCAAGTAAAATAACATATTTAGAATTTAAAATATCCATTTTTTCTAAAATATTACCGAATTTTGTTAGTGGATGTAATATATTTATTATAGCTCCAATTACATTTAATGCGTAAATAGAATAAATACATTGTGGTATGTTTGGTAAAACTAATGTTACAACATCTCCTTTTTTTATTCCTAATCTTTCAAAAAAAGTAACTAACTTTAAAACATTTTCATAAAAATCTTTATAACTTATACAGTTGTTTTTATAATATATAGCAACATCATTACTTTCTTTATAATCTTCAAAACAATAAAATAAACAATCATCCATAATTTAAAAATTATCTTAATTTAAATCCTATAAGAAATAAAATTAAAAAATAAACTATTTGATATCCTACTCTACTAAATAAAAAATACCAAATGCAATAATCTGATAAATGCGTTAAAAAATTCTTTTTATATTCTAAATTTAATAAAGATTTATAACCTCTTTCTTCATAAAAATGTTTTCCAAGGAAAATACCCATTAAAACTCCACTTAATATTAACAACGGTGAAAAACTATCATGACCTATTAAATTTTTTCCTATTAATATCCCAAATATAAATTTAAAATCAAAAGTGACATAATCAAACAAATACCATTTTGAATGTAAATAAATATAATCACCTATTATAAATACAATAATACTTGAAATTAAATAAAAATACTTGTTTTTTATATATTTATACAATGGAAGGCATATAAAAACAGCTAATGCAATAACATGTAATATACCATTTATAACTATTAAATCTTTATCACTAAATAAATAAGCATAAACCATTGTAGATAATGTTATAAGCAATGCTACTAAACCTATTTTAATTCCTCTTTTTAAATTATTTCTGGATAAAACAAAACATATTCCAACATCTAAAATAAATATTGCCCTAAATATCCAAGCACACCATTCTACAAAATTACTTTTCCAAAATAACCTAGATAAATTATATAATTTTGTTATTATATATGAATCATATGGATAGTTTACAAATATATTATCAAAACAACCTAAATATACAAATAATAATAGATGGTCTATCATAACACCTATTACCGCTATCCCTCTTAAAAAATCTAATTCATAAATTCTATTTTTAACTTTTTTACTATCTTTTTCTAAAATATCTTTATTATCTTTAACATCAACATCTAAGTTTTTTAAATTCATTTTTACTCCCTCTACTACTTTCTAACTAACTCAAATTAGATTTTTAAAAAAACTTTTATATCTATTTTTTACTTACTTTCTAAGAAAGTAACAAAGATACCTTCTCAAACGGCGAAGCGCCTCTTACTTTTAAAGTAAGCAACTAGATGTTTCTACATTCGTAGAAACTAACACATAGTGTATTTTAATATACATGTATTAAGCCGGTTCGGCGTTTGAGAACGTAGATCAAACCTTAGGTTTGGAGTTTTTAATTTAAAAATTAAATAATTTTAGTTAAATAAAATCAATATAAAAATACAAAATTTTAAATTTAATAACTATATTCTTATTTCTTTAATTCTTCAATTTCTTCAATAGATAATCCAGATAATTTTGATATTAAATTAACATCTAATCTTTCTTTTAACATATTTTTCGCAATCTCAACTTTACTTTTCTTTAAACCTTCTTCTAATACTTTTTTTGTTAATTCTTCCATTTCTCTTCTTTTATTTATCTCATCATCCATTTCCTTTTCTTCAACAGCATCTACTATTGATATCGTTTTTTTATCAGATCTTAGATAATTTAATCTATCATTAGCTTTTTTTAATTTTTTATCTTTAATATTAAAAACACCTTGATTATCAAGAAATTTTATCCAATTATCGATATCTTCATTATATAATCCCTCTTTAAATTTACTTAAATATATATAAATCATTGTAACTTTATCTGTTGTTTTAACAAAATCTTTATCAATAACACCAGGTGCTGTAAAATGTTGATCTACTTCTATTGGATTTTGACGATAAAAATGAGGATTGTCTTTTAAAGGTTTATTTTTAATAATCCAAATACTTATGATTTTAGGTTCTCTATAATCTCCTCCACGTTTCGTATTTTCTGAAATAAGTCGTGAACAATAACATATCCCACGATCTATTAAATCATAACAATCTTTAGTCTGAACCTCAATATCAATAAAAGTTCCATCATCGATTTTGGCCTTAATATCTAATCTCCCTTGTTTTTCAATATCATATTTCTTACCAATTTCTGAGTTTTTATATTCTAAATCATTAACTTCTGGTAAAAAATCATATTCTTTAAAAAGTGCATTTAAAAAATCTATCAAAACATCTTTATATTCCTCAATTCCAAAAATCTGTTTAAAAATATAATCATTAGTTGGTTTTATATTGAAATTGATAT
>Ga0310691_10008282_pt1 | contig 10706 bp, 9 predicted proteins | sample 176DNAGHGlowgp2_FD_203887 | JGI IMG/M metagenome (GOLD analysis project Ga0310691, IMG submission 203887) | Sheep rumen microbial communities from Palmerston North, Manawatu-Wanganui, New Zealand - 1766 DNA GHGlow gp2 (v2) (version 2) | ecosystem: Host-associated > Mammals > Digestive system >... | reverse complement strand
AATCTGATTTATACAGCTTTTCCTTTAGTGGTTCTATAAGCATATAATCATATCTTGCAAAACCTCCACCAATCACTACTAAATCAGGATTAAATCTATTTATTAAAATCGATAAGCCTAAAGTCAAATCATTTATATATTCTTGTATTATATCTTGAACATTTTCTTGATTTAGTTTAATTTGCTCTCTTAAATCTGGTCCTGATATATCATAAGATAGTCCCAATCTTTCGATAATTTTGTTTTTGAATACCAATATACTTCCATATCTTTCAAAACATCCTTTTTTTCCGCATTTACATTGAATACCATCTTCTTTTATAATTGTATGCCCTAATTCTTGATATTCTGGGTCTTCAATTATTTTACCATTATAAAGAATATTTCCACCAATACCTGTACCTAAAGTTAAAAATAATATTTTTTCGTATTCTCTTAAATTACTATACGCATATTCCCCCATTGCCGCACACATAGCATCATTTGAAATATTAACTTCAACACCAGTTTTTTCTTCAATTAACTTTTTAATATTAAAGTTTTTTATTCCAATATTAGGTGATGTAATTATTATTCCATCTTTTATAGTTCCAGCCATTCCAATTCCAATTTCAGAAAAATTATATATACCTTTTAAAACCTTAATAGTATCAATAATATATTCAATTGCAACATTTATTAAATCCTTTTTTTCTTCAATAGTAAAATCCTTTTCATATTGATCAATAACCTGAAGATTTTCATTTACTACACCAACAGAAACATGACTTCCACCTAAATCAATTCCTATCTTAATATCACTCATACAATTATCCTTTCAAATTTGGGACAGACTTTCAATTTGGGGACAGTCCCGTTTTTAAAATGGGACACACCTGCCGTTGAAAAAGAATTAAATTTTGGCAAGGCAAAAACTTACGAAAAAAGCGGAGCGTACGTTGTGTAGGTGAGCATTTTTAAGTAAGTTTTTAACACTAATGTCTTCTTCTTTTGTAAAAAAACAAATCAAAAACGAGTATTGCTAGGCAAAATTACATGAAAAAAGCGGAACATACATATTGTATTTGAGCATTTTTTCATGCAATTTTAACAACGCAAGACGAAGTTTTTCATTTGTTTTTATAAATAAGCATCGAATAAGAAATTTCCCATATATACCTGCACCATAGGTACAACAACAACAACAAAGAATATTAAAACAATTCCAACTATACCATACATAACTTGTGGTAAAGTTTTCATAATCTTTTCTAAAGTATTATTAATATCTATTTCCATATATTCAACAAGCTTTTCCATCATCTCAGTTAAATCTGTTTGCATACCAATTTTTAACATTTCAGTAATCATTGGTGAAGCCAATCCTGACTTTTCAAATGGCTCTATCCACGATTGACCAATTAATATATTTTTAATAGAATTCTCTATGATTGATAGCATTACATAATTATTTGTAACATTTTTACTAACTTCAATTGCTTCTTGTATTCTCATTCCATTTTTTAGGTTTAAAAGCATTGCTTTCATTATTCTTGAAAAATCTAAAGAAAAAATAAGCTTACCAAATATAGGCATTGTATATTTAAAATAATGGAATTTGTACTTTCCTTTTGGAGTTTGTATATATATTACCAATGCAGCAATTGCAGTAACCAATACCAAAGTTGGCACTGGCCAATACTTCAGCATTGCATTAACTACTCCTTGAAACCATATAGTAATTTTAGGAAGAGTTGATTTTGTACCAACTTCTTCAAATACTTTTTCAACTTGTGGTAATGCAAATAAAGTACCAACAAATAACATAACAACTAGTAACACAAATTGACCAATATTTGGAATTAAAATTCCTCTTAATTTTTTAGTAATTGCTGCTGAACTATCTAAATACTCTACTGCTTGAAGTAACGCATTTTCTAATGAACCTGAAAGTTCACCAACTCTAATCATATTTATGTATATATATGGAAATACATTTGAATAGTATTCCATAGTTTTATACATATAGTCTCCTGCTTCAACTCCTGCTAAAATATCTTCTAAAATCTCAACAAAAGTTAAGTTCTCTGTACTATCTATTACTGTAGTTAATGCATGTATATTATTAAAATTAGCTTTTTTTAGCAAATAAAAATTCTGTGTAAAAATTGCAATATCTCTTTCTGTTATTTTATCCGTTGTTCCAATATAAGTGTTTACTTTATCTTTTAATGTTAATTTTCTTCTATTATCATTTATATTAATAGTTGTATTTATTTTTTCAATTGTACTATTAATATTAGATGTATTCTTTCTTTTCTTTACACTTTTATTCTTTTTAGCCCCTAATTGAGTTACTGAAATAGGATATAATCCATTATTCTTTAACTTATGAATTAAAGTAATCTTATTTCCCTCTTCAACCTTGTTTTTAACTATTCTGCCATCTTCTGTTAAGGCTCTATAATTAAAAGTTGCCATAACTACTATATTTCCTTTCTTAAAGCAAAATTAAATTTTTAAATAAAACTCTTCTAATACATTATACATACCTTTTTATTATCCATTTTGTTTTATTTTTAATTGCATAATAGTTCTATTTAAAATTTCTATGTTTTTTTCCTCAATTTGTGCCTTAGCTTGGTCTAATGTAATTTTGCCATCAACAAAGCATTTTGCTAATGAGTTTATTAAACCAATACTTCCTTTCTCTGATGCACTTTGTATAGCATCTTCTATTTCAGATACACTGATTTTTTCTTTTCTAATTATTCCTGAAACAATATTATCAACAACCATTACTTCAGGGATTAATACTAGTTTTCCATCAGTACCTGGAAGTAATCTTTGAGATACAACTAATTTTAAAATAGCAGACAACATATATTTTATTTGAGCTTGATCTCTTACTTCGTAAAAATTTATCATTCTGTCAATTGTTTCAGCACATGACTTAGTATGAAGTGTTCCAATTACTAAATGTCCTGATTCTGCCATTTCTATTCCTGCTTCCATTGTAATCTTATCACGAATTTCCCCTATAACTAGTATATCACAGTCTTCTCTAAGTGAATTCTTAACTCCATCATGAAAACTTAATGTATCTCTGCCAAGTCCAACTTCTTTTTGAACTATTAATGATTTTTTAGAATGATGTTTATATTCAACTGGATTTTCAAGTGTAAGTATTTTTCTGTTTTGATTTTCGTTTATATCATTTATCAAAGAATTTAATGTAGTAGTTTTTCCAGAATTTGTTTTTCCTGTAACTAATATCAATCCTTGTGGTTGATATGTCATTCTTCTTACAATATCTGGAACCCCAAGTGAATCATAAGATGGAAGTGTGTTTTTAATAATTCTTAATGTTGCAATTGGAACGCCATCTGTTGAAGATATATTAACCCTAAAACGTAAATCTGCATATTCATGTAATGTATCTAGCTTTCTAGTTTCTTGGAATACTTTATCAGCTTCTATATTACCCTTTACTAAATAGTCATATATTTCATTCATGTCTTCTACAGTTAGAACTTTTCCTGATTCTGCTGGTACTAGTTCTCTTGAAATCCTTAACATTGGCTTGTTTTCAACAATAAAATGTATATCAGAAGCATCTTTTTCAATAGCTTCATCTAGAATTTTATTAACATTAATCATTTGTAATCCTCCTATAAATTATTAAATATTATCAATTTCTTATTTAACTCATTTAAATTTGTTTCCCCTTTTAAAACCTTTGTAACGCCATCTACAACAAGAGGTCTATAATCTTTTTCCATAGCTTTTTTTCTAATTTCAATACTAGATTTACCATCCATAATTAGTTCTTTTATATCATCATCAATATTTAAAACTTCAAAAGCCCCAATTCTGTCATAATAGCCTGAATTATTACATTTATCACATCCTACAGCATCATATGTTTTTATCCCTTTTATATTAAACTCACAATTATATTTTTCGCCAATTTTTTTTATAGCTTCTTTTTCATATTCTGTAAAATCTCTTTCTCTTTTACAATATGGGCATATTTTTCTAATAAGTCTCTGAGAAATCGTTGTCCCAACTGTACTTGCTATATCATAATCAGTAAGTCCCATTTTTCTTAATCTTGTTACAACTTCAACTGCATCAATAGTATGAATTGTTGATAATACATAATGTCCTGTTTGACCAGCTTGTATTGCAATTTCTGCTGTTTCTTTATCTCTTATTTCTCCAACCAATACTACATCAGGATCTTGTCTTAATATAGTTCTTAAGCTATCTGCAAATCTAACATTTTTATCAATTTCGATTTGGTTAAGTCCTGGTATTCTTATTTCAACCGGGTCTTCTATTGTTGTAATATTAATATCGTCACTTTTTAAATAATCTAGTATACTGTATAATGTTGTTGTTTTACCTTCTCCAGTAGGGGCTGCCATTATTGTTAGAGAATTTTTCTTATTTATTGCCTTATTTAATTCTTTTTCTCCATAAGGAAATCCTAATTCAAAAATATCTCTAATTTTAGCAGTCTTTTTTAACATTCTTAAAACGAATTTTTCACCATAAATATTTTTTTGAGAAGATACACGAATGTTGTAATCATCATATAAAAGAATTCTACCATCTTGTGATTCTTGCTTTTCCTGATGCATATTAGAAATTGCTTTTAATCTACCTATCATTTGAGGCTGTTTTTCTTTTCCAATATTTGCCATAACAAAAAGTTGACCATCTATTCTAAATCTAACTCTAACTGAATCTATTTGTGGTTCTATGTGTATATCTGATGCTCTTTTCTCAATTGCAAGTTTTATAATATTATCTATTAAATCTGTTACAGAATTTGTATCTTCCAAGTCCCCCATGTTTTCTTCAATTTTGCTTTCAAATTTTGCGAAGTATTCCTCAATATTGGTTTCAAAAGCCATATAAGGTTCCATAACAAGACCTTTATTTAATAACATCATTTTTATACTTTTTATGCTCTCTTTATTTCCTGCTACATCTGCAAAAGCAACTTTTATTTTCCCTGATTCAATATCAAAAGGAACTGCTTTATTCTTTTTCATCATATCCCATGGAATATAGTCAGTAACATTAATTTGAACTGTATCATCACCAATATAAATTCCTTTTTCACCTATTATATCAGCAATTTCTTTAACCAATCTTTCTGGATCTGCTTCTTTTTGAATATATAATATATCTCCAATTCTTTTATTTGGATGCTCTATCTGATATTGAAGAGCTCTTTCTATTGCCTCTCCATCAACAATTCCTCTTCTAACTAATTCAATTCCTAAAGGTTGTTTTTTTCGAATTTCCATACGTTTATCCTCTCTTTATCAATAAGTTTGCAATTTTTATCAAATATTTTAATTCAATTAAGGCACTATGTAAATAAACTCAAGTATTCTACCCATTGATTTAAATTATAAGATTACATTAAAGTTTTTTGAATACTCTTTATTGTTTATATTTACATTTAGTGTTAAAACCTTTATGCTATCATTATAATTAAAGTCACAAGAATCTACATTATCACATAATGCTATTTTTTTTACTTTATTTTTATCTAAATAATAAATAGTTTTATTCTTATATAAATACTGATGCTCTTTATTATTTTCAAATTTAAAAATAATATAACATTCTTCATTATTTGAACTTGTTTTTACAAAATTTATATCATTCTGATTAACATCTTTTGCTACATAAGCAAGAAACCTTGTATACTGTTCATCACTAGCTTCTTTAATAGCTATTAAATTAACATTTTTAAAAAAATATCCTGAAAAATTACTTAGTAAAGCAATAACTATCATTAATACTATTACATAAACAACTAATGATAATAATGTTACACCTTTATTTGATTTTAACATTGTATCATCCTTTCAAACCATATAAATTTATTATACTAATTGATAATAAAGTCGATTATAGCTTATTTTGTATAACTGTAGAAATGTCAATTGAATTAGTAGTATTTTCAATTGGGTATGTTACAATAACTTTAACCTGCTTTACAAAATCATCTGTATTAGAAATATTTTCTGGAGTATATTTTAAAACACTTACTTGGATTTTATAACGATTATCCTTGTCACTAATAAAAGTGTAATATGCATCATTTTCTGTATTAGAATTTTGACCTGATACCTCATATTTGTTGTCCAGTATAGATTTAAATTCTCCTTCTATTAGATTTAAGTCATTATAGTTTAAAGTTTTTGCAATCTCCAATATATCAACAGCTATACTAACTGCAGTTGCCTCTCGTTCAGTTTTTATTCTAGATTTTTGCAAATTATATACAATTCCAAAAATAGTTGGTACAAATATTAAAATTATAATCATAGCGATTGAAATATCAATTCCAGTATAACCTTTGTTACTTCTTAGTCCCTTACTTTTCACTTTTTGCCTCTCACCTCTCACATCTATTTCAATAAAACAATCTCATTTGCCCCATTAAAATTATTACATTAGCAATTGTTAATAAATACGCAAATTTATGTATTTGTTTTAAATCCTTATGTTCTTTTTTATGCTTATTTAAACTATTTTTTAAATAATAAATAAATCTTGTTAATAGAATTGATACAAATACAACTAAAACACTTGTTAAAGTAACAAATTCTGTAGTATTAACAATCATTACAATTATCAACATAATATTTTCAATATAGTAGTTTTGCTTTGCTTTCATAATTTGATATTCTGTATCTATTATTAATAATATAATAAATGTGACTAAATACATCACATATCTATATATACTAGTTTGTCCCATTATGCATAGATATATTATGTATGCGCAAGAGACCATAATACCATAGTATAATACACTTTTTTCAATTCTTCTCTCATCTTTATCTATTCCAGCAATAATAAAAATACATACTAAATAAAGTATAATAAATGCAAATCTAATCAAATTCGGAATCTGTAAATTATAAGCATCAATTTTCAAATTATATGCAATTAACACAAAAACTAAGCCAGATAAAATTTCTAAAACAAAATATCTAGGTCTAATTTTGCTATGACATTTTTTGCACTTTCCACCTAAAAATATATAGCTTAAAACTGGAATTAGTTCAAAAAAACCAAGTAAATGTCCGCAACTAGGACAAAATGAGTGAGTATGAATTATATCTATTTTTTTTGGTATACGGTACACCGCTAAAGTATAAAAACTTCCAAATAGTGTTCCCATTATAAATATTATTATATATAAAACTATGTTCATTGTAATTCCTTTTTTAAATTAAGCCATACACACATTGTGTGCGTATGGCCAAAAAATATTTTTTCTTAACTATTAGCTATTTGATTCAGTCCAAGTTAAAACTCCATTTTCATCAACAGAACCAGTTATTGTTTTACCATCAGATGTTTTAGGTGTCAATGTTGGTACACCAGCAGATACAGTGTATTGTGAGCTATCTGAAGTAGTAGTCCAATGAGCTGTTATATAGTCAGATAGTGTTCCAGTATATGCTGAAGCAGTGTTATTGGCATATTTATCTTTATAATAATCTGCTATAATAGATGATAAATCAACACCTGCAATTTCCTTAGCTGTGCTAATTTTAGTTTCTTCTCCAGCAGAACTAGCTTTGTTTAGTATACCATTTTCTCCTGATAACATAGCTATTGAAACACCAGCTAATATTAATAGAACGATAATAGTAACAACTAAAGCGATTAATGTTATACCTTTATTATTTTTCATTCGTTTTTTCCCCCCTTTCATTTGAAATATTTTGTTTTTATATTAAAGTATACTAGCAATTTGCTAATATAACGTTAAAATCATTACTTAGTACCTTTTTCTTCATATACACTTGGATTTGATGGTTCTACTTTCGGCTCATTTTCTTTATTTTGATTTGAGCTTGTAGATCCTTCATCATCATTATTTTCAGAATTATCCGTAGTTGTAGGTTCTTCTTCAGTAATTGTTTTACTAACATCTCCAAAAGGATTCGACTTTCCTGGAATATAATCATTTGTAGTTTGATATCCAGATAATTCTCCTTTTGTAACTTCATAAGTTAGTATCACTCTATCTTTTTCGCTTTTTTGATCTATATTGTCTTCTAATAAATCTTGTACTTGTTCAGAAACCTCATATTGAACAATTTCTGGAACATTTTTTTTGCTTGGTATATATTGATATAAAGCAATTGCCAGAGTTAACATCGCAACAAGACATATAAGAAGCATAATAATTATTTCTTTTATTGCTTTAGACATTTTGTGCCTCCCTTTATTAAAACATCCACATTTATTCTGAATCGTATCTCTACTGTTTACCTGGAACTACTTGGTCAATACTTGTTAAATTTGATTTATTAGGATCAGGCATTCCATATGCTGATGTATCAGATGTATTTGTTGTAGATTTTGCATTAGAATTTGTTGTTGTATTATTTGTATTATTTTTATTATTTGCATTTGTCGTACTATTAGTGTTTGTTTCATTTGATGATGCTTTATCATCAGACGATTTTTCTTCTGCGTTGTTCTCGATATTTCCAACATTTAATGGTATATCCTGACATACAAATGTGCCTGTAACTTCTGAGTTTGAGCCTGAACCCATTTTAAAATTATCTATTTTAAATCCAAGTTTAGAATCATTTTCTATATCATATATGAAATCCGTTGTTCCAACATAACTTCCTGTGACAGTAAAATTCAAATTATATAAATTCGAACTTGCAGCACCAGATGTTACCTCAATTTTAATAACAACATTTTCATCTTTTGCATAATTTCCAAGCTTTGTCCATAAATAATCAATATCATATGCTTCTAGTTTTGAAGCATAGCTCGAACTATTTATATTAGATAATGCTGCTTGATTTTCATATTCAGTTTTACTATCTATTAGTTTATTAGTTGCTTGTTTCAAATTTGTCAAAGCTCCCGCGTAGGTAACACTGATAACATTTGAGAGTTCGTTAATCTTGTTTTCTATTTTAGAATCTTTTTCATCAATGCCTTTAACTCCCATAACCCTCATTTTTGTAAATCCATTTACCATAAAAAATATTGAACAAATTAATAATAAACCAACAAGTATACTTATTAAAACTTTTCTCATGGTAAAACTCCTTCTATTGTAACTTTAACTATATCTCCTGTTTTTTGACCACTTGAAGATACTACATCTTTTAAATACCCCTCTAGTTTTATCTTAGCTATGAAATATCCTAATTGATCATAGTTTGATGACTCTGCAATAATTTTTATATTCTTTTCTGAAGTGTTTTCTATTGATGTAAGTCTAACTTCTTCAGGTATAATATACATTATTTGATTTAGCAAATTCGGAATTGAATTCTTCATTTCTGCTATTTTGCTTATTTTATCATTTATAGCTTTTAACTCTGCTGTTTGAGCTTGATAAGTTTTATCCTTTGAATTTAATAATTCTGCATCTTTATTTATTTTATCTATTTCTTTTTGTTCTTCTGAAATCAAACCTTCTATTTCTGTTTGTTTTTTATCCATTTGTTTGTTTAACAATATTGAAAAAGTTGCAAATAATATACTGATTAAAACAATGGCTATAGCCGTCCTTACAAGCATAAGCTCAGTTTTGTCTAATGCTCCTCTTAAATCAATGTTTATTTCTTTTTTAGGTTTGCCACTTTTATCTGTCTTGTTTTGTTTTTTTCCAAAACTTACATTTGCATTTAACAATTGTTTTGCTTTTTGACCTATATTTGAATCCTTAAAATTAAGTGTTTGTATCCCTTCTCCAACGCCCTGCATAGCAAGTGCTATAGCACTATTTACCTCTATATAATCTTTTATATTTGTTTGTAAATTTGATTCTTCTACTATACTTGGTTTAAGAATTCTACAATCTGCAGATGAAACTATTTCTTGAAAGTATAAATCAACATTATTAATAATAGATAGTGTTCCAGTAAGATAAACATTATTAATTTTAACAGGCGACTCTTCTACTATTTGTTGAACTTTTTCGGCAATTAAGTATAATGTAGGAATAATTGATTCAAGATAAGGTTGTTCTTTAGTATCATCAATTACATTAGAAGTATATATTGTTGTTCCCTTACATATTTCATAGGCTTTACTAATTGAATTTTCTATTTTATTGATTTTTTCTAAAACTTCTTCGCTACCAGAATCAATTGTTTCAACATTATATATTTGTCTCTCATAAACTGTTGTAATGCTTGTTTTTTCTTCCATATTAACTATTATTGCATTTTCTTTTTTATCTAATTTTGCAATATTTGCAATGGCCATTCCAATAGGTACAATATTAGTTAAATTTGCTTTTTCTAAATATTGTTTTTGTTTGTTTAATTCTATTTTATTAACTATAATATCAATTGCTCTAATTTTTTCTTTGTTTTCTATGTTTTGAACTAAAGCATATCTATTTTCAAATGCTTTTGTATTATATTTGTTTTCATCACAATATGTTTCATATTCTGTTTGAACTGTTTTTTGAACATCATTTTTTGAAAGCAAGGCAAAAATGTCGAAATATAGATACTTTTCATTTGCAAGATTTATACTTATTGGAGTATTGAAACTAAATGTTTCATCAATAACTGTTTTTATTGCTTCATTAATGTTTTCAAAGAACTTTATTCCATATGACTCTACCTTCAAGGATGTTTTTTCCTTTGAAACTTTTGCATATTTAATTAAATTGTTTTCAATATATATTCCTAAAC